>Ga0105046_10015588_pt1 | contig 11679 bp, 9 predicted proteins | sample MAT03_FD_78385 | JGI IMG/M metagenome (GOLD analysis project Ga0105046, IMG submission 78385) | Freshwater microbial communities from Lake Fryxell liftoff mats and glacier meltwater in Antarctica - MAT-03 (megahit assembly) | ecosystem: Environmental > Aquatic > Freshwater > Ice > Liftoff...
CGAGTACTTCCGATCGAGTCTGGCCCGCGAAACATGGTCGCCCCGCGCTCGCCCTCGCTGACGCTGCGGGTTAATCAGCCGAGCCGACTTGCGACCTCGTCGTGGCTTCCAGCGTGAGGGCAACGGGGGGGGCCAGAGCGCACAGACCAAGAGTCAATTCGCTCTAATCGACACTCACCAAGAGGGGGAGGGTGGATAAACTCTTGGCTCATCGCAGACTTCCGACGGCTCTCGTTGGAATTCCGGATTAGTGCAGATTAGAGCAGATTCAGAAATCGTCTTCAGTCAGAACAGCAGACAGGAATGTCTGCTCGACTGTAGTCGGACCGACATGCTTGTCTGTCCCGGCTGAAGACAGATTCTGAATCTGCCCGAGTGTGCCCGCCCTCTTCCCATTCAGGCCCTATGGAGAAAGACGATTCTCTAGGACCGTGTGATGAAACGGCGGAAACGGACGGCGGAATTCTCTCGAATTCTGCTACTGGCCCCATTATCGCACGAACAAGAACTGCTTCGAGTTCATGACGGACCAGAGCAAGTCTTCGAGGATCTCGGGGCGGCTGGCCGACTCACTGACGAACTGCTGGGCGGTGGCCATTTCGGAGTCGGTGGGGCGGCGAGACAGGGCCCGGAGGTAGATCTCGCTGATGACCTCTTCGTCGGTCTTCTTGGCTTCGATCGCCACGGCGATCCGGCCCGCTTTGTTGGCGATTTTTCCCATCAGGAAATCTCCGTTGAGGGTGTGCAATGCCTGGCCCAGATTCTCATCCGGCATCCGCTCGCACTCGCACACGCTCACGCGGCGCGGCTTCCCGAAGACATTCAAGAAATAGTCCGGGTACTCCGCATCCGGAAGTTCGATCGCTCGCGTTCCTGCGGGCAGGTTCTTGAACTTGGTCTGCACTCCGGTCACGAAGTCGATCGCATCCATCAGCGGCTCAGCGCCCAGTCGCTTCACATGGAAGTGGCTGTAGAACTTCGAGTCGCTGGCATTGGCCGGTGTTGGCTGGGACTCTAACTGATAGAGCCGCGAGGTCATGATCGCCCGCATCAGCTGTTTAATGTTGAAGCCCGAGTCCACGAAATGCCCGGCCAACCGGTCGAGGAGTTCGGGATTGGTTGGCGGGTTTGTCGCTCGCATGTCATCGACCGGTTCGACCAGACCTCGGCCCAGCAGGAACGCCACATACCGATTGACGATTGATCGCGAGAACTCCTTATTCTCTTTAGCGGTCAGCCAGACCCCGAGCGGACGACGCCGGTCGAGGGCGTCCTCCATCTCCGGGCCGTCGAGCGGCTTCGGCTTGAGGATCTGGCCGGTCTTCGGATGGCTGACCTCGCCGGCATTGCGAACCACGACCACAGTCTCGCCGCCGAACAGCCCGAACTCCTGGCTCGACTTCACTCCGACTCGTGAGAAGAACGCTGCGAACGAGTAGTAGTCAGCCTGGCTATATTTCTCGAACGGGTGATGGTGACACTTGGCACACGCCAGCCGGGTCCCCAGAAACAGCTGGGCCGTACTCTCGGCGAGATCGGGCGGGTTATTGTTAATCTGAAAGTAGACGGCCGGGCCATTGGAGAAGATCGACCCCTTGGCGGTGATTAGCTCGCGGACGAACTGGTCAAACGGGCGGTTGGTGCGGAACTGCTCCTTGATCCAGTTGTGCATGGCCCACATCTGCTGGTTGTTGCCGCCGCCGTTGCTGGTGTTGCGGAGGAGATCAGACCACTTGAGCGTCCAGAGGGCCGCGTACTCATCGTTATAGGTATCCCGCGCGGGATCGCCCGTCAGCCCCAGCAATTCATCGACCAGCTTCTCCCGCTTGAGAGGATCGGTCGAGTCGATGAAGGCCACCGCAGCTTCGGGAGTGGGCAGCGTTCCCACGGCATCGACCGAGGCCCGCCGCAGAAATGTCGCGTCGTCACACACCGGAGAGGGCTCGATCCCCAGCTCGACGAACTTCTTCGATGCCAACTCGTCGACAAAGTTGTAGGGTACCCAGCCCGCCAACTCGGGAGTCGGACCGTATGGCGCGACGACGATCGCGACGGCGGCTTGGCCCTCGTAGCGAATCATGATCGGAGCTTGCCCGGGGCCGATCACTTTCACCAACCCGTCGGCAGCGACCGAGACCGCGGACTCGTCGAGGGAATCGAATTTGGCCAAACCGGTCACATCGCGCAGCATCCCGGTCGTGTACTCGGCCACGATACGCAGCTGTTGCGACTGGCCGATGGCGGCCAGCCGCTGCTGCGGGTAGACCTCGAGGCGGACAACATCGGGTTCGTCGGCTTTCGGACCGGGAGTTCCGGCTCGCAACCAAGCCGACAGAATTTGGTGGTCGAGGCTGTTCTTCCACAGCCGCTGCCCGCCGCCATGAGGGACGGCCATCATCGGTTTTTTGAGGAGCAGGCTCTCCTCCGGCACCATCGGATTGACTCGCCGGGCCTCGCGGTCGCGGACGATCGAGTTCCAGTCCTTGTCGGGATCGAAGCCGACGACGGAGAGGACGAAGCCTCCCTTGCCGAATTGGCTGGCGTGACAGGCTCCCTGGTTGCATCCGGAGTGGCTGAGGACCGGCGAGACGAACTCGCGAAATGCCACGACGGGATGCTCGACCAGTCCCGCCACTGTCACCGGGACACGCACCGTCTGGTCGCCAGATTGGATTACGATCTCGGCAATCCCGTTCGCGACAGCCGCCACTCGCCCAGCGGAGTTGACGGTCGCGACCTCGGGTTGAGACGAGGTATACGTCACACTTCGGGTCAGGTCGGGCGAGTCGAGCGCCACAATTCCTGATTCGAGCGGCTGCTGGACCACCAGCTGGACTTGCGCGAAGTTGCCTTGGAGATCGACGGTCGCCGGAGTGACCACCGGCGCGCCCGCAACCGCGAGACTGGGGACGACCAGCGCCCAACAGAGGGCGAGTCGGTGGAGGTGAAGCGTATTTTTCATGAGGGAAACTCCCGATCCGGAGCGGTCGCTAACCGTAGGACGGGCTTTCCAGCCCGTCCTAGTGCAGCGTGGTCTACGGCAGCCAGTCTCTCGCAGCGAATGGGGCGGGTGCCACGCAGTGGGACGGGCTGGAAAGCCCGTCCTACAGCCCACTCGCATCAATCAAACTTATTGCGATCCGCACCCCCGTGCAACCTCGGATCACAAAACACTTCGAATTTTGCTTATGGGTTGCTCTGGGTCGCTACTCCGGCATAGGATGAACTGCCCGCCTGATCCTCCGGGCTTACCGAGCTGTCAGATTCATCGGTTAAAACCGGAGACGTGACGGTCACTGCCCTTCCGGAATCGACTCGGTTTCTCAGGATGCCGATCAAACTGGATTGTGGTGACGGTCTTCCTGCCCCCATTGCCCACCTCATACTGACGAGGAGCCCTCCACATGCTCCAGTTCTCCCGATTATTCCGCGATTGCGCTGGGGTCTCCCGTCGAGGGTTCCTCGAAATTGGAGCACTGACCGGGCTGGGGCTGACCCTCCCGACCGCTTTGGCGATGCGGAAAGCCGCTGCCAATGACGAAACGTTGGCGGCACCCCGCAACTGCATCCTCATCTGGACTCAAGGTGGCACGAGCCATCACGACACCTTCGACCCGAAGCCGCAAGCTTCCGCCAGTGTGCGAGGTGAGTTCGGCGTCATCAATACCGCGATTCCCGGCGTGCAATTCACCGAAGTCTGCCCCAATATGGCTCGTGAACTCGGGCGTTACGGCTTGATTCGCAGCTGGAATCCCGAGAACGGCAGCCACGGAAACGCCGACCAGATTATGATGTCGGGACGCAAGATCAATCAGACACTGCACTATCCGACATACGGTTCTGTGGTGAGCTGGCGCCAGGGCTTCAAGTCGGCCTTGCCTCCGTTCGTCCAGATGGGCACTAACATTGATAACCGCTCTGGCGGCGGGATGCCGGGGATCCTGGGTCTGCAAAACGGGCCGTTCCAGATGAACGCCGACCCGAATCAGAAGCAATTCTCCGTCAGCGACATCACTCCGCCCAGTGGTGTCACGATGGAGCGGATTGATCGTCGCAGAAAAATGCTGACGGCTGTCGATCAACTCCAGCGGCAAGCGGAACTCCAGCCGGTCGCCTTCAATGCCCTCGATGAGCATTTCAAGGCGGCCCTCAACATGATCACCGCTCCGGAAACGAAGAAGGCCTTCGACATCGACAGCGAGGAAGAGAAGCTGCGGGACAAGTACGGACGGAATCGTTTTGGACAAAGCTGCCTGCTGGCTCGCCGGTTGATCGAGTCTGGCGTGCGGTTTGTGACGTTAACCGATGGAGCGTGGGACACTCACGCGGGGAACTTCAATGCCTTGAAAAACAGTCGCATGCCGCCGATTGATCAAGCCTTGCCCGCGCTGCTTGAGGACTTGCAGGATCGTGGCTTGCTCGACAGTACGCTGGTCGTGTGGCTGACTGATTTCGGACGCACTCCGATCATCAATTCTGCTGGCGGTCGAGATCACTGGGCCTCAGCCGGTTTTGCGATCATGGCCGGTGCGGGCGTACCCGGCGGTTCGGTCATCGGAGCGACCGACGACGAAGGCAGCAAGCCGATCCGCGATGAGATATTCTCGGAAAGCATCGCCGCCACGATTTACGAGAAGCTCGGCCTACCCCTCGATTTGATGGCCAAGGCGCCTGATGGCCGACCCGTACGGTTGATCGAAGGTCATCCGATCAAACAGTGGGCGTGAGAAAGCGATCGGCGATCAGCAAGAATGACTGAGATCGCTAATTTCTGGGGGCCGAAATCGTGACTGACGCCCCAGCAGCATCGCCCTCTCTCGAACGTAGCATCCTCATCCCGGTGGCGTTCTGGATGTGCTTGCTCAGTAGTGCCGCCCTGTTCGCTTCCGTCGCGCTCGCCCCTCGGCTGGTCGAGTGGCACGAACTGGACTTGTCGACACTCGATCGACAGCAACAGCTGGTGGAACTGGAGTTGCATATCCAGCACTTGGAAAAGGTCGTCCACGCGCTGGAGTTCGACCCACACTTCCAAGCCGAGGTCATCCGCCGTGAGATCGGTGGACCGGAAGTCGGCGAAACGATTCCGCTGAAGAAATCGCTGACCGTGGATCTGGCCCTGCCACAAATCAAAGCCCCGAACGTGCCGCTGGTCGTGCCGTGGTACATCCCGATTCTAAAGACGCTGTCCGTGCCTTCGAACTGGAGACGCCGCGTGCTGTGGCTTTCCGCCGGGTTTTGCTTGCTCGCGTTTGTGGCACTGCGTGAGCGTGAGCCGGCCCCACCTCTTGGCCGACCTCAGTAGAGCAGACATTCCTGTCTGCGATTCGGGGGGAAGACCAGAACGCCGATTTCATCAAGGCGTCGGGCCATGTTTCGCAAGGCCATGAAGACAGAGCTCTGCTCATCGAAATGACGACTGCCTTCACTCAAAGCCCACCTCGGGTCACGATTCAAGAGGTCTTCGCACGTCTGCCTGGCAGCGGCCGGGCTTTGGCTCAGCGTCACGGGGGATTGCTTTGGTTGAAGCTGAAACGAGGGCAATCGCTCGGATGTGACTGTGAATTGCTCAGACATCAAGTGGCCCTCCTTTCCGAGCTCACTCGTACTGGATTTTCCGAAGCTCGATTCCAAGTCACTGCCGGACAACCGCATAGATGAGAGATGGATCGCTTCGCCAGCCCTGTAGGACTCGAATCCAGGTTGCTAGGATCATAGGACCTTAACTGACCCGGTTGGACTTCTTTTCGCACATCGAACAGGCACCCCTCCCCACATGGCACATTGGACACGCAGAATTCCGTTTCAGGTGGACGTGGCCGGCGTGATCCAGATCATGGGCAAGTCGCTCTACTCCCGCGGCGACGCGCCCATTCGCGAGCTGATCCAGAACGCTCACGATGCGATCATGCGGCGGCGACAACGCGATCTCGACTACAAGGGGCGAATCGATATTCGCCTCGACGACATCGCAGGCACCCTGACCGTGACCGACGATGGAATCGGCCTCAGTGCAGAAGAGGCGGAGCGCTATCTTGGCACGCTCGGCATTGGAGTCACGGGGCTACTCAAGGGGCACCATCCCGCGTCCTCGGAGATCGACCACGGTGAGACGGGTGAGGGGCTTATCGGGCAGTTCGGCATCGGGTTGTTCAGTGCCTTCCTGCTGGCCGATCGCATCATCGTCGACAGCCGCCGGGCCGACTGTCCGACCGGCGTTCGCTGGTCCGCCGGGGAAGGGACCGACATCGAACTGTCGGAGATCGACCGTGTCGAGACGGGGACAACAGTCACGCTGCAACTCAAACCCCAGTACCGCAACTGGGCTTCACAAACAGCTCTCGTCGAGGAATCTGTCCGCGAGTACGCCGACTTCCTGCCGGTGCCGGTCTTCGTGAATGATGGACCCGCGCGAGTCAACGTGATCAATGTGGCGTGGTTCGACCCGACACCCGACCGCGAGGCGATCGAACTCGAACTGCAGGGGTACTTCCACGAAACCCCGCTCGACGTGATCCCCATTCGCGGTGAGCAGGAAGTCGGAGCGGTCGGGGCGCTCTACGTGACTCCTCAGCGAGTCCCCGGCTTCGCGGGCGACCCCGTCGTGACCACCACGATTCGCCGCATGGTGATCTCGCGGCAAACGCGCGATCTGCTCCCCAGCTGGGCGCACTTCTTACGTGGGGTTCTCGAAGTCCCCAACTGCGAGCCGACCGCCAGCCGCGAAGACCTCGTGCGGAACTTCGCCTTCGAGTCGGTGCGGGCGCACCTCGAAGAACGCCTCTACGAGCACTTCGAACAGCTCGCCCGACGCGACCCCGCAGCCATGCAGTCGATCCTCGCTTGGCACCGCTACACCTGGGCCGGAGCGGCGCTGCATGACCGGCGGCTGCGAAATCTCCTACGGTTCTGCTATCGGTTCCAGACCTCGCAAGGGTCACTGACCTTTGACGAGCTGCTCCCCAAATGCGAGGCCGATCCGCTCTTTGAGACTGAGGCCCAAGTCGTTGTCTGGTACAACATGGACCGGCGGCAGGAACGCTGGATGAGTACCCTCTTCGCGGGGAGCGAGTTCCCCTGTGTTCACACCATTCGCAGCTTCGAGGAATCGCTGTTGGGTGCGATGCTGGCCGATGAAGGGGACAACGGCAAGCGGGTCGCATTGAGAACGGCCAGCCCCGGTTCGCATGGGTTCGCGGAGCTGATCCTCGGCATCCGCGAAATGGTCGACGCTCCACCCGAGTGGCAAGAGTTCCTCGGTCAGAGCGATGCCAAGGTGCTGGTCGCCTCGTTTCGCAACGACCAACCCGTGATGGCATTTCTGAATGAGAAGCACGATCTCCAGGCGACCTTCGAGGACCTCCGCAAGACCGGCGTCGTGCCGGCGGGCTTTCAGCGGCTGATCGACAATCACTTCGAGTCCGCCGATACCGGGCGACATGAAATCATCCTCAACCGCGAACATCGGCTAGTCGGTCGGGCTCTCTCTCAAAAGACAGGCGTCCCGCTGGCGAGCGTACTCCGCTTGCTCGTCATCAACGCGCTCAACAACGCCGGGGCAGCTGTGAAACGCGAGGCCCAGAAAGAGATGATGGAAGACCTCGACTGGATCGCGGAAGCGCTCTGGGGTCGGGGATAATGCGTCTCACTCATTGAAAGCCCGGTGGTTGCAACCATTGGGCTTTCACTCTCGACTTAAACACTCTCTCACAACACTCAATCCATGACCAAACTCAGCGTCAACGTCAACAAGATCGCCACCCTGCGGAACACCCGCGACATCGGGATTCCAAGTCCGCTGCGAGCGGCGCGGCTCTGCCTGCTGGCTGGAGCCCATGGGATCACAGTGCATCCCCGGCCTGATCAGCGGCACATCCGCCCCACGGATGTCAACGAGATCGCCGAGCTCCTGAGCGAGTTCCCCAAGGCTGAGTACAACATCGAGGGGAACCCGTTCTTCGACGAGTTCCTCCGTCACTGCGAACGGACGCGGCCCGCCCAATGCACGCTCGTGCCCGACTCGCTGGAGCAATCGACCAGCGACCACGGCTGGAACCTCGACACGGCGGGCGAGCGACTGGGCCCGTTGATCGCGGAACTCAAACGATACGGCTGTCGCGTGAGTTTGTTCCTCGATCCCCGGCCCGAGCAAGTGCCGCTCGCCCGCGACCTGGGAGCTGACCGCATCGAGCTCTACACAGCTCCTTTTGCTGAAGCCTTTGAGCACGGCCCGCTGAGCTCCGTCTTCGACAGTTATCGCCTGACCGCTGAGGCCGCCAGACGATCTGGCCTGGGTGTAAACGCGGGCCACGACTTGAGCCTCGATAACCTGCCCCTGCTGATCCGGCAGATTCCCCACGTCGCCGAAGTCTCCATCGGCCACGCTCTCATCGCCGAAGCCCTGGAGTTCGGCCTCCCGGAAACCGTCCGCCGATATCTGCGGGTGCTGGAGATGTCAGACCTCTGCCGATTTTGAAGCAGCGCCTCAGAAAATTCAGGACTCCCATGATGATCCTGAAAGCCAATCGAATCGGAGTTCCGAACCTCAGAAGAGGTTCAAATTGGGTTTGGCGGCTCAGGCAGACATGCGCTGCCCTGCCAGCCGCATCAATCATTCCGCTGATACCGGGGCTGGCCGCCCCAGCCGAGTTTCTGATCGAGCGTCTTGTAATAGCTGTGACCGCTCAGTCGCACGAGTTGGAATGCGACAGCGGCCCGGCGGACGATAACTTCGTCTCCGAGATGGAGCGGCTCGCGAATCTGGCCGTCGATGGTCAGCATGACTCCTTCTGGAACGCTCGGAAGGGTCAGCCGGTATTCGTGATCGGCGCTATCCACCAGCGGTCGGTTCGAAAGGGTATGCGGGGAGATGGGCGTGATGACGAACGCCTGCAAGTCTTGCTGCAAGATCGGCCCACCTGCCGAGAGGCTGTGAGCGGTGGAGCCGACCGGCGTGCTGAGGATGAGTCCATCAGCACTGTATGTCGTCACATGCACGCCGCCGACGGACAGTTCCACATCGATCATCGACAGCGACCCGCCGGCATGGATCGCCGCCTCGTTCAGACCGAGATACTTGCGAACCGACCCATCCGCGCGGCGGTGCTCGCATTCCAGCATCAGGTGATTCACGACGCGGTAATCGTGTCGTTCCAGGCGATGAATCTGCTGGCGGAATTCATCCGGAGAAAGGTCCGCCAGAAATCCCAGCCGCCCGAGGTTAATCCCCACGATCGGCATTTGCCGAGTCCCAAAGCCCCGACACGCTCGCAGAATCGCACCGTCTCCGCCGAGGACCACAGCCATGTCGGCCGACTGAGTCGGTGGGCCGATCTCCTCGCCAATGATGACTTCGGCGATCTCGATCGTCGGGCGTTGCTTCAAAAACGCCTCCAGCGTAGCCCAGGCCGACTGCACGCGGGGTGAGTCGTCGCGGGTGACAATGACCAGACGCAATGGATCGCGGGACATCAGTGGACCATCTCAAACATTCGACTGTTTCTGCGCTCGCCAGAACTTCGGTGGCTCGGGCTCATCATACACCGCAACACGAATATCTACCCGAAGGAATCGTCGGGGGCGAAAGCAGAATATGAAACAAGAAGCGGCAGGGGAGCCGTTTCAAAAGCTCGATGAACTCGGTCGCTTTTGCCTCGATTCCCACCCCACGCGAGGATGAACTGAGTGGACGAACTGACGGTTGCGAGAACCGATAACATCACTCACCACTCACGGAGTTGGAGCCGCGAGCAGCTTTTCCACCAGCGGGACGATGTCCCGGGCATAGGTCGGCTCGACCGGTTTCTGGCGATCGGGGAACATTCCCACTCGCTGGCCGGTCTGGTCGAAGACGTACAGGACCGGCATCGATTTGTGTTCGATGATGTTGAACAGGTCTTCCGAAGAGGTACTCAGAAGCACGTTACGAACCTTGTGCGCTTTGATCTTTTCCAGCACTTGGCGAATATCGGGTTCGATCTTCGAGGGCGGTATCTCCGGGTCTCCTTCGTAGTCCAGCGCGACCGAGACACAGACGACTTGATCCGGGTACTTTTCCTGCAAATCAACCAACCCCGGCAGCTCTTTTAAACAGGGCGGACAATAGGTCGCCCACAAGTCCATCACGACGATCTTGCCAGGATTCGCCGCCACAATCGCGTTTGTCTGATCCCAGTCGATGATCTCCAGTTTCAGCTCTGGGGTTCCCGCACTGGCGTCGGTCGCATGGGCCTCAGCCGAAGCGAACTCCAAGACCGGTTCGCTCTGTCCTTCGGGCGGCTGCAGTGCAGCGACGGCGGGGGCGGGGGCCGACGCGGTCGGAGTCATTGGCGCTTGTTCAGCACAGCCAAACAACGCAGCGAGCAGAACGGCGAGAAAGGACAATCGATGCATCGGACGACCTCCGTGGAGCCACTGTTTCCGCAGGCCAGCCACCGGCTCGACCGAGATTCCGTAGCAGGCAGCGACCGAACGTCACCATTCTTGCGATCCAAGTCACAAGGCCTGCGACGGTATCGTCATTGATCTCCCGCGAACATGCAATCGGGGGGATAAAACAAGGCGAGACGACGAATTCTGATGGTGTTCGAATCAAAGGCACCCCGGATGCGGCTTCAATCGATCAAGTCGCGGAGGTGGAAGTGGTGTTTACCCAGTTTTCCCCCGTAGTTCCCGGCGGTGACCTGCTTGAGGCCCGGGACGTTGCAGGCTGCGTGTAGGCCAACTCGCATCGCTGTTTTTACTAATTCAAAATTCTCGCCATCGACGACGAGTTCGTAGACGGCATTGGCTCCTTCGGGCAATTCTGTCTTCGAGAGCGGACGCAAAGTTGCGCAAAATGCTTCGTTGGTGCTGGCCTTCAACTTCTTATAAATCGAACCCACCTTACTTCCGGAACGCACAATTCCTCCGGGGAACGGCAGGATCACTCCTGGAACAGCACTCATGGCGTCGCTGGCGGCCTCCGCAGCTGCAAGAGTGGCGGCTTGAGTTTCCCCGCAGAGCAGCAAGTTTCCTCCGGCGACTCCGGTGAAGGTCCCGAACTTGTCATCGCACACGAACTCGCCGTCCATGCATGGCATTCGCCACATCCGCTGGTCACCGATCTTTTTCGAGGATTGGAAACCGTCGCCAAAGAACCGCAGATTGCCGCCGACCGCGATTCGTTTTTCTTTCGGACACTCTTTCACCCCATTGAAACAGGCTGTCGTGGGGCAGGTCAGGATGCACTGTCCAATGCGGTTCGAGACAGCAGTCGAGAGTGCGTCGCGGCTGAACGCGAAGGCCAGAACTGTCACTCCGGGCCGACCATCGGGGGTGGCTTCCGGGGGGAGGATCCGCTCGATGGAGGCCTCGACATCGCAACCGATGACGCTGGTCGCGTTACCGCAGAACTCGTTCGCGGCCACGATTGCCCAGCGCTCTGAGACAGCGGTCACGATCAGCCGCGTCCCCGACATCGAGAACGCTTCGGCAAAGGTGTCGACGATCTCCACTCCGCGTAGTTGCATCATCAATCCATCGTTCAATCGGCAGGACAATCGTCATTTTGAATGTCGCGAGCAACCCGCCCCATTCGTCTTTCGTCAGGTTAAGGGGAGAGTTCGGACAGGGCAAGCGCACCCCCGGAAGAAGCCCGCAATGTTCCGGCTCATCCGTCATCGCCCGCGCCTGACCAGCACC
>Ga0105046_10015591_pt1 | contig 11678 bp, 8 predicted proteins | sample MAT03_FD_78385 | JGI IMG/M metagenome (GOLD analysis project Ga0105046, IMG submission 78385) | Freshwater microbial communities from Lake Fryxell liftoff mats and glacier meltwater in Antarctica - MAT-03 (megahit assembly) | ecosystem: Environmental > Aquatic > Freshwater > Ice > Liftoff...
GCCAGCACGGGTGGGGTCTGGGGTCGAACACCGCGCCAAACGAAGAAGGCTTCGGCGGCCTGTTCCACCAACATGCCCAGGCCGTCCCTTGCCCGAACGCCAAGCACAGCGCCGGCGTTTTCAGCCCAGGCCAGAAACGCTGCGGCCGCGGGGCCGTACATCAGGTCGACCACCAGAGCCCTGGGTGCCAAGACGCTGGCAGCCACGGGTGACGGCGCACCGGTCAGACTGCTGGCGCTGGCGTTGAGCACCACAGCAAAGCCCTCAACGGCGCCAGCCAAGCCGCTGGCCGACAGCGCCACCCCGTGCAACGCTGCCCAGGCCGAGTGCCGCGCCACCAGCGCAGTCGCCTTGTCGACGCTGCGGTTGGCCACCACCACCTGGGCCGGCCGCGCCGCCAGCAGCGGGCCCAGCACACCCGCGCCCGCGCCGCCCGCGCCCACCAGCAGCACACGCTGCCCGGCCAACAACACACCGGCGTTGTCCTGGATGTCGCGCACCAGACCGACACCGTCGGTGTTGTCGGCCCACCAGCCGCTGCCGTCGGCAGTTCTTTTCAAGACGTTGGCAGCACCGGCCAGCAGCGCCCGCGGGCTGGCAGAAGCTGCCACTGCCAGCGCCTCAAACTTGAAGGGCACGGTGACGTTGCAGCCAGCGCCACCGGCCTCGGCGAAGGCTTGCAGCGACGCCGCAAAACCGTCCAGCGGGCATTCCTGCGTCGCGTATCGCAGGGCCTCCCCGGTCTGTTCGGCGAACCGCGCGTGAATGAACGGGCTGCGGCTGTGCGCCACGGGATGGCCCAGGACTGCATAACGATCAAAATTAACGGTATTCATGATGGGGTCTGACAGCCATTCAACGCCCGCTCAGAGTCGTTTCCAAACCCTCCTCGCGCGTGAACCGGAAGCGTGAAGTCACCACGATCTGATCGGCCTGGGCCTTCATTGCCGCGTTGAACGGCCCGAACGGCGAGGCCGCCTGCACGATCGCCAGCGCCTGCATGTCGAGCACACGGTTTTTGGAGCTGCGCACGATGTCAGCCTCGACCACGCGGCCGCGCGCGTCGACCGTGACGTTCATCGTCAGCTCGCCGTAGAGCTTCTTGCCCTGGTGCTCCGGGAAGTCGCGTGTGCCCCGCTCTTCGATCCGCCGACGCAGGGCGTCGTAGTACAGCGCATAGACCTCCTCGCGCGTGGCCGGGCTGATGTAGCGCTTCTTCGGCCGGGCGTTTTCTTCGTTGACACGCTTCTCGATCTCCGCCAGCAGCCGCAACAACTGGTGGCGGCGCTCTTCTTGTTGACGTTGTTCAAGCGTGCCGTTGTCTCGTGGGAGGTCGGGCGGTGGCAGGGCCGAGACCTCACGGCGCAGCTGTGCCAGCAGCGCTTGTTGTTCCTGTTGCAGGTTCTCGATGCGCTTGCGGGCCTCTTCTGCCGCGTCGCCCAGCTGCGTGCTGGCCGCGGGCGGCAGCGGCGACGTGGCGCGGCCGGTGGCCGCTTCGCCGCCACCGGCCAGGCGCGCCTGTGCGATGGCCTGCGCCTTGACCGGCGCTTCGGTCGAACGCGCGTTGACCAGGATCACGTCCAGCGGGGTGTCGCGAAAGACGCGGTTGAAGCTGTCAGGGTCAACGAATCGCACCACCAACAAGGCCGCGTGCACTGCCACCGACGCCAGCAGCGCCCAATGCAGTGTGCTCAACCTGCTGAGCTTGCTGCGAAAACCCGCGGTCAACGCCATGGCCGTTGTGCTGGGCGCCTCAGGCCGGCGTTGTGGCGTCGGGCTGTGCCGCAGCCACTTCTTCGCCCAGGTCGATGGCCAGACCCAAACCGGCTGGCGCAGCGTTGTCTTCGTCGGCGCTGTCGTCATCGGCAGACTGCGCAGGCTCGGTCGCCCCGGCCGGGTCCAGGCGTGCGTGCAGCACCGCATGCAACTCCAGATTCAACAAGTCCACCCCGGCCACCCGCGCGCGCACCCTGGCGCCGCGCGGCAGGGCTTCAGTGCCGGGCAGGCGAAACACCAGGGGCAGGGTGTCGGCGCGCACCAGGCCGTCTTTCATCACCGCCGCGTCGAGCTCGGCTACGGCGTTTTGCTGCAGCCAGCGCAAGGTCCACCAGCGCTCGATGCCGTTCTGGAAGTCGTTGTAGGCCGCATACGCCGCATCAAAGGCTGAGATCACCGAAAACAGCGCAGCGTCCTTGGGCTTGAAGGGCGCGGCCAAAGCCGCGGTGCGGCCGTGGCGGACACAGGCCACGATCTGCCACTGGTTCAGCAAATCCACATACCGGCGCAGCGGTGAGGTGGCCCAGGTGTACTGCGCCACGCCCATGCCGGCGTGCGGTGCCGGGCGCACGCCCATCTTCACCTTGATGCCCGGGGCCAGGCTGGCCTGGCTGCGGTAAATGCCGGGCACGCCGTGTTCGGCCAACCACGCACCCCAGCTGCTGTTGGCCAGGATCATGGCCTCGGCCACGATCAGGTCCAGCGGCGCGCCGCGCTGGCGCGTGCTGATGTTCACCACCTCGTCGCCACGCGGTTCGGCGGCAGCGACCTCACCACCAGAGCCGCCACCACCACCGGCACCACCGGTTTCGCTCAGCCCGCGCTCGAGCTTGAAGTTGTAGTCGGGCCGATTGAAGGTTTCCGGCTTGCCACGCACCACTTCGCGCTGCGCTTTCAAGGCCTTGGCCAGGCGGAAGCTGAAGGCCAGTTCCAGCGCGAAGGCGTAGTCGGCAGGGGCTTGCCCGGTTAGCGATGCCGCGGTGATGATGCTGTCCAGCTGGTCGTGCCGAAGGTTGGCGGCAATGGGCACCCGCTCGATCGTGGTCTGCCGGCTGCGCACCTCCAGCGTGGCCTCGTCCAGCGTCACATACAGGCTGATCGCCGGGCAGTCCCGGCCGGCTTGCAGCGTGTAGGCCTGCACGACGTCGTCGGGCAGCATGGTGATCTTGCCGCCAGGCATGTAGACCGTGGACAGCCGTTCCCGCGCCACCCGGTCCACCGGCGAATCGGGCGCGATGGCCAAGGCTGGCGCCGCAATGTGCACACCAAACACCACCGTGCCCGTGCCCAGGCCCTGCACCGACAGGGCGTCGTCGATCTCGGTGGTGGCGGAGTCGTCGATCGAAAACGCCTGCACCGCTGCCAGCGGCAGTTCTTCCGCGATGGCCGGTGCCGCCAAGGGTGGAAAACCGGTGCCTTGCGGAAAGGTCTCGAACAAGAACCGCCGCCAATGGAACTGGTACGGGCTGTCGATGGCGCCGGCCACCTTGAGCAAGTCCAGCGGCGCGCGCTGCGAGCGCTTGGCCGCTTCCACCACGGCCTTGTATTCCGGGCTGTTCTTGTCAGGCTTGAAGAGGATGCGGTAGAGCTGCTCGCGCACGGTCGTCGGGCACTGCCCGGCCACCAACTCAGTCGCCCAGGTGTTGATCTGCTCGGTCGTCAGGCGCTTGCGCTCAATCCCCAACAAGGCGGCCTTGACGGTGTCTTCGCTGGCCTTCTTGAACTGGCCTTTACTCAGGCGGCGAAAGTAGTGCGGCGCTTCGGCCAGACACAGCAACGCGGCGGTCTGCTGCACGGCGCCGGCTTTGGCGTCGAAGTATTCCCGCGCCAGGTCGGCAAAACCGAAGTCGCCCTCGGGCGCAAATTCCCACGCCAGGTTCAGGTCGATGTCAGCGGCCAGCACCCGGGCCTGGGCCAGCAGCTCGGCAGGGGCCGGGGCAGTGAAGCGCAACAGGGCGTTGGCGGCCTTGACTTTCACGCGCTTGCCGGAATCGAGTTCCACCTGCAGCGAGCTTTCGGCCTCGGACATCACCCGGCCGGCGTGGAATTTACCGGCGTCGTCGAACAAGGCGTAACTCATCGTGCAGCGGTCAAGGTCAAGGGAGTCAAAGAACGGCCTGGCGGCCGGGCACGCAGGGGGTGGTTGGCCTTTAGAGTTTGAGTGAAGCCAACTCATCAGCTGCAGCGAATTCTAGGAGTCGAGGCTGCGGCTCGTCGCACAAAAGCCAGGGTTGGTCACAAGGCCGTCGGTCGCGCGCGTTCACACTGGCGTGCGGTCGGCGTGGTGCGCGCGCTGGCCATGGCCGCCAAGTGCGTGGGCGGCATGTGCGCCAAGCCAGAGATCCATGGCACCAGCCGAGTGGGCTTCAAGCCCGTTGAGCCGGCTCTGCAGCGCAAGGCCTTGCAGATGCCGAGCGAGCAGACCTTGGCTGCCCACAGCTTGCGCTGCAGGCCCGAGCGCCCGGCCAGCCTCACAGCCGACGGCGTGGACTTCAAGCGCGCGTCGATCTCGGTGCCGCAGACGGCGCTGGCGTCACAGACCGGTTGCAGACCGGTTGCAGGGCGGTTGCAGGGCGGTTGCAGACCGCTTGCAGGGCGTTTGCTGGACGCTGGCGTGGCGCGCGACGTTCGAACAATGCCTGTTAGCGTGATGAGCAGGTATTGACGAACCAACGCTTAGCCGCTCGCTCAGGCACTGTCCCCCGTGGCGGCCAGTTCGTCGCGCAACCACCCGTACCACGCATCCAGGCCTTCGCCGGTGTAAGCAGACACCGGGAAGATCTTCAGCTTCGGATTGACCTTCAGCGCGTTGTCCTTCATCAGCGCGAGGTCCACGCGCAGGTGCGGCAACAGGTCCACCTTGCTCAGCAGCAGCACGTCGGCGGTGCTGAACATGTGCGGGTACTTCAGCGGCTTGTCTTCGCCTTCGGTGACCGAGAAAATCACCACCCGCGCCTTCTCGCCCAGGTCGAACAGGGCCGGGCAGACGAGGTTGCCGACGTTCTCGATCACCAGCAGCGACCCCGGCGCCGGCTGCAACAGCTTTAGCGCGCGCGCCAGCATGTCGGCTTCCAGGTGGCAGCCGGTGCCGGTGTTGACCTGCACCGCGGCAGCGCCGGTAGCACGGATGCGCTCTGCGTCGTTGGCGGTGGCCTGATCGCCCTCGACGACATTGATGTCGACCCGGCCTTTCAGATCGCCGATGGTGCGTTCGAGTAGCGTCGTCTTGCCGGCGCCGGGGCTGCTCATTAGGTTGAGAGCCAGCACGCTGCGGCCGGCCAGCCAGCCGCGGTTGCGCTCGGCTAACGCCTGATTCTTGCCCAGGATCGCGGTCTCCAGGGCGATGGTCTGCGCATCGCGGCCGGGGACTTGCAGGTCGTGGCTGTGCGGTTGATCGTGCCCGTGTGAATGGTCGTGGTCGGAATCGTGCCTATGCGGATGAGCATGCGGAAGTGGATGCGGGTGCGGGTGCGGATGGTCGTGCCCGTGCCCATGCTCATGCTCATGCTCATGCTCATGCTCATGCGGACCGTCGTGCGGCTGGTCATGAACCACACCCGCCTCAGCCTGCGCCGGCCCGTGCGAATGCGTCGTGCCGTCCGCATGGGTATGTACATGCCCAGGCCGGTGATCGTCACCCAGCAACTGAACCGTCGTCTCGCCGTCACCGCATCCACACACTACACACATGATTCCATCTCCATCTCTTTGATCTTCAACTCGGTGCCTGCCACGATGCGCAAGCTGGGTTCTTGGCACACCGGGCAGCGGCCCAGCGGTGCCGTCATTACTGGCCGGGCACCGCAGGCGGCGCAGTCACCACGGCCTTCGATTTCAACGATCTCCAGCAGCGCGCCCTGCACCGGCGTGCCTTCGCTGCAAACGTCGAAGCAGAAGCGAATCGCCTCAGGCAGCATGCCCGAGAGCCGGCCCACCTCCAGCGTCACGCGCAGCACCTTCTGCCCTTGTGCGCGTTCGCTGACGATGGAAACCACGTTGCGGGTGATGCCGAGTTCATGCATTGCGCTGTACCATAACTTTGAACGTTAACAAATGCGTGGGAGTTGTTCGCCCACCAGCATGTCGACCACGCGTTCGCCGCCGAAGGTGGTGTTGAGCACAACATGGCCGGCCGGTTCGGCCAGCACCTCCCCAATGATTGCCGAGTCGGCCCCGGCCGGGTGTGCGCGCATCGCAGCCAGTACGGCCGCAGCAGCCTCAGGCGGCACCACCGCCACCAGCTTGCCTTCGTTGGCCATGTACAGCACGTCCAGGCCGAGCATCTCGCAGGCGCCCCGCACCTCGGGCTTCAAGGGCATCGCGCTCTCCTGCAAGCGGATGCCGACCTTCGAGCTGACGGCGAACTCGTTCAACACCGTGGCCAGGCCGCCGCGCGTGGCATCACGCAGACAACGGATGCCGGGGCAAGCCGCAACCATGGCTTGCACGAGGCCGTGCAAGGGCTGGCAGTCGCTGGTGATGTCGCTTTGCAACTCAAGCTCGTTGCGCGCCACCAGGATGGCCACGCCGTGGTCGCCCAATGTGCCATTGACGATCACCACGTCGCCCGGCCGGGCCCGAGTGGCGGCGATCTCCACACCGCGTGCAATGACGCCGATGCCGGCCGTGTTGATAAAGAGCTTGTCGGCCGCGCCGCGGTTGACGACTTTGGTGTCGCCAGTGACGACCTGCACGCCGGCCGCACGCGCTTGCGCCGCCATGCTGGCCAGCACACGCTCAAGGTCGGCGGTGGGGAAGCCTTCTTCGATGATCAGTCCGCAGCTCAAGAACAGGGGCGTGGCGCCCGACATGGCAAGGTCGTTCACGGTCCCGCAAATAGCCAGCTTGCCGATGTCGCCCCCCGGAAAGAACAGGGGTGCAACCACGTAGCTGTCGGTCGTGAAGGCCAGGCGGTCGCCATGCTCTGCCAGGCTGCCCAGGCCCACCCGGGCTTGGTCTTCCAGCATGGCCAAACGCGGGTTGTCGAAGGCCGGGACGATGAGCTTGTCGATCAGCTCGCGCATTGCACGGCCGCCGCCGCCGTGCGCCATGGTGATGGTCTTGCTGCGGAATGTGGCCATGGTGGCGGCTGCTTCAGGCGGTGGCCACGTCACGCTTGACGAAGGCCATGCGTGAATATTGGTGGTAAGCCGCACACGCGCCTTCGCTCGACACCATCAACGCACCCAATGGCATTTCGGGGGTACACAGGGTGCCGAACACCTTGCACTGGTTGGGCTTGATGATGCCCTTGAGCACTTCGCCGCACTGACAGCTTTTCGGGTCGGCGATCTTCAGGTTGGGCACCGAGAAGCGGCGTTCGGCGTCGAAAGCCGCGTAGGCCTGGCGCATCCGCACACCCGAGTGGTCGATCGATCCCAGGCCGCGCCACTCGAAGAACTCCCGCAGTTCGAACACACGCGTGATGGCGTCCAGTGCCGCTGCGTTGCCACCGGCTGCTGCCACGCGCTTGTACTGGTTTTCGACCTCGCAGCGGCCCTCATCCATCTGCTTGAGCACCATCCACAGCGACTGCAGGATATCCAGCGGCTCAAAGCCCGCCACCACCAGTGGGCGCTGGTATTGCTGGGCGATGAACTCGTAGGGCTCGGTACCGATGACCATGCTGACGTGGCCAGGCCCGAGGAAACCGTCAATCTGCAAGTCGGGCGAATCGAGAATGGCCTTGACGGTAGGAATGATCGTGATGTGGTTGCAGAACAGCGAAAAGTTGCGCACCCCCAAAGCCTCGGCCTGCAGCACGGTCATGGCCGTGCTCGGCATGGTGGTCTCAAAACCCAGGCCGAAGAACACGACCTCCTTGTCGGGGTTCTTCTGCGCGAGCTTCAGCGCGTCCAGCGGCGAATAGACGGTGCGCACATCCGCGCCCTCGGCCTTGGCTTGCAACAAGCTCTTCTTCGAGCCGGGAACGCGCATCGCGTCGCCGAAGCTGGTCATGATGACCTGTGGGTGTTCGGCGATGGCCACGCAGTCGTCGACCCGGCCCATTGGCAGCACACACACTGGGCAGCCGGGGCCGTGCACGAATTCGATGGTTTCTGGCAGCAGGTCTTTCAGGCCATAGCGGAAGATGGTGTGGGTGTGGCCGCCGCACACTTCCATCACCTGCAGCGGACGTGTTGCGTTGCGGGTCAGCGCTTCAGCCAAACGCGTGATCTCGGCGACCAGCGAGCGCGCCAGGTCGGGATCACGGAATTCGTCGGCAAATTTCATGAGGCTCTCCCGCTTTTTTCGCTTGATCCGCTTGATCCAGTCCGTGGGCCACGGTCGTCGGCCAGCAGCGTGTGCGTGAGGTCCCAAAGGATGTGGTACAGCGCGACATGGGTTTCCTGCACGCGATGGATGCTGTCGCTGGGCACCACCAGGCACAGGTCGCAATCGGCGCTGGTCGCCATGCGCCCGCCGTCGCCACCGGCCAGGCCCAACGTGGCCGCGCCACGCCGTTTGGCGGCTGCCAGGCCGGCCAGCAGGTTCTCTGAGTTGCCACTGGTGGAAATGGCCACCACGCAGTCGCGCTCACCCACATGCGCCAGCACCTGGCGCGTGTAGACATGGGCAAAGCCGACGTCGTTGGCCACGGCCGTGATCATCGCCATGTCCTGGCTCAGGTTGAGCGCCGGCAATGCCGGGCGGCCGGTGGTGACGGGGTGTTGGAACTCCACCGCCAGGTGCGCGGCGTCGCAGCTTGAGCCGCCGTTGCCCAGCGTGAACAGCCGCCCGCTGGCGCGGTAGCTGCGGGCAATCAGGCGTGCGGCTTCAATGATGCGCGGTGCGGCTTCAGCGAAGAAATGCTGCTTCACTGTCACGCTGTCGGCGGCCTTCTGGCGCACTGACTCCAGCAGCGCGGCACCCATTGCAGGCGAGTCCGCGCGCGCATGGGTACTGTGGCTACTGCCCGCCATGTGCGGGTACAGGCCTTGGATCAGCGTGTTGGTGCTCATTGCATCGCCAGCGCTTTGTCGCTGGCGCGCATGGCCTCAATCTCAGCCTGCGCCTCGCCCAGCATCTGCAGCACTTCCAGCGTGAGCCTGGCTTCCTTCTCGTCGATACGGCTCATCGCAAAGCCCACGTGCACCAGCACCCAGTCGCCAATGCAATCCTGCACCGTGCGCGACTCATTGACCACGCAAGCGATGTTGATCTCGCGCCGCACGCCCAGCACCTCGACCAGGGCGAGCTTGTGTTGGGCGTGGGTGATTTCGATGATCTGACCGGGGATGCCTAGGCACATGTTGCGCTCTCTCAAGAAGGTGAAGGGTCGTTCCCGAGTTTTTTTGCCCCCTCGGGGGGCGCACGACGCTGGTCGTCGGCCTGGGGGCGCTCAGGATGTTGGGGTTGCAGCGCGCGGGCTGCGGCGACAGCGGCCTGGCCGATGGCCAGCCCGCCGTCGTTGCAGGGCACGCGTTGGTGGGTGAGCACGGTGTAGCCGGCGGCGCGCAGCAGTTGGCTCACACGTTCGAGCAGCACGCGGTTCTGGAACACGCCGCCGCTGAGCGCCACGTGCTTGAGCGGCTGGTTCGGGTCATGGGCGTCTGTATAGGCTTGCGCCACTTTGTCCACCATCTTGCAGATCACGCTGGCCAGCCCTTTGTGGAAGCGCGCGGCCATGGTGGGCACGGGCGTATTCAGCACCAGGTCGCCGAGCAGCGCGCTCCACATGGCCAGCGGTTCGATGTAGGCCAGCCGGTCTGGCGATACGCTGGCCGGCAGGCGCGGAATGGCGAAGGGGTAGCCGAGTTCTTCGTCTTCGTACTGCAGCACCTCGGCATCGACCAGCGCTTCCAGCTCGACGGCGCCTTGCCCTTCGTAGGCCGCGTGTTCGCGGCACACGCCCATGGCGGCGGCCACCGCATCGAACAGGCGCCCGCACGAACTGGCCAGCGGTGAATTCACGCCGTGGCTGAGCATGCCGTCGAGCAAGGCGCGCGGCTGCATCGCCAGGAAGGCGTGCAGCGGCAGCTCGCCATAGTTCATGTCGAACGCTGCCCACTTCATCTCGGCCATCAGGTGCGCGTAGGTGTTGCGCCAGGGCTCGCGCATGGCTTGCTCGCCGCCCAGCAGGGCCACGGGCTTGAAGGTGCCGCGGCGCTCGAAGCCGGTGTAGCTGACGATCGCAAACTCGCCCCCCCACAGCTCACCGCCTGCGCCATAACCCAAGCCGTCGAGCGCTACACCCACCACCGGGCCGGCGTCCAGCGGCCAGCCGTTGTCGACCAGGCAGGCGGCGATGTGGGCGTGGTGATGCAGCACGTCCACGGTCTGCGGCGATTGCTCGCGCGCGAACTTGCTCGACAGGTATTCGGGGTGCGCGTCGCAGGCGTGCAGGCTGGGTGTGAAGTCGAAGAACGCTTGCAGGTCGGCCAAGGCGCGGCGCCAATCCGCATGCGTGGCCGCGTCTTCCAGGTCACCGATGTGCGGGCCCAGCGTGGCCTGGCCCTGGCGCAACAGGCAGAAAGTGTTCTTCATCTCGCCGCCATAGGCCAGCACGGGCGGTGCGGCCTCGAAACCGGCTGGCATGCGGATGGGCTCGGGCGCCAGGCCGCGGGCGCGGCGCAGCACCTGCGGCGCGCCGGCCACCAGCCGCTGCACCGAGTCGTCGACACGGCGGGCGATCGGGCGGTTGTGGTCCAGCACGTAGTCGATGCCCACGGGGAATCGCTGCTTCAAGGCCTGCAGCGTGATCGCCTGCGGCTCGTCGCTGAGGTTGCCGCTGGTCAGCACGATGGGCCGCTTCATACGGCGCAGGATGAGGTGGTGCACGCCGGTGTTCGGCAACATGAAGGCCAGGCTGCGCAGGCCCGGGGCGACGCCGGCCGCGATCGCTGTCTCGATGCCTGTCTTGCTGTCAATCTTGCTTGCCATCTTGCCTGCCACCAAGCGCTGGTCGAGCAGCACGATGGGTGCAGCGGGCGCCTGCAACAGCGCCGCCTCGGCCTGGCTCACCTCGCACCAGGCGCGGATGTCGTCAACGCTGGCGGCCATCAGCGCGAAGGGCTTGCGTTCGCGGCGCTTGAGCGCACGCAGCCGGCTTACCGCGTCGCCTTGCGTCGCGTCGCAAGCCAGCTGGTAGCCGCCCAGGCCCTTGATGGCGACGATGTGGCCGCGCGCCAGCAAGGTGCCGGCCGCGTCGCAGTCGTCGAGGAAGGTGAAGCTGTCGAGCGTGAAGGCGCGCTCGTCCATGCGCTGCAAAGTGAGCCTGGGGCCGCACACATGGCAGGCAATCGGCTGCGCATGAAAGCGGCGGTCGGCCGGGTTGTCGTATTCGCTTTGGCAGTCCGGGCACATGGCAAAGCCGGCCATCGTCGTGAGCAATCGGTCGTAGGGCACGCCGGTGATGAAACTCAGGCGCGGGCCGCACTGGGTGCAGTTGGTCAGGGGGTAGCGGAAGCGGCGCGAGAAAGGGTTGAAGATTTCGGTCACGCAGTCGGCGCAGGTGGCGGCGTCGGCGGCCACGGCGGTGGTCTTGGCGGCCGTGGTGGCGGTTGCGGTGGCGGTGGCGGTGATCGCGGCGCTGATCTTGGCACTGGCGGCGGTGGCTGTTGCGGCAGTCCCGCTGGCTTCAATGATGAAGGCGCCTGGCAAGGGCACCGGCAGCGCCACGGCCTGTCGCTCGAAGGATTCGATGCGGGCCAGGGCCGGCACTTCGGCGTGGATGCGGCGAGCCAGCGTGTCGATGGTCTCGGGTGAAGCCACGGCGATGATCAGCACACCCTGCGCGTCGTTGACCACCGAGCCCATCACGCCCAGTTCGCTGGCGATGCGCCACACCGTCGGCCGAAAGCCGACGCCCTGCACTGTGCCGCGCACGCGCATGTGCTCGGCACCGAGCAGGCTGGCTTGCGACATCACGGCGAACCCGCAGCCACAGCGGCTGCAGCGGC
>Ga0105046_10015593_pt1 | contig 11678 bp, 16 predicted proteins | sample MAT03_FD_78385 | JGI IMG/M metagenome (GOLD analysis project Ga0105046, IMG submission 78385) | Freshwater microbial communities from Lake Fryxell liftoff mats and glacier meltwater in Antarctica - MAT-03 (megahit assembly) | ecosystem: Environmental > Aquatic > Freshwater > Ice > Liftoff...
CAGGAAGGTGCGCACGATGCGCCCGCAGCGGTCAGCGGCCTCGCGAATGCGCTGTGCGTCATGCATCAGCGCCGGGTTGTCCTCGCATTTTTCTTCAAGCAGGCTGGCGCGGCCCATCACGATGGCGAGCGGGTTGTTCAGCTCGTGCGAGACACCTGCCAGCAGGCTGCCCATCGCTGTCAGCTTGTCGCTTTGTCGCAGCGCCTCCCGCTGGCGCTCGATCTGCTGCGCGGCCTCGAAGCGCTCGGACAGGTCAGAGATCGATGCGGTGTAGAACACCGCGCCTTCGGCGTCGGTGCGCCACAGCACCATCTCCATCGGGAACTCGCTGCCGTCGGCGCGCAGCGCGTGCATCTCGAGCCGTTTGCCCATGACGCGCGCCGGCTCGCCAGCCTGCATGCGTTGCATGCCGTGCTCGTGCGCGCTGCGAAAGCGCACCGGGATCATCACGTCGCTGACGGCCCGCCCCATCACCTGCGCGCGACCGTGACCAAACATCGCCTCGGCCGCCGGGTTGAACTCGACGATGCGACCTGAAGCGTCGGTCGACACGAGCGCAGCGAGTGCATGGTCGAAGATCGCTGATTTCAGCGCCTCGCTGGTCCGCAACTCGGCCTGCTTGCGGGCAAGTGCGTCTTCACCCAGGCGCTGCTCCGTCTGGTCTAGCCCGCACACCACGACCGCCTGCACCGGCCCGCCGCCGGGGCGGTAGGGCACGTACCACTGCTCTCGGTAGCGCCGGCCCTGTTTCGCGTAATCGGCCCAGCCACGGCGGTGCAGCGATTCGCCGGCGAACGCGCGGTCAAACAGCGGGATCAGGTTGTTGTAGACACCGGCATCGAGCACCTCCGACATGTGCCGGCCGATGACCTGCTCAGGCGCGAGCCCCATGAAGCGCAGCGTCTCTCGGTTTGCGTAGCTGTAGCGGCGATCGATGCCGACCACCGCGACGCGGGTCGCGATGTTCTCGAGCAGCAGCTTCATCAGTGCGTTGTCGAGTTCGGGCAGGGTCGACTCTGCATCGCCCCAATGGGCGGTCGACCACACCAGTCCGAGTCCGTCTTCGTTCATGCAATGCCTTGACTTCGGGCCGGCGAACGTGATCGCGACCGCGAGCGCGGGTTATACCAACGAAGACACTGGAGCTTGCGCGCACATTGCTGCCAAACCCCCGACCGGGTCAGAATGCCACCGTGCCGCTCAAGTCGACCTTGTTGGCGTTGACACGGTTGGCGCGGATGGCGGCATCCCGGATGCCGATCGCGTTGAGGGTCGTGTGGCTCTCGGCGACAGAGCTGCTGGCGGTTGTGGCACCCGCGAAGCCGACCTGGTTCGCGGTGGCGACCGAGCGTTCGATCATGCCCCAGCCCATCAAGATGCCGGTCTGGTTCATCTCCGCCGTGATGCCAGTCGCGCGGCTTGCGGCGTTGTAGCTGTTGACGAGTATGCCGGTGTTGTTGTGCTTGACGACAAGCGATTCGACGACACCACCCTCCAACTGCACCCCTGTCTCAAACCCCTGGATCGTGCCGTTGCGGATCACCGACGCAACGCTCGCTGCCACGTAGATGCCATATTTGCCCATCGCCGGGTTGTTGCAGGTGACGGCGTAACTGAAGCCGTTGCGTGTGCAGACGCCGCCGCTGGCGATACGGAATCCGTTCAGGTCGATCGTCACCCCCTCGGTGATGATTTCGATGCCGTTCAGGCCCGCCGGCACAACCAGGTTGCCGGTGAGCTTGTACGAGCCTGGCACGCTGAGCGTGATCGGGAAGCCCGGCGTGTCGGTCGGGTTCACTGTTCCGGCAAGCGCGCGATTCTGATCGATCGCTGCCTGCGCATGCGCCGAGACCGTCGCGAAGAGGCCGAGCGTGCTGGCCAGCAGCACAGCGAAGAAGGCGTTTTCGAATTTCATTTTCAGGTTTTCCAAAGAAGGGGTTGAGGCTCGAAATGAGCTGACAGCAATGGTGCTTACCGTGGGTTGCATACGCGTTTCATGGGCGCGCAAGCCATGTCGCATTTGTTGTCGGCGCCGCCTCCCGGCTTGACGCTCAGCCGAGGGTGATCGGAAACCCGGGCGAGTCGCTTGGGCTGACGTTGCTGGCCAGCGCCTTGCTCTGGTCGATCGTGGCCTACGCCTGCGCGCTGGGGACGGCGAGTGCGGCGCAGGCGGCGAGCGAGAGTCGTTCGAGGATGTGGGTGATCAGAACGCGCGTTTGCGCAGCTGCATGCAGCCGAGCAGGCCCAGGCCGGCGAGTACTAGCGCATACGTTGCAGGCTCAGGCACCACCGCGGGCGGCACGCTGGTCGCATCGCATCCGGCGACACAGCTCAGCCCGGTGAGGCGGCCATTCAGCATGCTGCCGCTCGATTCGTACTTGAACTCCGACCAGCCGAACATCGCCAACGTCAGCCCGCCGCTCGGCAGCGGCAGTGCGTCGCTGGCGAATACGGCTTGGGTGTAGTCGTACAGGGTGACGCCGAGCGAATCGGGCGAGCCCGCGTTTTGCGCCAGCGCGCCGAACTGGTCCGCGCCGCCGAGGTTGTTGGAGACCAGGATGTCGAAGAAGTTGCTGAAGCTAAAGGTGCTGCTACCGTCGAACACGACGTTCATGCCGTAAGGCGAGCCGCTCATCTTGTAGGCGGCAGTGCTCGGGTCAGCGATCTGGTCGACGGCGGTGACTTCGTAGGTGAACTGGCCGGCGAATGCCGCCCAGCCGCGGTCGGCTTCGTCGTAATCGACAACACCGGTGTAGTTGTAGACCACGGTGGCGGAAAATGCCGGGCCGCAGAGCGCGGCAGCCGCGCAAAGGCTGGCGGCGGCCAGAGCGCGCAATGCTGAACCTGCAGAATGCGCTGAAGTCGAATTGTGTGAGTGTTTCTTCATGAGAGTCTTTCGGGGTGGGTTCTCGCGGATTTGAAATTCAGTGGGACGGGTACGAATCGAACAGGTCTTCGGCGAAGCCCTCGCTGCGAAAGAGCATCGGCTGCATTTCGCGGTTGTCGCGTTCATCGCGCAATCGCGCCGCGGGCATTGGCTGCGGCGCGGCCGGCGAGATTGGCAACGCGAGGCTGCGCCGTAACAGGTTCTGCAAGGTGGCGGCGACGTAATCGGTCATGGGTAGGGCTCCGGTTGGACGAGTGAGGGTGAAAGACGGATGCGGTCGGCTCAGCCGTCCGACGGGAACAGGCCCGGCGGGTCCGGCGAGGGCGCGACAGCGGAAGCCGCGGCCGCCGCCGTAGTGGAAGGCAAGGTGAAGCTGGCCGCGGCGACGGCACTCGCCGGCACAGAACGCTCGAGTGGCGACGCCGCGATCAAGCCCAGCACACGCACGACGCAGGCGCGCTCGACGCATCGCACGACATAGTTCACATCGGCCGACAGCAGTTGTTGCCACGCGGCGTTGGCGCTGGCGCTAGGGCCCTGCCATTTGAGGGTTGACTGGCCAGACGCGCCGCGCAGTGCCTCGATGCCGTCTAGCGGGGTTCCCGTCGCGACCGCGAGTTGCCGGGCGGCCTCGCCCAGCGGCATCGCGCGGATGTCGATGTCGATCCGGTCACCGACGATTGCGATCCGTCCGGTCGGCACCTGCGCCAGCGGCGCGACACGCGGCGCCACCTCGACGGTTGTTGCGACCGGTGTCGCAATCAATTGGCGCGGTGGCGTCGGCGCCGGCGCGGCGATGCGGTGGTGCTGATGAGCGATCAGCGCGGCACTGCCTGCGCTGACCAGCAGCACGATTGCCACGCCGTTGCGGGCGCGGTCGAAAACGGCGCATGTTGACGCATTAGGGTTCGGAGCGGGTGGCATGGTCGGGGCGTTCGGTGAGCGAATGCCGTGACTGTGGCCAACGCGGGTCTCGATCACGTTTCATGCCGTGACCGCACGGGTTTCATTTGTTGCGTATGGGTTGATGTGCGCAGCGTACCGCTTGGCCGGGCGACGAGTACCGCCATACAACCATTGAATCAATTGGGTCCGGATCGAGAAACTTGAATGAAACGCAGCCTGTCAACCATGGAGGGGTCTACAGCTGAACAGGATCACCAAGACATGAGAGCCTTTGCCAGCGCCCTTGCGTTCACCCTCTCCACACTGCTTGTTGCATTCGCAGGATCTGCAGTCGCCCGCGTGGCTGATGATGCCCAGCTCCAACGGCTCGCCCTGTGCCAAGACTCATGGCTCGACTGGAAAGACGACGCTGTGCGGATGTCGCGGCTCGCGAACTACTTCGAGACGCGATTCGACCGCAGCGCGTCCGACGCCGCCTTCACTCCAAGGTCGCCGACGAAGGTGCTCGGGTGGTCCGTTTCGCAGGTCTATCCGCAGAGTGTGGGCATGGGCGTCGGGTTCTCGCTGATCGTCAACGCCGATCACGCAAAGGCGCGGGCCGGAATCGAGGGGCAGCTTCGCAGGCCAATGACTTGCGCGACCAGTGACGGCGTTCGCTCGTGCGAGGTCCCGCTCGGTTCCGGAAGGACCGCTGTGCTGATGACCGAACAAAACGGGCGAGCCCCGAGCAGTCTCGTTGGCTGCTATTACTTCTATCAACAATGAACCGCTTGCTCCCACGAACTCATCTGCGAATGAGGAAACCCACGCGTCTTTGGCAGGTCACCGCGATCTTCGGACGCCTCAACATCGCCATAAGTCGCGCATTTCGATGACTGAGCAAACACTGCTTATCGCGCTGGTCGCTGCACAGTTCTTCGTGCATTCGCTGGGCTGGTCGATGGCGGCGCTTGCCTCAGGGCGTTGGCGCGATACCGAGGGGCAGTTCGCGGCGTTCTGGCTGGTGCTCGCGATCGGACTGCTTTTGTACGTGCAGTCCCGGGCGCCAGGCGGCACGCCGCGCAATGTCAGTAGCGTGCTGATCGATACGCTGGAGCACCTGAACTTGCCGTTGGCAATACTCGTGCTCTTCGTCGGGGGCCTGGTCAATCTCCTGCAGCTGCGGCTGATCCTGGTTCGCGTGCTGCAGCACTTGACGACTGAGGCGCGCACCGATGCGCTGACAGGCACCGCCAACCGGCGTGGCCTCATGCGCTACCTCGACGAAGTGCACGCTCGCTCGCTGGAGGGGGACCACCCGTACGTGTTGATGATGGTCGACATCGACCACTTCAAGGCGATCAACGACCAGCACGGACACGCTGAAGGGGACCGGGTCATCAAGCGGATAGCGCAGGCGCTGCGCGATGGCTTGCGGGTTGATGATTTTGTCGCGCGTTGGGGCGGCGAGGAATTCTGTGTGCTGATGCCGCGCATCGGACTGGTGGAGGCCCGTGCGCTTGCAGAACGCCTGACGCTGCAGGTTGCTGCCTCCGGCCAGCCGCGCGTGACGATCAGCATCGGCGTCGCGGAGGCGCATGCGCAGTCCGAGGTGCCCGAAGCCGCGATCCGGCGCGCCGACGCGGCAATGTATCGGGCCAAGCAGTCCGGGCGCAATCAAGTCGTCAATGCGGTCGCTGCCATAGCAGTCTGATGGCACCGAAGCACAGCGCGTGGATCGCTCAGCCATGCGCTCGCCCGTGACGATGCACAGCCGCCCGCACCATCGGTGCGAACGCACCTGGGCGGTGTGGCACTGTGGATCGTTGGCCGGCGCTTCGGCGCTGGACTCAAGCTGAGATCGATCGATATCGGTAAGACTGGCTCTTCAGGGCGCCGCGATGCCGTCGATGCGGTCGAGGCGCACGATGATCTTGCTGGCGGTCTGGTTCTTCAGTTCGACCCACTGGCCCGGTTCGAGTTGGGCGCCGACACGGGGCGCGCGCGCCCCGACGGTCGCAATGTCGTCGACGAGCTCGCGAGCCAGCTCGAAGAGGAGACCTCGGCCGGACGCGAGCCGCCGCGCGAGCTGGCGCGCGTTCGCCAGCAGCTCGAGGCGTGGCGCGGTCAACGTTGACCCACGCCCGCCCCCTACGACACAGACGACACAAACGACACACAAGGCACAGCGATGCGCAACGATGACGAAACCCGGGCGTCAACGAAGTTATTTCTCTTCGGCTTCCGACCCGGTACCACATCATGCAGTTCTCCCATGTCCGCCAGCGCACGGTACGCCAGGTGCTCGCCACGCTCGCGTTGGCGCTGACCACCTGCGCCGCGATCGCCGCCGCCGATGCCGCGCGCGGCATCGAACAGGCGTTGGCCGCCGTGCTGCAGGACCAGCGCGGCATCACGATCGACGTCGCCGGTCCGGCGGTCGGCGGCGCCGTGACCCGGATCGATCCGAGGACCGCTTGGTCCGCGAGCAGCAAGGTGGACAGAAGCAGACGACGAGAGACCAGGCGTACACCCAGTAGTGTGGCTCGGGCCGAGTGCTCAAGCGTCGCCAGTCTGGCCGCCGCCGGTCGCGTGCGTGTTTCACGCGGCGCACCGGAATGTATCAGTTGTTCGGTCAACAAACGAAACAGCAAGGCTCACCGATGAAACAGCAGTGCAACACGCAGCAGCGACAGTCGTGTCGACTCTTCTCCAACTTCCGACAGGTGCTTTCATGTCCGCTTCCCCAGCTTTCTTCATACTTGCTGTCATCGTCGTTGCGGCGTTCTCGGTGAACGCGCACGCGCAGACAAATTCGCAGGCCTCGGCGGCGAGCGCGTTGTCGGCTCTGCCCATCGGTGTGCTGTCGGCAGCGCCCGTCGCAATCGTCGCGTCGGGCGCGAACCTGACCGTGCGCGCGGTCGAGACCTCCGTCGGCGGCACGACCTGGGTTCTGGAACGTACTGCCGACGGCCTGCGCGCATCTGTGAAGCTGGCGGGCAACTCGTCCGTCGAAATCGGCACCAGTGTCGTCGTGACAGCGGTCGCCTCCGGTAACGTATTGTCGGCCGCAGGGAAGGCAATTGCGTTCATCCCGAACGACATCGGCGCAGCGCTGCTGTACAACGAGCGCGTGACGCGATGAGCCGCCAATCGACTGGCGCGCTGCTGGTCGTCGTGGCCGCCTGCCTTGCCCCCACAGCAAGGGCCGGGCAGGCTTGTGAGCAGAAGGCGGCCGATCCTCTCGCGATATCGGACGGCATGGCGCTGGCTGTCGCGACCGCGAAGGCGCTCGACGCGAGCGGCGCGAACGTGGTGGTGCTGGCGCGCGCCGGCCAGGACCTCAGCGCGTACCGGCTGACTTACTCGCATCTCGGCTTCGCGTACCTCGATGCGGGCGGCGCAAAGCCGGTGTGGCGCGTGCTGCACAAGCTGAACGATTGCGGGACGGCGTCATCGGCGTTGTATCGCCAGGGGCTCGGTGAGTTCTTTCTCGATCGACCCCATCGCTACGAAGCAGCCTTTGTCGCGCTCTCGCCCGAACTTCAGTTGCAGCTGCCGCCGCTGCTTAAGGACAACGTCCGCGTCGGCGTGGTGAACGAGCTGCGCTACAGCATGGTCGCGTATGCCTGGGGGCAGACCTATCAGCAGAGTAATCAATGGGCGGTCGAGACGCTCGCGGTGGCAGCAGAACCGACGATTGCCGATCGCCGAGAGGCCCAGGCCTGGTTGCAGCTGAAGGGTTACGCGCTCACGCCGCTGACGCTTGGCCCCCTGAAGCGCCTCGGCGCGATGGCAACGGCTGCAAACGTTGCGTTCGAGGACCACCCGAACGAGAAGCGCTTCTCCGATCGAATCGAGACGGTGACAGTTGACTCGGTCTTCGCATGGCTGCAACGCAGTGGCCTTGGCAATGCGCCGGTGGCGGTTCGAGGAGGACTGCCTTGACCGGTGCTCCAAACCTGCGGCTCGCAGACTCAACACCGGTCGGTTCCTGTGGTGGAACCCGCCTGGAGCCAGTCGCATGAACCCATCTATCTCGCCGCATCTTTCTTCGGCCCCTATGGACCATGCCCTCACCTTGACACAGAGTGCACTGGCCAAGCCGGGCATGCTCTTCAGCCAACTCCCGAGCCCGCCGTGAAGACCATGGTAGTTCTGCAGTGCGCGGTGATCACCGCACTTACCTTGATGCTTTGTGCCTGCGCCGCCGCCGACCCGGCGCTGCGCCAGGCCATTGCCGAGGTGGCCGATCGGCCCCAGTCGGCGCGCATCAGACTGCGGCCGTTCGCCGAGCAAGGCAATGAGACGGCGATCACGCAGATCTGCGTCGCCTACGGCCGCAGCATGGACTTCCGCGTGCGAGATGCAGAGCGCGCACAGGCGTTTGCGTGGTGTGCGCACGCGGCGCGTGCCGGACATGTCGAGGCGCAATACCACCTCGGCATGTTCTACAAATCGGGCATCGGAACTGCCGAAGACAAGGCGGCGGCGCTGCAGTGGTACCGCCAGGCGGCCGCGCTTGGGCACGACGAAGCCGAGAACGAGGCCCGCGGGCTCGAAGGTCGAGCGCGCTTGTGCAAGAACTGGATTACGCAATGCAGGATGTTCTAGGGATGAGCCGCCGTCGGCTGATCGCGGCGGGCCTGCATGTCGCCGCCGGCCTGTTCGTGGCGGGCACGGTGGGCACATTGTGGGTTTGCGCCGCGATGCTCGCGCCGATGTTCGAAGGCAGCTTCGTTCCCGGGCTCGTCGCGATGTTCGGGCGGCCGGTTGCCATCGTGCTGATTGGATTCGGCGTGCTGGAGGTTGCCGCCGCGATAGCGTTGTTGCGCGGTAGCCCGTGGGCGCGCATGGTGCTCCTGACGGTCAGCGCAGTTTTACTGTTCGTGTTTCCGGTAGGCACGGCGCTATCGATCTACACAGGGTGGGCGCTGACGTCGTCTTTCCGAACGGAGGTTGCTTGAACATGTGGCGGCACTCGATGGTCCGCGACACTTGGCCCCGCCGGTCGATCACGAGGCCATCTCGTGTAGGCCTCGGAAAGAGCCCATGCGTCGCCTCGTAGCGCAGTGCGTGCACGCATCCACCTTGGCGGCTGCCTCGGCCTTCGGACAGGCACTTGCCGAAGGTGTGCCAGCCGAGGCGGCCAAGGTGATAGAGCAGGTTAGACAGGCAGCCAACTCGAAGAACTATCCGGAACTGCGGAAGTGGATGGTTTCCGAGTTCATCTGGAGCTTCGGCGGTGACGCGAGCGCCGATCAGGCCATGGCGCGGTGGAAGCAGGAACCGGCATATCTTCGCAACCTGGCTCGTGTCACTTACTTGAAGTGTGCATACCGCAAAGACGGATACGTCCAGTGCCCAGCCAGAACGGGAACTGCATTCCGCGCAGGATTCAAACAGGCTGGAGGCACCTGGCGGATGGAATACTTCGTCGAGGGAGACTGATGCGCCGCACTCTGAGGCCTGAATGCGACGTCAACTGCCTCACCTGCATCGGCCTGCGCCGGCTTCGCGCCGTATAAACGATTTACGTCGGGTCTCACAAAGTACTTCTATGCTCACCAACGGTTCACAAGCCCTCATCGTCGGCGCCTTCTTGAGCGCTGCGGCAGCGCTTGCACACCTCGCCTGCATCGGTCTCGGAGCACCCGCCTATCGGTTCATGGGGGCCGGAGAGCGAACGGCTCGCGCGGTCGAATCGGGCAAGCTACTTCCTACGCTCACCACCTTGACTATTTCGATGGTGTTGTTGGTCTGGGCGGCTTACGCCCTGGGCGGCGCGGGCGTCATTCACCCGTTGCCCTATAGCGGACTCGTTCTGCCAGCAATCTGCGCCGTTTACTTAGGCCGTGCGGTTGCGTTTCCTCTTCTGCGATCTTCCTTTCCAGAGAACTCCCGCAGGTTCTGGCTGGTCTCATCGGGCATCTGCCTTGTCGTTGGGCTGGTGCACACGTACGGCGTTCTGTCTGCATGGCAAGCGCTGTAGGGCCAATCCTTCGCTCAAGCGGCACGCCAACGGCAGGTCTCAAGGTACAAGCTCATGGCATTACACGAACTGGTCCCAAGTAAGGTTTGGCACGCGCAACAGCCTCTGCGCTTCGGTCCGATCAAGATTCAGACGCGCATGACGGTAATCCGCCTTCGGGACGGTGCTCTCTGGGTTCACTCGCCGATTGAGCCGACCCCAAGCTTGCTTGCGGAGTTGTCGAGCCTGGGCGAAGTCCGGTATGTACTGGCCCCTAACCGAAGCCATCACCTCTTCTTTCAACGCTTTCTGGAGTCGTTCCCACTTGCTAAGGGCTTCGTCGCCGCTGGCTTGGCGGAGAAGGTCACGGCACTTGCCCAATATCCGGTTGTACCGATGCCCGGACCGTGGGCAAGCGACTTGCAGAGCTATTTTATAGATGGGCTGCCGGTTCTTAATGAAACGGTCTGGTTTCACGGACAAACTGGAACTCTCGTAATGACAGATCTGCTATTTTGTTTTGAGCCAATTAACACTGGTCTGGCGAAGCTGATTGCAAAACTTCTCGGCGTCTATGATCGAATGGGAATGTCTGTGACGATGAAACTAATGACGAAAGACAAACAGGCTCTTCTGTGCAGTATTGAGCCACTCTTGTTGCTACCCATCCAGCGTATTGTTCTAGCTCACGACAAGGTCGTTGATGCGCAACCAACCCAAAAACTCAGGGAAGCGTTCGAGTGGTTGCGTTGAGGCCCAGTCGCGCGCCAGTGTGCTGTTGGCCCACCTCGAAGCACTGGAGAGCCATGCCTATTTGTTGTTTTCGCCGTCCACGGATGAACCGGTAATGCGCTGGCAGCAGCTTGACAACCAAACCCCGCCCAACCGCCCGCGTGTCCATGCGGCGCCCGTCCATCGGCCTGCCGTCACCGCTGGTGGCCGGAACGTCGACTGGACGCTGTGGTCCCGTTTGCATGCCGTCTCCGCGATCTGGGGTGGCACCTTCCTGGCCGGGCGCTTGATAGCCGCCGCCATGTCGGCGAGCATCGGGCCCTGTTGCGTTTCGTGGTGGCCAGCGTCGCGCTGTGGCTGGCCGCGTGCTGGTTGGACGGCGGCCTGCCGCGCCTGACCCGGCGCCAGTGGCTCTGCACCGAGACGCTGGGCGCCTCCGGCATCCTGGCCGATAACCTGTTCTTTTTCGGCGCCCTGGCCCATCTGCCAGCCAGCCGCACCTCGCTGGTGGTGGCCTTTAACCCGGTTGTGACCATAGGCCTGTCTTATCTGTTGCTTAAGGAGCGCCTGAGCCTGGCGCGCTGGTTTGGGGTGGTGTTGGCCCTGGCCTGTGTGTGGATCGTGATCACGCGCGGCGAACTGTCCGCGGCGCTGAGCCAGTCGGTGGGCATAGGTGAATGGCTGATTCTGGGCGGGGTGGTTTCCTGGGCCGCCTACACGCTGATCGGGCGTGTCGCGCTCAAGGGGTTGAGCCCGCTAGCGGCCACCACCTATGCCTCACTGTGGGGTACCGCCATGCTGGCCGGGGTGGCGTTTTTCAGCGTCACGAATTTCAGCCAACGACCCTGAGCGCTGGCGTGCTGGCCGCCGTGCTCTACCTTGGTTTGCTGGGCACCGGATTGGCGTTTGTTTGGTACTACCAAGGGGTCCAGCGCCTGGGCGCGGCGCGCACCGTGGTCTTCAACAATCTGGTCCCGGTGTTTGGCAGCAGCTTCGGCGTGCTGCTGCTGGGTGAACCGCTGTTGCCCAGCTTGATGATTGGCGGCGCGGTAGCCTTGGCTGGGGTGATGCTGGCCTCTGGCGTCAGATGGCGACGTGCCAGGGCGTGCTGAGTTTGCGCGGCCCACTGGCATCGTCTTGGGTGGCGAGACAAGTCGCCGGATTCGCCATGACTCTGAATGGCGCAGCATGCCGAAGCGCCGA
>Ga0105046_10015596_pt1 | contig 11676 bp, 7 predicted proteins | sample MAT03_FD_78385 | JGI IMG/M metagenome (GOLD analysis project Ga0105046, IMG submission 78385) | Freshwater microbial communities from Lake Fryxell liftoff mats and glacier meltwater in Antarctica - MAT-03 (megahit assembly) | ecosystem: Environmental > Aquatic > Freshwater > Ice > Liftoff...
CTGATCGGCGACAGCTCCTGCCCACCGGCAAGCACCGGTTCGACCACCGACCAACAGCTGCGCTCGCTGATCGACCGGGAAGGCCTGCGTGGCGACGCCAGCAGCGGTCGCGTGATACCCGGGATCGGTGCGCCGTTGGCCCAATTGGGCAAGCTCTTGTTCTTCAGCAAGTCACTCAGTGGCGGCCTGGATGTGGCCTGTGCCAGTTGTCACCACCCACACTTCGGCGGTGCGGATGGGCTTGCATTGTCGATAGGCCCCAGCGCGGTCGACCCCAATGTGGTGGGGCCTGGACGGCGTCTTTCGAGCGACACGATTGCGGTTGCTCGCAACTCCAACAGCTACTTCAACAGTGCGCTCTTCGACAGCGGGCTATTCTCAGACTCGCGCATCGAAAGCCTAGGCAAGCTGCCGCGCCAGAATGGCGCCGGTAGCGGCATCCGCACCCCGGACAGCGCGTTCGGAAGTGCTGATGCCAGGGCGGGCTCCAACTTGGTGGCGGCGCAGGCGCGCTTTCCGATTGTGGTTGCGGCCGAAATGCGCGGTAGCGGATTCGCTGGCATGACCGATCATCAGGTGCGCCAGCACGTGGCCGCCCGCTTGGGCAGCTATGGCAGCGGCACCGGTCAACTAGCGCCCAGCGCTTGGCTCCCGCGCTTCCGAACGGCGTTTGGCAGCAATGCCGATGCAGAGGCTCTCATCACCTTTGACAACATCATGCTGGCTATCTCCGAGTACGAACGCTCAGCGTTATTCGTCGAATCACCCTGGGCGCGCTACGTGCGCGGCGACCTTGGCGCGATCAGCAACGAGGCCAAACAAGGCGCGCTGGTATTTTTCAAGCGTACGAACGAGGGCGGGGCGGCCTGTGCGCAATGTCACAAGGGCGACTTCTACACGGACGAGCGCCACCACGTACTGGGATTCCCGCAGGTTGGACCGGGCGCGGGCGACGTTAACGCCGACGACTTCGGGCGCGAACGCCAGACCGCGATCGCCGGCGATCGCTACCGCCACCGCACGCCCACGTTGCTGAATGTGGAACTGACCGCCCCGTACGGCCACGCCGGAGCCTATAGCAGTCTTGAAGAGTCGTTTGCGCATTACGTGGTGCCGGAATTGACGATGGCCGATTTCCTGCGCAATCGCGCGTGGTGCAGCATCGCCCCGTTTAACACCACAAGCAACTGCGTGGGTACCGCCAGCCGCGTCTCGGCGAACAGCAATGCTGCGCTGGCACGCATGTCCGCGGTGCGCGCGGCCACGCCTGCGGACGCCATGCCAGTGATCGATCTGCTCGCGGTGCCGCCCGCAGCGACCTCGCAGGTCAGCGCATTCCTGAAGGCCCTAACAGATCCCTGCCTGCGCGATCGCGCCTGCTTCGGACGCTGGATACCCACGCCCGCAGAGGCGCCCGATGCGCACCAGCTCAACGCTAGGTCAGCAAACGGCGCGCCACTGTAATGTTGCGTTGCGATCTTGAGAAGAAGTTCCGGCTAGGAATGTGCTTGGGAAAATTTTAGGCCGAACTGAGGATCAAGTTTCTCGCGAAAAGTGCTTCCAAGCGCGCTATCCGTCGATTTGCTGAACTGGCTCGAGATCGAAGACTTTTAAGGGCTTCTTGGGTGTCCAAGTTGCTCTGAGGATTCGAGGGCCTGAAGGTCGCTCGGCTCCTGCCTCGCTGAGCGAATTCGGCAATCTATTTGATGGGTGTCCAGGAATGCGGCTGTCGCTGAGCGAATTCGGCAATCTATTTGATGGGTGTCCAGGAATGCGGCTGGCGTAAATCCCGGGTTTACTGGCGCGCGTGGATCCTGGCGGGGGATCTATTGGTTAGTTTTGGGGATTTAGAGCGCGGGGTTTGCTCATCCATCGGCCATCTCAGACCCATCATTCGAGAGCCTGAAGTTGGCTCGGCTCCTGCCTCGGTGGCTTCGGGAGAGTTGGTGGTTTGGTTTGGAGGTTTAGAGCGCGTTGTCTGCTCATCCATCGGTCATCTAAGACCGAGGATTCGAGAGCCTAAAGTGGCTCGGCATCCTGCCTCGGTGGCTTTGCGGGGTGTTTGTGGCATTTTTTGCGGCTGCATCCGGCTAACATTCTGGGCGATGAGGTATTTCGTTTTTATCATTGCACTGTTGCTGGGCGGTTGTTCGGTTGAGAGGCCGCCGACGGATTTTGCGGGGGTTGAGTATGTGGGGTCGGCTGGGTGCGCTGATTGTCATGAGGATCGGCATGAATCGTGGTCGAAGACTTTTCACCGCACGATGACCCAGAGCGCAACGGAGGCGAGCGTGCAAGGCCGCTTTGACGGTGTGCCGGTGAGCATGAATGGCGCTACGGTGCGGCCGGTGCGCGATGGCGGCGGCTATTTTTTTGAGTATCTGGATGGCAATCAGCAGGCGCTGGGGCGCATTGAAGTTGAGCGCACGGTCGGTTCGAATCGCTACCAGCAGTATCTTGGGCGCGCTCAAAATGGCGGGCAAAACTACTATCGGCTTGAGATGCTGTGGCACAACCAAGAGCGTCGCTGGGTGCCGATGAGCGGTGCGTTTTTTGGGCTCGATAGCGAGCGTTCGGATGCGCACTTCACCACATGGGATCAGAACTGCATTTTTTGCCACAACACCGGGCCTGAGCCGCGCATCCAGAACTTAAACGAGCTGCGCGCGCGGGCGAGCGCTGGCGAGCAGGTCAACTTTCCGGATGAGGCGAAATACCAGTCTCACGTCGCCGAGTTGGGCATTGGTTGCGAAAGTTGTCACGGTCCCGGAGCCGCGCACGTACAGGCCAATGCAAACTTTTTCCGACGCATGTCGCTCAAGCTCAGCGGTGGCGTGGATTCAACGGTGATCAATCCGAAACGTTTGAGTGCGGCGCGCGCGACGGATATTTGCGGTGCCTGCCACGCGCAGCGACAGCCCAAGGCGCTTGAGATGGTTGATATCTGGTTGACGCGTGGACCGACTTTTCGACCGGGGCAGGCGTTGCGCGACCACGTCACGCCGGTGGGGCCGGAAACACCGGCGCCTGCGGACCAACCTGATCTGTTTCGCCAGCGCTTTTGGGCTGACGGCGTGCCGCGTTTGTCGGCTTACGAGTACCAAAGCTTCGAGGAGTCGGCTTGTTTGAACGATGCGCCGGCGTTTAGCTGCACGACCTGTCACAGCATGCACGCGGGTGATCCACGCGGAATGCTCACCGACGCCAATCGCTCAGATGCGCCGTGCGCGCGCTGCCATCAGGACTTGAGCAAAAACGCCGCCGCTCATAGCGGACACGCTGCCGACTCAGCGGGAGCGCAATGCTTAAACTGCCACATGCCCAAAATCGTTTACGGCGTGATGGAGATCCATCGTTCGCACCGCATCGAGAAACCCGATCCTGAAGCTGCTAAAGCCGCCGATCGACCCGATGCGTGCAGCGCCTGCCATTTGACCTGGAGTACCGCGAAAATCGTCGCCAAAATGAATAAAACGGACGTCCCGAGCGGCGGCACGGCGCGCCACTTGGAGCTGCTGTTTGGCGGTGATCCGGTCGAGCGCGCGGTCGCCGCCAATCAGCCGTTTGCGCTAACGGAGGGTTTAAGTGAGCCGGCTGCGCATGCAGAAATGGCTGCGTTGAATGTGGCGTTGAGCGATCCCTACGCGGCGGTGCGGCGTTTCTCGTGGCGCTCGATGACCAAGCTGAATAACGCGCTGGCGCAGCCGCTGCTGGATCCAAAAGCGCTGGCGTCATTTGACTATATGCAGCCCGCCAGCCCAGCGCCATTCGCGCTGGGACCACCCCTGATTGATCCGAGCGAACTTGCGCGTTTGCAGCTGCGTGCCCGCGCGCAATTGCGCCAAATCGTGATCGGCGAGTGAGGCTGGGCGAATGAAACTCAACGCGCCGCAACAGGCGGCTGTCGACTATTTTGAGGGACCGCTGCTGGTGATCGCAGGCGCGGGTTCTGGCAAAACGCGGGTGATCGCGGCCAAGGTTGAAAGCTTGCTGAGCCGTCATTTGGCCCCGGAGAAAATCGCTGCGATCACCTTTACCAACAAGTCCGCGCGCGAAATGCGCGAGCGCTTGCGCACGGCGCTGCCTGCTGAGCAAGTTAAGGCTCTGAATATTTCCACGTTCCACGCGCTGGGTTTGAAGATCCTGCAAATCGAACACGCACGCAGCAAGCTGCGGCGCGGGTTTGCGATCGCCGATTCAAACGATTCGCAAGCATTGCTCAAAGGCGTGCTGCCAGAGCATGCGTCGAAGGAAACCGTGGAGCACTGGCGGCGCCATATCAGCCGCTACAAAAACGCCGCCCTCGGGCCTGAGGACCTCACCGATAGCCCCGACGCGCAGGTGATCTACGCGGCTTATGAAGAGCGATTGGCGCGCTTTAACTCGGTCGATTTTGATGATCTGATTCTCAAGCCGCTGAAGCTTTTTTTGGGTAGCGAGGATGCCCAGAACGAGTGGCGCGAGCGGTTGCGCTACCTGTTGATCGACGAATACCAGGACACCAACGCCACCCAATATGCGCTGGTGAAGTGTCTAACCGGCACGCGCGGGGCGTTTACAGCTGTCGGTGATGACGACCAGTCGATCTATGCGTTTCGCGGGGCCAAGGCTGAGAATTTGATCGCGTTGAAGGACGATTTTCCGTCGTTAAAAGTGATTTCGCTAGAACAAAACTACCGGTCTACCACGCGCATTTTGCGCGCGGCCAACGCGGTCATTTCGAACAATCCGCACGTGTTTGAAAAGCGCTTGTGGAGCGCGCTTGGCGAAGGCGAGCCGATTTTGCTGATGCGCTGCCGCGACCCGGAACACGAAGCCGAAGTGGTCGTCACCGAGATTTTGCGCCGCCAGTTTGTCAAAAAACAAAGCCTGAAATCGTTCGCGATTTTGTTTCGCGGCAACTATCAAGCGCGCCCTCTGGAGCTAGCGCTGCGCGCCCAGCGCTTGCCGTATCTGCTGAGCGGTGGCATGAGCTTTTTTGAGCGCCAGGAAGTGAAAGACGTGCTGGCGTATTTGCGCCTGCTGGTGGATCCCGATGACGACCAGGCGTTTTTGCGCGTGGTCAATCGCCCGGCACGCGAAGTCGGCACCAAGACCCTTGATGCGCTGGCCGACGTGGCCCACGCGCGGCATCTTTCGCTGCATGCGGCCATTGAGGAAGCGGCGTTCGCCAAGCGCTTGCCGCCGCGCAGCTTGCGCGGCTTGAGCGCGCTGTCGATGGAGCTAACCGCCAGGCGCGCGCGGCTGAAAACAACCGAAGTGGTGGCGCTGCTGAAAGGGCTGCTCGACGATTTGGGCTATCGCGCGTGGCTCAAAAGCGACCCGTTAGGCGCGATCCGTGAGGAAAATCTCGATCAGGCGCTGGAATGGTTGCAGCGCGAAGAGCGCCCGCGCGAGCCGTCTGCGCTGAAAGATTGGGTCAATCAGCTGGCCATTTTAGGCAACGATGACGACGATTCCGAGCGCGATCAAGTGCGCCTGATGACGCTGCACGCGTCAAAGGGCCTGGAGTTCGAGCACGTGTTTTTGATCGGAGTCGAAGACGGCATGTTGCCCAGCCAGATGGCGCTTGATGAGAATCAAGAAGACGAAGAGCGGCGGCTTTTCTACGTGGGCATCACGCGCGCCAAACAAAGCCTAACGATGACCCAAGCGCTGACGCGGCGGCGTTTTGGTCAGGTTGAAAAACGCAAACCCAGCCGCTTTATCCAGGAACTGCCAGCGGGCGATTTGAAGGTAATCGGCGGCGACGATAACCTCGCCAGCCGCGAGCGCAACCAAGAAGTCGGCGAGAGCCAGCTAGCGCGGATTAAGGCACTGTTGGGTAGTTAGTATTTGCGCCTTGTCGCGGCGCACACGCTGTGCAAAAGTGCTGCATGGCCGAGATCACCGAATTACTAGCCCAAGCGCGTTGCGGTGAGCAAGGCGCCGACCAAGCGCTTTATGGCTTGGTCTACGACCGTCTGCACGCGCTCGCGCACGGCCAGTTGAAGGGCGATAAGCGTTTGGCGCAAACCACCTCGCTGGTGCATGAAGCCTATTTGCGCCTCGCTCAACCGGCGTCATTGAATGCGCTCGATCGCGCACATTTTTTCGCCGTCGCAGCCACCGCGATGCGCCAAATTGTGATCGACCGCGCGCGCGCCGCACATGCCGATAAGCGCGGCGGCGGGGCAATAAATGTCTCGCTGAGCAAAGCCGAAGGCGCAATCAACAGTGATGACCCGGTCTCGTTGTTGCGCGTGGATGCAGCACTCGGGCGCTTGCGCAATGTGGACGCGAAGCTTTCGACGCTGGTGGAGCTCAAGGTGTTTGGCGGGTTGGAAGGCGCTGAAATCGCGCATGCGCTGGGCGTTTCTGAGCGCACGGTCAAACGCTACTGGCGGCAAGCGCGCGCGCTGCTTGAGCTTGAATTGCAATGAGCGATTTGCTGAGCTTGTTTGACCAGCTGTGCGATTGCGATCCAAGCGAGCAGCAGCGCCAATTGGCTGAGCTTGATGCAGCACAGCCGGCGCTTGCACTGCGCTTGCGCGCGATGCTCAAAGCCGATGCGGGCGCGGCGGTGCTGGCGCAGGATATGGATCTGCAGCCTAGCTTGTCGGTGAGTTCGTGGCACCTCGCTGATCGCGCCGGCGAGCGCTTTGGTCCGTACTGCTTGCTCCACTCGCTTGGCTCGGGCGGCATGGGCACGGTGTGGTTGGCCGAGCGCACGCTGGGCGCCAGCGTCCAAGCGGTGGCCATTAAGTTTATGCATCGCGGCCGCGAAGCGCGCTTGCTCAAGCAGTTCAACAGCGAACGCAACGCGCTGGCGCGCCTTGAGCATCCGAACATTGCGCGCCTGATCGACGCGGGTGTGACCCCGGATGGCGAGCCGTTTATCGCCACTGAATATGTCGATGGTGCACCGCTGCTGGACTACGTGCGCACGCAGAAGCTTGACCTGAGCGAACGCCTGAAGCTCATTGAAAGCCTGTGCGAGGCGGTTGACTACGCGCACCGACGTCTGCTGATTCATCGCGACATCAAGCCGTCTAACGTGATGGTTGATCAAACCGGCCGAGCGCGCCTGCTTGATTTTGGGATTGCCAAGGCAATTGATGCAGATGCAACCGATGAGACGTTGAACAACCCGCTGTCGCCCGCTTACGCAGCGCCCGAGCAGGCGCTCGGTGAGCCGGTATCCACCGCCACCGACACCTTTGCGCTCGGCCTGCTGCTGTTTGAGCTGCTGACCGGGCGCTTGCCGATGCAGCGCCGCGGGTTGCGCTTTCAAGATCTTGCGCGACGGGTTGCAACCGAGACGATTGAGGCCCCGAGTGCGGCTGATCTTGCCGGGCTCGCGGAGCTTGATCCTCAGCTCGCCGCGCGCGAGTGGCCGCGTCGGCTCAAGGGTGATTTAGACCACATTGTGCTTAAAGCGCTCAAGCGCGAGCCCGAGCGGCGCTATCCGAGTGCGCTGGCGCTGGCTGAAGATTTGCGCCGCTTCCGCTCGGGTCGCCCTGTTATGGCACGCCCGGACAGCGTTGGGTATCGCTTGCGCAAACTGATCACGCGCCACCCCTTCGCCAGCGTCGCGGTCAGTCTTAGCGCGCTTGCGATCTTTGGCTTAAGCGGCGTTGCGCTCGTGCAGTCGCTTAAAGCCGAGCGTTCGGCTGAGCGCGCGATCCGTGCGCAGAACTTTGTGCTATCGACGTTTGCGAGCGCCGATCCGCAGCAAATGCGCGGCGAGAAGCTCACCGCCAAAGAGATTCTGGCCTCGGGTCGCTCCCGGGTGGCGCTTGAGTTTCGCGACGATCCGCAGCAGCAAGCGCAGTTGACCTTAGAGTTAGCGCAGATTTACGCAAACCTGCAAGAGCACGCGACGCTTGTCGAGATGGCGCGCGCGGCGCTTGAGGCAATCAAACGCATGCCGCAGCCGGACAGGGACCTTTCGGCGAAGGCCCACGCGCTTCTATCAAATGGGCTGTTTTGGCGATCTGAATACGCCGCTGCGCAGAAACACGCCGAGCGAGCGGTTGTGCTCTATCGCGCCGCCGGTCCAAAATTTCGGACTCAGCTGGGTTCTGCGCTGATGGCTTTGGGCGCAACGCAGCTCGCGAACTCGCAGGTGCCCGCGGGGCTTGAAGCGCAATCCGAAGCGCTCGCGCTGTTGGCATTGGACCCGGGCCGAGACAGCGCTGAGTTCGCTCTCGCTTGCGTACAAAACGCGCAGCTTTTGGAAGATTATGGGCGCTTTACCGAGGCGCGCGCCCGCTATGTTGAAGGGATCAGCGTGCTGCGCTTAGTGCGCGGTGAAATGCATCCAGACACGGCGGCGGCCAGGGTGTCGCTCGCGGGAATCTTGGACCGACTCGGCGACACAGCCGGTGCGACCCGCGAATTTGCCAGCGGCATTGCGGCGCTTCGGCGTCTGTACGACAACAAGGGCGGTACGTTGAGCGCCGCGCTGATGTCGCAAGGTATTTTTCTGCAAGCCGCTGGACAGCACGCGCAGGCCGAAGCCAGCTATCGCGAGGCGCTGACGCTGGTTGACGCGAAGTCGCCCACCTTTGCGCACCTCAACCGTTATTTGGGACAGGTGCTGCTGCTTGAGCGCCGCGCAACTGAGGCGCACGAGGTATTGGTGGTCGCCGTTGACGCATATGCAAGTGCCGGTGGCGTCGCAGTGGCACAGATGTGGCGCGCCAATGCCGATGTCGGCGTGGCGCTGGCGCAGCTCGGGCGCGAAAGCGAGGCGCTTGTACTGCAAATGGAGGCGGTGAAGAAACTTGGGGCGCTGATCAACCCAGATGCCTATGAGTTGATCCGACCCTTGCGCAGCCTGGCGCAAACGCAAATAGTGCTCGAGCAATTTGCGGCAGCCGAGACGTCACTCGCGCACAGCTTGCGCATTGCCACCGCGCAAATTGGCGCCACCCATATCACCACGTGCGGTATCCATCAAAGCATCGCGGCGCTGGCGCTCAAAGCCGGTCGGCCTGAGGCTGCGAACGCGGTGCAGGAGCCGCTGCGGGCGTGCGAATCTGCGCTCGAGAAAACCCATTCGCAGGCACCCGTGCTGGCTGACATCAAGCTGACGCTCGCGACGCTTGAACGTCTGCGTTAGATCACGGGATCGGCGCGACGGGTCGGCGGACGCGGAAAAAAAGCGGGCGTGTTTTTTTGATAATCGGCAAAGCCTGCGCGCGTTTCCATGTCTTTTTCGAGCAGGCTCACACCCGACACGCGCAGCAGCATAAAGGTGATTAACAGCGGACCGATGATCAGCTCAGCGTGTCCTGCTGCAACCGCAAAAAGGTACATGCCCCACCACACCACGGTCTCGCCAAAATAATTCGGGTGGCGGCTCCACGCCCACAGCCCGCTGGTCAACAGCGCGCCGTGCGGCGGTTTGCGCGCCTTGAACGCAGCTAGCTGCCAATCGGCGATGGCCTCGAAGGAAAAGCCAAATGCAAAAACGCCAAACGCCAGGTAATCAATCGCGTTGAGCGGCTCGGATGTAGACAACGCGCCCCACACGGGCATCGAGATGATCCACAGCATCCACGCCTGCAGCGCAAACACTTTGAACAGCGATACCCACCAGTAATTGGCTCCGCCGTCGCGCCGAAAGGTTTGATAGCGCTTGTCTTCACCGTGGCCGCGCTTGCGCCAGCCGATGTGCGCGCCGAGACGCAAGCCCCACAGCGCCACAAGGGCTAAAACCAACCAGCCGCGATCCGAAATTACCGGCATCTGCCACGCATAGACAGCCGCTGCGAGCAAAAAACCTGGACCCCAAAAAATATCGAGGATGCTCGCGTCTTTGAGCTGCAAGCTGAGCAACCAAACCAGCGTAAAGGCAAGCAATACCGGCGGCAACGCCCACGCAGCGCTCGGTGCAACAACCGCTAGCAGCGCGCTGCCGCTGATCAACAGCGCCAGCGTAATCCCTTCATTGAGCTTCATTGCAATTCCTCTAAGTTTTCACCGCGTAGACCCACCAGCACCGCTCGACCGTCGTCGGCGATGCGAAATTCTGCGAAGCGCGCCAGCACGAAACGCTCGGCTGCGCCTTCGGTAAAGAAAAACGCCTGCCCGTTGCCATACACCACGCGCCCCTCATGCAGCCGATAGCGCAGCGCAATTGTGTTGCCGCTGGCGCTCGCGCCGACACGGTTGTGTCGCAGCGCGGTGCCGATTGAGCGCTCGTTGAGTTCAAGCTGTGCGGTCCCGGTTTGCGCGCACGGCTTAGCTGGTGGCTCAGCGGGCGCGCAATTCAATTCCTCGCCCAAGCCGTAATTGAGCTGCATGTAATCACCCAGTAGCGGCGCGCGCGGATCCACCGGCAGCAGTGGAATAAACGCGATCCGCCCGTTTCTGATCACCGATTCAAAACGCCACGCGCCAAAGATGACGGTCGCCATTACCAGCAGCCAGCCGAGCGCCACCTTAAAGTGCCAGCTAGTCATTCTTGCGGCCCGCCTTGAGCGCATATCCGGCTGCCAGTAGCGCGCCACCCAGCACCAGCAGTGCGCCGCCTTTTTCAGTCAGCGTGAATTGCAACTGGTAGTAGTAGGCGCCGATGCTGACCAAACCCACCACCAAGCTCAACACGAGCGTCCAAGTGCTGCGCAGGTAAAAGCTCAAGACTGCGACCGCAAGCGCCGCCAGCACGCCCGGGGAATTGATGCAGCTACTGCCGATGAGCACCGCGGTGATGCCGATAGCTACCATGGCCTGTGTCGATTGGCGCGTGTGCCAGCTTAGGCGCGCAACGACGTACAGCCAGCCAATTGCGAGCGGCAGCGAATGTTGTAACGTCGCGCCCCAGGTTTGGCCAGTCACCAGGCCTTGGCCTAGCGCTAGCCAATCCTCGAAGCGCAAACACAGCACGCCTAGCAACAATCCGCCAAGCATCTGGCCAAGGCGACTTAAGCGAAGCGGCGCGCGCAGCGCGAGTTCACACACTAACACCAGCAAACCCAGCTCAAACAAAGAGGCCAGCGGTTGGGCAGGACGCACTTCTGAGAAATTGACAATCGATTCGAGCCGCAAGCAGCCGAGCAGCGCAAGCACGCCGAACCACGCGGTCATCGTGCGATGCGTCGGCTGCTCGATCCACGCGCTCAGCGCAAACTGCATTAGCGCGATTAGCAGCAGCGGCAGTCGCCAAGCTTGCGTGCTGGTGGGGTCGAGCTGCACCACGATCGCCGCAGCGAGCAGCGCTTGCCCGGCAATGCTGCAGGCCAACGCCAGCTGCATCGCGAAGCTTGCGTCGCGACCGCTGCGGTAAAGCGCGAACGCCGCGCCGATAAAAGCCGCACCGCTAATGCCGAGCGCAGCGGGTGAGTCAAGTGCGCCGGAAATTATCGCCAGCACCGCGCCGACCAACAGCATTCCGGCGATCCAACCTAGGACGCCAAAGCCAAAGCGCACCAGCACCGGCAGCTCGCTTGATAAGTCGGTGAAACCCGCCGGTATGGCAAGCTCACGATCGCGCGCGGCGAATTCGGCTTTGAGGGTGCTCAGCCTCATGCCGAGTGCGCCCGGCTTTCGCGCGTGAGCCAAGCTCCCGCGGCCCCGCTCATCGCCAACAGTGCGCCAGCCAACAGCAACCACGAGCCAAAAAAGAAATCTCCCTCGCCGAGCAGGCGCGCTAAGGCAAACATCGCGCAGGCAATTGCACTCAAACAC
>Ga0105046_10015597_pt1 | contig 11674 bp, 12 predicted proteins | sample MAT03_FD_78385 | JGI IMG/M metagenome (GOLD analysis project Ga0105046, IMG submission 78385) | Freshwater microbial communities from Lake Fryxell liftoff mats and glacier meltwater in Antarctica - MAT-03 (megahit assembly) | ecosystem: Environmental > Aquatic > Freshwater > Ice > Liftoff...
AACTCGGTCTGATTGCGGTCCTTTTCAATGACTTCCGGCAGGAATCCGGCAGATCTGAAGGCAGCGTCATAGGTGCCCGCGCTGATGCCGCTCGACAAGGCACGCCCGCGAAACGCCGTGACCCAGGCATCGTAACCCGCATTGGGAACCGCCCGCATGACCGGATCGACCCTCGTCCCGCCCACCGGGCCGACCGCCCCCCCGGCACAGGCCACAAGGCTCGTGGCCATCAGTCCGAACGCCACCGCGCGCCGTGTCAAACTCATCCTGCCCATCCGTTTCTAGTTGTATTAACGGCATTCTACCGCAGTAAAGTATCGGCGCAAAGCCACAGACGACAGGCTGGCAACTCTCTGCATCGTGACGCCGACAGGGGGTGCAACGATCGCGCCTTTTGGCTATATTGGTAAAATGAAACCGCTTCGCGCCCTTCTGGCCCCGCTCGCCTTGATTGCTTTTGCCCTACCTGCGGCGGCCGAGAAAATTCCGCTGGCGGAAGTGTCGTCCTATCTGAACCGGATGACGACCGCAGAAACCGACTTCACTCAAGTAAACGCCGATGGCTCCATCGCCACGGGTAGGCTTTTTATAAAGCGTCCCGGTCGGGTGCGGTTCGAATATTCGCCGCCAGATCAGAGTCTTGTGCTGGCGTCGTCCGGCAGTGTGGCCATCTTCGATGCCAAGTCGAACCAACCGCCCGAACAATACCCGCTGCGGCGGACGCCGTTGAACCTGATTCTCGCCGCGAATGTGGACCTTGGACGTGCCAAGATGGTGGTGGGCCACGTCGAGGATGGCACGTCGACACGGGTCAAGGCGCAGGACCCCGAACACCCGGAATACGGCACCATCGACCTTGTGTTCACTGCCGACCCGATCACCCTGCGGCAATGGGTGATCACGGATGACCTGGGTCAGCAAACCACGGTTATTCTTGGAGAATTGACAGCCGGGGGCGACTATCCTCCGTCGTTGTTCAGTATATCAGACGAGGCTGAACGGCGCGGCAACTGACGGCACGGGTCTAACGACCGCACGCCGCAAGCTGGCCGCGATAGGTTTCGGCCCGGCTGCCCACCCTCGCCGCGACATCGACCAGCCACGGCTTGGCAAGATAGCTTTGTCTGGCGAACCCGGTGCGGCCTTCGTGGTAGGCCAGATACTGGCGTTGCGCGTCGGTGCGCGCGATCCCAAGCCGTTCCGTGCTGGCGTTCATGTACCAGCCCATGAAATCGGTAGCATCGTCGATCCGGTCCCGCCGCGCGCGTGCCGTACGCTGTTCGTCCTCGTATTCCTCCCAGGTGCCGTCCAGCGCCTGACTGTACCCATAGGCCGAGGATTGCCGCCCCATCGGAATGACCCCCAAGGCAAACTGGTGCGGCGTGCGGGCGTTGCCGACGAATTTCGATTCCTGATGAATCGTCGCCATCTGCACGTGTACCGGAATGCCCCATTTGCGTTCGGTGGCCCGCATTGCCCGCAAATATTCGGGCCGCTGTGCAACGATCGCACAGGCGTTGTCCAGATCGCGCGGTGCCGAAAAGTTGCCGCCCCCGCAAGAGGCCAGAAACGTCAGCAACACCAGCGCACGGAGAAGTCTGCTCATTTGCCCCTCGCACGTTTTGTTTTGCAGCTAGTGTAGGCGAAAAGGAAGACGGGGGAAATGGGCAAGGTGTTGTCCCTGCATCAGTTTCCCGAGAGCAGGCTGCGCAACCCTTGGCGACTGTCGGGTCAGGGACCACAGACTGTTTCCCGCCCAACGTGCCGCAGCAGGTGGACAAACCGGGTCTGCCCATAATATCACCAGTAACTGGGGGTTCTTTGGGCATGTTCAGAACGGATGCAAAATACCACATCGGACAGGTGTTGCGTCATCGCAAGCACCCGTTTCGGGGTGTGGTGTTCGACGTGGATGCGATGTTTTCCAACACGGATGAGTGGTACGAAAACATCCCCGAAGACAGCCGCCCGTCCAAGGATCAGCCGTTCTATCATCTTCTGGCCGAGAATGACCAAAGTTACTATGTGGCTTATGTGTCCGAGCAAAATCTGGTGCCGGATGAGACTGGTGAGCCGGTAACCCACCCCGATCTGCCCGATTTGTTCGGCGATTTCGAGGATGGGCGATATCCCCTGCAATTTCAGATGAACTAGGCGGCAGGCGGTTACGGATCGGTAACCGCTGTGGGGTAATCTGTGTCGATCGCAGGCACAGGGAACGGGCTGATGAAACTAACTTCCGAGCTTCAGGCGGACATTCTGATCATAAAGGTGTTGGAGGGGCGTATCGACGCGTCCAGCGCCATTCAATTCAAGGACCGGATGCGCGAACTGACCCAGACACCCAGCCCGCGTGTCGCGCTTGATCTGTCACAGGTGGGATTTATCGACAGCAGCGGTCTGGGCGCCGTGGTCGCCGTGCTCAAGGCGCTGGGGCCGGCGCGCAAGCTGGAATTGGCGGGCCTGACCCCGACGGTGCAAAAGGTGTTCCGCCTGACCCGGATGGATTCGGTCTTTACCATCCATGATGACCTGCCGCTCGACTTGCGCCATGCCGGCTGACGCACAAAGGGTCTGGACCATGCCCATCGCCCCCCCGGCCCGCGCTCGGATCGTTCTTGCTTCCGACCCCAAGGCGGTGCGCGATGCGCTGATCCGCCTGTTCGCGATGCCCCCGCTGCGGGATCTGTCGCCGGATGGGCGCGGCACCGCCGAAATCGTTCTGGCAGAGGCTTTGAACAACGTCGTCGAACACGCCTATGCCCAGTTTGGCGGGGTCATCGAGGTGACGCTGGATTATGAACACCCCAATCTGTCTTGCGAAGTGGTCGACAGCGGCTTGCCCATGCCCGGCGGGCGGTTGCCGAACGGTACGCCGATCCCGCTTGACGGTCAGCACGATCTGCCCGAGGGCGGTTTTGGCTGGTTTCTGATTCGCAGCCTGACCCGAACGATGGTCTATCGCCACTCCGGGGGCCGCAATACGCTGGCGTTTCGGTTGGAGGCGGAATAGCGGCGCAGCGACCAGATAGCCCGCCGTTTCATAAACAATGCCCATAAATGGCCAAAATTTCCCCCTTATTCCGCCTTGCAGACCCGTCATATCAAGACCTGTAGCTGCATAAAGCTTCACTCGGCGCTGCGGAGAAAAGCCCCCACCCAATTCGTGGCGCCGAGGTTCCTTCCCCCCACTTTTCAATCCCGCCGGCACCCCCTAGGGTCGGGCGCGACAAGGGGAAACACATGCGCGATTTTCAGGTACCGGGCCGGTCGGCTACTTACGCGACCAACGGAATGTGCGCCACGTCGCACCCGTTGGCGGCGGCTACGGCCATTGACACACTCAAGGCCGGGGGCAACGCGGTGGATGCGGCGATTGCGGGCGCGGTTCTGCTGGGGATCTGCGAGCCGCAGATGACCGGAATCGGCGGTGATTGCTTTGCCCTGATAAAACCGGCGGGCAGCCAACAGGTGCTCGCGCTGAACGGGTCGGGCCGCGCGCCGATGGGCCTTTCGGCGCAGGCGATCCGCGCGGCGGGCCATGCCGTGATGCCGTTCTATGCGGCCGAGTCGGTGACGCTGCCCGGTGCGGTCGATGCGTTCTGCAAACTGTCAGCCGACTATGGCCTTCTGGGGATCGACCGCATCCTTGCCCCCGCGATCCGCTATGCCGATGAAGGCGTGCCGGTCGCCCCGCGTGTGGCGTCCGACTGGGAAGGTGCCGTGCCGACGCTGTCGGGCGATGCGCGTAAATTCTATCTGATGCAGGGCTCGGCCCCCACGTTGGGCCAGATTTTTCGCGCGCCGGGGCAGGCCGAGGTTTTGCGCCGCATCGCGACACAGGGTCGCGAAGGGTTCTACGCGGGCGAAGTGGCCGAAGATATGGTCGCCAGCCTGAACGCCTTGGGCGGCACCCACAGTCTTGCCGATTTCGCCGCCGTGTCCGCCGACTACACCGCCCCGATCAGCGGCACCTACAAGGGGATCGAACTGATCGAGCATCCGCCGAACGGTCAGGGGGCCACGGCGATCCTGATGCTGAACATCCTGTCGCATTTCGATCTGGGTACGATGGACCCGCACGGCGCCCTGCGCGCGCATATCGAGGCGGAAGCCGCTAAACTGGCCTATGACGCGCGCAACCGCTTTATCGCCGAGGTGTCGCCGCGTCTGGACCACATGCTGTCGCCAGATACCGCCAGCCGGTTGGCCGCCCTGATCGACCCTGACCGCGCGATGGCCGACCCCGCGCCGGTGTCCGAGGCGGTCCACAAGGACACGATCCTGATTACCGTGGTTGACCGCGACGGCATGGCCGTGTCGCTGATCTATTCGATTTTCCACAGCTTTGGCTCCGGTCTGGCGTCGGCGAAGTTCGGGATCAACTTCCAGAACCGGGGCGCCGGGTTCACCCTGACTGAAGGCCACCCGAACGAGGCCGGTCCCGGCAAGCGCCCGATGCATACCATCATTCCCGGCATGATCCGCCAGAACGACCGTGTCAGCATGACCTTCGGCGTAATGGGTGGGGCCTACCAGCCCAATGGCCATGCGCGGCTGATCACCGACATGGTGGATTTCGGGATGGACCCACAAACTTCGTTCCAGTCGCCGCGCAGCTTTGGCGCTTTGGCCGAAATGCAGGTGGAACGCGGGTATCCCGAGGGCGTGCGGGCGGCGCTGGCCGAACTGGGGCATACCGTTGCGACCCCCGAGGTCCCGCTGGGCGGCGCGCAAGCCATCGTGATGGACGACAGCGGCGTGCTGATCGGCGCGTCCGACCCGCGCAAAGATGGCTGTGCTGTGGGGTATTGAGGTGGATTATCAGGCGCTTGAGCAAAGCATCCTCGCCCTGACCCATGGCGAGACGGACGCCGTGGCCCTGATGGCCACCGTGGTGTGCGAGGTGCATCACGCCCATCCGTATGCCGACTGGACCGGGTTTTACCGCGTGGTGGCCCCTGAATTGCTGAAAATCGGGCCCTATCAGGGCGGGCACGGCTGCCTTGTCATCCCGTTTTCGCGCGGGGTGTGTGGTGCAGCGGCGCGGCAGGGCCGCGTTCTGAACGTGCCCGATGTCGATGCCTTTCCCGACCACATCGCCTGCGCCGCCTCGACCCGTTCGGAACTGGTGCTGCCGGTCTGGAACGGTCAGGGGGTGCTGCTGGGCGTGCTCGACCTCGACAGCAACACCGCCGCAGCGTTCACCGAGGCGGACGAGGCGTTTCTGGTGCCTCTGCTGGCCACAGTCTTTCAAGGGGCATCGTGATGCGGGGCAGTTGTCTGTGCGGCGCTGTCACCTTTGCAGCCGACCCGCCGCTGCGCGATGTGATCGTCTGCCATTGCAGCCAATGCCGTAAATCCTCGGGTCACATCTGGGCGGCAACCTCGGTGTCGCACGACCGGTTTCGACTGATCGACGGCGCGGCTTTGGTGTGGTTTGCGTCATCCGACCACGCCCGTCGCGGCTTTTGCGGCACCTGCGGTTCCAGCCTGTTCTGGGAAAAGCACGGAGAGGGCCGTATAAGCATTGGCGCAGGCACGCTGGACGGGCCAACCGGGTTGCAAACGACAAGCCACTGGCACACCGAAGATGCGGGCGACTATTATCCCCTTCCACCAAGCACATAGGAGTTTGCGATGATCACCCTTCTGGACGGCGGCATGGGGCAGGAACTGGTGGCGCGGTCGGGGGATGACCCGACGCCGCTGTGGGCGACCCGCGTGATGATCGACCATCCCGGCCTGGTGCGCGACATTCATGCCGACTATTTTGCGGCTGGGGCGAGCGTGGCCACCACCAACACCTATGCCATTCACCATGACCGGCTGGAACGGGTGGGCCTTGACCCGATGTTCCACGCCCTGCACCTGCGCGCGCTGGCCGAGGCGCACGAGGCGCGGGCGGCGCATGGGGTGGGGCGGATTGCGGGGTCGATGGGTCCGCTGATCGGCAGCTACCGGGTGGATGTGACGCAGCCGGTATCCGTCGCCGCCCCGAAATACGCCGAAATTGCCGCAATCCTTGGCCCCCATGTCGACATGGTCCTGTGCGAAACCATGGCGTCTGTCGAAATGGCCGAAGGCGCTGTCAAGGGCGCGCAGGCGGCGGGCAAGCCCGTCTGGCTGTCGGTCACGGTCGACGACCATGACGGTGGCAAGCTGCGGTCGGGGGAACCTGTGACCGACCTTGCCCGCGTAATCGCCGCCTATCCCGTCGCTGCCGTTCTGGCCAACTGCTCGGTCCCCGAGGCGATGGGTGATGCCATGGCGGCGCTGAAAACGCTGGGTCTGCCATTCGGGGCCTATGCCAACGGGTTCACCCATATCTCCGGCAACTTCCTGAAAGACGCGCCCACCGTCAAGGAGCTGACCCACCGTCACGACCTTTCCCCTGAGAAATACGTAGATTTTGCAATGGGTTGGGTGGCACAAGGGGCTACCATCGTCGGCGGCTGCTGCGAGGTTGGCCCCGCCCACATCCGCGCATTGGCCGATGCGTTGCGCGCCGCGGGCCACCAGATCGCATGATCGACTTCGCCTATGACCCGCCGATGGGGCCGCTGGTCTATGTCGCGCAGGACGGGGCGGTTCTGGTGATCGACAAACCGTCGGGCCTGCTGTCGGTGCCGGGCAAAACCGAAGGCCGCAGCGATTGCCTGCAAACCCGCCTGCGCGCCGCCCACCCCGAAAGCCTGCTGGTCCACCGGCTGGATTGCGACACGTCGGGCCTGATCATCTTTGCGCGGAGCAAGGCCGCGCAGGGGTTTCTGGGGCAGGAGTTTGAACAGCGCCGTGCGCAAAAGACCTATATCGCGCGGGTGGCGGGGGTGATTGCCGACGAACATGGCCAGATCGACCTGCCGCTGGCCGCCGACTGGCCCAACCGCCCGCGTCAGCAGGTGGATCACGCGAAGGGCCGTGCCGCGCAAACCGACTGGCAGGTGATCGACCGCAGCCCCACCGAAACCCGCGTCCGGTTGACCCCGCTGACCGGGCGCAGCCATCAGTTGCGGGTGCATATGCTGGCGCTGGGGCATCCTGTCCTCGGCGACCCGATCTATTCTGATGATGCCGCCGCTCACCCCCGACTGATGCTGCACGCCGAAACCCTGTCGCTGCACCACCCCATCACGAAGGCGCGCGTCACCTATCACGCCCCTTGCCCGTTCTGACGCCGCGTGTGTTAACCTCGCCTTCAGCAGTTTGCCGTTCAGTGTCGCAGAACTGAAACGATGGGCGGCTTATGACTGCGCATCGGTTCGGTGCGGAAAACGGGGGGCGAAATGCGGTTGCTGAATCTGGCGATGGAGGTGCGGTTTGCGCTGGTGACATGGCCTGCGGTGATCGGCGTGGTCAGCCTGATTGCGGCGATACTGCTGCCGGACTGGCGCTGGCAGGTGTTCGCGCTGTTTGTGGTCTGCGCCGGGATCGTTGCACTTGGTCTGCGCGATTTGATGCAAACCCGCCACGCCATCTTGCGCAACTACCCGGTCGCCGCGCATCTGCGGTTCCTCCTGGAAGGGATCCGTCCCGAAATCCGCCAGTATTTCTTCGAGGATGACAAGGATGGCGCGCCCTTTTCCCGCGACAAACGCGCCATCGTCTATCAGCGCGCCAAGCGCGACCTCGACAAGCGCCCCTTCGGCACCCAATACGACGTTTACGCCGACCGCTATGAATGGCTGCACCATTCGATGGCCCCCAAACCGATGCCTGCCGACAGCACGATGCGGGTTCTGATCGGCGGCACCGGCCCTTGCACACAGCCCTATTCGGCCTCGCTTCTGAACATTTCCGCGATGAGCTACGGGGCCTTGTCGCCCAATGCCGTTCGCGCGCTGAACAAAGGGGCGGCAAAGGGGGGCTTTTTCCATGACACCGGCGAAGGCGGGGTTTCGCCCTATCACCGCGAGTTCGGCGGCGATCTGGTGTGGGAGGTCGGGTCGGGCTATTTCGGCTGCCGGGATGCGGCGGGGGCGTTCGATCCGGTGAAATTCGCCGAAGCCGCCCGCGATCCGCAGATCAAGATGGTCGAATTGAAACTGAGCCAGGGGGCGAAACCCGGCCATGGCGGGGTGCTGCCCGCCGTCAAGATCACCCCTGAAATCGCGGCAATCCGGGGCGTTCCGATGGGGCAGGATTGCGTGTCGCCCGCCGCACACGGCTCGTTCAGCACGCCCGTAGGATTGCTGGAGTTCGTAGCCAGGATGCGCGATCTGTCGGGCGGCAAGCCTGCCGGGTTCAAGCTGTGCATCGGTCACCCGTGGGAGTTCATGGCGATCTGCAAGGCGATGCTGGAAACCGGGATCACCCCAGATTTCATCGTGGTCGACGGCAAGGAAGGCGGCACCGGGGCGGCCCCGCTGGAGTTCATGGACCATGTGGGAATGCCGCTGCGCGAGGGATTGACCTTTGTCGACAATGCCCTCGTCGGTATCGGGCTGCGCGACCGCGTCAAGATCGGCGCCTCGGGCAAGATCGTCACGGCCTTCGACATGGCGCGGGTCATGGCGCTGGGGGCCGACTGGTGCAACGCGGCTCGGGGGTTCATGTTCGCGGTCGGTTGCATCCAGGCGCAGACCTGCCACACCGGGCATTGCCCGACGGGCGTGACCTCCGCCGACCCCGCCCGTCAGCGCGCGCTTGTCGTGCCCGACAAGGCGGAGCGGGTGTTCAGCTTTCAGAAAAACACCGTCCACGCCTTGGGCGAACTGGTCGCCGCCGCCGGGCTGACCCGCGCGTCCGACATCAGCCCGCACCACTTTCTGCGCCGCGTCGGGGCGGAAAAGGTGGTGTCCTACGCGGATGCCTACGAGCGGCTGAAACCGGGGCAGTTGCTGGCCGATCCGCAATCATCGCAGCGCTTTGCCGATGCGTGGCGTCTGGCGCAGGCGGGCAGCTTCGACCGGGTGGCGTGACGGGTCAGGGGCGCCGAGTTTCTTCCCCTCCCCCCCAAGGAGAGGGGAAGTACCCTCTGTCCACGCCGCGAAGGTCAGCCCCAAATCACGGTTGCGGCTATTCGGCAGCCATGTCGAGGCTGGCGTCCCAGCCGGAGATCGCCTTGGATTCGAGGAATTCCTCAATCCCCCAAACCCCGCCTTCGCGCGCGCGACCCGACGATTTGACCCCGCCAAAGAACGCCCCCGCCCCGCGCGATTTGCCGTTCATCTCGACCATGCCGGCCTGCAATTGCCGCGCCAGCCGGTTGCGGCGCGCGCCGTCCTGCGACTGGACGTAATTGGTCAGTCCGTAAGGCGTGTTGTTGGCAATCGCCACGGCTTCGGCTTCGGTGTCGAAGGGGATGATCGACAGCACCGGGCCGAAGATTTCCTCCCGCTCGATGCTCATTCCCGGCACCACATCGGCAAAGACCGTGGGTTTCACATAGAAGCCGCGGTTGAAGCCTTCGGGCAGGCCCGGACCGCCGGCCACCAGACGCGCGCCTTCGGCAATGCCCTTTTCGATATAGCCCTGAATCTGGTCCCACTGACGTTTGTTCACCACGGGGCCGATGTGTTTGCCTTCGTCATGCGCCGAGCCGACCTTGATTCCGTTGGCGACTTCAGCGGCAATCGACACCGCGCGGTCATAGGCGGGCCGTTCGACCAGCATCCGCGACGGCGCATTGCAGGACTGGCCCGAATTCGCCATCATGTGGCGGACGCCCCGTTCCACCGCGCGGTCGTCGGCATCGGCGAAAATCAGGTTCGCGCCCTTGCCGCCCAGTTCCAGCGTCACCCGTTTCAACGTCTCCGCCGCCGCCTTGGATATCGCGCGGCCAGCACGGGTCGATCCGGTGAACGAGATCATCTCGACATCCGGATGCGTCGAAAGCTGCGTGCCGACCCCGGCCCCGTCGCCGTTGACCAGATTGAACACGCCCGCCGGAACCCCGGCATCATGGCAGAATTCGGCAAAGATCATCGCGTTCAGCGGCGACTCCTCGGACGGTTTCAGAACGCAGGTGCAACCCGCCAGAAGTGCTGGAATGACTTTCAGCGCGATCTGGTTCATCGGCCAGTTCCACGGCGTGATCAGGCCAACCACGCCGATCGGCGCCAGCGCGATCCTCGTGGTGGGCGCGTGGGGGCCCAGAGGGCGGACCCACTCGAGCGCATCGAACGCAGTCAGGAAGTTGTTCAGGTGCCACGGCAGGCTGGGGGCCTGTTCCTCGCGCGCAAACTGCACCGGCGCACCCATTTCCAGAGAGATGGCCTGGGCGAGTTCTTCTTTGCGTGCCTCGTACTGCTCCAGGATCCGCACCACGACGGCCCGCCGTTCAGCGGGCGGTGTCGCGGCCCAGGCGGGGAAGGCCGATTTGGCGGCGGCGACGGCGGCGTTGGTATCGGCTTCCGAACCCAGCGAGATCACTGCGCAGGCGTCTTCGGTGGACGGGTCGATCACCTCGCAATCGCGTGGCGTGGCGGGGGCGGTCCATGCCCCGTTGATGTAGAAGTCACGTTTGATGATCATGGCGGCCTCCTTGCGGCGTTGGCGGCAGCGTGACATCCCCGCCGCCCGCGTTCAAGCGCCGGGGCGACACGTCATGTCGCGCAGAGCGGCAGAATGCCGATCTTTGCCGCACGTCCCCCGCGGAACGAACGATCTGCAAAAGCGTTTACCACCACGAAAAGATTTTCTTTCGCCGATCCAAACTTGCAAGGGGGTGAAACACGTTCCCGTTTGGCATAGTTTGCCTACAGACACCTTTTGCCGGAGAACCCCGCATGTCGATCCGCATCAATGACGTTGCCCCCGATTTCACCGCCGACAGCACGGCGGGGCCGATCCAGTTTCACGACTGGGTGGGCGACCAATACGCCATCGTGTTCAGCCACCCCAAGGATTTCACCCCGGTCTGCACCACCGAGTTTGCCGCCGTGGCGCAACTGGCTGGCGAGTTCGCCAAGCGCAAGACCAAGGTCATCGGCATTTCGGTCGATTCGGTGACAGAGCATGAAAAGTGGAAGCGCGACATCGAAGCGTTTGCGGGCAACCCCGCCGATTTCCCTATTGTCGATGACAGCAGCCTGATCGTGGCCAAGGCCTTCGACATGCTGCCCGCCGATGCCTATCTGCCCGATGGCCGGGTGCCCGCCCATACCGCCACCGTTCGCACGGTGTTCATCGTCGGGCCGGACAAGAAGATCCGGTTGACCATGGCCTATCCGATGTCGGTCGGCCGCAACTTTGCCGAGATTCTGCGCGCTCTGGATGCGGTGCAGGCCACCGACGGCGTGCCGATCGCCACGCCCGCCAACTGGATTCCGGGGCAGGACGTGATTGTGGCGCTGTCCTTGAACAACGAACAGGCCGAGGCCAAGTTCGGCCCGCTGGACATCAAACTGCCCTATCTGCGCTTTGCCAAGGCGCCGAAATAAAGCCGTCCAACTGTCGGCAAACCGCGATACTTTGCCGCTGGTCAACGAGAGTGACGCGCTGTTTCATCTGGCCGACCCGCCGCAGGACGGCACCGATCAGGATCGCAAGATGGATATCGCAGACGGGGACCAGGCGATCTGACGCTTGCACAACCGGGACTTGGTGTCTAAACCGCAGCGCAGCGGGTGATTAGCTCAGTTGGTAGAGCGTCTCGTTTACACCGAGATGGTCGGCGGTTCGAGTCCGTCATCACCCACCATTTTTCTTGAAAGCCCGAACCGGGCGTCAT
>Ga0105046_10015600_pt1 | contig 11673 bp, 10 predicted proteins | sample MAT03_FD_78385 | JGI IMG/M metagenome (GOLD analysis project Ga0105046, IMG submission 78385) | Freshwater microbial communities from Lake Fryxell liftoff mats and glacier meltwater in Antarctica - MAT-03 (megahit assembly) | ecosystem: Environmental > Aquatic > Freshwater > Ice > Liftoff...
GGCGGATAAAAAAGAAAAAATGTCGATGAAACTGCCGTTTAAAAGAATTTTTGTGTCTGGCCATCAGGGAATGGTTGGACAAGCGGTTTGCCGACAACTGGGAAAATTTGAAGACGTCGAAGTCTTGACTCGACCGCGTAAAGAATTGGATCTTACTAACGAAGTCGCGACACAAGCTTTTTTTAGAGAAGAAGCGCCGGATGCGGTTATCTTTGCAGCGGCCAAAGTCGGAGGGATTCATGCAAATAAGACGTTTCCCGTCGAATTCATGGTGGATAACGTCAAGATGGCGGTCAATTCAATTTGTGCCGCATACGAATCTGGAGTGAAGCGATTTTTGTTCCTCGGTAGTACCTGCATCTATCCGCGAATGGCACCGCAGCCTATTCGAGAGGATGCCTTACTTACTTCGCCGCTTGAAGAAACCAATGAAGCCTATGCCTTAGCAAAGATCGCGGGGCTGAAGCTTTGTCAGTATTACCGTCAACAATATGGCGTAACATTTCATTCTGCGATGCCGACAAATCTTTATGGCCCCGGCGACAACTATCACCCAGACAACAGCCACGTCTTACCTGCTTTAATCAATCGGTTTCATCAGGCCAAAGAAGAGCGGGCTGAATCGGTCGCTATTTGGGGAACCGGAACGCCAAGACGAGAATTCCTGCATGTCGACGATTTAGCTTTGGCACTCCTGCACTTGCTCAGTTTGAGCGATCCGCCCGATTGGGTGAATGTGGGGAGCGGTGAAGACCAAACTATTCTAGAACTTGCCCAACGGGTCGCAAAAACCATCGGTTTTCAAGGACGCATCGAAACAGATCCAAGCAGACCGGATGGTACACCTCGAAAGCTTACAGATACCACTCTGTTGCGTTCCACGGGTTGGCAACCTGAAATCGATCTCGCATCAGGACTTAGTGCGACCTACCTCGATTTCCTAGAGCGGCTTGGTTCTGGGAACTTACGGGCGATTTGATGTTTGATATTCCCTGTATCACCTACTTAGCGAAGGGGTCGGAAGTTGAACTTATCGCCTCATTACGGACGTTCAGGCGGCAACAGTATTCGGGTAACCACGAACCCTTTTCTTGAAGATTAGTCGAGTGTAGACTCCTTACTATTCCTGCATGCCTAAATTCGAAGGATGAGTGTATTGCGGATGCTACGATCTCTTAGTCAGATACCTGAAAACTTTCGAGATTTGCCTAGACTGGCTCCGAAGAACATTTACTATATTTTTAACGATCCGAATGTCGTCTCAAGCGATCATAGAATAGCTTTACCCTTCATCTAAAAACATCTTTCTCATAAAAACATGACAAAATCGGCACTCATCACTGGAATCACTGGACAAGACGGTTCGTACCTCGCGGAGCTTTTGCTTTCGAAAGGCTATTTGGTTCACGGTTTGGTTCGTCGAAGCAGTAGTTTCTCAACCGGACGAATTGACCATCTCTATCATGACGCGCATGAACAGCCCAAGCTTTTGTTGCACTATGGTGACCTCACCGACGGGCAGGCACTCACGAATCTTGTTCACGAGATAGAACCCGACGAAATTTACAACCTGGGTGCTCAAAGCCATGTTCGAGTTTCATTCGATCAACCAGTCTACACGCTCATGAGCGACGGAGTTGGAGCTCTCAATGTTCTTGAAGCAGCTCGTCTGCAGAACAAGAAAAAACAGGTCAAAGTTTATCAAGCCAGCAGTAGTGAGATGTTCGGAATGGTCCTTGAAACACCTCAATCCGAAAAGACGCCGTTCAATCCGCAAAGTCCATACGCATGTGCGAAAGTCTACGCTTACTATCAGACGATCAACTATCGGCGAAGTTACAATTTGTACGCTTGCAATGGAATCCTTTTCAACCACGAATCACCTCGACGCGGTGAAACATTCGTAACTCGTAAGATCACGCGAGCGGCAACCCGCATCAAGCTGGGTTTGCAGAAGAAATTATACCTTGGAAATATCGATGCCAAGCGTGACTGGGGCTATGCCAAAGATTACGTCGAAGCAATGTGGATGATGTTGCAGCAGAATGAGCCAGACGACTTTGTGATTGCCACAGGTGTGACCGAGACGATTCGAAAGTTCCTTGGATTGGTGTTTGGGCAATTGGAACTGAAGTGGGAAGACTATGTCGAAATTGACCCACGTTATTTCCGACCTGCTGAGGTAGATCTCTTGCTCGGTGACGCAACTAAAGCAACCACGAAGCTAGGCTGGACCGCAAAAACGAGCTTAGCTGAACTGGCTCGAATCATGGTTGATCACGATCTCGAACTCGCTCGTGCTGAGCAGCACAATAAGACGTTTGCGTCGAAATAAAACGGTCAATCGCAGTTAAATCTTGATGTTCTCAAATCTTAAACAGTCGATTCAGAAATTTTTGAATCGGCGTGGCCGGTTCATCGGGTTCTATCCCATCCCGCAGTATTATGAGCAATTCAAGATCGATTGCGTGTTGGATGTTGGTGCAAATATTGGCCAAACGGGAGAGGAGCTACGCGAGCAAGGGTATCGGGGACAGATTTGTTCCTTTGAGCCTCAATCTCAAGCCTACTCTCAACTGCAAGCTCGAGCGAAAAAGGACCGAAACTGGTCGACCTATCCGTTTGGATTGGGAAGCGACAACTCCGTCAAGCAGTTCAACATATCGGGGATGGGACCGAGTAGTTCCTTTCTGAATCTGTCGGCGGCCGCTACCGAAGCCTTGCCAGACATTCGATTTGTCGATTCGGAACAAGCCCAAACGCGAAGATTAGACGATGTATTTGAAGAGGTTTGCGGCGGCTTTCACAATATATATTTGAAAGTTGACACGCAGGGTTATGAACAGCATGTCATCGAAGGGGCGAAAGGTGTCATCGACCGAATCTGCGGTTTGCAACTTGAGCTATCATTAGTGCTGCAATACGAAGGTGAAATGCAGTTGGAAGACATGATCCATTGGATGCGATCGCTTGGATTTAGCCTCTACTGGTTCCTCCCAGGGCATCGCAATTTTGAAACGATGCAACTCTACCAAGTAGATTTGATCTTTTTCCGAAATCGTCCGATTGCCTAGTCGAAATTACAGTATTTTCTTGGACACGACATGCGCATAATAATAACCGGCGGTGCAGGCTTCATCGGCTCAAACCTAGTGAGGTTGATGGCCATTGATGGTCATGAAATCCTAAACGTTGACAAGCTTACCTATGCCGGGAATTTGAATTCGCTGCTCGACGTTGCAACGATGCCAAGCTATCGATTCTTGCAACTCGATATCGCCAATGCGGAAGCGACCTTCAATGCAATTCAGTCTTTCCGACCGCAAGCCATCATGCACCTTGCGGCTGAAAGTCATGTCGATCGATCGATCGATGGCCCGGCGGCGTTTGTCGAAACTAATATCGTCGGTACTTTGAATCTATTGCAGGCTTCCTTGGACTTCTGGCGAAAGTCTTCGCAATCCGAGAAGGAAGGGTTTCGATTCCTCCACGTCTCGACGGATGAAGTCTATGGATCGTTGGGGGCTACTGGGTTGTTTACTGAGAATTCGCCATATGACCCACATTCGCCTTATTCGGCAACCAAAGCTTCATCCGATCATTTGGTACGGTCTTGGTTCCACACCTATGGTTTGCCTACCATGATCACCAATTGTTCAAATAATTATGGCCCGTATCAGTTTCCAGAAAAGCTTATCCCCGTCGTCATTCTTAAAGCGATTCGCGGCGAACCGATTCCGGTTTATGGTAAGGGCGAGAACGTCCGGGATTGGCTTTACGTCATCGATCATTGTGAAGCGCTGAAAACGGTACTGCTTGGAGGCAAACCGGGCGCAACTTATAACATCGGCGGCAACAACGAAGTAAAGAATATCGATTTGGTCAGGATGATCTGTTCGATCCTAGATGAAATCCAACCGCGAAACGACGGATCGTCGTATAGAGAGCAGATTTCATTTGTCGTTGATCGTCCAGGTCATGACTTGCGTTACGCCATTGACGCCTCCTCGATTCGACGCGAATTGGGATGGTCTCCGAAACAAGATAGCAAATCGGGCTTCCGTGATACGGTCTTGTGGTACTTGAAGAACGAAGGCTGGTGGCAACAAATTCTTTCAGGTACTTATCAGCTAGCCCGACAAGGATTGAACTGATGATTTTTTTCTTAAAGAGTGTCCTCCTCGTTTCAATCTGAATAACTTGTTTGTGTGAACTCTGGCAATCTTATCGGGAAATCTATGAGCAGTCTGAAATATCTTAACGTGGGGTGCGGATCCAAATTTCATCCGGATTGGATCAACGTGGACATGGTTTCGCGCAGTCCTCAGGTACGAGCCCATAACCTACTCAAGGGGATTCCTTTTCCTGACAATGAAATCGATGTGATTTACCATTCGCAGGTACTTGAGCATATTCCCAAGGAGATGGCTGCGAGCTTCGTTAGCGAAAGCTTTCGAGTGCTAAAACCGGGTGGCACTATGCGGGTCGTCGTTCCCGATTTAGAAAACATTGTAACAGAGTACTTGACCTTTCTACGTCAAAACCTCGAAAACCCAACTCCGATATCAGAAGCAAACTACGACTGGATCGTACTCGAGATGTACGATCAGACCGTTCGGAATGATGCCGGAGGTCAAATGGCGAAGTTTTTGGAAAAGCCAGAAGTCGTGAATGAAGACTATGTAATCGATAGGATCGGCTATGTCGGTCAGAGTATTCGAAACAAATTCTTGCAACAGAACAGCGTACTCGAAGGTAAACCGAGCTTGAAAGTCAGAGTGAAAGAGCTTTTGAGATCTCTGTACAATACCACCAATCGCTTGATCACCACCAAGGAGCACCGGATCGGTAGGTTTCGGTTGGGCGGTGAGATTCATCAGTGGATGTACGATCGCTATTCACTGGCTCGATTGCTGCGCGAGTGCGGTTTCGTGGAAGCTACGGTAAGAACCCCCACAGAGAGCGGCGTAGAGAATTGGGGTAAATATGGACTCGATGTAAAGAACGGGATCGCGTACGACCCAACCTCGCTTTTCATGGAAGCAAAAAAACCAATTTAGAACGACATTTTTTGTTGATCACGACAATGAATGCGCTCGTTTCCAGGCTCCTGTCTGGCAACGCACTGTCTTCGAAGCTCTGCCGCCCGCATCTTTGGTTCCAACGACTTCCGGCGGGCAGAGCCTGCAATTCCATTAGTTCGCTCGCAGAGCCCAGGAACCAGATAGTGGCTTTCATCGAGAAGTGTTTCGAACAGAAGTTTTTCGAAATGTTACGCTACTCCATATTTACTTCAATGCAGACACAGGATTTAAAACCGACGCCGAAGCATAAGCGTCTATTGGCTGTTTTCGATGTTTTTTTGTTCCACTTGAGACCCCTGGTGGGATCAGGTTAGATTGGACGCCACCAATTCCGATGCACGTATCTCGATCCCATCGCCTAGCGATCGAGGTATGTCCGTCGGAATGGTGAAGATTCTTTCGAATCTGTTTTGGCAATTTGGAAACCAGGCCATCACGATTCTCAATGGCATTTTCATCACAGCGATGGTCGCTGGACATCTTGGCCCCGAGAGTTTTGGGATACTCGGAAGCTCGCTTTCTGTCATCAATATTTTCGCCCCTTTGTTCACGCTTAGCCTCGATAGCATTTTAGTCCGCGAATACCTCCAATCGCCAGCGTCTCGCGCTCAGGTCTTCTGGACTGCGGTGACGGCTCGAGGTTTGATGAGTATTTTTATCATTGCCTTGCTGTTTGCCGCTCTTCAAAATGGTATCATCGTTTCCGCTTCGAAGGCTGAGTATCTGACGCTTTGCATCGCGATTTTGAGCTGCCTTTACAGCCCGCTTTCCGTTGCTCGATTGATATTTGATGCGGAGCTTTCGTCCAAGTATGTGGTCGTTGCTTCGAACATGGTCATCCTTGCATCAGCTTGTGCAAAAATCTTCATGGTCGCCAACGGCTACTCCTTGGTTCCGTTCGCGCTGATCAGCTTCTTCGAGATGCTAGTGATTGGAATCGCGACCATTTGGATAGCCTATGCGAAAGGCTGGATGCCAGTTTTCAAACTTCCATCTTGGCGTATTTTTCGAACTTTGCTTTCGGAGAGTTGGCCGTGGATGCTCAGCGGATTGAGCGTCGCGCTCTACCTCAATCTTGACATGTTTATGCTTCGCAGTTGGAGAAGCGCAAGTGAGGCTGGAATCTACTCTGTCGTCGTTCGAATGTCCTCTATTTGGTACGTTATTCCGACTGTTCTTTGTTCGAGTTTCTTCCCGTCTTTGGCGACCCTTCATCGCACGGACCGTGAAAAATATAGAATTCGACTCTTGGAGTTTTTTAGTTTGAATGTCGCGATTGCATACGCTTGCGTTATCTCGTCGCTCATTGTGTTGCCGATTCTCATCCGAATACTTTATGGCTCAAAGTACGAGGCTTCGATCCCGATTTTCTATTGCCACATTTTTAGCATTGTCTTCGGTTTTGCGGGTGTTGCCCGAAGTCAGCATTTAATTTTAGAGCGACTTCATCATTTTTCCATGTGGGCAACGTTTGCCGGAATGGTAGTGAATGTGTCTTGCAATTGTGCCTTGATACCGAAGTTTGGGGCTCTCGGAGCGGCCATAAGCACGATCACTGGACAAGGCGTCGCAGTGCTCTTGAGTTCTGCATTCATGCCAAGAGATTCGATATTCGGCTTGCAACTGCAATCCTTTTTCTTGAAGAGTTTCTTCTCCAAGTCGATATTTGAACTTAGGAAAATTGTGAGCTAGGGCATTACATTTAGAGGGAATTCCCGGAAGACGATCCCTCGAAGTTATCGGGCCATCGAGAATATGCTTACAAGCCAACGTGCTGAATTGACAAACACACAAGACACCTCGATCCAAAATAGCTTGGCCCCGCGCATTGAATCCGTCTTGGTTGCAGGTTCTTCGGCGGACTTGCAGATGACTATCGCCGTCAACTCAATTATTGCTGGCTATTCAAAGGCCTTTGGAATCGATGTATCACGCTATTTCGCTAATGTCAAAACCGTAGGCGTTTACCGCTGCTGCTCATCGGGACTATGCTTTTATGCACCATTTACCGTCTCTGGCGATAGTGGTTTTTACGAGCAGCTTCAAAAATTTCCTTGGTACTATGTTCCGTGGAAATGGGAGCACGAGATCGCTCTTAAGTATTTGTCCAATGGCCAGCAAATACTTGAAATAGGATGTGCGAAGGGCAGCTTTTTAGAAAAAGCCATGTCCGTTGTTACTTCTTGCGTCGGATTGGAGCTCAATTCTGAGGCTCAAAAAGAGGCAACGAAGAATGCGTTGGAAGTTCATTGCGAAACCATACAAGAACATAGTCTTCGGAACGCCAATCGCTATGACTTGCTCTGCTCGTTTCAGCTCATGGAACACATCAGTGACCTGAACGCTGTGCTTCAGGCCTCCATCGATTCAGTCAAAAATGGCGGAAGACTCATCATTAGTGTCCCTAACAACAGTTCGTTCTTAAAGCACGCGGAGAGCGTGCTGAATATGCCACCTCACCATATGTGTCTTTGGGATGAGAGCTCGCTTACTAAACTGCAAGATTTCTTTTCACTGAAGTTGGAAGCTTTACATTTTGAGCCGCTTCAAGACTATCACTATTCTCTCGTCTTGGAATCAGGGATCAACCGACTCGTACGTTTACCATTGGCGAGAAGGATTATGAAGCGACTTGCGAGACAAATTCGGGCGCAACGGGCTGTTCATTTCGTCAGGAATCGCATCCGTGGCTTCACTATCCTTGCCGTCTATAAAAAGATTTGAAACGTACATCTGAAATGGAGCCGATCGTGCAGATGCCCTCAAGCGATACGCTATCGGGCGAATCGCGTTTTCAAGATAATCGACCACGCACGTGAAAATCCTTCATATCGGCTATAGTGATCTTGTGGGAGGCGGGAACATTGCTGCCTATCGAATCCATCGTTCCATGGTGGACGCAGGGTATGATTCGACAATGGTTGTTGCACGGAAGACGTCTCGTGACGAAACGGTACAATCAACCGGCGTGTTTCGTTCCGATATTCTCCGTCGCTTGATGAGTCGGCTAGGATCATCGGTCAATAATTTTCGATGGGGCGCGGAAGCGAAACATCTTGCCTACGATTCTATCGGTATCAATGTTGCGAGAATTGCCGGTCGACGCAAGGCCGATATTGTGAATCTGCATTGGACACATGGTTCGTTCGTCGCTTTCAAGTCTGTCAGCCAAATCAAAGCCAAAGTCGTTTGGACTCTGCACGATATGCTTGTCTTCACAGGTGGTTGTAACTATGCCGGAAATTGCAGGAATTTCGAGCGAGCTTGCGGCAATTGCCCTCTATTGGCGGAGCACGCTTCGGATTTCGACGCGAGTCGACAAATCCATCTTTTGAAGCGACGCTTTTTGACAACGAAGCCAGATGCGGTTGTAGCACCAAGTGAATGGATGCAACGCGAAGTCAAACTGAGTGCGTTACTTCGAAACAAACGAACGGAACGGATCCAATACTGTCTGGGTGATGCTTGGTTCGGCAAGATTAATCGTGATGACGCAAGGCGTGATTTAGGATTGCCGTCTGATTCATTAACTCTCCTTTTTGCGTCGAATTCCGGGGCAAATGATAAGCGCAAGGGATTTGATCTGCTCACCAAATCCTTAGAGGTGATGAAAAATCGCTGGCCAGATAGGGTAATTGTCGTACTCGTGGTGGGTGAAGATACGCCGAAGAGTCGCCCGACAGTTCAAAATGGGATCCAATATTTCCAACTCGGCAAATTGTCGGCTGACGCTGAGATGCAAAAGGCGTATGTTTGTGCAGATGTGTTTGTCGCGCCCTCGCGTGAGGACAACCTTCCGCTCGTTGCTATCGAGTCACTGGCTTCTGGAACTCCCGTTGTCGCCTTCAAGATTGGCGGGTTTCCTGATCTAGTTTCCGACGCAGACATGGGATACCTTGCTAAACCATTTGATACAGACGAACTTGCAACCGGTATTTATATGACAGCTAACTCAATATCCGTCGAGCGGCGGGCGCGAATTCGCCATCTGGCAAAAACGCGTTACTCGCCGAGTGTCGTCGAAGGCCGATACCTTCAGTTGTATTCCTCGTTGATGGAAAACGAATAATCGATGAATGATCCATCAATAATCGATAAGCCCAAAGCGCTCGTGTGTGGAGTCAGCGGTCAAGACGGTGCCTACCTCGCACAATTTCTACTTGAGAAGGGCTATGAGGTTTGGGGGACATCTCGAGATGCTCGTGGTTCCAGTTTCAGCAATCTGCGAAGACTTGGAATCTTCGAACGAATTCAATATCTCTCGCTGATCCCCGAAGATTTTCGTAGCGTGTTTTCGGCGATCAATCGGTGCAAGCCGTCCGAAGTCTACTTTCTTGCAGGTCAATCTTCGGTCGGACTTTCATTTGAAGAGCCAGCAGAAACGATACAATGCATTGCGATTGGAACATTGAACATGCTGGAAGCCTGTCGGATGGCTTCGCAACCTATCCGTCTTTATCATGCTGGATCGGGCGAGTGTTTTGGAAATACAGACGGCGAGCCAGCACATGAAGAAATGCCATTTCGCCCACGGAGCCCCTATGCCATCGCCAAGGCAACGGCGACATGGTTAGTCAGCAACTATCGAGAAGCATATAGCACGTGGGCTTGTACTGGAATTCTCTTCAATCATGAGTCACCGCTTCGTCCATCCCGCTTCGTTACTCAGAAAATTATTTCGACGGCCAAGAGTATTTCGGAAGGTTCGCATGAGAAACTAGTTTTGGGACGATTGGATGTGGCTCGAGATTGGGGTTGGGCTCCCGAGTACGTAGATGCGATGTGGAGAATGCTTCAGCTTGATGAGCCCAAAGATTTTGTAATTGCAACAGGTGAGACGAATCGTCTGCAGGATTTTATCCATGAAGCGTTTCAAGCCTTTGGACTGGATTGGCAAGACCACGTGACACAATCCGACGAATTCTTTCGTCCGACAGACTTGCTGCACGGAGCTGCCAACCCTGAAAAAGCTACGCGTGAGTTGGGATGGACTGCAAAGTATCGAATGAAAGACGTTGTGAGGCTGATGATCGATGCAAAGTAGCCCACTGACGCTAAATCAACAGCATGCTGAAAATCGGACGCGAATGGATCTTATGCAATCCGAGGCAATGATCCAAGCAAGATCGTATCGATCAAGCCGGTTTATTACGATCTTAGCGTTTCTCTCTGGCATGGGCTTGATGATCCACGTGCGGCTTGGAGTGAGGCTAAGCCTCACTGAATTGTTCGCACCCTTCTTGTTCGTCGCAATGTCAGCAGGCCTTCGCGAACTGTTAGCAAACCGTGTTATCCGCAACCTGATTTTTTTCATCGGGCTCAATTTGGTTGGTATCGTAGTCAGCGATTTGCTCGGAGATGTACCATTTATGGACACGATGAAGGGCGTGGCCAAACCTGTATTTATACTTTTGTTGGCGATCAACTTCGGATTACTTTTTGTTCATGGTGTTCGGTTTTTAATACCTATCTACTTCGGTTTTTTTGTCGGATCGGTTCTCCATCTTTTTTTTAATACAGGCGACGACCTTTACGATTTCTCGTTGTCATCAATGGAATACGCATTTTTCGTGTTCCGCGTCTCGACAGCCGTGAATTTATCCGCCGGCATCGCCGGATTCTATTTGTTAAAAGTGAACCGTTTTCTTGGTCTGGTTCCAATGGTCGTCGCGATGGTCATCAGCGTCGTATTTTCCAGCAGATCTGCAATGGTGGTCTGGTTTGCCGCAACCTGCGCGCTGATCTATGCGACTCGCTGGACTGCCATTAACTGGGTTTCAGTGTACAGTCCAAAGCGGGTAATTTGGGCGTTTTTCAGTGGTTCTTTTGTGCTCGGCATGATCAGTTATCTTATACACATCGAAGTCTCGAAACTCGATCTGTTAAGCCAAACAAGTAAACAGAAAGCCAATATCGAGCAACTAGACAATAGTATTGGCTATGGCCCGATTGGTTTATTGATGGCAGGCAGAGCGGAGGTCGTCGGTTCGATATTGATGATTGCTGATTCGCCAATTATTGGACATGGCACGTCGTCGTTGTGCGGCGACTATTTTGTGAGAGCATTTCATTTGGCTAACCAGAGGAGAACGGCGGATAGTGCCCAATTGGACGCTGAGATGCGACACGAAAAGATCATGACTGGCCATTCGATTATGTTTCATAGCTGGGCATCACACGGGATACTAGCCCTGCCTCTTTGGTTGTTTGTACTGACTAGTCTTTTTCGATCATTGACAGTTCTGTTGTTGGTAAAATCGCCATATACACCGTTTCTCGTGCTTCAAGTAATTAGTCTGTTCTGGGACATATTCTTTTCGCCCCTCGCCGTGCAAACACGGGCTTGGATTCCACTTTCGCTCGCCTTTTTCGCATTTTATATCCCCCAGGTCCAGCATGAAGCGGCTTTTCATTTAATGCAGTGGAACAGGTCAAGTCGTTCTCCGATAGGCAAGCCAGCGGTAGCTTAATGGTGGAAATCAATCACCAGAAGTCTACGAGTGACGTTGAACGAAAGTCCGTGGCCGTAGTCTATCAAGGTTGCTATCCGGATCCGGCCGGCTTAATGGCAGGGGTTAGACGCGTTCGA
>Ga0105046_10015601_pt1 | contig 11673 bp, 3 predicted proteins | sample MAT03_FD_78385 | JGI IMG/M metagenome (GOLD analysis project Ga0105046, IMG submission 78385) | Freshwater microbial communities from Lake Fryxell liftoff mats and glacier meltwater in Antarctica - MAT-03 (megahit assembly) | ecosystem: Environmental > Aquatic > Freshwater > Ice > Liftoff...
ACAAACGGCAGCGTGGCCGAGTCGTCGTCGACCAGAAACTCGAAGGTGCCCAGGCTGCGGTAGGCGGTGCTGCGGGCCAGCACCAGCGCTGCGGCTATCAACTGCTCGCGCAGCGCGGGCGACAGGCTGGGGCTGGGCGCGATTTCCACCAGCTTTTGAAAGCGCCGCTGCAGCGTGCATTCACGCTCACCCAGCGCCATCACCTGCACACCGTCGCCCAGCACCTGCACCTCCAGGTGGCGGGCGCGGGGGATCAGCTTTTCGGCATACACCGCGCTCACGCCGAAGGCCGACAGCGCCTCTGCGGCGCAGCGGGCATAGGCCGCGGGCAGCGCGGCGGGGTCGTGCACCGCGCGCATGCCGCGGCCGCCACCGCCGGCCACGGCTTTGAGCATCACGCCGCAGTGCGGGTCCAGCGTGCGCTGCTGCGCGAAGAAGGCTTCGATCTCGGCCAGCGTGGCGGCTGCCGTGCCGGGCAGCAGCGGCACGCCGTGTGCCGCCGCCAGCTGGCGCGCGCTGGCCTTGTCGCCAAACAGTGCCAGTTGGGCCGGCGTGGGGCCGATGAACACCAGCCCGGCGTCGGCGCAGGCCTGGGCAAAGTCGGCGCGCTCGCTCAAAAAGCCGTAACCGGGGTGCACCGCCTCGCAGCCGTGCTGGCGGGCCACGGTGATCAGCGTGGTGATGTCGAGGTAGGCGGCGGGGCCGGTGGCGTCCAGTGCCACCGCCTCGTCGGCCAGCGTGGTGTGCAGCGCGCCAGCGTCGTCGCGGGCATACACACTGACGGTGGCCAGCCCCAAGTCTTGCGCGGCGCGGATGATGCGAACGGCGATCTCGCCGCGGTTGGCGATCAGCATTTTTTTGAACGGTGTCATGGGGGCTCTTGATGATCAGCGGGTAGGCCTGGTCGCCATCACGCTGATGGCAATGGCTTTGGTGCGCAGAAGCCGAGGGCGCCAGTTCAGTGTCGGGTGCGGGCCAGCAAGTCTGCCAACACGGCGGCCAGCGCTTTGATGGCGGCGTGCAGCGCCCCGGCATCACCCGCCAGCGCGGCAGCCGATGCCGGGGCGCGGCTGGCCGCCTCCAGCCGCTGCGCCTGCGCCTGCAGGCCCACCGCGCCGATGGCACCGCAGGCGTCTTGCAGCGCGTCGGCCGCCAGGCGCCACACCGGCAGGCGCTCATCGTCGCCCAGGCGCAGCAGCTCGGGCAGGCCGTCGGCATAGTGCTGGGCAAATACGGCCAGCACCCGGCGCAGCCCGCCAGGCAAACCACCGGCCGAGCGCAGCGCCAGGAAGGTGTCGAAACCGGGCAGGGCCGCCAGCTGGTCGATCAGCGGCGCCTGCCGCAGCGCCGGCTGGCCGTCTGCGCCAGGCGGCCGGGGCGGGGGCAGCCAGCGCAGCAAGGTGGCATACAGCTGCTCGGGGTTGACCGGTTTGGCCACGTGGTCGTTCATGCCGGCGGCCAGGCAGGCGGCGCGGTCTTCGCCAAAGGCATTGGCCGTCATCGCGATGATCGGCGTGGCCAGGCCCCGGCGGCGCAACTCGCGGGTGGCGGCCAGGCCGTCCATGCCGGGCATCTGCATGTCCATCAGCACCGCGCCGTAGGGCTGGCGCAGGGCCAGCTCGACGGCCATCGCGCCGTCGTCGGCCAGGTCTACCTCGAGGCCGGCCATCTGCAGCAGCGCCATCCCCACCTCCTGGTTGACCGGGTTGTCCTCGGCCAGCAGCACCCGCGTGCCGCTGTGCCGCTCGCGCAGCGCCCGCTCGGCGGTGCCCTGCGCCACGTCGGCAAGCAGCGGGGCCGATTCGCGCTGCAGCACGCGCAGCAAGGTGTCATGCAGCACCGACGCGGTGACCGGCTTGACCAGCACCGCGTCGAAGCGCTCGATCTGGGCGCTGCGGCGCATGGTGTCGTCGTCATGCGCGGTGACCAGCACGGCCGGCGGCAGCCCGTCGCCCAGCAAGGCGCGCAGCCGGCCCAGCGTGACGATGCCGTCCATCGGCGCCATGCGCCAGTCGATCAGCAGCGCGTCGTAGGCCTCGCCGGCTTCGATGGCGCGTGCGGCCCGGGCCAGTGCCAGCTCGCCCGACGCCACCGCGTCCACCTGCATGCCGAACTGGCGCAGCCGGTCGCTCAGCGCGGCCAGCGCTTCGGGCAGGTCATCGACCAGCAGCACGCGCCTGCCCGGCAGCCGGGGCAGGCTGGCCTGCTGTGCGCTGCCCTGGCCCAGCCAGGCGGTGAACCAGAAGCGGCTGCCCACGCCGGGCTCGCTGCTGACGCCCACCTCACCGCCCATCAGCGTGGCCAGCCGCTGCGTCAGCGCCAGGCCCAGCCCGGTGCCGCCGTGGTGGCGGCTGGTGCTGCTGTCGAGCTGCTCGAAGGCGGTGAACAGCGCGCCAAGGCGGCTGGCCGGGATGCCCACGCCGGTGTCTTGCACCGCAAAGCGCACCTGCACCCGGCCGCCATCCACGGCCAGCTTGTCGCCGATCAGCCGCACCCAGCCGGTGTTGGTGAACTTCACCGCATTGGCCAGCAGGTTGAGCAGCGCCTGTGACAGCCGGGTCGGGTCGCCCACCAGGTGGTCGGGCAGGTGGTCGGTGTCGAGCACCAGCTCCAGGCCTTTTTCGCGGGCGCGCTCGGCCACCATCTCGAAGGTGCGGGCCAGCACGGTGTCGAGCGAGAACGGGATGGTTTCCAGCGCCAGCCGGCCGGCCTCGATCTTGGACAGGTCGAGGATGTCGTTGATGACGCTCAGCAGGTGCTGCGCCGAGTTCGACAGCTTGGCCAGCCGCTCACGCTGCAGCGCATCGTGGGTGTCGCGCTGCACCAGGTGGGCGAGGCCGATGATGGCGTTCATCGGCGTGCGGATCTCGTGGCTCATGTTGGCCAAAAAGGCGCTCTTGGCCTGGTTGGCGGCGTCGGCTTGGTCGCGCGCGGCGGTCAGCTCGGCGTTCAGGCGGATCAGCCGCGCCTCGGCCTGCTTCATCGCGGTGATGTCGTAGGCCACGACGAACAGGCCTTGCACCGCGCCATCGGCGCGCCGGTCGGGCAGGTAGTGCACCTGGTGGAATTGCACCGTATCATTGGTGCCGGCCGACTCGCGCTCGACCACGCGGGCCTCACCCGCCAGCGCGGCTTGCAGCAGCGGGGCACGCACTGCGAACGCGGCTTCATCGAGCAGCTCATGCAGCGGGCGGCCGATGATCTGGTCGTGCGTCAACCCCAGCCAGGCGCAAAAGCTGGAGTTGGCAAAGCGGCAGCGCAGGTCACTGTCGTGATAAGCCACCCGGCCCGGCAGGTTGTCGGCCACGGCGCGTGCAAAGCGCACCGCCTCGGCCATCTGGGTGTTGGCCAACTGCAGCGCCCGGGTGCGCTGGTCCACCAGTTGCGCCAGCCGGAGGCGGTGGCCCTCGATCTCGTCGGTCAGCAGCTTGCGCTGGGTGACGTCAGCAAACGATGACACCACCGCTATGAGCGCCCTGGTGTCCGGGCTGTGCACCGGCACGGCGCTGCTTTCGAACCACACCAGCGTGCCGTCCGGGCGGCGCACCGCCAGTTGAGCCTCGCGCTGTGCCGGCGCGCCGGCGATCACCCGGCCGGTGGGGGCTTGGTCAGGCGGCATCTCGCTGCCATCGGGCCACAGCGCCCGCCAGCCACTGCCGATGATGCCGTCGGCGCGCAATTGGGCTTCGGTCGCGCCGAACAGCCGCTCTGCCGCCGGGTTACAGCTGATCACCTGGCCTTGCGGGTTGTGCACCACCACACCTTCGTTGAGCGACGCCACCACGCTGCGGTAGTGCGCTTCGCTTTCGCGCAGCGCACGCTCGGCATCGCGCTGGGGCGTGATGTCACGGGCGCTGCCGAACACGCCCACCACCTGCCCGCCGGCATCGCGCAACGGGCCCTTGGTGCTGACGATGGTGCGCGTGCCGCCCGGCGTGGGCACAGTCTCCTCAAACACCTGGTTCTGGCCGGCCTGCAGCACCTGCTGGTCATTGGTGCGCAGCCGCGCGGCCACGTCGGGCGGAAAGATCTGGCTGTCGTCGCGGCCCAGCACCTGGGCCAGCGGCAGGCCCATATCGTCACAGGCGGCTTGGCTGAACAACAGGTAACGGCCTTGCAGATCCTTGGCAAAAACGATGTCACCCGCCGTGTCGATCACAGTTTGCAGAAACTGCAGACTTTGCAATGTCTGCTGCTGTTCGGCCACATCGGCCTGAACCTGGTGCAGTGCCGCCCGCTGTGCCAGCAGCCGCGCCCAGGCAGCCAAGGCCAGCAGCAGCAGGCCGGCCAGCGCGGCCACCCAGCCGGTGACGGCCCACGCCGGCGCGTCGATCTCACGCTGCGTCAGCCGTGTCATCAGCCACCAGTCGGTGCCCGCGATCAGCCGGACCATCAGGTGAACGGGTTGGCCACGAGAGTCTGTGGTGGTCAGTTCCTCGTCATCCCGCATGTCGCCCCGCCTGGCGCGCTCAACCAGCGCGCCGACGGGGCCGACCGGCCGCACAAACCGACCGGCCTGGGCGGTGGCCAAGGCGCTGCCCGCTGCGCTGCCGTCGAGACGCAACTCACTCAGGGCGCGCATTTGGTCGCCCTCACGTTGCCACAACACGGTTTCGCCGCTGTTGCTGGGCACGGGCCAGGCGCGCAGCACCGGGTAGAGCTGTTTGCGCGGGTCCATCCGCAACACCACCGCGGCCCGCGCCTGCGTGCCGCTGCGAAGCAGCGGGATCACGATGTCCAGCCGGATCGGCGGATCGGCATCGTCGTGCCGGTAAATGCTGGTGTGGGTAACTTCGCTGCGGGCCAGCGCCAGCAATGCAGCGGCTTTCAGTTCGGGCGTTGTCTCGATCGCCGGCGTGACGGGTGTGGCGGCGGGGGCGCCCGCGGGCGCTGCGGCACCCGGCGGGTTGCCTGGTGCGGCGGCGGCTGTTTGGTCGGTGGCGATAACCTGGGCCTGCCCGTCGATCAGAAAAGCACCACTGGCCCGCGCGATCTGGCCCAGCTCGGTCAACCGGCCCTGCAGCAGCGCCAGCGCCTGGGCATCACCCCGGTCGCGCCACTGACTGAAAAACGCGGGATAGGAGTTGCTGGTGCTGACAAGCCGCGCCAGGTTCAGTTTCTCGGCCAGCCAGGCGTCCACCTGGGCCTGCCGCAAGTCGGCCACGGCCTGCAGCCGGATCGCCGCGCGGGCGCGCTCGGTCTTGAAGGCCCAGCCGATGGCCAACGCAGCAAGCAGCACGATCAGCCCGCCGGCCAGCAGCAGCGTGGGCCACCGCCGGGTTGACCTGGGCAGGGGCGGCGTGGCGGGGGCAGCGGTCAGGATGGGGGCCTCGGTGGGTGAAGCCCATGTCGACTCCACCATCGGGCTGAAGCCCGAGTGTGCATCACGCCACGCGCTACCCGGGGGGCGCCTGCGCGTGCCAGCGGGGGCCGGTCAGGCGATGCTGCGCACCTCGCCCGTGCCGTGCAGGTTGGCTGTGCAGCGCCCGCAGATCGTCGGGTGCGCGGGGTCGGTGCCCACGTCGCCCTGGTAGTGCCAGCAGCGCTCACATTTGGTGGCCACCGATGGCGAAACACTGATGGCCAGCGCGTCGCCCGCCAGCAGCGTGGCCTTCGAGGTGATCAGCACAAACTTCAGGTCATCGCCCAGCGAGGCCAGCAGCGCGTGGGTTTCGGGCGGCGCCGTGACCACCACCTCGGCTTGCAGCGACGAGCCCACGCCACCGGCGGTGCGCACGTCCTCAATGGCCTTGTTCACCGCCTCGCGCAGCGTGCGGATGGCAGCCCACTTGGCCAGCAGGCCCTCGTCGGGCGTGGCCAGTGGCCAGTAGGTCTGCAAAAAGATCGAGCCGTGCGCGGGCGCAAACACCTGCCAGGCTTCTTCGGCGGTGAAGCTCATGAACGGCGCCATCCAGCGCAGCATCGCCTGGGTGATGTGCCACAGCGCGGTTTGTGCGCTGCGCCGGGCCACGCTCTTGGCGCCGGTGGTGTACAGCCGGTCTTTCAGCACGTCGAGGTAGAAGGCGCCCAGGTCCTCAGAGCAGTAGATGCCCAGCTTGCTGACCACCGGGTGAAACTCGTAGACGTCGTAGTGCGCCAGGATCTCGGCCTGCAGCGCGCTGGCGCGCGACAGCGCAAAGCGGTCGACTTCCAGCATTTCTTCGGGCGCCACTGAATCGGTGGCCACGTCGAAATCGCTGATGTTGGCCAGCAAGAAGCGCAGCGTATTGCGGATGCGGCGGTAGCCGTCCACCACACGCGCCAGGATCTTGTCGTCGCCGGCGATGTCGCCCGAGTAGTCACTGGACGCCACCCACAGCCGGATGATCTCGGCGCCCAGCTTCTGGCTCACCACCTGGGGCTCGATGCCGTTGCCCATGCTCTTGCTCATCTTGCGGCCCTGGCTGTCCACGGTGAAGCCGTGGGTCAGCAGGCCGCGGTAGGGCGCCCGGCCGTAGATAGCGTTGGCCACCAGCAGCGAGCTGTGGAACCAGCCGCGGTGCTGGTCATGCCCCTCCAGGTACAGGTCGGCCTCGGGGCCGGTGTCGTGGTGGCCCAGGCTGCTGCCATTGCCAGACGACGCATCACTGTGGGTGCCGCGCAGCACATGCCAGAAGCTGGAGCCCGAGTCGAACCAGACCTCCAGGATGTCGCTGCTCTTGGCATACGCGGGGGCATCGTCGGCACCGAGGATCTCCTCTGTCGATGTGCGGCTCCAGGCCTCGATGCCGCCCTGCTCGACGATGCTTGCTGCCTGGTCCAGGATGGCCATCGTGCGCGGGTGCAGCTCGCCGGTCTCCTTGTGCAGGAAGAACGGGATCGGCACACCCCAGCTGCGCTGTCGGCTGATGCACCAGTCGGGCCGGTTGGCGATCATGTCGCGCAGGCGGGTACGGCCGTTCTCGGGGTAGAAGCCGGTGTGTGCTATCGCGTCCAGCGCCATCTGGCGCAAGGTCTTAGGCGCCTTGTCGGTGGTGAACACACCCTCGCCTTCGTCCATGCGGACAAACCACTGCGCAGCGGCACGGTAGATCACCGGCGTCTTGTGGCGCCAGCAGTGCGGGTAGCTGTGCGTGATCGTCTCGGTGGCAAGCAAGGCGCCGGCGCTGCGCAGCGCCTCGATGATCACCGGCACCGCCTTCCAGATGTTTTGCCCGCCAAACAGCGGGAAGTCGGCGGCGTAGCTGCCGTAACCCTGCACCGGGTTCAGGATGTCGTCGAGCGCCAGGCCGTGCGCTCGGCAGCTGTTGAAGTCGTCCACGCCGTAGGCGGGTGACGAATGCACCAGGCCGGTACCGTCATCGGCGGTGGCGTAGTCAGCCAGGTAGACGGGGCTGAGCCTGTCGTAGCCGGCATCCACTGCGTGCAGCGGGTGGCGGAAGTTGATGCCGGCCAGCTTCTCGCCCAGGGTAGTGGCCAGCACCCTGCCGGTCAGACCGTAGCGCAGCAGGCAGGCATCCACCAAGGAGGAGGCCAACACCAGCAGGCCGCGCTCGGTGTCCACCAGCGCGTACTCGAGCGTCGGGTTCAGGTTGAGCGCCTGGTTCGCCGGGATGGTCCAGGCGGTGGTGGTCCAGATCACGGCCGAGGCCGGCTTGGCCAGCGCGGCCAGGCCAAACGCGGCGGCCAGCTTGTCCGGCTCGGCACAAGGGAAAGCCACGTCCAGGGTCTGGCTCTTTTTGTCGGCGTACTCGATCTCGAACTCGGCCAGCGAGCTGGCGCAGTCGAAACACCAGTACACGGGTTTGAGGCCGCGGTAGACAAAACCGCGCTCGATCACCCGCTTGAAGGCGCGGATCTCGCCCGCCTCGTTGGCAAAGTCCATCGTGCGGTAAGGGTGCGCCCAGTCGGCCAGGATGCCCAGGCGCTGGAAGTCGGTGCTTTGCTGGGCGATCTGCTCGGTGGCGTAGGCGCGGCAAGCTGCCTGCATGTCGTCGCGGCTGTCAAGAGGCGACGGGCCGCTCCCTGGCCCCTTGTTCCCCTTGGGAGGCGAGCCGCCATCGGCGGCTCTTGGGGCGCTGAATTTTCGGCCGTACTTTTTCTCGATCGCGTTCTCTATCGGCAGGCCGTGGCAATCCCAGCCCGGCACGAACTGGGCATCAAAACCGGCCAACTGCCGGGCCTTGACGACCATGTCCTTGAGCACCTTGTTGACAGCATGCCCCATGTGGATCTGCCCGTTGGCGTAGGGCGGGCCGTCGTGAAAGATGAACTTGGGCGCATTGCGGCGCGCATCCCGCAACTGCTGGTAGCGGCCCTCGTCGGCCCACTGCTTGACCCAGCCCGGCTCGCGCTTGGGCAGGTCACCGCGCATCGGGAACGGCGTGTCGGGCAGGTTGAGGGTGGCGCGATAGTCGATGGCGCCGGCAGCGAGCGCCGCGCCGGGGCGGGCGGCGGGACTGCTTGCAGATGCCGCCGTGCTGGCGGGTGCGCTGGAAGAGGGGTCTTGGGCGTTGGTCATGGCAGCGTCACGCCGGGGCGACCGGCGCGCTCATCTAGGCATTGGGGGGCCTGGGCAGGCGGGTGGGGCGGCCAGGCGTGGCAAGCAGGTGCCACCCAGGCGCAAGGCAAGGTCAGACGGGCGAGGTCTTAATTCGATCGCGCGTGGTCTGCCGGTGCGTGGCGGCGTGCACGCAGGCTTGCGGGTGGAAGGAAGCGCCCATCCAGCAATTGTAAGGGCGGGCACCCGGGTGAAACCACGCCGGCGCCGGGCAGCACGGCGGTGCGCCGGCGGCCGGGCAAGTTGGCCGCGAAGGCGGGGAACGGGCCGCGGCACTTGGCCAGCAGGGGTTGCGGTCAACGGCTGTGCTCATCTGCATCAAACCAACTGCCACTCCGGTGTGCCGTTTTACGCAAGAACCCGATTTGTTCAAATCAGACCCCTGAAGTGGGGCCTGTTCAGCCAATCGGCCGCCCCTACCATCTGGCAGCAGCAATGAGGGGCTCGTTCTGGTTGGTCTAGTGATCGAGACATCCCCACAAAAAGCGTCGGAAATTTTTACATGTCGGCGCGGTCGCCCTAAAAGTTGCAACGCAAGTGCTTGATTTGTAAGAAGACGTGTCAGCTGGCACGTAAATTGCAAAAAGTGATCGTTCACGCTTAAGTGTGAACAAGTGCAGGTTCGATAAATAGATTTTAGTGTTTCACTTTCTTCAACTGGAGTTTTTATGAAATCAATTGGCAAGTTTGTTGGTGCGGTGGCTGCCGGTTTGGTTGCGACGTGTGGTGTGGCGTTTGCTAACGGCACATTCAATGTGCCCGAACCCGGCTCAATCGCACTGGTTGGTTTGGGGATTGCTGGGCTGGTATTCTTCTCGCGCAAGAAAAAGTGATTTCGGTTGGTGAGTTTGGGGTTTCCTGATTCACCAACGAGCATTAGTCGGCCGCGTTGGAATAGCGGCTGCGTTTGGCGTCAAGTGTTGCAGCGACCAAGGTTCGGCCGGCCTGAAAATGTTCCGAAACTATCGTGAAGCGCAAAAATAATCGCGGCTGAGCTTCCTCGACAGAAATATTCTTGGGTTGCCGCCTGAGATTCAACTCGATACTTAATATTTTCCTATCTTAAGGCAATTTAAAATGAGCACGTTCACTATCCGCGTTACGGCATCTTCAGTAAACTCTGCAGGAACGGGATATGGACAATCGCCTGACCTCGGCGCGCCTAGCTATTTCGACATGTATGTCACTGGCAGTTCGGATCCGACCATTCCCAACGGAGTGTATGACGCCTTCTGTTTGAATCCGCTTTCCGTAATCAACTTTTCGCCCACAGCATATTCGGCACAGAACTATGCCGGTAACGTTGCATCGTCGTTCGTTCCAATTGGCTTTTCGACATTGGCTCAGTCACAAGTCGACCAGCTAAACTGGCTTCTCGCTCAAAGGTTCACTTCGGATTCAAAGTTTGGCGGGCAGTATAACTTTGGCGAAGTACAGTTGGCAATCTGGAAAATCGTAGGCTTTACCGACGCGCAAATCGCCGGGAGTGGCTCGGATCGGTTCTTGAATGACAACAATCGAAATGTTGTCAACTACAGTGAGGCGAATGCTCTGGTTACTGCGTCTCAGAACGCTGTCGCCAGCGGTAATGGAGTGCTTCCGACAGATGCGTATTTCTCAACAGTTATTGATCCGGCCGGAAACGTTCAACCTCTGATTGTTCAATTGCAGAGCGCCAAGCTCGGCAATTTTGTCTGGCTGGACGGTGATGGCAACGGCACCCAGGGCGCCAACGAGGTCGGTGTTGACCAAGTCGTCGTTGAGCTCTGGAAAAACGGCGTCAAGGTTGCCAGCACGCTGACCGGCGATGACTTCAGCACCGCCGCCGTTGAACACGGTTTTTACCAATTTGCCGGTTTGGCTGCTGGCAACTACCAAGTCAAGTTCGTTGCGCCGACCTATGACTTCACGGCGCAAGACGCCAACAGCAACACCACTGACGCCGTCGACAGCGATGCGAATGTCCTGGGGTTCAGCCAAGTCGTCGCGCTGGCCGCCGGTGAATCGAACCAGACCATCGACGCCGGTTTGATCCAGCCTGCGACTGCGAAGTTGTCGGGTTATGTCTACGTCGATCTGGGCAACGACGGCGTGCGCAACAGCGAGCCGCCGATTGCCGGCGTGACAGTAACCTTGACCGGCACCAACGACTTGGGCGCCGCAGTCACCGCGACCACCACCACCGATGCGGCGGGCTTTTATGAATTCACCGGCCTGCGGGCGGGTAACTACACCGTCACCGAAACGCAGCCTGCTGCGTACCTCGATGGCAAGGACACCGCAGGCTCCACTGGGGGCAGCGCGGCAGTCAACGATGTCATCAGCAACATCGCCCTGACGACCGGCGCCAACAGCGTCAACAACAACTTTGGCGAGCTGCCGCCTGCCAGCCTGTCGGGCTTCGTCTACGAAGATGCGGGCAACGACGGGCTCAAGGGCGCGGGCGAAGCCGGCATTGCCGGCGTCACCGTCACGCTGACGGGCACCGACGACTTGGGCAATCCTGTCAGCCTGAGCACCACTACCGACGCAAACGGCGGCTACAGCTTCAGCAACCTGCGCCCGGGCAGCTACTCGGTGACCGAGACCCAGCCTGCTGGCTACCTGGACGGCAAAGACACCGCGGGCTCGACAGGCGGCGCGGTCACCAACGACGCCATCAGCACCATCACGCTGGCGGCCGGCGCCAACAGCGTCAACAACAATTTTGGCGAACTGCCGCCGGCCAGCCTGTCGGGCTTTGTCTACGAAGACGTGGGCAACGACGGCGTGCGCAACGCCGAGCCGGCGATTGCCGGCGTGCTCGTCACGCTGACCGGCACCGACGACCTGGGCGCAGCCGTCACCGCCACGGCCACCACCAACGCAGCCGGCTTCTACGAATTCCTGAACTTGCGCCCGGGCACCTACACGGTGACCGAGACCCAGCCGGCGGCCTACGTCGACGGCAAGGACACGGCCGGCAGCACGGGCGGCACGGTCGGCAACGACGTGCTCAGCGCCATCACCCTGGTGGCGGGTGCCAACAGCACCGAGAACAATTTTGGTGAACTGCCGAAGGCAGCGATCAACGGTTTCGTCTACTGCGACGACAACAACGACGGCATCAAGCAAGCCGGCGAGGTGGGCTTTGCCGGGGTGACGGTCAAGCTCAGCGGCACGGACGACCTGGG
>Ga0105046_10015603_pt1 | contig 11672 bp, 5 predicted proteins | sample MAT03_FD_78385 | JGI IMG/M metagenome (GOLD analysis project Ga0105046, IMG submission 78385) | Freshwater microbial communities from Lake Fryxell liftoff mats and glacier meltwater in Antarctica - MAT-03 (megahit assembly) | ecosystem: Environmental > Aquatic > Freshwater > Ice > Liftoff...
CGGTGCGCCTCTTCGGGGAAGGCGCCGGTGAGTCCCAACCCTTCTGCGTGTCGAGGCCGAGCGAAGACTGCGCACCCACCGGCCCCGCGCCACCCGCTCCCCCCCCATAGGGAAGCTGCGGAGCGGCCTGCTGGGGATACTGCGGCGCGGCCTGCGGCGGAACGTACCGCGGCACGCTCAGCTCGGGGTTGCGGGTGGTGGCGTCATCGTCAGCCGCCGCTGGCCGCGCGGCCTGCCAACCCGGCGAGGACGCGCCGTTGCCGCGCGCCTGGCTCGGCGAAGAGCCCGGCGCGGCGACCGGCTGGAACGCAGAAGGATGGGATCCCAAAGATGACGAAGCCGCCGACGGCGAAGCCGCCGGTTGCGACGAAGACAAGGATTGTTGCGATGCGGCGTAGGCGGCCGATCCGGCGCCGGCGTGGCGAACGAGCCACTGGTGGAGCGCAGCCTGGAGATCGCGCGCCGTCTGGAATCGCGCGTCCGGATCGCGCGCCATTGCGCGCATGACCAGCGCTGCGAACTCGCGATCGAGGTCGGGTACGAGGGTGTTCGGATGCGGAGGCTCCTCGAAGACAATCTTGAAGAGCAGGTCCGCGAACGTGGTCGCGCGGAACGGGACCGCGCCGGTGACCGCCTCGAAGAGGATGACGCCGACCGAGTAGAGATCGCTCCGCCCGTCGGCCTCGTTGGCGGACCGCGCCTGCTCCGGGCTCATGTAGAACGGCGTGCCCATCACCGCGCCGTCTTTGGTCTGCTGTCCGGCTTCGCCCTCGAGCGATGCGAACTTCGAGACCCCGAAATCCACGATCTTCACGAAGTCGCGCCGCCCCGCCTTCTCCTTGAGGATGAAGACGTTGTCCGGCTTCAGATCACGGTGGACGATCCCGACGGCGTGCGCCGCGCCCAGACCCTCGAGGAGCTGGACGACGAGGGGGACGACCTCGACGGGCGTGAGGCGCTGGGTCTTCTTGATCCGATCGGTCAGGGTCTGACCGTCGAGGAACTCCATCACCATGAAGCGATCGCCGTCGGCCGTGCTGCCGAGGTCGAGCACCTCGACGATGTGGTCGGAGCCGATCTGCCCGGCGGCCTGCGCCTCCTTCTCGAAGCGACGCATCGCATCGGAGCTTGCTCCGGCGCGATCGTGCATCACCTTGATCGCGACCTTGCGCTTGATCGTGGTGTGCTGCCCCACGAAGACGGCGCCCATCCCGCCCTTTTGCAAGAGGCGCTCGACGCGATATTTCCCCTCGAGGATTTGACCTTCCAACAGCACGACGAGTGGAGGGCAGGGTAACACGCCGGCCCGAGGCGTCAGCTCTCGGGCCAGCGACGCGGCGACTCAGCTCCGTGGTGCGAGCTTGCTCAACGTGACAATCGCATCCTCGAGCAGCGCGCCCTGGAGCTTCGCCTTCCATGTCTCGGCCGCGTGCAGGTTCGCCCCGCGCAGGTCGGCCTTGCGTAGATCGGCGCGTTCGAAGTCGGCCTCCGCCAGGTTGGCGCGGCGTAGCTTGGCGCGACCCAGGCGCGCTCGCGCGAAGTTGGCCGCTGGCGCGTCGACGCCCTCGAGGTCGATACCCTCGGCGTCGGCGCGCGCGAAGCTGGCCCCGGCGAGCTTCGCACGCGAAAACGAGCATCCGGCCAGCGACGTGTGTTCCCAAGTCGAGCCCGCCAGATGGGCATCTGCGAAGGAGCAATGCTCGAAGACCGCATCGTCGCAACGCGCCTCGCCGAGCTGGGCCCGCTGGAACTGCGCACGGATCGCGCGCACCTCGGCGAGCCGCACCTCAGGCATGATCGCCCCCTCGAACACCGCGCCGTCGAGCGTGGCGCCGGTGAAGTCGGCCGAAGGCAGCTTCGCTCCGTCGAATCGCGCGCCGGCGAGCTGCGCGCCCGCGAAGGTCGCGTCGCTTCCTCGTGCGCCGCGGAAGGATGCGCGCTGGGCGCTCGCTCCGGACAGGTCGGCCTCGGCGAGATCGGCGCCGTCGAGCGTGGCGCCTTCGAGCTTGGCACCGGTCAGATCCGCGCCGCCAAGGAGCGCGCCGGTGAGATCGCAGCCCGACAGATCGGCCCCTGCGAGGAGCGCGCCTTCGAGGTCCGCGCGGGCCAGGGAGACGCCGCGCAGCGAGGCGCGCTGGAAGCTCGCCCCGGACAGCGGACGCTCGGTGAGGTCGGTCCCCGAAAGGTCGGCGCCCGTCAGATCGCGCCCGACGAGCGACTCGCCAGCCGCGATCGCCGCGAGGAACGCGGCCCGAACCGCCGGGTCGGGCAGCGCATCAGGCGGCGGTGGCGTGAGCATCGGCCCCGGGTCCTCGTCCGCGTCCTCGTCGGGCAGCGTGGCTTCGCGATAGGCCTCGCGGACCGCAGCGAGGGGCAGCGGCGCATCGCCCAGATCCTCGCGATGGATGAAGAGCGACTCGAGATCGGGCGCCTCGTCGTCGGACACCTCGACGAGACCACGCCACACCAGGGTCAGCTTCATCGCGTCGATGTCGAACGACGCGGTGTCGAGCCGCAGCGCGATCTCGAAGAAGTCCCCGCCGGCCGCCGGCGTCTCCATCGCGAACGCGCGGACCCTCACCTTCGGCAACGTACCCTTGAGCCGCGGATGCTCGATCGACATGCCGATGACCTCGAACGGCTCGTCGCCCGTGAGGTGGTCGACCTGCTGCGCGCTGGGCGCCGACTGCGCGTAGCCCCAGTCGAAGTCGGACGGGAAGTACGGCCAACGGGTGGCGAGCCACGTGTCGTCGTAGGTACCCAGGCGCGAGGCGCGATCCTGCCAGGTCGCTGCGACGGGCGCGAAGCATGCCGGCGCGGGCGCGTCGACGGGCGCGGAGATCGGGCTCCTCGTGTCCTCGAGGTTGGGCAATGGCGTGTCGCCGCGCCCCGTGCCTACCGGATTCGCGTCGCCCGACGCGCCACCGAAGGCGCGCTCGTAAACGAGCGGCATCAGCTCCCACTTCGCTGGGGGTCCAGGCGTGCGCGACGCCGCCGACGCCTTCCATGTGCGCTCGCCCAGGACCGCGAGGGTGCGCTCGAAGCCGCGCGGCTGCGCCCCGCCAAAGCGGAAAGTCACACGCGCCGCGCTGGTCGAGGCGTTGGGTGCATGAGCGTGGCCGGTGAGGACGACGTCGGCTCGCGGCTTCACGATGGCAAAGTCGGATGCGTAGAGCAGACTCTTGTCCGACTCGTCGTCGACATGGAGATCGCCCGTGAGGAAATCGCTCTCCTCCCGCAGCATCGCCGCCCCGCCGGGGACGATGTCGAACGTGCCCTTCACGATCACGGTCAGCGAATCTTGCGGAGGCCGCACTTGCCATGCGGCGGTCGCGGCATGGAGCGTCGTCCGGTTGACGATCGGCACCTGCGGGCTCCGCCGCTGGGGGACCGCGCCGCGAGCGAGTGCAGGCGATGTGAGCGTCGGTGGGGCGCTGGCATCGGTCGTCAACTCGTCCGCGCTCGCGGGGGGCGACGGCGCGGCACGCGAGGTGAGCTGCGCCTCGGGAAACGGCGTAACCGCGCGACGCGCGGCGATCTGCGCCTCGCCGAACGACAGCCCCACCGTCTTGCCAAGACCCTCGGCCTGCCCCGATGGTGGCGCGACGCCAGCTGCAGCCGCGCGCGCACCGCGCAGTCCGCTCTGGGGCGACGCCGCATCGCGGAACGGCGTGCTCGGCACGATCTGCGCCTGGAAGTCCTCCTCGGCCGAGAGGTTGAGCGTGCCGCGGCCCGACTCTGTCTCCGACAAAGACGGCGTCGAAGACGGCGGCGCTGGCAGCGCTGCTGGCGGGCGGAACGGCACGGCAGGCAATCGACGCAACGTCTCGTCGTCGTCCGACGATGCCATCGTGCCCTTGCCGAACGAGTCACGCGCAACGTCAGGATCGCAAATCTGCGTCGCTCCGCCATCGCCATCGGCGCCCGATGAGATCGACACCGACGGCGACGCGATCAACGTGCGGGGGTCCGGCCACGCGATCGGTTGACCAGCGAGGTGCACGCCACCCACGATCTTGAGGCGACGGGGATCGATCTCGGCCTCGAGCACGAGGCTGCCGCGCCATGCGAGCGCGGCGGCGTTGCGATCGGCGTCGATCGCGAGGGTATCGAGGACGAGCTCGACCGGCCGTGCGAACACGAAGGCCCTGTCGCTCCACCCGTAGACCAAGGCCGCGCCACGCAGCCCCGGCAGCTGGCTCGACACGCGAGGCAGCGCAGGATGCGCACCATCGAGGGCGATCCATTCGTCGCCGCCGAGATACGGCAGCTGCTGTTCGGGTGGCGCCGCCTGGAAGTACCGCCAGTCGAACGACTCGGCCAGCTCGGGCTCGGCCCCGTCCGCGACGCTCCGTGACACGGCGCCGAGGAGCCGCGCGCGCGCCGGCCAATACCGCGAGACCGGAGCGAATGCCGCGGTCTTGGCGGGGTCGGAAGGGTCCACGAGATTCGGAGGCTGCGCGCTTGCGCCAGCCCGATCTGCGCCGCGCCCCACCGGATTGTCGGGATGGTTGCGCCCTCCGTAGGCGTGCTCGTAGTCGAGCGGCATGCTCTGGAACGCACGCGGCACGCCGTCGGGTCCGCGATCGCCGAGGACGTGCAGCGTCCGAGCGAGGAGCGTCGTGCGGCCGGCAATCGCGAGCCGCACCGCCATCTGTGCGAGGGGCTGGCCTGGCGGGGCGTGCGCGTGCCCGCGCAACGTCACGTCGCAGCGCGGCAGGTAGGGTGCGAGATCGCTCGCCGCCTCGACGCTCCGCGACGGGAGCTGTCGGTAGTGGCGATCCTTGGCGACGATCTCTGCGCCGGGAAGGGGACGGGCCCGCCCACCCTGAGTCAGCTCGACCCACTGCTTGACGACGACCGTGAGGTGCCGCGTGCGCGGGCCGCGCCAGAGCCGTGCGCCACACGCTGCCTGCTCGAGGCCGTGCGTCTCGAGAGTGATCTCCTCGCTCACGTTGCGACGAAGACCTTCGTCTGCGAGGGCGAGCCATGCAGTCCGACCGGCGAGTTCGAGTTCGAGCCGTTGGCTGCGGTCGGCGCCGTGTGAAAGACGATCTTCTTCCCCTTGGCGTAGACCTTGGAGCTGTATTTCTTGAACTTCACCTTGTCCATGTTGGTGGACGAGATGAGGCCCTTGAGCGTTCCGGCTTCGTCGCCCTTGCTGTTGGGGACGATGGAGCTCTGGACCACTGTGTCCTTGTTCTCCATCAACACCTTGTCGATGGTGTCGTCGGAACCGCCGACGTCCGACAGGTTGGGGTACGGGATCGGAGCCGCGGGCGGCGCCGGCGGCGTCTTGCACGCATCCGGTCCTCCTGCGGTCGCTCCGCCCTTCTTGGTCGCTGCAGGCATGCCCATGACGTGGTCCTTGGTCCGTGCGAGGGGCGGGTCAGCCGAGATAGCGGGTCAGCCGGGTGGCGGGTCAACCCAGGTGGATCTTGCGGCCGTCGATACTGGTGTCGTCCTTGGAGACGATCACCGTCCGCTGTGCGCGCTGCGTGTACGCGCCCGCGACGATGGTGCGAACGCGACCCATGCGTGACTGCGCGAGATCGGTCACGTCGCGGAAGGCGTCGCGCGCTTTTTCTACCAGTCGGGTCGCCGACAACTCGTAGCGCTCGGCCGTGATGGCGAGCGTCGCGGTCCGCGTGACGATCGCGCGCGCGATGGTCGAGACTTCGCCGACGGTGGCGCGGCCGACCTCGGCCTCGACCCCGACCCGCTCGCTGCGCACCTCGACGGAGCGCGGCGTGATCGCGATCTGCGGGGGAGCGCTCGCGTCACCGACCCCGAGCTCGACGCTACGTCCGGCGCGATGCACGACGTCGCGCGCCGCCTCGATGGAGACGTCGAGCCCCGAGCGGAGGACGATCCGACCACCGGGCGCGCCCAGGACGAGATCGCCCGAAGGCGCTGCGATATCCGCGCAGCCGTCCGCGTAACGGACGAGAAGACGACCCGCCGGATCGCGCAGCTCGACGGCGTCCCCGGCCACGTCGATCGAGCCACCGTCCGGCAAGTTGATGCGGCCCGAGACCGCCGGCGCGACAGTACCCTTGATCACGCCGATGACCCACAGCTCGCCGTCTCCGGAGACGAGCACCCGGTCGCCGACGGTGGGCACGTAGCCCGCGATCATCGCCACCCGCGCCGCGACCTCGCGGGTGCGCGCGCCTTCGGCGATCCGCACCGCGACGCGCTCGGCATCCTCCACCCCAACGATCGTCGCCGGGGTCGCCCCCCGCGCCGCCGCGGTTCGTGACGTCGTGCTCGTGCGCCCCGTCTTCGTCTTCTTGGTGCTCACTGGCCGCCTCCTGCAACGTATCCTTCCGAGCGCGCGCGCGCCGGATCGGTGGGTTTCATGTCCCGGGTGTCGGCGCCATCGAGCTTCGCGCCATCGAGCCGGGTCCGGTGGGTCTTGGCCTGGCGCAAATCGGCGCTCGACAGATCGGCGCCGCGGAGGTCCGCATGCGACAGATCGCCATAGCGGAAGCTGGCGTAGGCGAGCTTCGCGCCCGCCAGGTTGGCCCCGACGAAGCGGCTGCGCAAAAAGCTCGCCTTGGGCGCCACGACCTTCTCGAGCGATGCCTTCTCGAACGTCGCATCGTCGATCTGCGCCGAGGTGAGGTCGGCCCCCGCGAGGTTCGACTCCTTGAACGTCGCGCGGGTCGCGGAAATCTTCTGCATGCGGGCGCCGCTGAGATTACATCGCGAAAACCCGCACTGAAAGGCTCGGACACCGGCGAGGTTGGCGCCCGATAGGTCGGAGTCGGTGAAGGTCGAGTCCTGGAGATCGCATCCGGTGAAGTCGACGCCCACCGCATTGCACGACTCGAACATGGTCAGCACCATGGACGCGCCGACCAGCTGCATGGTGGTCAGATCGGCGCCGGTGAGATCGGCCTTGTAAAGCCTGGCGCTGCGCAAGTCGACGTCGCGCCACTTCGCTTCATCGAGCTCGACGCCCCGCAGATCGACGCCCTGGAGGTTCGCTCCGGTGAGATCAGCCCCCGTCAGATCCGCGTCTGCGAGCTGAGCGTCGCGCAGGTCGGCGCCCACGAGCGATGCACCGGAGAGGTCGACGTGGGCGAGCTTGGCGCCGCGCAGGTTGGCGCCGTCGAGGCGCGCCTCCCGCAGGGTCGCGCCGCGCAGGTCGCGGCCCGACCAGTCGACCGCGCCGAGCTCCACACCGGCGAGGGACACGCCACGCAGATCGGTGCGCCCGAAGACCGCGCCGGACAGATCGCAACCTTCCCAGGTCGTCCCCACCAGGGTCGCGCCCTCGAGCACCACGCGGACGCAGCGGGCACCGGCAAAGTCAGCCCCCGTCAGATTGGCGCAAGCGAGCGATGCTTCAGTCAGATCCGACTCGGCGAGGATCGCGCCGGAGAGGTCGGCGCCCAGCAGGCTCGTGAGGTGGAGCTTGGCGCCCCGTAGATCGAGGTCGACCAGCGACGCGTTCGACAGGTCCGAGCCCGACAGATCCGCGCCAGCGAGGCGCGCGCCCGAGAGCGGGACCTGCCGCAGATCGGCAGCCGCGAAGATCGCGTTCGACGCGTCGGCGAAAGTGAGATCGCGCGGCATCCCGAGCTTGGTGAAGTCGAGCCCCGTCACCGTCGAACGGGAGAGATCGGCCCGCGTGAGGTCGGCGCCTTCGAGCGTGCAGGAGGTCAGATCGACGTCACGCAGGGAGGCGCCGCCGAGGCGGGCCGCCGTGAAGTCGGCCCCGTCGAGAAAGGCTCCGTCGAGATCGGTGCCACGCAGGTCGGAGCCCGCCAGGCGTACGCCGCCGAGAACCGCACCGAACAGACGCGCACGCTTCGCCGAGACGCCGACGAGCCATGCGTCACTCAGCACTGCCTTTGCGAGCGATGCATCGTCCAGAGTGCAGCCGTCGAGCCGCGCACCGGTGAGCACCGCGCCTTCCAACGACGCGCCGGCCAGATTGGCATGTTCGAGCGTGGCGCCCCCAAGCTTTGCGTCGTGAAGCACGGCGCCGCGCAGCGAGACGCGGCGCATCGTGCAGCCGCCGAGGTCGAGCCCGGGCGCGACGAGACCATCGAGGGACAGATCCTCGATGGTCTCGCCGGCCAGGGTGCCATCTGCACGGGCGGCGTCGAAGTCGGAGCGGGAGGTGATCACGGTGGGCATCTCAGCCAAGCTTTATCTTCGAGCCCTTGATGGCTGCGTCGCCTGTCAGCTTGACGGTGAGCTTGTCGCCCTTCATCGAGATGGCTTTTTTCGTCGTGAGACCGAAGGCCTCGGCGTTTAGCGCAAAGCTCTTCGTCGCCCCGATCGTCATCGCATCCTCCGTCTTGACCGTCAGCTTGCCCTTGGATGCGATCTTTCCCGTGCCTTTCAACGCCTCGAGCTCAAACTTCCCCTCCTGCGCGGAAGCGAGAAGGTCCTTCTTCTTCGCGGTCAACACGAGGTTGCCAGTCGACGCAAGAACGGAAACGTGCTCCTGCGCCTTGACGTGCACACTCTTATCGTCGCTGACGAGGTGGACGTCTTTCTGTCCGTGGACGACGACGGAAGACGCACCATCCACCTTCACACCAGGGCTTCCCCCCACAATGAGGACGGTCTTCCGCGAATCGATGTCGACGGCATGCTTCGCGCTGATGAACACGTCTTTGGCGGCCGTTTCGACCAGCAGCGTCGACTTGAGGTGCAGGCCGTGAAGGCCCGACACGGTGGTGTACCGCGCGAACACATCGGCGTGAGACTTGCTCACGAGGGCCGCGCTCAACACGCCGTGGATGCCGACCGAGTTGCTCGAGTATTGAACGTTGGCAGGCGGCGAGAACTTGCCTACCGACCCCGGCTTGCGCTGGCCGCTGTTGCGAATCGTCCCTGCCGCGCGAACGATCTGAGCCACCATCGCAGCGATCTGCGTCTGGTCCAAGACCTCCGACATGACGTCGGAGAACGCGCTTGCGAGCTTCTTGCCCGCAGTGATCGCGTTCACTGCAGCCTCGCCGTCCTTGATGATGTCGGCAACCAGCCCCGTCTCCAGGTTGTACGGGCTCTTCGCCCACTCCTCGGTCAGCTTCTTCTCGTTGCCTGCGGCGTCGTCGGCGTCGGCATTTGCCTTGCGCACGGCTGCCGTCGTGTCGGAGTGCTTCTTCAGTGCATGGTCGATTGCATCCGAAGCCGACTCCTTGTCCTGCGCCTTGGTGTCGAGCTTCAGATCGGCGGCGCGCTTCTCCTTGAGTGCATTGTTTTCGTCGAGAAGCTTTTGGCGTTCCGCAGGAGGAGTCGTCGCGAGGATCTTCGCGTCGTTCTCGGTGAGCGCCTTATCGAAGGCCGTGTCGTCGATCACCTGCTGCGCGACGACGCGATCCAGCGCTTGGTCGGCAGTTTCTGTGTGCGTCGTCCCATCCGGATGCGTCCTCAGCATCGGCTGAGGCGGAGCGGCCTTGAGCGACTCCTTGATCTTTGCGGTGAGCGCAGATTTCGCTGCCGCCTGGGCGTCCTCAGCCTCCTTCTTCGATGCGCCAGCTTCCACCAGTGAAGCTTTCTTGAGATCCGTCGGAAGAGCGGCCGCCGTCTTGGCCCACCCGACCACCTGCCCACCCCACTTCTCGACGTGGTCCAGGATGTTCCAGTTCTTGGGTACCCCAGCGGCGTCGATGATGTTTTTGAGCGCCATCGCCGTCCGCAGTTCCTGGATCGTCGAGAGCGTCGATGCGACCTGGGTCGCTACACCCGACACGGTGTTGGTGTAGTTCGCGGTGCTCTGCATGTAGAAGCCGAGCTCGGGACCATTGGGCTCGCCGATTTGGAAGATGTGATCACCATTGACCGTCATCTTCATGCGCGGCTGGTCGTCGTCGAATGCCATCTGGCTGACATTCGTCTTCCACATCGACTTCTCGGCGTTGGCCGAGGTCACCGGCGAGGGCGTCTGCGGGTTGGTCACTGCGCCAGAGATGATCGGCCGATCGGGGTCGCCGTTGAGGCAGGTGATGATGACCTCGGTTCCCGCCTTGAGGGGCTGGTGGAACCCGCGGTCGGCGCCGGCGCTGGGCTGCGCCATGCGCAGGGGGCGTGAGGCCTTGCCTTCGCCGCGATCGCTCACGGTGTCGTACATGAACGAGACGCGGTAGCGACCCTCAGCGTCGATCGCGCCGAAGTTGGTAGCGGACTCCGATTGCACGATGCCGGTGACCACACCGTGCACGACCGGCTTCGGCGTGATGCGCTCGGGGCGGAACGCGACCTTCTCGGGAATGGCTTGGAAGCTGTTGCGGTACCCCGCATCGCCTGCGGCCGCGCCATAGATGGCCTGCTTCGCATCGTGCCGGACCTCGATGACCACAAGCTTCAGCTCGCCCCGAGGGTGCCCCTCGATCGTCAGCACGGAGCCTGCGCGCAGGCCCGGCAGGTCAGAATGCCCTTCGAACACGAAGTGCCGCGCATTGGCCTCCTGGGCACGGACGGTGGCGTAGAACTTCACCTCGTCAGCGCTCTTGGCGTGGGGACCGAACTCGTCGACCATGCCAGCGGAGCCGAGGGATTTCGCGTCCACCTCGCCGAGCAAGTCCATCGACGGGTTGCGGTAGTTGTAGTCGCGCGCCTTGAAGACCCGGGGCACGATCTTGCGCGTCGCCTCGATGTCGTGCACCCCGATGCTCTCGCCGCGCTTCATGAAGGGCGCCTGCTCGGGGAGCGTGGGCTTGAACGCGGTGTTCTCGTCGGCGAAGACGATGACGTCCTTGTCGCCCTTGCGCTCGAAGAAGAAGTGGATCCCGAGATCCTCGGTGAGACGACAGATAAAATCGTAGTCGCTTTCCTTGTATTGAACGACGAACTCGCGCTTCGGATACGTCCGGCCGAGTCGCATCTCGACGTCGGGCGAGACGAGCGCCGCGCCAGTCTCCAGCTTCTTCTGGACGATCTCGGGGATCGACATGTCCATGAAGATGTCGGTCGTCTTGGTGAGCGTCGTCTGCCACGCCTTGGGCACGAACGTGGCGATCATTTCGCGATGCGCCGACTCGGTGAGGAAGCGGTCGCGCAGCGTCGAGAGCATCCCGCCGATGCGTCGCTCCTCGGTCACGACGTGCGTCGTGTCGTCGGTGCGCTCGAACACCAGATCGACCGCGCTCGTCAGCAGCTTTTCCTCGTCGAGCGCTGCCGGGTCGAGCGCGACCAGGCGCAGCGTCATCTCGAAGAGACGCGAGATGCTCTCCGTGCCCGTGATCTCGGCGACGCGTACGGCGTCAGCGTCGAAAGCGGGCGACTCGATGCGGACCGTGACCAAATCTTTCACGCGGTCTCCTCCGAGAGCGGTACTTCGATCGTGCTCGATGCCCCCGAGCAACTCTCGTGCGCGGCGGATGCTAACCGACGCGAGGCGCGATCTCGCGCCAAGTCTCGGAAAGTGGGCGCCAGCGCAACGTTGCATGCAACGCCAGCGGTTGCGCGCCGACCCTCCACGCGGAGGTTGAACGCGAGCCGCTGCGTCCTTTACGGTCGTGTCATGCAGTCCCGGTTCTGGCTCATGGGCAGCGTAACTTTGTCGGTCACGCTGGGCTGCACCGGTCCGGATCGTCCCGAGTTCGTCGAGGACCTGCAGAACAGCGCGTCCAGCGCGACCTCCCAGGCGTCCAACGCGAGCACGATGAGCGGCAGCGATGGAGGCGACGCCGCGGGCGGCACCGGCA
>Ga0105046_10015604_pt1 | contig 11672 bp, 9 predicted proteins | sample MAT03_FD_78385 | JGI IMG/M metagenome (GOLD analysis project Ga0105046, IMG submission 78385) | Freshwater microbial communities from Lake Fryxell liftoff mats and glacier meltwater in Antarctica - MAT-03 (megahit assembly) | ecosystem: Environmental > Aquatic > Freshwater > Ice > Liftoff...
CAGCGCCAGCGCCTGCAATGTAGCCACGCCAATACCCAGCAGTTTCATCAACCGGTTGATTTCCAGGGCCGGAATGGTGGCCTGCAGGTTGGTGGTTTCGTTCAACATGCGCGGCAAGGTCATAATGGCCATGGTGGAGCGGGCTTTTATAAGGGCGGCGGTGATTTCGTGGGGGTCGGGGGTGGGCGGGGCGGGATTCGCGCCATTGCTTGGCGGGGCGGGCACGAGGCCCGCCCGTACGGGGGCAGGGGCTGGGGCATCGTGGGCGTGATCATGTCCGGCAGAATTATGGCCTGGGGCCGTATCCGCGTGATCATGCCCAGCAGGTGTAGGGGCGGCCCTTGTGGCCGCCCCGGCCGATGCCGTATTCGCCATTGATTCATTATGATCCTCGTGCTCATGCACACTCCATACACTGGCGAGATTCGTGATCAAGAGATTATCCAGCACACTATTGGTTTCGTTCAGGATACCCACTACCGTATACCCAGCGTTTTCATGTTTTTCGCCTTCTTCAGCCTCGCCGTGGGTGCCAAAAAATGTTTCCCCCATTCCTAGTCCAGTCTGCTTGGCCACTGTTGCGCCAAGGACCACTTCCAGCTCTTTTTCAAAAAAGCGCCCTTCCTGCAATGTGCCGCTATATTTGTTGATATAACTGGTATCGGTGCCGAGGATGCGAAACCGCTGGTAGGAATCGCCGTAAGCCAACGGAATTACCTGGGCGACGGAGCGCATTTTGCGTATCTTTTCCACTTCTTCCGCTGGAATATTGCCCGTTGGTGCATCTACGTGATACACTGCCGAAAGCACCAATTGCAGCGGACTGCCTTTGGCACCAACCACGAGGTCGATGTCGCGCAGGTCATTTTCAAACTTCTGCTCCAGTTGGTGTTGCAGTAAAAGCAGCATGGAGATGATGCCTGTGCTTAAGCCGAGCAGGGTCACGCTGAGTGTGGTGCCGAGTGGTTTGTGGAAGAGGTTTTTGAGAATGATTTTTAGGAACATGGAAGTTGCGTGTTAAGCTTATCTTTGATTTGCTGGGCAAAGGTAGGAAATGGGGGCAAGGATGCGGTCTACCAGGAAAAATGATGTTCCAAATCAAAATTTGGAAATGGGATTTATAAAAGCAGTTCACAATCCACGGGAAATAAGCATTCAGGTTACCATCCCTTTTCTATTGTCACCAACCAATTTTTTATATTATGGAAACAACACTTGAGTACGTAAAATCAAGGAGAAAATTCCTGAAAAACATGAGTGCGCTTGCAGTGTTATCCGCCTTTTCCACCCTCGGCGGCTGTGAGGAACTGGCTGCAAAAATCCGCAATCGGCCGACCCGTCGGCGCATACGAACAGGCTCTGCTCAGGTAGACGACATGATGCAGGTTTATGCCGATGCCGTAGCTGCCATGAAAGGCTTAAGCAATTCCGATCGAAGAAACTGGGCACGACAAGCGCAAATTCACGCCAGTTTTTGTCCACACGGTAGTTGGGCATTTTTGCCCTGGCATCGGGCATACCTGATGTATTTTGAAAAAATATGCCAAAAACTCACAAATCGACCAGACTTTGGCCTTCCTTATTGGAATTGGGCCATTGACAGTCCTATTCCGTCTCAATTTAACAATTCCGCCAGTTCTTTATTCAACCCTTCGCGCAATCCGGGTGCAGGCGCAAATACCTCCATCGCTTCACACAGCAACATGGAGAGCATCCTTTCCCAAACCAACTTCTTACTCTTTGCCAGTAGCGCGACATCAAAAGGTCAACTAGAAAGTGGCCCACACGACACCACACACGGCGGCGTTGGTGGCAACATGGGCAGCGTACCAACAGCTGCCCTCGATCCTGTTTTTTGGACCCACCACTGTATGATGGATTATTGCTGGGTAGATTGGAATTTGAATCGCGACAACCCCAACACCAATGACCCAGCATGGACAAACCTTTCCTTCAACAACCAGTTTAGTGACGGGGATGGAGTATTGGTGACAAATAACGTATCGGCCATCCTAACAACACTGTACCCACTGTTGACCTATCAATACGAAAACAGTCAGATTGGGAACATTTCCCTGCGCGAGGTTGCCATGGTTTCGACGCAAAAGGAGCTCAATTTTGTGCAGAAAAAATTAGAAAAGGGAGCACCTGTTGCAATCAATTTGCGCAAAAAAATCCCCATCCTCCGAGGACTGGTATTGCCCTTAGAAAAAGGAATGCAAGCAGCCCCGCTAACGGTTGAATCAGCAGACATAGACCGCCTCCTAGCGCAAAATTCGAATGATCGCGCCATCTTGAATATAGGGTTTGTCACCCTCCCCGAAAACAGTGATTTTTTCGTGCGGGTGTACATCAACAATGACAGCGCACAGCCCGATCCCGGGATGGAAAGCATCTATTATGCCGGTAGTTTTGGGTTTTTCACGGGCCAGGAAGGCAGCAAAGCGCCAAATTATATCGTCGATGTTACTGAAACGATTGCACGCTTAAAGAAAGCCGGAAAAATTGATGCTGGAAACAATTTGAATATCCAACTTACAATTATTCCTATAAGCGGCGAACAACAAGGTTTTTCAGACAAAACATTGTCAATCGAGGATATTTCGTTGGATATAAGTACTGTTTCAATTAAATAAATGCTGGTTATGGGTTGCTTACATTCAGTTTATATATCCTTGTTCTGTTGTTTGCTTGAACTGTCGTCTTGTCAATTTAAGGCGAAGCAAGCCGAGTCTAAAAATATGATACAAGAATTCAGGGTTTCGTTTGAGATCAGCGATACAGCCACTTGGAAGGTGATCCCCCTCCAGGCAGCATTCTTTGCCAATCGCGAGATTATTGCGGAGTTCAATGTGACTGTTGTAAGCAACCCAAACCAAATTGCTTTTTTCTTTGAAACACGTTTTGAGGGAAAAACCCAACTCGGGAGACCCGTGACGGCACTGCTTGGCTACTATTCGCTATTCCCAGCAGACAAGCCTTGCAGCTTCTTGTTGCCGCTCGGCAAATCATGCGCCAAAGCAACAAGAAATCCTGTGGACACTTGCATACAAGGCCAGTTGATAATTGAAATGAAACCAACGGTGGAGCGCATCCCCCTTCGGGAGATTCAGGTTAAGGCGCATATTTATGGAGCGGTTTCCGGGGAATAGTAGGGTAATTCTGAGTGTATTTCCAGACGATTGCCCTCTGAAGGGCTTGTCCTACTGGTCTACTGCACCGAATTCCCTATAGTGCCACCTGCCTCCCCACCACCTCCTTCAACCGCCCATCATGCGTCACAATCACCAGCGCCGCTTCCTGCGCACGTGCCTGTTCGGTCAGCAAGCGTATCACTGCATCGCAGTTGATGTCATCCAGGGCACTGGTAGGTTCATCTGCCAGAATAAGCTGGGGGCGGTTCACCAAAGCGCGCGCAATGCTGGCGCGCTGCTGCTCGCCGATGCTCAGGCGCGCGGGCAATTGATCCAAAACATGCCCGATGCCGAGCTGTTCACCGAGTTCAGCAATCGCCTTTCGGGTATTCGGCTTTTGACCAAAATAGCCGGGCAGTAACAAGTTATCAAGCACCGACAACGCGCTTAAAAAATGCGCCCGTTGGTACACCAACCCTATACTTTGCCCACGAAAACGATCCGATTCGGTAGCGGTTAATTGGTTCAGCATGGTGTTGCCAATTTGAATAGTGCCAGACTGTGGCCGCAAAATGCCCGCCATCAAGTGCAACAAGGTGGTTTTCCCGCAGCCCGATTGGCCCGTGATGAGCAGGGCCTCTCCGGGGTTGCAAGTCAGATCGGGGAACGCGAATTGCCGATTTGGCGCGTAAGAGAATTGAAGCGAACGGGTTTGTAACATGTCAGATTTTGATGTAAATTTTACGGACAAAAAGCCAGCGGCACACGACCCAGCACAGCAGCATATAACTCAAGGCAAACAGGAAGGAACCAAAGTTCCCGCCCTCTATCGGCATGAATATAGTCTGATAAATCCATTCCTGCAAATTAACCCTGCCCGTTGGGCTTTCCCAGACAATGCTGTACCAAAAAATGACCAGTACCTCAGAGAGTAAGTAGGCAAACAGCGAATTGGCACCAAAGGCAAAAAAGAAACTCGCGCCGTTCCGCCATTTCTGTATATCGATCAGCCAGACGCTGGCCGCCAAAAATATCATGGAAAGCCCGCCCGCGTACAGTACATAAGAGCTTGTCCACAACTTCTTATTGATTGGGAAAAACAGGTCCCAGGCAAGCCCGGCAAAACCGCATATCAAGCCCAGTACAAGCAGGTCGCGCACCAGCAAACTTTTTTGTTTGGAGCGTTGGGCCATCAGTTCACCACTGAGCCAGCCCAATATTACCGTGACGATGGAGGGCAAGGTACTTAAAAACCCTTCTGGATCAAACGGAAGTTGCACGCCTGGAGCTACTGTACCATTATACAAATGCTCTGCGCCGAACAACCATGTATCCAGGCGTAACACAGCGCTGAACTCCGCTGAATATGGATCGCCACCCGGCGTGGCAAACCAGTACAAAATAGCCCAATATGCCAGCAAAATCCCAACGGAAGTCCATATCAAGGCCCTTCGATTCAGGTTTAATACCAACACTGCAGCAATGCCATAGCCCAAAGCCAGCCTTTGAGGAACGCCCATGATACGCGCGGTATCCCAATCGCGCCAGAATAAAGGTAGCTTGTACATCAAAACGCCGAGCAAGAACAACAGTACCACACGCTTCAATATTTTTTTCCCCGCTTCAGCCGACCATTTGTGTCCAAAGCGGCCAAAAGCGAACCACATAGACACCCCAATAATGAACATAAAAGCAGGAAAAACCAGGTCCGTGGGCGTGCAACCATGCCATACAGCGTGTTCTAATGGTGGGTACACGTGTTCCCAGGTACCCGCGGTGTTGACAACAATCATAAGCGCAATGGTGGCGCCCCGAAAAAAATCAATGGAAAGATAGCGGACGGGAGTGGTTGAATCGCTCATATTGAAAACCATTTTGGTGCTTAGCCGTTTGACTACAATTGTTAGTTTTGCGAAAAGTAATAGTTTCAACAATACTAAAACCAAAAATATGCTTTTGGCCATCGGCACCCGCGTTCGATTGCGTTTTACAGGAGAAAGTGGCGTTGTCACGGCCCGCCTGGACGACACCATGTTGCAGATTCGTTTGGACGATGATCCAGACTTCACAATACCTGCCTTTGAAGAGGATTTGATTCCTTATACTGATCCTAAACCCATCCATGCTGCAAAACCATATTTAGTGGGAAAAAAGGAACCCGAAGCGCCAGCGCGGCGGGTACTCAAAAGCCAGTACCATATCTTGAAGCCCAAAGGCATTCAATTGGCTTTTGAGCCAATGCCAGGCAGCGATGAAACCATTTCCCGCTACAAGGTTTGGGTCATCAATGACACCCAGCACGAATTCTTGATGGAGTTTGATTTGTACTCTACAGCAAGGGACATCCTGAAAGTTGAGGAAAAAATTCCGGCAGCCGTCGCCATGGAGCTGGGCGATTTTCTTTCCGACGACCTGAACGACGCTCCAGAGGCTTATTTGGCGCTACAGCGCATTACTACGGAGGGATTGGATGATCTATTGGAACACACCCTGCGCATCAAGCCCAAACAGTTTTTCAACAGTTTGCTTACAGCACCCATCCTGAATGTTTTAGCATACCAGTTTGTCATGTTTGACAAATTTGAAAAAACGGAGTCGCCAGCCGGCGAAAACCTACAGGATTATGCCAAACAACAGAAGCAGAAAGTAAAACCTCAAAAAAGCAATTCCGCCCCTTACCGCCCTTTCGACCCGGAGGCTTTTGCCACCTTTGTCCCAGAAATTGACCTGCACATTCAAAACTTGTTGAATGGCCACGCTCGTTTGGACAAAGGTGAGATCGTGCGCATCCAAATGATGCATTTCCAGCAGTTCCTAGACAAAGCCATTAAACTTGGTGCACCCAGCGTATTTATCATTCATGGTGTGGGAGAAGGCAAACTCCGGGAAACAATCGCTGCGCGGCTAAAAGAAAACCCAAACGTAGCGAAGTTCAAAAATGAATACCATCATAAATATGGGTATGGGGCGACAGAGGTAATCTTTGAATAAAAAAGATGAGCCATCCCTGAATTGGAATGGCTCATCTTTTTTATTCAAAAACTGTTCAAAGGCAGTTGTGGCTTAGTATTGCCACAAGTCATGCTCCCAGTTGAATATCTCATTTTTGATCTTCTCAGAATTCATCAATAGATCAACGCCTTGCAGGTATTCTTCCAGTTTGCGATCATATACATTTGACTCTTTGTAAATGTAGCTCGCAAAGTGGCGCATTTCAAAGAAGTCTTCCCATGATATGGTAGCATTGGTATTGCCGCCCATCGTGAACACACGGTGGCGTGCGAACATTTCACGGGCATGTGGGTAGTAAACCCAGAACATGGGTTTTTCGAAACGGAAGTTGCCCTCGTTGTCCCGCACGTCGATCATCGGCGCGATGCCGAGAATACGCACTTGAAGCGTAGAGGTTTCTTTATCGAAGAACCAAACTTCTTTAAGACGGAAACGCTTCACGTCTTCCCAGTTGATATCGTTGCGCACGATTTGAACCTTCTCTTCATATGTTTCAGGGTCAAAAGTTACAACAGTATCTGTTTTGGAAAGCATGGAAAGCACGTCATCTGTGCTGAGGCGCTTTTTAAATTTGGCACCATCTTCGTCTGTGCTGTACACAGGAAGGTCGCCTTTAGTAGCCGCCTCAGAAAGAATTTTGAAGAAAGGCTCTTCTGGGTATGCGAACGGGAGGTTCATTTTTTCCCGTACGTCGATGATACGCCAGATGCGTTTTTCCCAAAAGATATCGCTTTCGCGGATGGGCTGGTAAGGAAGCACCTTGCGCTCGCCCATTATTTCTTTTTTCACCACATCGTCGATGGGCGCTTCGCCAGAATCATCCAGCATAGGAAACTCCGATTCCGAGCCAGTTGCTGGCGTGGTTTCGACTTCTTCCGGGTCTTGGGCCGTTACGGCTGTTACGCTGCCCATAAGCAGGAGCAGGCACAAGCAAGTCCATTTAATAAATGTTTGCATGACTATAGCGAAGTTTGGGTTGATTAGTGTTGAAAATAGTGGTTTGTTCAAAATGTTAGATTGGTTGACCTACAGATTTGTGCATTAAACGAATCAATGGGCCAACCAATCTATCAAGTATAAAATTTAACGGATCTTGTAAGCAATACTACCGATGTTACGGGCAGCAGGGTCACCTGGGCATTTGCATTTTACTTCATCAAAGAAGTATGCATCGCCTGGTTTTGCTTTGTTCACAAAATCTTGTGACTGGCTGTTCCAACGTGCGCCCGCGTTTACGGAAGTAATTGGATCCTGGCGCTTCGGCAAATAGGTCAATTCAAAACCTACAACGTCGCACTTAGCATCGAAGTCAAAGTTTTCCAAAATGGCAGAAATACCACCTTGTGCTTTAAACTCACCATTACCCATCATACCGCCACTGTTTTTCGGATTACCTCCGAGACGTGGGACTGGATCAGGAATACGTTTTACACGATATTGGAAGGTCTGAGAAGCGCCTCCACCAGAAACGGTGAGGGTGGCTTCACCGGGCGTTGTTGCCGTAACGATGAATTTTCCACCGCCATTAGGCTTGACGTTTACGCCAGTAGCAGATACTTTTACTTCATTGGAAGAAACACCCGCAGCAGAAACGCTGATTGGGTTTTCAACACCAATGTAGAAGATATTCATTTTATCCAGTGAAACAGCAACAGAACGCTGGCCAACTTCGTATTTGAAGTCTTTAGAGTAGGTTTCAGTGGCTCCAGTAAGTGGATTTTTCACGTTGATGCTCACCTTTACGGTGCGCTCACCAACACCACTTGTACCAGCTTCATAACGTGCAATACCTTCTTTGACAGCGATATTGCTACCATTCGCGTTGATGCTGATATTGTTAGCAGAAGTGCTGTACGCGCTCAGGAAAACGTCTGCAACGTATTTTTCTCCAGAGATAACATAGTTTTTCTCGGCAGACAATGCAGGTGTGAATTTATCAAATTTGATGTCCTCACCACCTACTTTAGTTACACAGAAATTGAGAATAGAAGAGTAAGAGTTTTTTGCATCGCTTTGCATTTTGCCCAAAATGGGGAAAATAGCAGCAACGGGCATTTGTTTAAACTTAAACTCTGACCAGTTTTTGGCTTTTACACCTTCTGGCAATTCTTCAACCCGAAGTGGCAATTGCGTTTCAACTACCTTGTCGTTGTCTGCTAAAGCAAGCAATGCAACACGGGTTTCTTCAATTTTTGTCTGAATCTGAGCTCCAAGACCATCATTGATGTACATCCGCGTGGTCAAATCCTTGTTACGGATGTCTTTAGGTTGACCAGGAACTTTTGGATTCGGACCGCCAGCCTTTGCAAAAAGGTCGGCGCGAAGACCCTCAATATAAGCGATAAAGTCGTCGGCTACCACTTTGGCTTTCTTCGCATTCTGACGATATTTCTCGTTACTTTCATTTTTGTAAGCATCTGCTTGCTTTTCAATGCTTTGCATCATCGCTTCATTCGAACGGTCAACGATAACACCGCTGTCTTTCATTCCTTTATCGAGCGAAAAGAAGGCATTCATTACCTCGGCAGATACGTTCAGTGCCAGCAGCGCAGTCAACACCAGATACATCAGGTTGATCATGAGTTGCCGCGGCTCCTTTGGTATAGACATGAGTCTTTAAATTTTTAATGTGAAACAATTAGGAAACCAAATATCAAACGCGTCAATATTATTGACGACCGATGTTTGACATTGCAGCGAGCATGTTACCGTAAACGGTATTGAGCGAACCGAGGTTCTTGTTCAGGCCAGCCATCTGATCTTTGTACGCTTTCACGTCGTCAGCAGATTTAGCCATGTCAGACATTGCTTCATTCAACTTGGTGTAGAAGTTGCTCATAGCTTTCACTTGCTCTTGTGTGCCAGAGAAATCTACTTCCTGCAACGCTTTCAATGCGCCCATGCTTTTAGACATGGATTGCAGTTCTGTGAGCATACCGCCTAGTTGGCGCTCAATAACATCACCGTGCAATGGAACGATGTCAGGCTGGTTGGTTGCGCCGGAAGTCAGTGGCTGGATACGAGATTCGTAATCAGCGAGACCTGGGTACAGTTTATCCCAGTAGTAATCGCTATCAGGACCGACAATACCCAACATGAGGAAGATGAAAATCTCAATACCCATACCTAGGATGAGCATTTCGGAAGCGAATTCCCATGATTCGAGTTTGAAGAGGGCTCCTGCGAGCACGAATGCGGCGCCTACGCCGATCATCAGATTTTTAAAATACTTAAAACCTTTGGTTTTGACGAAACTCATTGTTTTTAAACTTTTTAACAGTTTAGAGAAAATTTTCCAGTTCGATGTTTACGCTTGTTTTCTAAAGCGGGGCAAATGTACAAATCGCCAAGGAACAAAAGTGGCGAAAAAAATGACTGTAACTGATTGATTTTGAAAATGGTGGACAAAACACAGAAATAATTTTCAAAAGTGAAAAGCATTCGCTGCGTTTTGTCTGCCTAAATAATCACCAAGCAGGTTTAGAAGTCGTTGATAGAGCGACCTAAGAAGGTCAATACACAACGGAATCCTATATAGCACTTAGTGGTATCTTGGTATTCATAAGAGCGGTTGCCTGTTTGCAGGAAAAATGCTACATCTTTCCAGGAACCACCGCGAATAACTTTGCGCTTGGCTGTTTTGTCGTCCTCTTCTTTGGCATCGTAACGGATGTCTGGGTTAAGATCGTGCATGAAAGAGTAGGAGTTTTCAAAGTAGGCAGTTTCTGTCCACTCCGAAACGTTGCCAGCCATACAATACAGGCCGTAATCGTTTGGATAGTAGCCATCAGCTTTTACCGTGTACAGGCCGCCATCTTCAGGGTAGTTGCCACGACCTGGCTTAAAGTTAGCCAAAAGGCATCCTTTAGCGTTGCGGGTATAGTAAGCGCCCCATGGATATGGTGCTTCATCACGGCCACCGCGCGCTGCGTATTCCCATTCGTGTTCAGTTGGGAGACGAAAATCTTCGGTGTTTTCTTCTGTTTCACCGTACATGTCCCACAACTTACTACGCCAGTAGCAGAATGCTTTTGCCATTTTCCAGTTTACACCGACAACAGGATAGTCGTCGAATGCAGGGTGCCAGAAATAGTTCCGGGTCATTGGCTCGTTGTAAGAATACGCGTAGTCGCGAATCCAAGTCAATGTGTCGGGGTAAATTTTGATTTTTTCGCGGTGGATAAAACTGGTACGGTTGCCGTTGCGATCGTGGGCAGCGCGTTGCCAGTCGTACCACTGGAATTCAAACACCAGTTTGGTTACGTCGACTTCTTTACGACCAGCGAAACGTTCGTTGCCTTGGTAGTACATGTCTTCCAATGCTCCGTCGCCTTCTTCAGCGTCGCCTTTCCAGTCGATGTCCTGATCCCAATCGAGCAGGTTTTCTGGTGGTTGTTGGTCATTCTCAGTTTCTTCAACAATGTGCTCCAACTTGCGGTGTGCGATCGAATCGCCGACCCACTTTACAAATTGACGGTATTCATTGTTGGTAATTTCTGTGTCATCCATAAAGAAGCCCTGGATCGAAATGGACTTCGGACGCGATACGAGAGAGCGACTGATGTCTTCATCACCGGTACCAATGTGCAGGGTACCTGAGGGAACGTATACCATCCCATAAGGATTGATACCTTTCCATTGAGGGCGATTGGTGACACCAATCAGTTGGCCGCCTTCTTTACGGCCACATGACGCGAGAACTGCTGCAAAAAGGAGCAGTAAAAGTGTAGAATGCTGTAGTTTTTTCATTTTTAACACCCGATGTTTTCCTACTTTAATTATGCGATTTGGAAAAAAGTGATCGTAAAGGTAGAAATGATTGGAACTAAAGGAAAAAAGAATTCCAAATAAAATTCGCTACCCTTTGAATCTGAGGTTTAATTAGACCCTCACAAACGACTTTTTAACTTTTGATTGTATTCAACAGAGATTTATTTCGGCAAAATAAGCAACTTTTCAAAAGAAAAGACTGAAAACCTTGGACTTGCAAATTGAGTGCCGAACAATTTTTTATTTCGAAAAAGGTCTTTATTTGACAAAAGTCAATCTTTTAATTTCTGAAACAACGTTCGTTTGCTACGTGAATGGTCGCATTTCTTGCTTATTCTAGGTTAGAGACGCTATTTTGAATTCCTAAACTTTTTAAAAAAAGCGCGGATTGTAAATCACTGGCGGCAGCTTTCCAATACCAATTGGTTTGTTTAGGCTGTACCGCAGGAGTAATTCGTGGCTTCCGCGATTCACCGTGTTCAAAGCTGAAAGAGGAACGTCAAAGGCATAGGCCAATGTTGTCTTCTCATTAAGTTTTAACCCTGCCAATAAAATTGCCGCATCTTTTGAATTACTTGCGAAACCTCTGAACCCAAGGCCGGCAAAAATATTTTCACGCCACTTAGCAACTGTTGAAATCTCAGCTTGTGTCTTCGTTATGTCAGTTTTAACTAAAACTGATGGCTTAATGGAAAGATTTTCACCAATATTGAAAGAATATGCCGTGTAAAAAAAAACATGTTGCACGGCTTTAAC
>Ga0105046_10015607_pt1 | contig 11671 bp, 8 predicted proteins | sample MAT03_FD_78385 | JGI IMG/M metagenome (GOLD analysis project Ga0105046, IMG submission 78385) | Freshwater microbial communities from Lake Fryxell liftoff mats and glacier meltwater in Antarctica - MAT-03 (megahit assembly) | ecosystem: Environmental > Aquatic > Freshwater > Ice > Liftoff...
ACGAGCATCGACCCATGCAGCCAAGATCGATTCTGACCAGTCCGGACCCAGCCCGTGCCGGCAGATCGAACCCGTGATCGAACCCGTGATCGAACGACGGCGATCACTCCACGCCGCCGAAATCGACTCTGGCCAAGCAGAACCGAGCATCGCGTCACCGATGCAACGCGAACCTGCGTGACTCCAGAACGACGACCGGACGACTCCCCGCTCCCGCGTTCCCGCCGCACGACCCACCTCACTCTTCCTCTCTCGTTTCTCCGGCACGCCCGCTGCTTCACACCCAGCCCAGCCCAGCACGCTCCGACTTGAACAGCGCCACCAGCGCCAGCACTCCCCTTCATCGCAGTCCGGGTCGAGCCAGGTTGACCGAAACCTCTCGTGCCGGCAGGACGCCCATCCACCCATGCAGCCCAGATCGACGATGACCAGGCAGAACCGACTTCGTGCAGCCGGAACGACGCGAAGCGGACCACGCCTGGCGAACTCCTGTCGCCGGCAGAAGCGACGATGGGACGGCAGGACCTTTCAGCGCGAAGCCGAACCCACTTCTTGCGCGATCCACACCGGTCGATTTCAACCACTTCAACTTCTTCAACCACTTCAACTTCTTCGAGTGCCATTCATACAGCCGGGATCACTGGATCACGCCGCACTCGATGTGAACCGGGCCCTCCAGCCGGCAGCGCGCCTGCATGGATGACCTCCATGCTTGTCACCCATGAAGGATCGGGTCGAAGCTGTCGTGCCGCTCCTCCTCAGCGACGTCGAGCCGTTCCATCCGAACGACCCGATCCCCACAGCGGATGTCGATGGTCCTTTCGATCCGTTCCTCCTGGAGCGACATCGACCCAGCCCGCCCACGTCGACCAATGCACTCGTCGCTCCATCGTCCATTCATCTGGAACGACCCAGACCTCTGGAGCGTCGTCGATCCGTCCCGCCTGGAATGCTCCTGCCTTCTCAGCGACATCGATCCGAGGCCGGTTGGATTGGGTTTGACCGACCCGATCCGGTTGAGCGTCGTCGTTCCGGTCCACCTGGAGATCTCCGGCCTGGTCAGCGTCTGTCGAATCGAGGCCGGTTGGATTGGGTTTTCGTCCCCGAGCTGCTCCCCACCCTAAGTAATGCACCCGGCGGAACGCACCCGATAGAACGCGCCCCATCGGACGCCCCCGACCGAAGGCACCCTTTCCGGTGCCCGCCTTCCGGTGCCTCTTGCCTTCTCCCTCGTGACTCAGTCACGCCGCCTTGTCCAATCTCACCATCTCTCGTTCCACCGGAACGCATCCATCATCGTTTCTACGTCACGCATAAACGCTCCCCCTCCGACCTGATGATCCGACCCCACAGCAGTACGAATGGCACTTGACCACCGCTCCGTGCGAAGCACCTGGCTGAGCCTGCGGCAGCGGGCAACCGAGCATTTCGCGACGGTTCAGATTCCATATCTCCGTCGACCCGGCTGATCCCGCCGACCGAAGGGAGGCGGGTGTCGACCCGGTAGGGTCGGCAGATTTGGAAGGGGCCACCTTTGGACCCTTCCGGTATTCCAGATCCGTCCTCCGGTACAGCGCAGCTGGAACGTGATCGAGGACGGATCTTCAGCCTTCTTCACCAGGCTGACCATGCCTTTCTCACCAGCGCGAGACCTCGACCTGCATCCCTCTCAGGTCTCTCTGGTCCTAGACATCGGACTGGGCTCTCTTCTGACTTTGACTTTCCCCTGCCCTTGACCTTGACCTTGACCCCCCCCTGCCCTTCACCTTCCTGCCTTCGGTCTTACCCCCCGTGACGCTGGAACGCCTCAACGACTGGAGCCCGCGGCAGCCGACATCGGGCATTCCGCGACCGTTTCGATTCCACCCTGTCGTCGATCCCGCTGATCCAGCCGACCGAAGGGAGGCGTGTCGACCCGTAGGGTCGGCAGAGTTGGAACGATCCCTTGGCCTAGTCCGGACATCAGGCCCGACCATGCATGAGCCCAACGGAGCTGGGAGCCCCCGAGCCGGTTCGCAACCGCCACCCTCGGTCCGCCTGGCAACCCCAGAAAGAGCCATAGGGACGGAGATCTGCCGAGAGGCAGACCGGAATCCCGGAAGTGAGGAAGCTCACTGACCTCAGTGAGGTTCCGGAACTCAGCCCTATCCGCCCAACTTCTGCCCCCTCGGCGACGTCCCCCTCAGGTCCTTCCAACCAAGACACCGCCGTCACCTTCGACCCGCCCAGCAGCCGAACCCTGACCTCCCACCACCAACCCAAGGGCACGACCAAGGCAAGACGCCGCTCAGGTCAACCCGAACCGATCAGGACATAGACCCAGATCCATCGTCGTCTCAGCGAAACGCCGGAACGCCACCACGGCCCGGACTTGCATCCACTCAGCGTCGTTGTCCTGAAACGCTGCCACACGCACATCCTGCCCACCAACCTTCGACCCGGAGCCGTTCATCAGGAACGACGAAGAAGGTCAGACCACGTACGGTCAATCCAACGAGTCGGCCAATACAGATCCTCCCGTGCGCGGACAACGCTTTGTGGACAACCGACGATCCTGCGGAGCACCTGCCACCTCAGCTCGTCCCACCGGAACGACGCGAGATGCCGAACTACAGCGATCACCACACTCCGCCTCCAGATGTCCACAGGCCCGTTCCGCCAGAACGAGCACTGCCGCCTTCTCCCTTCCTCTCCATCCCGATTTACTCAGGTCGCCGTTCCCGGGAAACTCCAAGCCGGCCAGAGCCATTCACTCCAGCCCGGCAATCACGACCCATCCGCGAAGGCTTGGTCTCACGATCCTGCCAACCAGACTTCGACGCTTCCCACAAAGCCTGAGTGGACCCTTCCTTCCAAACGTCGATGAGCCTGAGGCGCATAGTCAGATCCGGCCATCCTGAATTCGACTCTGCCGGGGGAGCCGATTGGGCCGGTTGGATTGGGGTTTGATCCGCCGCACGCCCATGCCTGGAGCCCGCGGCCGGGGACTTCGGGCATTCGCGAGCGACACGATTCGAGCAACGCCATCGACCCGCCCCACCGCTGGCGTCCCGTCCTGGGATGCCCGGACCTCCAGGCGGAGCCACCAGACCACCGACCGAACAGTGCCAGAGCCACGCACCATGCACCTCGTTCGGCGGGAACGACCGCCACCGAAACCCGACCGAGCCGACCGCCGTCACCCCGGAACGCAGCGATCAACCCGTACCACTGACACGCTTCTTGCGCCGCTTCGAGCCTACTTTTCACCACTTCCCGTGAGTCTGGCACGCACACAAGCTGCACGCATCGACACCCGTTTCGGCGACACGACCGGGCTTCGGAATCCCTGAAGCTCCTTTCCCGCTTACCTCGGTCTATAACGGCCGCCTGCCCGCGATGCCCAAACCATGTATTTCTTCGTACCAGAGCAACTCGGATTCCACGGCAGACCACGGCAGCGGTAATCAGGCATTTCACAGCCGTGATCGATTCGGACCGCCCGTCGATCCTGCCCCGTATTCACGACCCGCCTTCGGCCGGACCTCCCAGTCCACCGTCTCCTGACTCGACCCTTCCCTCCGGCTATCTCCATCTCCGACCAATTCCCGTCACCTGGGAACGCGAAGCCTCCAGCGCCCGGAGCCCGCGGCAGCAGCAATCGCGCATTCCATCCACGATTAGATTCGGCCTCGCCGTCGATCCTGCCCAATCTGGTCGACCCGCTTGCGGACGACCTGTCCTCCAGCGGCATTCCCCAACCATCCAGCCTTCGACCAATTCCAGCGAAACTCTGCCCATCCTAGAAGACAAGAACCCGATGGGCCGCCAGACGTTCGGCCCGCGGCAGCAGCAATGGGGCATTTCCTCACCATACTCGATTCAAACCACCGTCGATCCTGCCATCCGCAGGAGACCCGCTGCCCGGTAACTCACTCCCGACTCGGGCTTTCTGGGACGGTCCCCATCCGAGCCTTTCTGGAGATACCCTGCCGGGCCAACGTGGGTCCTGCCGTAAGGCGCCACCCGCTGCTGGCTCCAGCCAGGTCTAGCGCCGGAGTCGGTGCGTTCCGGTGGGGTTGGGACCGGTCCGGTCTAGGCGCGGGGTCCACCTCTTCGAGCTTCCGGAGCGCTTCCCAGCAGCCCCGTTTTCGGCCCAGTCAGGCACGCCCGAAACGAGGTCGATCGGCAGTGTTTCCCACCCCCTATACGTTCAGAGTAGAAACGGAGTGTTTGGTCCGTGGCAACACACCCTGATCTCCGGACACTTCACGCCTTCTTGCGAGCAGGCTTGGTACCAAACTGGAACCCCTTCTTGGCCAGGCGCGCGTCGTCCTCGTCGAGCATGATGATGTGCTCCCTCCTTCGCTCCGCCAGCTCGGTGTAGCGCAGCTCTGCCTCTGCCCGCCACCCCGGCGTCTTGCTATCCAGCAGGCGGTCCACGCTGTCCATCAGAGTATTCTGGTTGCGCGTCGCCAGAGATGTGCTCTGTTTGTACTGCCTTATTCTCGCCAAAATGACTTGGCGGCCATCCATCAGCTTCTGCATCGCTGCAAGTATCTCGCGCACACTCGATACTGTTTTAGCGAACTGGCCTTTCTTCCTCGCGAAACTCACCAGGCGACCCTTGGGGAGTCTATTAGGCAGGTACAAACGCTTCCTTCGAGCGGTCAAGCGTTTCTGTCCTTGGATTCTCAGTTGCGCCGGGCTTCCTATTCTTTCTCCTATCCACACTACCGGTACCGGATGTCTTCCGACAATTTCCTTCCGTTTGCCCTTGTAGAACTTGACATCGATTCTTCCCGTGCCATGCGGCTGTACTAACCTCAGACAATCCTTCAGCGACGCGATTCTCTTATCGATCATGTACAGGTGAACCATAAGGTTCGTGTCGACCTCATGAAGCTCTTTCTCCAGCGCTTCGTTGAAGCTGGGGATATCCGTTGGCTTGACCTCCTTCTCAGGCCTGATCCATGTCCCGAGGTCCGCTTCGTCGATCTCATCAGGAAGTCCCATACCACTTTGCCCTTGTCCGTCTCCACGCTACGACAGCGCGCTTAGGAGAGAACTATACAGAAAGGATAGACATAATCGCTGCTTGCTTGTACAGTGGTCTTCAATGTTTCATGACTCATGTTTCATGACTCATGTTTCATGTTTTATGACTCATCTGTACAGCACCAGCCACCCACACAAGGAACCATCTTGGACACAGTCATCGCTCTGGACGTCGGCCACTCGGCAGTCAAGGTCGTCGTCGATTCCGCGCTCCTCCCCCAGGGCCGTCACTCCCTGCTCTTCCCGTCCGTCGCCAATTCCGCGATCGAACTGAGCGAACCGAAGGCCCGCGAAGCAGCCGCCCGTGAAACCGTCAACGTCGACGGCCGCAGCTTCTTCTTCGGCGAAACCGCCGTGACGCAGGGAACCAGCGACAGCGAATCCGGTTTGTCGGACAACTGGATCACGACTCCACAGTACGCCGCTCTCGCGCTTGGCGCTTTCCAGAAACTGCGCCAGATGCCAACGCCCGTTTCCACCGACGGCGCCATCGTCGTTGTCGGTCTTCCGGCAAAGTTCTTCGCGCAGCAGAAGCCAACCCTCCAGGCGATCATGCAGAAGCTCGCACCGCACGCTCTGATCGTTGTGCTCCCCCAGCCCATGGGACCGTTCATGTGCGTGCAGTTCAACGACGACGGCACCGAGTCCCGAAACCACAAGATGTCTAGCGAGTCCTGGGGCATCATCGAGATCGGCCACTACACCACCGACTTCGGTGTTGTGCGCGAAGGGAACTGGATCGACAAGAACTCTGGTTCGTGCCGCGGCGGCCACGTCCTTGTTGACCAAGTGGTTGCGCGCGTTCGTGAGGAACGCGGCTACACCCTGTCGCTCATCGAAGCCACCAAGGCTGTCTGCGACGGCTGGTTCAAGGACTACGGCTCCCGCATTCCTGTCGAGCCCTACATCTCCAGTTCCGCGGCCATCCTCACCGACGAAGTGATGGACACCGTGTCTCGTCTTCTCGACAAGGACGCTCGCACTCTCGACGGCATCGTGGTCGCCGGCGGCGCTGCTCCCCTGCTCTACCCGGTCATCCACGCCAGGTACCAGCACGCTGTCATGGCCGAGAACTCGCGCATGACCGTGGCCGAAGGCTTCTGCCGCTTCGGCTGCGCCCTCCGGAATGACCGCAAGGTTCAACGCAACCGTGCCGCCCAGGCTGCACCTGTCGCACCCGTCGCGGCCTGATCATGCCGTTCGCCCAGCTTGATCCGGTACCGGATCTGATCTCACTGACGGTGCGGATCGACGCGTTGGCGAACCCTGACCTCGCTGCGTATGTCTGGGGCCTGGCCTGGGGCGCGAAGAACTCTGCCGTCGTCGAGCTGCTCAACCTGGGTCTTGCCGCCCAGCTGGGCGGTGCGCCGCCAGCGGTCGTCCGTTCGGCCACTGCGCCTCCAGCACCGAAGACCCGTCGCAAGGCTGCTGCTCGTCCACGCCAAGTGCGCTCCCTGCAGCCTCCCCCGCTTCTTCGAACTGGCGCTCCCGAGACTTTCGTGGTCGACGAGAAGTTGCCCGCACCACTCCGCGAGATTCAGGTGCCGCCAGCGGCTCACGCAGTTCCAGCTCGGCCAAGCGCCCCACCAGGCGCGACAACGACTGCGGTGACGGCAGTTCCACCTCCCGCTGAACCTGCCAACCCTGAACCAGGCGACACCGGCATGTCACCGTTCCTCAGCCAGTTCCTCTGAGCGGCGATCCCGTCCTCCACCATCAAACGGCCCGGCTTGGCAACGAGTTGGGCCGTACATCTTTGCGCGCTGCACAGGCACTCGACCAGCTCTGCCCCCGCCTTCCCTTGGTCGTGCCCTTCGTCTTCCCGGCTGCCACTTGTCCACAGCCCAGCCTCACCAACTCTTCGACCGTTTTGGAGCGCTGCCCGACGCGCCTTCGTACTGCCCTCAGCCGGCCTTCCTCAAGTGCCATTCGAACTGCCCATCGTACTTGGCCGGCCGTTTCAAGTGCCATCCTCACAGCCGTCTATGCCTCAGACCTTCTAATCAAGTGCCATCCTCACAGCCCTGACCCGTTTTTCGAGTGCCATTCGCACTGCTTCCAGCCCTTTCCGTCCTTGTTTTCCTTCCCCACGGTCAGTTTTGCCTCGTATCAGCCGCCATTACTCGAACCGGACCCCGGTTATCAACAGGCGGAGCAGTACCGATGGCACTTGAGCAGTATGAAAGTCACTCGTGGCTGTGTGACTGGCACATCACAGTACGAACGACTCTTGACCGCTGTGAAGGTGGCACTGGAGGTTGTACCGAAGTCACTCCACGGCTCTATGGATGCCCGGAAATGCTCTCTAAGTCATTGTCGCGTATGGCAATTTAGGGCGTCCCTACTGTATTGCTCTACTACTTCTACAAGCTCAACGCTTTGCCGTCCTGTCGGACTTTTTCAAGTCACAAGTCAAGGACACCCAGAGCTGACCAAACCCTCTGGCTGGGCCTCTGAACCGCTTCCGGTACTCAACCACGCCTGTGCAGCCTGCCCATCCGACAACGTAAGAACTACTCTTTCAAGATCGAAAGCTATACCGCGTGTTGCGATTATGGCGCGCTGGCCGTACAGTGCCACCCTCGGGCTGCACTGATGGCACTCGACACAACAACCACACAAGGACGTCATGAGCGCCGCCGAAGCCACCACCTCGATAGCACCGCCTCGGCAGCGCGTGCCGGCCGGTCTTCAGACGACACACGAGGCACCTGCGTCCAGGCGCCCACCTCGCGCACGCCGCGGCAACGAGGCCGTCGCGACACTGGCCCCGCCCCTGGCGAACTCCCTGTCCAACATCGGCGTCCGCAAGTCCCTGGATCTGGTCTTCATGCGGACCGACAAGCTCAAGAAGGTCAGCCTCATCCAGCGACGCGCGGTCAACGTCCTTCTCTCCATCGCCCAGCGCATCGACCGCAGCGAAGGCGGAAGCCCTGACCGCATGTACAGCGTCGATCTCGTCGTCCTGGAGCGCATGGTCGGCTTCAACGACGACACGAACCGAAAGTACATGCTCGAACTGATCCGGCAGATCGTAGGACTCAATTTCGAATTCATGGATGGCCAGACCATCCACATGGGCAGCGTCATCGCCGAGATCGAGGTCTGCTTCGCGACGCGCACCCTGCGCTACTCCCTGCCGATCGGCATGCGCCAGAAGCTGCTGCACCCCGAGCGCTTCAACAACCTGCGCCTCACCCTGCTCAACCTCTTCACGTCCCACAGCTCGCTCATGCTGTACGAGCTGGTGAGTTCGTACTTCACCTTCGCTGGCAAGCGGACCCCCTCGTACCCTTGGCAGCTGCTGTCCACCTGGCTCACCGGATCTACAACCCCGCACGCCAACTACCGCGAGTTCTCGAAGCTCCTCGGCCGGGCCGTCGACCAGGTCAACGAGGTCTGTCCCACCCACACGATCACGCTGATGTTTACCAAGTCTGGTCGTGTCACCGAGACGCTTTGGTTTTCCATCCAGGACCGTCAGCAGTCAGCCTTGCCACTGGACCACATGCCCTGCTTGGTGTCCTCACGGCTCTTGACGGCCACAGGCCGGTTCGGGCTCAAGGCTTCCGATCTTGAAGCTCTCCTGACCCACCACGATGAGGACTACCTGATCTCCCAGTCCGAGCTGGTCCAACGTCGCATGGACTCCGCCCAACCTGGTGCCATCGCCTCACCTCGCGCCTATTTCCTGCGTTCGGTGAACGAGAACTGGGCCGACGTGCCCCGTGAAGCCGCTGCCAAAGACGGCGCCGAAGCGCCCTCTGCCCCGAAGGCTTCGTCCGCGCCCCCCAGGATGCCGGTCAGCATCGAAGAGGCACGCGCACGTTGGTGGTCCGACAAGGCTGCCCTCATTCGCAGCAGGATCGCAGAGGCCTCCGAGTCGGAGATGGCAGAGATCCTCGCTCAGGTCGGCGAGCCGATTTCGCGCATGACCGCCACGATCTACGAGTCATTCAAGACACACGGCCTCGCCAAGCCCATGACCCTCGCTGCAGCCGTGAACGTCATCTCCAGGCGCGAGTTCGTCGAGCCGACGGACAGTGAGCTTTCCGCGCTCGCGAAGGCTATGTCTGCCCCCTGACCTGGCTCACTCTGCCAGCAGTGCCCTAAGCTTCTGCCGAAGCTCCTCCACCCTCTCCCGGCTCACGTCCTTGATCGACAGGTCGATCTGGCCCTTCTCCTGGAACACCTTCAACGTCCCTGCCCCGCCGGCGTACTTCACGCTGTCCGTTTCGGCCGTTGCCCGGTTCTTCTTCCCCTGCAGCCTTGACGACACCAGGTCGCGCGCCTGCTTGACCGACAAGTCCTTGGCCACGATCTCCCTTGCAACGTCGATCGCCAGTTCCTCGGTGTTCTTTCCCTCGGTCCCTGTCCCGTCGAACAGCCTGGCCAACTCGACTCCGAAGTTGAGCTGGCACAGCTTCTGTTCGTTGTTCTTGTTCCGCTCCTCCCGCATCACCCGCATCACCGACGCCGGGATCTTGTTGAGCGACAAGGTGGCTGACACTGCCGGCTGTGACATCCCCACGGCCGCCCCCAGCGACGACTGATCCGGGTACTCCCCCGCCTCCAGCAGCGCCTTGAACCGCACCGCATCGTCGAATGGCGTCTGCGGGCTCCTCTCCATGTTCATGCGGCGCGATGTCAGGTATAGGTCCTTCAGCGAACTGGGTTTCGCCTTGATTTCGGCCCTGATGTACGGGAGCCCGGCGTGCCTTGCTGCCCTGAGCCGCTTCGAGCCGTCGATGACGATCACCTTCCCGTCCTCGACGAAGCCTGCCACCGGTACGTCCTGGCCGTTCTTCGTCAGGCTGTTGACCACCACATCGACTTCTTCGATGTCGTACCAGACTCGCGCGTTGAACGGGCTGTCGGCGACCATCTGCACTGGCACGCGCCAGATCGTGCCCACCGCCATCTGTTCCACCGACTCTGCGATCGCCTCAGGTTCTGCTGCCATGCTCATCGGGATCGCCGGCTGTCGTGGCGCAGCCGCGGCCTGCGGCACCGTCAGGCCTGCGACTGCTGCCTCCATCAGCGCCTTGTCCTCTGCCGTCCCTTTCGTCACCACCGACAGGTCCAGCTCGTCGTCTTCAGGCGTCACACCCGCCATCAAGTCCGCCACACGGTTCTTCTCCCCGGCCGTCTGCGGCAGATGGATCGTCTTGGGCTTTGCCGCCCTGCCCTTGCTCGCCTGCTTTGTTTGGGTCGTCATGTTCATGCTCCCACTGCGCTCTTGTACTTCAGCGCCTCTTTGACGAAGTTGTTGAAGTCCTTGCACGCCTTCTCGCCATCTCGCTTCGACATCTCGAAGATGGACCTTCCCTGCCGCTGGGCGTCTCGCCAGACCTTCCGCTCCTTCAGGCTCGCACTCAGCAACGGCATCGAGCCATCTGCTTCAAGCAAGTAGTCGCGTGCCTCCTGTTCTTCGGTGTTCGACCCGTTGGTGGGCACCCTCGTGAACACGAAGCAGATCGGAACTTTGCCGCTCTTGTGCTGCTTGTCGAACCTTCGCAGCGCTGAGTACATAGAGAAGGCGGAGTCCAGGTCACCGACTCCGACCTGCACTGGTGCGATCCAGAGATCAGCGATTCGCGCCAGTTCTGCGAATTGCGAGTAGCTACGAGCGCCCACGTCCACCACCACTGCTTCGTACTCGTCTGACGCCTTGATCAGCGCCGGCGCGGTGTCCTTCAGCGCTCGCATCAGCTGGACGTCCGGCTTGATTTCCAGGCTCATTCTTCTGTCCACCCATTGCGACGACGTGGACGTTGTGTCCGTATCGCAGAGCTGGACTGTTAAGGACTTGCCATGCGAACCTTGCATCAAACGAAAGGCTAAGTTCTGGCTTATTGAGCTTTTACCCGTTCCGCCCTTTTCGTTCCCTACGATGATCAGCATGGATTGACCTTTCCGAATGCGTAAAGTCGCGATCTTAGGAGTCTGGCCTTTAGTAATCAAGGTCTTTCCAAATCCTTGATGTCCGCCGCGTCATCTGATCCCCACGTACCTCCCTACTCCCTTCAGCACAAGGCATTCGCTGATGCGCACCCTGCGCCTTGCATCGTCCTTATTTGACGTCTGATCCTCATCGGAGGAGTGGGCCGCCAGTGTTCAAGCCACGCAGTCTGCTTGCTACCTTCTGGTCCGACCACCGCTCTTGATCTGACGTCAGATATTCCCGTCGATCTGATCGAGTGCACGCTGGCCCCCTGTACAGGCCGATTGCACCAGCGTATTTGACGTCCGATACACCCCTCGCCTTGGATCGGGTCGGTGCCGAGACCTGAACGGCTGAGTGCTTCTACGACGCCCTTCGTTTCCGTGCCGCCTTAGGACTCGCATATTTGACGTCTGATATCACCTGTGCTCACGCTTCGGTTTAACCAAGCTACAGCTGCTCAGCCATTGCGGACCTCAGCGCTCCGTTGCGGTCTACTGTTTGAAACAGATCTTTCCGTAAGTCCCTCTCTGCCGCAGTCTAAGCATGCCTTCAGCCTTCGGAGTCGCGTTCCCACAGGCTCGCTGCCCACGTTGCTGTCCCCGTGCAGAGCGATGCGGACCTCCGCAGGGCACGTCAGGGCGCCGCATGTGCAGCGCATCTTCGGTCTGGCAGGGCAGGGCAGGGCAG
>Ga0105046_10015608_pt1 | contig 11670 bp, 14 predicted proteins | sample MAT03_FD_78385 | JGI IMG/M metagenome (GOLD analysis project Ga0105046, IMG submission 78385) | Freshwater microbial communities from Lake Fryxell liftoff mats and glacier meltwater in Antarctica - MAT-03 (megahit assembly) | ecosystem: Environmental > Aquatic > Freshwater > Ice > Liftoff...
AATTACCTTGCGATGCTCGGATGAAGAATACGAACTGCTTTCTAAGCATTGCGAGAAGAGAGAAAGAAGTTTGAATGATGTACTGAGGGAGCTTGTTAGATCTCTCGAATCAAAGCCGTCCTAAAGGAGCGGGGCTTGAATCCCGTTTTTCCGGTCAGCAGCAATGAGACGGATGTTGAGAGAGAGCAAAGAGGTGGACGGCTGAAGACCGCACGGGCGGGGGGTTCGTCTCTATTGTGGAGGGGCAAGATTTTCACTCCTGCCGCTATTTTCTGGCGAAACCGTGAAATTTCACGGTTTTGTGTAGTGAGAGCGGCAATAGGGAACTCTGAAAACAACAAGCCCAGCACTTCACACAGCACTCCCCCAAAAAACTATGAGCTTTTCCCCAGAACAAACAGAGGCGCTTGAAACCATGTTCAAGGCGTTTGGCGATCGCGTTAACGAGTCCACCAATACCGCGATCAGCGGTTTGGCAAAGCGACTGACCCTAGAAATTCCTAAAGTAGTTGATGGCAAGCTCTCAGGATTAGAAGAAAAGCTAGCAGCCTATCAGCCCTTCGACGAAACCAAACAGGCTGACATTGTGCAGGCAGCACTGAACAAAGTCTTAGAAGAATTAGCAACTACTGATGATTCCGGCAACCCGGCTCCGACTGGGGAAGCCAACGGAAATACTGTCGATTCCCCCGCGCTAATTGAATTGAAAAAGCAAGCCGCAGAGCAGTCAAAACTGTTCGAGCAAATGAAGCAACGGATGCTGTCCGCTGAAACCATCGCTGACGAAGAACGCAAGACCCGCCAGAACTTGGCAGAGCAGCAGCGCGTTGCCACGATGGAAGAAGGGGTTTTGACCGGGTTACGCGGCAAAGTGCGCTCTAATGCGGAACGCGACTTTCTCAACCTGCTTCGCACGAATAACCTGCTGATAGAAGAGGGCGATCAGTTGGTCGTCAAATCAAAAGATCAGCATGGGTTCGATATAAATCTGCCGATCGACAAAGCGCTGCCCGATCTACTCAAAGACCGCTTCTCCTACATGGCAGAAGTGCGCCCCGGCACAGGCACAGGCAACCCAGGCGGTGGCAATACGGGCGGAAACAACGCCGCACCCGCAGGTAGATTCTTCAACGGCGGCACCCAAGCCCTGAGCAATGCCGATGCGATGGCGGCAATGTCTGATCCCAGCAAGCAGGCGGAACTGTTTGCTGAATTAAGCCAATTGTCGGCATAGAAGGATGGTGGGCATGTGCCCACCAATAAAAATAAGTGGCAACGGCAAAGGCAAAGAAAGCTGTTTTGACCAAAGCGGCAGGTAAATTCGATGAGGAGAAACGCGCCAGGGTGCCTGCGGGTCAAACGGGCGGCGGACGGTTCACGTCCGTATCCGTTAGCGCGTCGTCTAGAGGCTCACTTTCTATTATTCACGCCACAGGGCAGACCAAGCTAACTGGAGCGCTGGCGAAGGAGTGGGGCGATCACTTAGCCCAAACTTACGGACTTAAAGGGGCTGACATCATTAAAATAAATGATGACGACCTGGAGCAAATACAAGCTAAGCAGTCGCCAAAAGGATCTGCTCCAAAAGAAGCCGAGGTAGATCCACCTCCCAAAGCCGCACCCAGGGAGACGAAGGTGAAACCTTCTACGGTTTCTGCACCCAAAGAAGGTGAAACTCCTGTGGTGTCGAGGCAGGCAATTGTCCAAAAGGCTGCGATCGCGGCTAAGAAAAAGGCTGAGGAAGCAGCTAAGGTTGCCCAGGAGCAGAAGGCGGCTGAAGCGGCTAGGAAGGTTGCTGACGAGAAAGCTGCTAAAAAAGCGGACGAGGAGAAGGCTGCGATCGCGGCTAAAAAGGTCGCTGATGAGAAGAAATCGGCTGAGGGGAAGAAGAAACCACTCGAAAAGACCGCCCCGCCTCAATTCAAAACTGAAGCCGAAGGCAAAGCTTGGTTCAAGCGGAAATTCAAGGGTGCCCGTCTTGCTGAAATGGATGCAGACCAACTTACCCGCGCTGCAAAACTCTTTGATGAACTAGCGGCTAAAACAGGTTTACCACTCGACATCAATTTGTCCATGAACGGGGGTGGTAAAGGCGGTGGCACGTTTACATCAGAGTGGGATGGAACCCCAAGGAGCATGAGCATTGGATTTAAAAATGGAGTCATGAATACCGACTGCAACCCGAAGACTCGCGCCAAGCTTGAAAAGACTCTTAGCTATGGCAAGGACTCTGAGTATTGGGAATTGCGTACTCCTCAAGAGCGATTACAAGCAGGACGTGCGCTTGCTGCGATAAAAGCTGGTCGCACCGATTTCGTCTATAGTTTTGGATCAAACAGCTTTGAAAATCGTGGCGAAGGCACCTTGCGACATGAATTTGGACACTACTTTCATTTCAAAAAAAAGGAAGCAGTTGTTAAGTACTTTGGGGATGGCTCCGACCCTGTAGGAAATCTTGATCCGAAGGTAACTTGGGCTGAGGAAAGAGCGACGGCTGAAGCTGAAAGGAAACTCTGCCGGAAATACTTTGTTTCGACTTATGGCGCGACGACTTTCAAAGAAACGATTGCTGAAAACTTTTCACTCTATAGCGCTGGCAAAACAGAAAATCTCCACCCTGATATGATTGCCTTTTTTAGGAAGAACACCGACTATGGCTACTAATGAAACGGATATCGTAGTCAAAGAAGCGCCCTGCCTTGATTGCCGTCACCTCATCGGGTTTCCCTACTGTGAAGCTTTCCCTGATGGCATCCCCGAAGAAATTCAGACTGGAGAAAACCAGCACGATAGCCCCTCCCCCGGCGATCGCGGTATTCAATTTGAACCACTAGAAGAAGCACCCAAAACCACAATGCGCGACAAACTCAAAGCAGCACTCCGCCGAAAACAGGGATAAGCGATCGCTCTCTTCCTCCACTGGGAACACTAAACACAACAGGACTGCCCAAGCCTAGAATTTTCTCAAATTGGGATGCCCATCAAAAAGGGAAGCGCAAACACACCCTTATTAGGACATCCCCATGCCTGTTACGTTTGCGCCTGCTGCTGTAGTACCTCAACTGGTCGCAGCGTCGGCATTAACCCAACTCAATCGCACTGCTGTATTCGCACGGGCTGCTCGCGGCGATTACGAAGCCAAAGCATATCAAAAAGGCGACACCGTAACCGTTCGTCGCGCCCGCATTGTTCGCTCCCAGAACTACGATCCACGCTCTGGCACCCCTGCCACCTCCACCGAACCCGGCTACGTGAGTGCAACGTTGACGCTGGACGCACTATTCACAGCGGGTTTCCCAGTTTACGGACAGGACAATAACGATTCCGCTCAAAAATATGTGACTGAATACGGTCAACAAATTGCTGCGGCGATCGCCGCTGATTGCGACGAATATTTCTACGGCAAATTCCGTTCCGTTTCGGTTCCCGCCTCTGGACTTGTCAGCTATGGCGCTCAACCCCCCGTCGCGATCGTCGCAGCGGATCAAGCAGGACTGCTAAGAGACTTCTCCAAAACTCAACTGATTAATGCAAATACCCGACTGGAGTCAGAGAATGTCCCCGCCAGCGATCGCTTTGCCATCCTGTCTACCGCTGCTAAAGGCGCATTCTTAGGCGACTCCGTTTTAGTGGAGGGCTTTACAGCCACAGCAGCCGGATCAGCCGCGCTGTTGCAAGGTGGCATCCCCATCGGTTCCTTTGTGCCCCGGTACGGCTTTCAAGTGGGCGGTTCTAATTCCGTTGGATCTCAAACAGGCGTAGCCGATTTGGATACCGCAGCCGGAAACTCAGCCACTCTGCCAATCGCATCTGTGGTCGCAGATGCCAACTTCACGATCGCCGATTTTGCCACCAGCACCCCTCTGGGAGCCGTTGCGATCACCCTAACCGTGGGCACCGCTCTACAAGGCGTAGCGGTCGGTCAAATTGCCCGAATCGGCACAGGCGGCAACACCACCGCTTATGGTTTGGTGCTGCGCGTCGCGTCGAACGTGGTTACCGTTGTGCCCTTTGCGCCCAGCGGCAAAAAGTTGGTTGCGGCTCAAATCACTCCGGGCACCGATGTTTTCAGCATCCCTGACATCGGCTCGATCAGTGTTGCTCACCACCGCGAATCCTTGCTGTTCACGACCCGCAATATAGCGGCTCCTAGCGATGGATCGGGTGCTTCGATGACCACGATCGCCGATGACTTGACCGGAATGGTGATTCAAATCCTGCGCGGTTCCTACAAGGTAGACGAGTTCAAAGAGTCGCAGCGCTATGCAACCTTGCTCGGCGCATTGCTCTCGGATCACCGCAAGGCAGTGCTGATTCTCAGCAATTAAGCTATAGCTCAAGGGTGTGAATTAGGTTCATACCCTTTGAAAACCACTTTATTTTGAGGATCACATGGCTCTTTTATACGACGGCAGCACCGGAATGCCTTATGAAGTTCCCCTTTCGGAAATTGAGAATTTTCTGCGAAAAGGATTCCGATCTAACCCTCCTTTTGTGGCTCCAGACCCGATCGCTCAGCTTACCCAGACCGACCTAATCGCGCATCCTGCCAATCCCAATAGCGTCAACGTCAACACTGCCTCGCTTAAAGAATTAGCCGCATTGCCTTTAGTGGGCACGGCGATCGCTAAAAAGATGCGCGATCACCGACCTTATGCCAACGTTGAAGATTTGATCGCTCAAATCCCAGACGTAGATTGGCTAATCATCAACCCCCAACTCAGCTACGAAATCAAGCCTGAGAACACGGAGACTCCTGATGCCGCTGACCGACCAGAGTAAACACCTTCTGCGCGAAATGTATCAGGTGCCTTACACAGACACCACGGTAATTTCTGGCGGGTTTGGTAGCAACTCTAGTACCTCCTCTGCGTTTGACTTTCAGTTAGGCGTGAGGGAGCAGTTAATCAAGGCAGTCACGGCGATTGACGGCGACGAAACAATGGTGAAGCGGGTCGAGGCGATTCTGGTGGAATATCAACAGATCGCCCTAGATCGCTCCAACATCAACCGAGAAGGCTACGAATTTAAGGCAAGTCGCAACCTGAAAGCAATTTTTGAATGCCTGTATTCTTATACCGGAATCATGATGCAGACGGGTCGGCGATCCAATCAATTGCCGCTGGGGTAGCGCTATGCCAACTACGACAATCACGATTAATCAACACGAAGATTTCAATTTACCGCTGACGATCGATCAACCCCCACAAACAAGTGGAGGTTCGCCCACACCCATCGACTTGACGGGGTGGAGCGCGACCGGGGCTGTGCTTAAGGGCTTTTCAGCCGCTCTGTATCATCCATTTACATTCACATTCAACAGCGATCGCGCCACTGGAAAATTCACCGCGTCCCTTTCCGACACTGAAACAGGCAACATTCCCTGGGGGGATTACCTGTTTTTGATCTGCGTCAAAAACAGCTTGGGGGAGATTGAGCGGTTGATCGAGGGAGACGCGATCGTCAAACCCGGCATTCCCCACCCAGGACTATAAGATGCCCTACACCGTAACATCATCGCCGGAGCAGTATCAGGTCATCTTGCGATCTGAAACCACTCAAGTTGTAACGGTTTCGCCTCCAGGGAATGCTGAAATCATCACGGTTGGGGAACAAGGACCACCGGGCGCACCGGGCGCACCCGCGACAGGCGGACGGCTAAGCTGGCAGACCGTGACGGACTCAATCTCAATGCAGGCAAATACGGGCTATCTCGTCAACAGCCTGACATTAGCGACCTTGCTACTGCCTGCAACTAGCCAGGTTGGGGATTTAATTCAAATCGCAAGTTTAGAAAATTCTCTATTCCGGGTGGCGCAACGAGTGGGGCAAGCGATTCGCTTTGGAACTCTGGGCACACAAACTGGCATTCTCGGACGAATTGACAGCACCGCACTGGGCGATCGCCTGGATTTGATTTGCATCCAAGCCGACTTGAGATGGGCGATCGCCCAGTGCCAGGGACATTTTGAAATCAGCTAACCTCCGCACTCATCATGCCTAAACAAAACTCATTCAACAATATTTTGCCCGGTGGAGTCGCCTTTGCCTTGGGCGATGACGCAACGGGCGATCTTTACTATCGCGATGCTACAGGTATTGTCGCTCGGCTTCCAGTCGGGACAAAGGGCAACAACCTAACCGTGGTACCAGGTATTCCGGCTTGGGCTCCTGGCTCCTCCCCAGGCGGCAATGCTGGAGGTGATTTAGCAGATACATTTCCTAATCCTACAACTGCGCGCAATGCGGTTAGTTTTGCCAAGATGCAAAACGTCAGCACTAATACCTTCTTAGGGCGGATTTCAGCCACCACGGGCGCGATCCAATCGCTGACAGCAGCCAACGCCCGAACCATTCTGGGGCTGGGGACTGTCTTCAGCCGAGATACGGGCTTGGGAAATGGCAACGTGCCGATATTGGACTCTGGTGGCAAGCTTGATCCGGGCGTGATTCCGTCTGTGTCGCTGACTGAATTCAAAGGGCAAGTCGCCGATCAAACTGCGCGGCTTGCGGTCACAGCAGAGGTGAATGATTGGCTAGTCCAAACAGATAACGGACGCGCCTACGTCTTGGCGGCGCTGCCAGCATCCACTAATGCGAACTGGATTGACTTTGGCGATCGCACCATCATCGCTGCGGACATCGAATCAGGCACTTTCAACCAGGCGCGACTTGGATCGGGAACTGCTAATGCCATGTCTTACTTGCGGGGCGATCAGACCTGGCAACCTTTGCCGTTCACGCCTCTACCATCCACGGATGTCACCGGAACAACTCAGACGGCGGTTGCCAACAACACTTACGAGCCAAACAATGCTGGACTCGTGACGATCACCTTGCCAGCGACAGCGGCGAAAGGATCAATTATCCAAATCGTCGGGGTGGGTGCCGGAGGCTGGCGACTGGCTCAAGGCACAGGTCAATCCGTCGTTTTTGGCAATTTGACCACTACGGCAGGAAATTCGGGCAGAATGGACAGCACCCATCGGCGGGACGCGGTGACGCTTTACTGCAACACCTCCAACACTCAATGGACGGTGATCAGCGCGATCGGCAATATTGACGTAATCTAATGGCTATTCAAAACGCGATCAACAATATTGTCAACCCCAAACAGATCGATCGAGTGTTTGGAATTCAGCGGCGGCAAGCGATCGATCAAGGTTCAATCGACTCGTCTGGGCAGCCCAACGCGATTACTACTTCTACCGGGCTAAACGCTCAGATCAATGCGAGTTCAACCAGCCCAATTGTTTGCAATTTTGCTGCTGGATTTGACACTTCTGGAATTCCAATCGACTACACAGGAATCTATACCAGCAATCAATCCTACTCATCCCTGACGGCTAACACGACCCATTATTTTTATCTAGGGCGAGACACCAGCACAGGTGCCCTGACCCCGACTCGAATCACGATCGCCCCGGTTTACGCTCGAACTGCTCCTACCTCTCCCGCGACTGGATTGCACTGGTTCAAAACTTCGCAAGATTCGCTCTCAACCCAACCCGGCATGACCATGTACGAGTGGAATGGGAGCATATGGGTTGCAAGGCAGCGGGTGTTTATTGGCGAACTAACCACCGGGGCAGGCGCAGTGACTAGCATTGCAAACTACGCTTATGGGCGTTGTTATGAGAGCGCTTGGACGGCCGTGTCCACAAACAATACGGTCAACTTTGCTCACAATCTGGGGATGAGTCCAGCCGAGGCGCAATCAACCATAACGTTCTATGGACGGCAAAATTCAAGTGACCTTAATCATGCCTTTGTCCCCGCGTATGTTCAAGGGTACGGTATCTACTTCTGGGCGATCGGCAGACTTACCCAGAGGGTTTTCGTTGGGGGAACCGGGATTTACTTTGATGGCAGCAGTTGGCGAACCTCAGCCGACTTAAAATGTTCTGTTAGCAGTGGATGGTAATTGTCAACGAATTTGCAACTGATCCAAGATCTCCTGGACTTCAATATCCACACGCCCCGCCCGTTCGATCGCATCCACATACTCACCCAGAAGCAGCGATCGCAACTCAATTAACGTCGCCTTTTTATTCCCTCGAAACGCCATCAGCCACCGTTTCACGTCTTGGTGATAGATCCGATGGAAGCAAAGGATCTTAACCAGCACCTCTTCAGCGCGACTTTCCAGCGTTGTACTGGGCTTTTTATTGCCCGACTTATAGCGGAACAGCTTTTTCGATCCCTTCTCCTCAACCCAGCCAGTCGGGGCAAATGCCTTGGTCATATCTGCCCTGCGATCGCTCGGTGGGCATGTGCCCACCGGACTCGTAGAGGCAGGTAGCGTCAGAAGTGTTTTTTGAACGGGCTTGCCGCACTCGTGGATCAAGCGATCGCAGGCACGAGCCGCGAACTCTTCGCTCAACTCTACGCCGAACCCCTGCCGCTGCTGACCTTCGGAGTCTTGAGCCGCTGCTAGTGCTGCTAGTAACGTTGTCCCTGATCCCATGAACGGATCAAGCACTCTTCCCCCCGCTGGGCACGTCATCCGCACCGCTTTGTCCGCGATCTCTAATGGCATCGGGCACGGATGGATCGGGTCGCTGTCAGGAGCCGAAAACCAAACGGAGCCGCCACCAACATCGTGATAGTAAGCAGCACGTTCGCGCCCTGCTGCCCTTTCAGGCTTAATTAAATACAGTAGCTTTTGATGGGTGGTCGTCGGCGCATCCTTGTCCCTTCGGCTATACCCATTGTCAATCGCGCCGTCTTTTCGGGTCTTGACCCAGATGATTTCCCGGCGGAACAGCCACCCGATCGCCATCAGTTCCATTCGCAACCAGTCGGTAATAGCCAGTTGCTCTTTTTCCCGATGGCTATCGAGAATTTTGCGCCTGCGATCGAATTTTACATTTTTGACCCGATCTTGCATTCTGCGGCGGATGGGGCTTTCGTTGTTGCTGGTATCGGTGATGTCAATAATCAGCGCTCCACCGGGCTTTGTGAGTTCAAAACAGCCGCTAAATATCTCTGCCATTGCGTCCAAGTAGGCGTTGGGGTCTTTTTCTAGCCCCACTTCCAACCCTTTGAGCGGGTCGGCTTCTTCCAGGTAGGAAATCTTGCCCCAGTGGGGAACGCTGGTGATCACCGAGTCAAATGATTTTGGCTCTAGCCGGGGCAACACCTGGCGGCAATCGCCTTGAAAGACCATCGACCCCGGAATCGGCGTGAACACAGAATGAACCGGCTGGATTAAGGCTGACATGAAATCTCCTCCTTATTTTTCCAGCACGGACCAGACTCACCGATCGCAATTCCCCACTCAGGACGCTTCTCAATCATTTTCCGAATCGAACCCCTCATATTGGGCGATCGCTGCCACGTTTGCTGGTATTGAGCCAATATTTGCTCCGGCGATCGCTGGCACTCTGCCTCTGTGGGCGGTGGCGATGGCGCTGCTGGGCGATCTAGCAACGCTTTTTTCCACTTAATGAACGCTTTCACTGTGAGTTTGCCGTGCTTGCGAATCCAGTTTTTTGCCACCACTTCGGGATCGGCTGGGGGCTGGGGCAGTTTGGAGATGCGGTGGGCAATTACCCACTGGAAGAATTCATCCTCAATCGAGTCCTCTTCAGGGGCTTCAAACTGGGTCAAGTCCGCTTGCTTCAAACATTCAAGGTTAGATGCGAAATTGGTGCGATCGGCGGGGGCGGAATGACGATCCTCTGCAATCGCTTTTGGATCTGAAATTGGCTCCGTTTGAATATTTGATCCTGCCGGGGTGGAATGCGACTCTTCCTGTCCCCTTTTCTGATTCTTAGCCCTGGGTGTTGCTCTCTCTAATTTAGTAGTAGAAAGAGTTGATCTTTGTGGTGTTGGCGAGTAGCCGCTTTCCATCGGCGACATGTCGCCTTCCGAAGTCGGCGGGGTTCTAAGCCTGTTTAGCTCGTCAATATCCAACATGTATTGGTAGGTTTTGTCTTGCCCGTTGTAGGGGTTCTTCCTCCTGAAGATCACCCCCATTTGCTCCAGAATTGCCAGTGCAGATCGGATTGCATCCTTCCCGAATTGACCCAACAACTCTTGATGCCAGGAGGTGGGCGTTTTCCCCTCTGGAGTGGGTGCAATTTCTTGGCGAACGATCGGCATATAGATCCAGGGATCTTGCTGCCGTTTTAGCTTCCACTTCGTCCACCGTTCCAAAATCCCAAGGACGTGCGCCGCGCAAAATCGCACCACGCGATTCTGGATGAAACTGACGGCGTTTAAGTCGTCAATTCTCATTGAGGAAAACTGTGTCATTTCTGTTCCTCCAGAGTTGAGGAACCGCGCAAAACCATGCTATGATTGGTCATAATGATTTTTTGAATGTATTTAAGTGACCGGGCAGGTGTTAACTGTCCGGTCTGTTTTTTTAAGCAGCAAGAGCAACGGGAAACCCGTCGAACCTCGCCCAAAATTCTTCAGGGGTTTCGACCTCAATGAGTCCCTGGTTTAAAAGCTCTGCGATTTCAGAATCCCATGCCCCTTTAGTGATTTGGGATGCAAACTCTTCCGGGAAGGCAACCCAGTCATCGCCAACCTCGAAGAAGAACAGCAATCCGTTGAAAAAATGCTCAGCCTTCAGGCTACACTCTAGCAGCGCGTGGATAATCCGTTGTTCCTGAGCAGGCTTTGCTCTCAGGTTTAGTTCATGTAACATTGTAGTAAGGTTCCTTTTGGATGGGTAACTTCCTGGGAATTGAATTGAAAATGTCCAAACTCCAAGTCCCGGCAAGGATTCGGAGTTTTTTATTAGGCAGTATCTTGCTCCTCAAATAGGAACCTGTTTTGCTTGTACGAGATCGCGGACTCATCGGCGAGAAAGGCTTCTAGCCCTACCTCAATCAGCAAATCCAGCATTTCAACAGGGCTGCTTAGTCCTCGTACTTTGCTCATTTGATTCAACTGTTCCCACAGCCTTTCATAAATAGGGGTCAACTCAAGCGACCGCTCTAACAAATAGTGGAGCGCTTCCCCTTTCCCCATTCCTCTAGCCATTCGGAATGGCTCCATCTCCTGATAGTGGCGCTCAGAAACTCTAGCTGGGCGACACTCTTTATCCTTTTTCAGAAACCTCACAGGGGGTAGCTTTCTGATAGGCGTTACTGGCTCTTTCATATTCCTCTCTTGACTGTTATCAGGTAGTCCTAATTTTTCAGGTGATGAGATCGTATACTATTTCTTGTAGCTGCACAAGCACAAATTTTAAGTAAAACATTTGTACTGATAGCTTTTTTATGGTGAGTCACTTATCTCAAGAAATCGCCGAAACCGGGATGCTGTCTGCGGCAGAAGCGGATCAATTTCGCCTCTTAGGTTCTCCCGAACTTTGGACAATAGAGGGAACAAAGGTGTTGGGCAGGTTAATGCGCGAAGGGCGCGTAAAAATTCCGCATCCGGCTCGGTATCGCCTAGGAATTAGCACGGGCGAATTGGCAGACTATATGACCGAAATTATGACGATTCGAGGTGCCCCTTATCGGGTTGCCGATAAAACCCTTCAGGGCATAGAGCATCCTGAACCCAAGGCGATTCTCAAGCACAACACCCTGACCGCGATCTCCGCTGCCAATTTCATTCGTCATCCACTCACCGATGAGGTCTTTTCTTTCGCGCAATTATCATTAATCGTGAGTGGGCTTTATGATCCCTATGGAAGTGGGAGAGCCT
>Ga0105046_10015614_pt1 | contig 11669 bp, 13 predicted proteins | sample MAT03_FD_78385 | JGI IMG/M metagenome (GOLD analysis project Ga0105046, IMG submission 78385) | Freshwater microbial communities from Lake Fryxell liftoff mats and glacier meltwater in Antarctica - MAT-03 (megahit assembly) | ecosystem: Environmental > Aquatic > Freshwater > Ice > Liftoff...
AACTTTGCGGCGAATTTCAGTTTATAGTGATTAAAGATGCCTTCGATATCGCGCTACTGAGCAAAAAAACATTGTTACAGCTTGTCGGCTGTCGGCAACGGTGCAGCAAAACCGCCATAGCGCTTTGATTGCAAGGTTGTTGGACGAAAGCGAATTTCCCAGTTAGCGTAACAAAACCGCGAAGCGGGTAATTTTGCAAAGCGAAACGAAGTTTCTTCAAAGCCAAGGCGCAGGCGCGTTACACGTTCCGCGCCAAGCTCCATATGTTTCAATCCAGCCAATAACTGCCTATGACTAATCGTTACAGATCCGATATTGATGGTTTGCGCGCCTTAGCGGTATTGCCGGTCTTGTTTTATCACGCTGGAATTCCATACTTTAGCGGGGGTTATGTAGGCGTCGATATTTTTTTTGTAATTTCAGGTTTCTTGATTACTGGGCTTATTGTTTCAGAATTAAAGGCTGGGAGTTTTTCGGTTACGAATTTTTATGAACGCCGGATTCGTCGTATATTTCCAGCGCTTTTTTTCATGATTTTCTTGGTTATGTTGGCTGGCCTATTTATTCTATTGCCAAAAGAGTTTTCGTATTATGGCCAAAGCGCTATTGCCACGGCAACATTCGTTTCAAATATTTTTTTCTGGAAAACAACAACCAATTATTTCGATGGCCCTGCAGAAATCCACCCGTTATTGCACACATGGTCTTTAGCGGTTGAAGAACAGTTTTATATACTATTTCCGCTGCTGCTATTTATTATCTTCAAACACGCCAAAGAATATTTAGCGTTTATTTTATTACTCCTGCTGTTTGGATCATTAACTTTAAGTATTTGGGGCGTCCATAACGCACCCACCGCAACCTTCTACCTAGCACCGACGCGCGCCTGGGAATTATTGGTAGGCTCAATTCTTGCGATTGGCGTGCTACCGGCGGTAACGCGAAGTTTTTCTGCAGCTTTACTGGGCCTGCTAGGGCTAAGTTGCATCGGTTATTCGGTGTTTTTTTACGATTCAAACACCGCATTCCCTGGACTTGCAGCCGTGGTACCGTGTCTGGGCGCGGCATGCATTATTTATGCTGGGTCCGGCAAGCACCAAACGCTTGTTTCAGCGCTGCTTTCATCGCGCCTGCTAGTTGGGATTGGACTAATTTCCTATTCACTTTACCTCTGGCACTGGCCGCTGATTGTTTTTCTACGCCACCACATTTTACTGCGCGCACTGACCCCAGCAGAAACAGCCTGCGTCGTCGCCGCTAGTTTCATCATGGCAATAATTTCATGGCGATATGTTGAAAAGCCGTTTCGCGGCCAGAGCGGATTTTTAACTCGGCCGAAGCTTTTCGGTGCTGGATTTACATGTATTGCTTTGGCGGTCACGCTAGGGCTGTCGCTATCGATAAGTAGCGGTTTACCGCAGCGCTTTGAAGGCCTGGACAAGGTTGCAATGCAACAAGAGCCGCTGATGCCTGAGTGGGCCGCGTACAAGTCAGACGATTGCTTTATTTCAAACCCAGGCAGCCGGAAGCAGTCCAGTTGCATGCTTGCTGCCGGTAGCGCAAACGGCGGGCGCGCGCTATTGTGGGGTGATTCCTTTGCTGCACACTATGCCACCGGCTTCCTGCAGCAGCAGTCGAACATACCCTTTTTTTTGCTGAGATATACCTCGCCGAGGTGCCCGCCAATATTCGATTATTATGCGGCATCAAATCCCGAATGCACGGATTTTAATAAAGCCGCGTTGAAATTGATAAAAGAAAATCAAATCGACACTGTTATTATATCAGCACAATGGCAGTCGTATCTAGAGCGATCTAAATTAAACTACCAGCAAATAGGTTCGACCGTTAACAAACTATCCGCAAACGGAATACGAGTTATTCTGATTGGTCAAAGCCCATTATATAGTTTCACCTATCCAGACGAATTTTATTTTTCCCAGTTGCGCCACGCTACAGACCCAGGCTTTGCCGAGATTGAGTTTCCGCCGTCCATCAACAGTGAAATTGAGAAATCGGCGCCAAACGCCACCTTTTTTGATCCTACACTCGCGCTATGTCGCGGCAGTAAATGCCTTTACCGGGAAGGTAATATGTATTTAGTAGCCGATAGCGGGCATCTAACGCGATATGGTAGCAAAAAAATGGTGGCTGCCTTGCTTGCTAAAATTAACACCACCAGCGCTCGAAATCAGAGGTACTAATATTTTTTCCGGATGAACCCCTTAAAACGACTTGCCGTACACATGTATTTGCGGTGCATTATGAAGTCTTTCACGAACAAATGATTCGTTTCGAATGAAGAGCGTATTCCCTGCGCTAAGGTTCTTGCCGTCTAGACTTATCAATTCGCGCCTTAGTGGGTTGTACGAGTAAGTTTTGAAACCGTATGCAAGCATCATCGACAAGATCTTACCCTCATCATATTGATACCTTTCGCCACTACCATTCAATTCCATGATGACGGAGTGCACATTCGCGTTTCGAAGGGTTTGCTCGGCTCCTTCCAGCACTGGTGTCTCAAAACCCTCAACGTCAATCTTTATCAGTGTTGGGCCGTCGATCTCAACGGCTTTATCAAGTGTCATCACCTTGACTGATACCGATCCGGGCGCGACCTCATCCTTAGCGAGCGCATGGTTCACTGTATCTAAGTCGCTTGTAAAAAAGAGAGTACCCTCTTCTTGAGCTAGCCCCACATTAAAAGCGGCGACTTTAGCCCCGATACCGTTGAGTCGTATATTTTCCGTCAGCCGTAAGAAAGTACTTGGAATAGGTTCAAAAGCATATCCACGCGCGGCGCGGGCTGCACACGCCAGTATGGTGTACGAACCGACATTTGCGCCGATATCGATGAAGACATCATCTTCCCGTAATACGTGGAGTAGATACCCCATATCTTGGAATTCGTGCAGGCCTGTGTAGATGTTTCCGGTAAGCCCGGTTTCCCCGGTTCGCACGAGAAATCGGGCCCCATCAATCCAGTCGAACACAATTGCACCAGGCGCAAGTCGACTACTAACTTGCCAACGCACAAAGCGGGTCATTGAACGTATTTTTTGATTTTCATTAATTGGGTGGCTTGTAATGAACTTCAGAACCGAAAGTAATGACATAGAATCTCTTGAGTCGTACAGCGACTGTGAAGTCTTACTGGGCGTTACGCATTGGGAACGCGCCATATGAGCATACGACGGTCGGCTAGTTGAACAGGCACTAGACCTTGTTGCCGTTAAGCAGCCGTATCGATCTGACTGACCGTTCGCTTTTTTAGATCTTACTCCCGAAGTACGCATTATGACGATTGACTTGGGGCATCAAGTCTTCGGACATCGAGCGCGGCTATTGGGTATTGAAAAGCGACATTGAAATCGCGCCGATGCATCACCGGATTGAGCTGCGGATTAGGGCGGCCGCGCTGATCTGTTTTCTGGCGCTGATGCTGCATCGAATCTTGCGATTGAAACTAAAACGCGCAGAATCCGAGTTCAGTCCGACCCGAGCGCTAGCAGAATTGCGCGCTATCCAGCGCCATGCGATCACGCTAGGATAAAGATTTCGCGGGCATCCGTGAAGCTCAACCGCAATGTGTGGCTGTGTCCCCCTCATCAGCCAATTTTTTGACAAACCATCACCACCGTTTTGCCCAGCATTCCAAAGGTGAGCGGATCCAATAGCCTGGACGCACGGACCAGCACGTTGTCCCATAAGGCAATCTGGCTGGGCGTCGGGCTACTGGCCTGCAGGAACAGACGATTTCCGAGGCTGGCCAGCAATCCGGCACTGTCCAAGTAGCGCAGGCGGTGAATTTTCATGCCGCATGGCAGCAGACGCGTTAGATCAGCACGGTTGTAACGCCGGAAATGGCCGATCGCTTGGTCAAACGGCGTGAACAACCAGTTGTGCGCCGGCGCCAGCACAACCAAGCATCCGCCGGGACGTATGAGGCGCGCCGCGCACTCCAGCTGACTACGATCATCTTCAATGTGCTCAAGCACATCGATATACAAAACGGTATCGAAGCGCTCGTGGGGGTCAAGGTCGGTGAGCACTCCGTTCACGACCCGGGTGGCGCTCGGGATTGCGCCGCTGGTTGCAGCGGCCCGCAATCGCTCGGCAAGTCCGGGATCGGGCTCCAGCGCGGTCCAACGTGCGTTAACCAATCCGCTCAGAACTTCAATTGTTGCGCCAAGGCCAGCCCCAACATCCAAAACGTCGCCACGCACATATTCTGCGATCTGCGCCGACCAGTAAGCCTTCCAATGCTTGGCATGGGCGAAAAGCTCAAGCTCGGTGCCCACATAGTCCAATGCGCTCATCGATTCTTCTTCACAAAAAGTGTCTTCACAGGCAGACCAAGCTGCACTTCAAGATGGATCTCACGGGCACTGATAATCAACGATGTTCCTGCTGCGAAGGTGTGGTGTGGTTAGATCGGCAGAATACTCCCCCAGCAATTGTCGGTGCTTGGGTAAAAAGCTAGCACGGAATGCGGCGCTTAGCCAAGCCACTCGCTTGCCTTTTCCGGTCAATCGAACGCAGCCTTCTTCGATCACAATCGTGCCTGACTCCAGCTGTTCAGTCAGTCTGGCGTCAAGCACGCGGTACTCCTGCATGAACTCGCCAGCAATTACGCCTTCGAGCGCCGCTTGTTTGATGCCACCACCGCGCTGTTCCAACTTTTCCAACAGGTAAAACGAAAGCGAACGATCAATGACGGTGGGGACGGAAATTGCAAACGCATAGCCCCCGAGCAGCCAAATAAGGCATAGCAAAACTCTCTCCGCATTTTCGATAATCCGAAACTGCGGTAATAGATAAACAAGAAAGACGCTGATAACCGCTGCCACCACTACATCTTGCAACGCACTGTAAAAGACCACGTCAACGAAGAAAAAACGCGCATGTATAATGTAGATAACTAGCAGGATCGACACAAACATGCCGACCGCCAGCGCACTGATCACTAATTTCCTGGCTTGAACACCCACAACCTTCCCCCGATGTAAGTGAAAAGAGTCTGCATCGCCGCACCGACGATAAAACCCAAACGGTAGTCCCAACCGGCTAGATCGCTCCACCCAAACAAAAAGGCACCGTGAAACATTGCTATCGCCGCGTACAACACGCAGAATTTGGAAAATTGCGCAAACGCAGACTCGCCGCTGGCGCGAAACACCAGATAGCGATTACCCACAAAAGACACACAACTGCCTACCACTGCGGCCAGCATATTGGCAAAACCTACGTTTTGCATGGAAGCAATCTCCACCAGAAATGCCAACGTTGCGAAATGGAAACACGCTGCAACCACGCCGTTCAATAAAAATCGAGCAGGCTGGGCCAGCATTATAGCCCGAAGCTTAGTAGGCGCTCGGCTAACTTGACTAAGCCTCAAGAACACGCTCAATCAGCAAACGATAATCTGGTGCCACGGGACTCACGCTGCGCACCACTCCGGTCAACATCAACGTCATTAGGGTAATTGCTCCGGTTTGTAGAAAAACCAAAAGTAAAATACCCAAGGCTACCGAAAACCAACCGGGTGTTGCGTAATCGATCGATTTCAATGCCACTGCCATCACTACGCCTGCCAACGATAAAGAAGCCACGAAAGCGCAGGCTGCGCCCACCCGCACCAGCACATCTTCGGCAAAGATCATCAATCCTTTGAAGCCATGCAAGGCCAAGCCGACAAAGTTCATTTTGCTGGCTCCCGCGTAACGTGCCCCTCGGTCAATTGGGCAGGTTTTCCATCGCAAGCGAGATAACAAAACGGTGCCCGCTACATGAGTGGCCAACTCCGACATCGCAGAAAGTCTGTTGAGTGCGACTGGGTTCATCGCCATGAAATTGCCAAAACTGATGGCCCGGCCCGTCAGCAAGCGGAACAGCAGCTTATAAATTAAATAGAAACTCTTGAATCGAAGCGTTTCAATTCGACTGCGGCGCTGCGCCACTACGATATCTGCATCCGCGTCTTCCAGCGCGGCCAATAAAACGGCGATGGTGGATGGCAGGTCTGCGCCATCGCAGTCCATGACGACCGTTGGCGCGCGGTTGCCCAAGACATCGGCGACGTAGCCCAGTCCGGTGGCAATGGCGCGTTGGTGGCCGACGTTGCGCCGCAATTGCAGCACCACTCCGGCCAATCCGGCTGCCTTGAGCGCTGCCACTGGTAACGGTGTGCGCACCGAGCCATCGTCAACCGCCACAACAAAGGTGCCTAGTCCACAGGTCGCGGCTAACTGCGCGAACATGAGCGTCGCCGACTCGGTATCCTCAAAAACCGGGGTAACCACAACCAGAGTTGGCTGATTTTGACCACTGTTAAAAATTGAAAGATGCCTTGGCTTATGCAAGTGATGAGTCATCAATAGTTCGCGAAAAAAATGTCAGTGAAATAGTTACCAGGATGCAAAGTCTTCGGAGCGCGCACTGTTCAATTTGGGTTGGAAATCATGGGATTTCGTTTATTCCGTATATCGTAACACCGGCAGCGTTGGCAAATGCTCGGCTGTTGCCGAGCGGCTGAAACACCACCCAGCTGACATTGTATGACACGCTTACGATATCACTACCAACCGCAATATGGCCGTGATTCGCCAGCAATACCAGCTCAGCCATGTTGGTCTGACGATCTTGCAGCGGCGTAACGCCAAGCCCTCCTGATCTGGGGCGATGGTAAAAACCCCACTAAAAAGATCGAAACGTTCGCTGCCAAAGACTGCAGTCTCAGCAAAACCTATTGATGCTCTGGCCGGGCCTAGCCAATATTGATTGGGCGGCCGATGTCGCGCGCTGCAAAATACCCGGTATCAGTTGCTCGTAACTTGGCAAGCAGGCGCGCGTGGTTTTTGATCTTCATTAATTGCGTAGCTTACGATTAATTTTAGTAGGGAAAATAATGGCGCAGAGTCTCGCGGGACAGAAAATGGTTGAATTACCGTTGAATTTCAGCCAGACGCATCTGCGTCTATTCAACCAAGCCCGCGACGCTATATAAAAAACAATGTTCAATTCGAAGGCTTTCTAGCAATAGCAATCATAGACTTTGCCAATACCGAAAATCTTCCCGCACGTCTAAATTTTATATCAATAAACCCGGCTTCCGACAGCAATTTCCGCAACGTATTTTCAGACCAGAACTTAATATGGCCACCATCCCAAAGCGCAGTAAAATGCGCATCTAATTTCCCTGTCAAAGCCAATGCAAGGTTTTTCCAATATCCATGGAATGGAGTCGAAATTACTGCAATACCATCAGGCTCTAATAGATCAAAAACATTTTTTGCGAATACTTTAGGAAAATACAAATGCTCTACCACCTCTAAACTCATAACAACGGGAAATTGACCAAATCTTTCACGCAAATTTTCATAAGCCGAACCTTCTTCGAGCCTAACATCTGGAAATGTTTTATTTGCCTGGCCAATGCCAGTTTGGCTATAGTCAATACCGACAATGTCAATTTTTTTCAGGTGTAGCCAGTTTGCTACAGAACCATTCCCACATCCTAGTTCAAATATTTTCGTTGCTTTTAGATCGGTTAAAATATCGTCAATTACCGGGAGTAAGTAACTGTGCGCCCACCCTAAATCCGCATTCTGATAATCATAATTATTGCTATTATTTTCCACTCGAAAGTCCTAAACACTTATTTAAAAAACTTACTCTGATCGCTCGCTCACAGTCATCATCCCAATTAATTAACTTATTTGATTAAAAACAATCTTCAGTAATCTTGAAATAATTCTGTCTAAGTAGGGCGAAGTAGAGTTTACGTAAAATTTACGCAGGCTGGTCATTTCGGTTGCAGTCTGAAACCCATCTTTCGAGAGACTTAAAACCCAGTCACTTAAGAATGGGGCTAATACACGTGAAATTACGAACCCACAAGATTGCTAGTTACCAAACAATCCGCTTGCGGTGTTAAGTCTACTATCATATGCTTGTGTTTCACCAGCAATCAACTTCTTGGTCAAGTTGCGACCACTCACACCACGCTGGCGGCCCATCGATTTCCGCGCTGAAATAGCATTTACACACGCCGCATGAAGCCAATTTCACCAAGTTTTCTGTTTTAATTTATGCATACAAGGCTGAGTTGTGACTAAGATCGGCGGTATGGTGTGGTGCTTTGGGACTATTTTTCATTCTAAAATCAAATTTAATGTTAATGTTAATGGGTGTGATTATGTTGATGGAGATTCGCAGATCGTTGCGACTCATCGCTGCCTTGAGATTTGCTTCATTTGCTGCGCCAGTCACTCTTAGAAAGCGAGGTGGGTTCTGACGCTCACCTCGCCGCAGCGAGTGCGGCTATTGTTTCTCTGCGGCGGCACGGTTACTTTCGGGTTTGAACGCGTCATACTTCGATACATCGAAGGCCTAGCTGCGCGCAACTCGCCGATCTATTGCACAGCTAGCGGCTGGACGGATGGCGTATTCGCTTCCGAACTCAGGCGTATTGGCGTGGCACATGAGCTGATCAAACTGGGTTGGATCTATATCAGCCAGTGGCGCTGGACGCTTGATTCGCTTCGACACCTTCCACAGGCGCGCGCGCAATTTGTGCAGGTCAATAAGAAATTTGCGCCTGATCTCGTGATTCATAGTGGCTATCGATCCATCGCAATGTCGGCGGGAATTTTCGGCAGTAAGCACATCGTTGCCGTGCAAGACTATTGGACGTCCAAGTGGGAAACGGCGCTGATTCGACGGCTTGATCGAAATATTCTTGCGTATCTCGCTTGCTCGGAAGACATCCGCAATCATTTGATCTCGATCGGCCTTCCACCTGAAAAGATTTACCGTATTTACAACCCCATGACTTTTCCCGACCAACCACCACCGCGGGCGGCGGTGGTGCGGCCGTTCACTTTTGGCATTACGGGGCAAGTTATCGAGCGCAAAGGCCACCACATAATCTTTCAAGCCATTGCTGAGATCCACAAACAGCATCCTGCGCTTGCACTTCAACTCAAAATCTTCGGGCAAGGCAACGATGCTTACGTAGCCAAACTTCACGAACTAGCAAAGCAACTGAACATAGATTCTGACGTGCAGTGGTGTGGCTACCGCGATCATCCGGATAAGTTTTATCCTGAATTTGATTGTGCCCTCGTGCCCACAATAACGCCCGACCCTTGTCCGCTAGCCGCGATTGAACCAGGCGCTTACGCCCTGCCCGCGATAACCTCGATGGCCGGTGGCCTCGCTGAACTCGTAATCGATGGGCAAACCGGTTTTCTTGTACCGACTGGTGACGCACATGCTTTGGCCGCCAGGATGGTAGAACTTGTTCAAAATCCAGAACTCGCAAAAACGCTGGGAAACCAAGCGTTTACTGCCAATCGGCAGCGCTTCGCTGAGCCAGTCGTAATCGACCAACTCGATGAAGTCTTTCAAATTCTTACTGCCACAAGGTTAAATTTCCATGCTACATAGCCTAACAAGTCGAACCATCGTTCGCACCGCACTCTGGTTCGTTGGCCTCTGGAAGCCACAAACCCAAACAACCGTTGCGGAACGCGCTGCCGTCGCCCGTCACGCTGCGGGCAAAAATCGACTCGCCGAAATTGGCGTTTTCAATGGCGTGACGACCATTGAAATTCGCAAGACCATGTCGCCTACTGGCCTGCTTTGGGCGATCGATCCTTTCCCAGCGGGCAAGCTCGGTTATTGCATTGACGAAAAGATTAGCCGCAGCGTGATTTCAAAAGTAAAGACAGGCCACGTCGAGTTTATAAAACTCACGGGTAAGGACGCGGCGGCGCGGTACAGGAAGGAGAGACTGGAGGCCGTTGAGTTTCTGTTTATTGACGGGGACCACTCTTGGGCGGGGATAGAAGCCGACTGGACGCAATGGTCCCCATTAATCGCGACAGACGGCATTGTCGCGCTGCACGATAGTCGCTCAACACCTGAAAACCCCAGCACACTTGATAGCGTACGCTATACGCAAGAAGTCATCCGAATAGATCGACGTTTTGAATTGATTGATGAGGTTGATTCGCTATCCGTGTTTCGACGCACCGAACATCCATAGGCTGCATAACCATGTTAACGCTACGCAAGCTCGCCACGCGCATCCTTCCAAGTAAGACGAAGCTTTGGCTTGCCAGAAAATTAGCAAGTTACCGGCCGGTTCCGCAACTGCGTTTCAAGCAAATACAGCCAACCGAGCTTGAAGTAAAAAAAACTCGAAGCTTGAGTCCTCTGGAAGAACTCGGCGAAAAGTACGGTGCAACAAAACGCTACCATGACTACCTTAAACACTACTGGACACACTTCCGGGAAACCCGCGAAAGCGTCCAGAACGTTCTTGAGATTGGTGTTCAGACGGATCGTTCAGTACGGATGTGGCGCGAGTTTTTTCCCAACGCAGTAATCCATGGTTTGGATATTGACCCGGGATGCAAGGCTTACGAACAAGACCGAATTCAAATCACTATAGGGGACCAAACCCAACCTGCGGTGCTTGAGGAATGCCTGAGCAAAATGTCCGGCCCGCCCGAAATCATCATTGATGACGGCAGCCACCGCGCCGATCATCAAATCCTCAGCATGAATTATCTTTTCCCCAGAATGGCAGCACATGGTATCTATGTCGTCGAAGACACTGGCGGCTGCGTGGAAGATACGCGCCTACGTACCGTGAACCGCCTACAGAAACTTATTGGCTCCATTTTCTATTGGCCACGCAGCCCAAATACACACTGGACCACGCTGAGCGAGTTTCCGGAATCAGCGAGCTGGGCGGATCGAAACATCACAGGTATCGCTTTTTACAGGTGGATCGTATTCGTTATGCGGGGGCAAAACCCCGGCGATAATCCGCATCTACCGCTTTCACCGGAGCGCGTCACTGCGGACGGGTTGGCTCCAAACTGATTTGCGAACGTACCAGCTGATCGTCAAACACTTTCTAAGCGCTTGTTAAATTAGGCTGGCTTTTATTTATTATTTATTATTTATTCGGAAATCAAACTTCTTAATTGCTATTTGACTCTGATACCACGCTTTCATCAAGCAAAATACAAAGCCCGGCTTACCATCTAAAAAACCCAATCTAAAAAAGTAACTGTAAAAAAAATATACTAGTCCACGGGATGGAATTTTACCAGCCAGCCGCTTTAACGCGGCACGTTTAATCAACGCGTTTGACGAAAATAATTCGCTAGGATGTAAACCATTTTTTTCTTGTTCAAGCTCAAATTCGGCCTCCTTACTCGAATACCGATTTTGCCGGTCAAACCATTCTGCAATACCTTTCAAATTTTCATCAATTAAATCGTGAGCAAGGTCTTTAACTTCACCTCGAACGTCTTGTGACTCAGCATGACCACGGTTGATGTATCGAACGCGGTCAATGTGTATGAACCGCACTACCCAGCTTGGATAAAGGCTACTGTAGCGCAGCCATTGGCCCCACATATAAAACCGCCGCCGCAACCGGTATGCGCCTATGCCTTCGGGATCCCGACTTGCAACCGTTGCCATCTCGTCAACGAGTGCAGGTGTTACACGCTCGTCAGCATCCAAGATTAAAATCCATGCATATTTTGGGCTAGTATTGTCTAATGCCCAATTACGTTGCTGGCCAAACCCCGTAAATTTGTTCTGAAAGAAACGTGCGCCGTGACTTTGACACAACGTTTCAGTGT
>Ga0105046_10015622_pt1 | contig 11666 bp, 8 predicted proteins | sample MAT03_FD_78385 | JGI IMG/M metagenome (GOLD analysis project Ga0105046, IMG submission 78385) | Freshwater microbial communities from Lake Fryxell liftoff mats and glacier meltwater in Antarctica - MAT-03 (megahit assembly) | ecosystem: Environmental > Aquatic > Freshwater > Ice > Liftoff...
ACTCGGGACGGCCATTACCCAGGGTTGCACCCTGGGCTGACATCGGGCCGCCCCGTGGGGGCTGAGGGAAGGGGATCACCGTGCCACAGTCGCTCTCAAAGGTCGTCGTGCATCTCGTCTTCAGCACCAAGCAGCGGTCCCCCTGCCTGTGAGACCAATCCTTGCGGGCAGACCTGTACGCCTACATGGCCACCATTCTTCGCGACAACGTCGATTCCCCAGCTCTGATCATCAACGGCATAGAAGATCATGTGCATATCTTGCTCCTGCAGAGCCGGAAATTCGCGTTGATGGATATCATCAAGGAAGCGAAAACCGAAACGACCAAGTGGCTCAAAACACAGCCTCTGATCCGTCCAGACTTCGCGTGGCAAGCTGGCTATGGGGCTTTCTCAGTGAGTGAGTCCAACATTCCGCAAGTCAAGAAATACATCGAGAACCAACAGCGGCATCACCAACGAATGGCTTTCCAGGACGAGTTTCGGGAACTCTGTCGACGACATTCGATCGACATTGATGAGCGGTACGTCTGGGATTGAGGGCGTTCAGAGCCCGGCCATCGCGCGTGTGTTGCTCGAATGCCTCGCCTCAACCCCCACGGGGTGCCCCGATGTCAGCCCAGGGTGCAACCCTGGGGCCGATGCCGTACAACATATGTTAGCCCCCACGGGGCGGCCCTAAATTCACCGACGGCGAACACGCCCGGACGACTTCTAGGGCCGCCCCGTGGGGGCTGGAAAACTCGGGACGGCCATTACCCAGGGTTGCACCCTGGGCTGACATCGGGCCGCCCCGTGGGGGCTGAGGGAAGGGGATCACCGTGAGACGCGCTTGGGTCGTGATCGTTCTGGGAATGTTCTTGGCTGTCTGTCCGATCTTTGGGCAAGAACCTGCCCCACCTCCGACATTCCCCGCTCCCTTCAACACCGAACCGGCCTCGGCGGGGTTACCACTCCCCCCAGAAGAAGCGGCCAAGGGCTTTCAAGTTCCGCCAGGGTTCCACGTCTCGGTCTTCGCAGCTGAGCCGGATGTTCGCCAGCCGATTGCGATGACGTGGGACGGGCGAGGGCGGTTGTGGGTGGCGGAGAATTACACGTATGCGGATCGTCAGACGACGTACGATTTTAGTCTGCGCGACCGGGTGCTGATCTTCGAAGACAAAGACGGCGATGGGAAGTTCGACGAACGCAAAGTGTTCACCGACGATGTCCAGCTGCTGACCAGTGTTGAGATCGGGCGCGGGGGCGTGTGGTTGATGACGCCGCCCCAGCTGATCTTCATTCCGGACAAGGACCGCGACGACCGGCCCGATAGCGAGCCGGTCGTGATGCTCGATGGGTTCACACCGGCCAGAGACAGTTATCACACGTTCGCGAATGGGCTGAAGTGGGGGCCGGATGGGTGGCTCTATGGACGCTGCGGGGCGAGCAGTCCGGGGCGCATTGGGGTGCCGGGGACGCCGGATGAACAGCGGGTTCCCATCAACGGTGGCATCTGGCGGTTTCATCCGCGGAGCCAAGTCTTCGAAGTCCTCTGCCACGGCACCACGAACCCGTGGGGCCTCGATTGGAACTCCAGCGGCGAGGGGTTCTTCGTCAACACCGTCAACGGTCATCTGTGGCAGGTCATCCCCGGAGCCCACTACAACCGCCCGCACAGCGAAGACCCGAACCCGTACGTCTACGAGATGATCGACACGCACGCCGATCATTATCATTGGGACACCGGCAAGGAGTGGCACGACTCACGAACTCCGTCCCCCGAACACGATCGGCGGGGCGGGGGGCACGCCCACAGCGGGTGCTTGATCTATCAAGGTGGCAATTGGCCGAAAGAGTACGACGACAAGCTGTTGACACTGAATTTTCACGGGAGGCGCGTGAATGTCGAGCGGATCGAGCCCGAAGGAGCCGGGAACGTCGCCCGTCACGAGCCGGACATGCTCAAGGCTGCCGACCCGTGGTTCCGAGGGATCGACCTCTCGACCGGCCCCGATGGCAGCGTCTTCATCATCGATTGGAGCGACACTGGCGAGTGCCACGATACGACCGGAATACATCGCTCGTCGGGGCGGATCTATAAGGTCTCGTACGGGACGCCGGAGCCGATTGCGCCGTTCGACATTCACGCGATGTCGAATATCGAATTGGTCGAGATGCATCGACGAAAGAACTCTGCCGGGAGATCAAACAACTGGTGGACACGGCAGGCTCGACAGGAACTGTACTCCCGTGAAGAGGCGATTCGACGCGACACCACGGAAATGGATCGGGTCAGATCATTGCTCTTCGAAGACCGCGCTGGCGACGATTCACGATTGGAGCGGCTGCAGACGCTGCGGGGTCGCGTGGGCTTTAGCCCACGCGAGGGCGAGAAACCTAAAGAGGCGTGGGCTGCAGCCCACGCTACGGAGTCGTCGCTCGCGCTGCAAGAACTCGTCGATCAATCCCCGATTGACACGATCATGGGGCAGACCCACCCACTCGCGATCGCTCCGAGTGAGCAGACCATGCAACAGCTCCTCCAGATGGCCCGGCGGACCAATACCGGCCAAGTGCGACTGACCCTCGCTTCCGCACTCCAGCGTCTCCCCGTCAATCGCCGCCTCGAACTCGGGCACTGGTTGGTACTCGATGAAGAGTACGCCGACGATCACAATCTGCCACTCATGGTTTGGTACGGTCTCATGCCGGTGGCGGAGTCCGACCCGGCGGGGCTCGCCAAGCTCGCGGTTCAGTGTCAGCTGCCGACGACTCGGCGTCTCATCGCGCGGCGGCTGGCCGAGATGATCGACCACAGGCCGGGTGCGATTGACGGGCTGCTGACCGAGCTGGCTCAAGTGGAGTCGCCGCCCGCTCGTGATCAGGTGCTCGTGGATGTGCTGCGGGGCATGGCAGAGGCGTTCGTCGGGCGGCACAAGCTCACCGCTCCAGCGAACTGGAAGGCCATCGAGCAACTCGCCGCTCTGACCTCGAACCCCAAGATCGCCGAGAGCGTGCGCTCTCTGAATCTGCTCTTCGGTGATGGCCGGGCACTCGACGAGGTCAAGCGTATCGTTCGTGACAGCGAGGCTCCGATCGCTCAGCGGAAGACCGCCCTGGCCACCCTCGTCTCCCTCAAACCGGACGACTTGCAGGGGATCTGCGAAGAGTTCCTCAGCACGCGATCACTCAACACGGTCGCGATCACCGGGCTCGCCGGGAGCGATGACCCCCAGCTGGCCCAGCGGCTGGCCACGTGCTACCGCAACTTCTATCCGGCAGAGCGTCCCGCGCTGATCGATGTCCTCGCCTCGCGCCCGAACTTCGCAGAGGCTCTGCTCGTGGAGATCCGGGATGGCAAGATCCCGCGCTCCGACCTGACCCCGATCCACGCTCGCCAAATCCGCAGCTTCGAGAACCCCGAACTCTCGCAGCAGCTGACCGAGGTCTGGGGCGAGCTGCGCGACTCGCCGGAGGAGAAGCTCGCTCTGATCGCTTCACTCAAACAACAGCTGACCCCCGATGCCTTGGCACAGGCCGATAAGGGGCAGGGGAGGGTGCTGTTCCAAAAGACGTGTGCCACCTGCCACCGGCTGTACGGGCACGGCGAGTCGATCGGCCCCGACCTGACCGGAGCCGGTCGGGCCAGCCTCGACTACTTACTCATCAACATGGTCGACCCGAGTGCCACCGTCGGTGCCGAGTACCGCATGTCGGTCGTGCTCCTCAAGGATGGACGCATCCTCAACGGCATCGTTGCCACTCGTAACGAGCAGACGCTCACTCTGCAGACCGCCAAGGAACGCACAACGCTCGAACTGGGTGACATCGAAGAGGTCAAAACGTCAACGATTTCGCTGATGCCCGATGGCCAATTGCAAACCCTCACCGCCGAACAAATCCGCGACCTCGCCGGGTATCTCATGCACCCGGTGCAGGTGCCAGTGCCGTGAGCTGCCGTTGAACAGACGACTCGCTCAATATCCAACAGTAGCGAGTCTCGTTGCGACTCAACACCTCAACGGGGCATCAGCTTCAACTGCGAAGCGATCCTTTCCCAGGGAGTCACCACCACGCTGCACGGATTGGTCGAAGCCGTATGGCAACCGAAGAGTCCGTTCGGAAATTGCGGGCCGCAAGACTCTGCCAAGACATCAATTCCATCGGTGTCTTGAACGCCTGCAATGGAAAATTTACCGACGAATCGATGATCTCCGGACCGCTCGTACAAGAAGAACTGGCTCTGCCCCTGGCTGGAGAGAATCAGATAACCCGCTTCCCCTGATTGTTTGAACAGCGTCACGCCTTCGAGATCGGGCTTCAGGTCGTGCTCTCCCAAGCGAATCACTAACTCACCCGGTGCTGACTGATCCGGATCGGCTCCCATCTCCCATACTCCAAGTTCTTCCTCGGAGACATACAGCCGGCCGAGTTCATCGTCGGCGACGGCGCCTTCCGATTTTCCAGTGGTCCACTGACGCACGATCTTGGACTTGACCATTCCTTCGGCAGAGACTGACAACTCGTATTGCACTTGCGATCCCGTATCGGAGGTCACGATCGCATACAGCGTTCCGGTGACTCGATTGTGGTACAGGCACAACCCGTAGTTTTGCTCAGTCAGGAGGTCTTCCGCGTCCAACCGCTTCAACCTCCGGTCGGACCGACTGATCTGAAACACGGCCAGCCGATATCCTCCCGACCTTTGATTCACAACGACGAGATCTCGGCTTTGATCTCCGCAACGGACTCCCTGACGGATGTCAATATTCCCGGGTTGGGGCAATGGCACCGACTGCAACAGTTTGCCATTGAGGTCAAAGACCGCAATGAGGTTGGCTTTTTTGTCAGACGTGATAATCAGACTCTGCGAAGGGTCCGTCTGATCTCGCCAAATGCACAAATCATCCTGGTCACTCGCCGCCGGATGATCCAAACGCAAGGTCGATTCCACAGGAGTTGATTCTGCCATCAGTGGCTCGATCCAAACCCCCAGAATCGTAAAGCCGAAGAATAGCATCACTCCTCGGGCGAAGACTGCCTGCGGGAAGAGATCGACGACTGGAAGCATGAAAGCTTTCCTGATGAAAAACGGACCGGACGTCGCATGGTCGCCTACGTCCGGTCGGACCTGGGGGCCAGGCTGCGGCCGCATATTCTGTTCAGTGAAGCGCTTCAGACTGGCGAGTTCAGAACTCTCCGACGACTTCACTGCCTGCGCGCGTAATCAGAGCCACCATCGTCCCCATGTCGATGTTTTCACTAATAAATCGCACGGAACCGTCTGCCAGACAGAACATCGCTCCCCCGGTGTGGAAGCTATAGAACTCGGCATCATTGTTTCCATTGATCGGGCGGCCACCCGAGCCGACAACGGCTGGAGTTCCGGCTTTTCCCAAGCCATCAGGACGCGTCGAGTTGGGCCCCATGGAGCGGTCAGGGTCAGCCCAACTCGTGCCGGTGATTAAGACCAGTGCTCCACTGCCAGACTGAAAACGACTCGCGGTCACGGCTGGGTAAGCGGCATTTCCGAGAAATGATGCGGGAATCTGCTTACCGCCTGCATAAAACCCGAAAGGGCCGCCTGCCGATTCAGCCACCATCACTGTGTTGCTGGTTCCATCCGAAATATTTCGCATCCGCCCGGAAGACTCGCTGGGCTGGTTAATTCGCCCTCGAGGGATCACTCCCAGCAGTGCCTGCGGGTTAGTCGGTGCAGGCACACCCATCCCGAAAGTGTACCAGTCCGCTGAAACCCGGGTGATTAGACTGTAATCCGCAGCAGCGCCTCGTGGGACGACAGCTGGATCAGTACTCAGGTCAACGCGATCTCCAGCGGCAGTCGATGGGCATTGGAATGTTCCAATAGGCGTCTGCACGGCTGTATGGTTGATCGGATTGCTCCAGCGGAAGCTGAAGTTGTATAGGTTGTACACATTCGCCTGGTCCATGTAGGGCAGGATCATGGCCATTCCGGAGTGCCAGCGATCGCGTTGATTGGACGCACTGAGCACTGAACCAGAAACAGTCGCTTGTGGCGGTGGATTCGGAACAGGAACCCGCCCCATCGGGAACGTGAGATGCGTGCTCTCATAGTTGTGCAGCGCCAGACCAATCTGCTTCAGATTGTTGCGGCAAGTCGAACGCCTCGCGGCCTCGCGTGCTTGCTGCACAGCTGGCAGCAGCAATGCAATCAAAACAGCGATGATGGCAATCACCACCAGCAACTCAATGAGGGTGAAACCCCGTTTACGACGGAATTGAATCGGCATGAAATGACCTTTCGAAAGAGGATTGACTGTGCGAGTGTGTTGCGGACTTCGCCAAAACCCGTGCTTTAACTGACACTTCGGGCATGAATCGAACTCGATTCACTCTGACGTGGACAACCTACTCCACGCTGACCAGCAATTGATTTCGAGATTTGGACTGAGACTCCATGATGAGATCGACCACAGCTTCCCCATCGCTTCCCGCTTCCACGTTGACCTGAATTCCCGACGTGCGTGCGTCTTGAAACATCTTCGGTATCAAGTCTTTGCCACGCTTGTCATCGTCTCGATCTGGTATTTTCGGGGGTTCGTACCAGTTGATCGCCAATGCGTACGAACCAGCTGGGGCACCCGCATGCAGCCCTTGTGTGAAGACTTCAAATCCGCCGTCCGCATCGACAGTGGCCCCGACCAGATGCTCAGGGGGCGTAGCCGGGTAAACTTCGAGATGGTCAACCGGGACAAAGAAAATCGACGCTCCTGTCGCAGGTTTGCCCGCGAGCAGAAGCTTCCCCTTCACGGGAAATGTCGCCACATCTAACTCTGGTTCAGAATGCGAACAGCCCGAGAATGTCGCCAGGAGGAAGATCATCAGATGAATCTTTCTCCAGTTCCCCTGAACCACATGGGACAGGCCCCCACTTTGACATTTTCTTGTATTCCGCATGGGATCGTTCCTCGCTGGGAGTGGGCTGGCAATGAAACACCTGAATCGTCGTCGTTCATCCGGAGTGACTGCCGCGAATCGATGCCGTCCGCTGATCGCGAACCGATCTGTCAATCCATTCGCACACAGGTCGCTCACTGTCATCTCGCGATAGCAATTTTGGCATCGAATATGAATTTTCAATCAAGAGCTGGTTAGAAATACATTAGTGTCAAATGGGAGATGCTGCCATTCTCAACGCTCAGCAACCCATCCGCTGCCACGTTGATGCCACTCGATGGGTTGCCGAGCCGGGCCTCTGGAGAATAATCGAAAGTGGGACTGCCAGATCGCATTCCATGATGCCCAGCCCTCGTTCCCCTCCAGTCACTGACACCCTGGGCCTAGGCCGCGTATACTGACTTTTCGCCGAAACTGTTTCCGCTTCGAAGGGAGTGACCGCGTGTCGTTGATGGAGGGGTTGACGCTGAGCCAGCAGATGGCGGTGCAGCATATCGATGGACCGCTGCTGGTGCTGGCGGGGCCCGGGTCGGGAAAGACGCGCGTGGTGACTCGACGCGTCGCCCATCTCGTCGAGCGAGGGGTGTACCCCTCGAAGATTCTGGCGATCACTTTTACCAACAAAGCCTCGCAAGAGATGGCCGAACGGGTCCAGCATCTGCTCCCCGGCAGCCGCGTGCGGGTCTCCACGTTTCACCGGTTCTGTGCGAGCTTGCTCCGGCAGCACGCGGAGATTGTCGGACTCCAGCCCAACTACTCGATCCTCGACATCAGCGACCAGCGCGGCATCCTCCGCGAAGTCATGAACGACCTCGACTACGACACCTCGCACTTCGGCCCCGACAAGATCGCCGGGCGGATCTCCCAACTGAAGAACGACCTCGTCTCGCATGAGCAATACTCACTGCGAATGAACGAGTGCCCCGGCGATCTGTGGGAGACTGTCACGGCCCGGATCTATCCGGCGTACCAGAAGCGGATGTTGGAAGCGAACTCCGTCGACTTTGACGACTTGTTGATCCATGTCGCGAAGATGCTGACCGAGCATGCAGAGCTGCGGCAGAGTCTCGACCAGCGGTTCCGGTACATCATGGTTGACGAGTACCAGGACACGAATGCGGCGCAGTATCAAATCGTCCTGGCTCTGTCACAGCGGTTCCCCAACCTGTGCGTGACCGGTGATCCCGACCAGTCGATCTACGGCTGGCGCGGGGCTCGCATCGCCAACATCCTGCAGTTCGAAAGCGACTATCCGCAGGCCAAAGTCATTCGGCTCGAAGAGAATTTCCGCAGCTCACCGGAGATCCTCTCGGCCGCAGACTCGCTCATCGCGCACAACTCGCAACGCAAAGAGAAGCAGCTGATCCCGACGCAGCCATCGGGGCCGAATGTGAAGTCATTGCTGTACGAGAATGGCAGTGATGAGGCGGACGGCGTCGCGGGTCGAATCTTTAAGAATGTCGAAGCGGGCCGCTGGAAGCCATCGGATGTGGCGGTCTTCTACCGCACGAACGCCCTCTCTCGCCAAGTCGAAATGGCATTGCAGCGGCAGCGGGTGCCTTACCAAATTGCGTCGGGGGTCGCGTTCTATGAGCGGACGGAGATCAAGGACGCGGTCGCCTACTTGCGACTGGTCTCTAACCCAAACGATCGCGCGGCGTTTACTCGCGTGGTCAATAAGCCACTTCGCGGACTCGGTGAGACGTCACGCAAACGGCTGCTCGCATGGGCTGACTCGCAGGGGCTCACGCCGCTCGAAGCCTGCCCACGTGCGAAGGAAGTGCAGCCCAAACTGGGGGCCAAGGCGATCTTCAGTTTCAAACTCTTCGCCGAGATGATTCACAGCTGCTCTTTGGCCGACTCCGGATCGGTGTCGGATCTGCTCGATACGATCCTCGACAAAAGCCGATATCGCATGGCCCTCGCCATGAGCGCCCAAGAGGAGGACCACGAGCGGTTGCAGAACCTCGACGAACTGGTCACTGCAGCGCGGCAGTATGACGAAATGACGGGCGATGAGCGAAGCCTTGCGGGATTCCTGGAGCAGGTGTCGCTCGTCAGCGAAACTGACTCGCTCGACTCGTCAGCGGGCAGCGTCACGCTCATGACCCTGCATGCCGCCAAGGGGCTGGAGTTCCCGGTGGTGTTCATCATCGGACTGGAAGAGGGGATTCTGCCCCACGAACGCGCGGTGCGGGGCGGCGACCGCAGTGCGATCGAGGAAGAACGCCGGCTGCTCTTCGTCGGGATGACGCGAGCCAAGCGGGAACTGTTGCTGACGCAAACCGCCGTGCGAGCGCTGCGCGGACGGTTGATGACCTCCGTGCCGAGTCTCTTTCTCTCCGAGTTTCCGCACGAGCAGGAGCTGCAACAGAGCGTTTACGGGGTCGGCAACTCCTTCAAGATGCCGGTCTGGGACCCTGACGACGATACGATCGATGTCTCGGCGGATGTCGACGAGGACACAGAAGCGGAAGTCGACGGCGGTCCGGGTGTGATTGCGGTTCTCCCACAATCGAGCCGCTCACAGACAACGCCATTCGCGGAACATCAGGGCACGCCCCCCAGCAAATCATCGAAGACCGGAGCCAAGGCCGGATCTCCAAAGGCCTCATCCGTTTTCTCGAATCCCCGCTTAACAACAGCTGCCAGCTTGCTCGCGGGAAAGAGCGAACCGGTTGTGGCCCCGCTTGGTTTCCAAATCGGCATGCAGGTCCGTCATCCGCGATATGGCCTCGGCCAAGTCCTGACCGTCGGCCACATTGCCGCTCGCCGGACAGTGACAGTGGCGTTTGATGAAGATGGTCGGGTCGAGACGTTTATTGTGGCCAAATGCCCTCTGCAGCCCGTTGGAATTGAGTAATTGGCAGAAGCGATTCGCCAAGCCCCAGCGTCTCTGATATGTTCAGACGCCCTGATCAACGGGAGCGGGATGTCTCGCTCGAAGCGTGCCGGTCGACTTGAAACGCTAGCACTTCCCCATTCGCTTCATCTCCGAGTCCACTATGAAGTCCGACCTGTTTCTCGTGCCGCGCCCCGCAGACGGCCAGCGAGAGTCAGCCATTCGGCTCAAAATCGGCGATTTAATTATTGGACGGACGCCCCTGTGCGACATCTACGTACCAGACCCGACGGTGTCCCGCCAGCATGCCATGCTGAGCGTGGCCCCCCAGGGGGTCATCGTCACTGACTTAAAAAGTCGGAACGGAACCTGGATTAGCTCCGAACGTGTGGGATGTGCCCCTGTCTTGCCGGGCGATGAAATCCGTTTCGGCAGTGTCTTGTTCGTCATCTCCAGCGATCCGAATGGCGAAAGCGGCCTCGAATCAGATTTGGCCACTCGCGACCCGTTTTTAGGACGAGGGCAGATCGATCCGAGAATCGCCTTAACTCCCCGCCAGACCGATGTGCTGAACTGGCTGATTAAAGGACTCCTGGAGAAGGAGGTCGCGTTGAAACTCGGCATCTCCCGAGACACAGTCCATAATCACGTCCGCGCGATCTACGCCGCCTACGAAGTCCACACGCGAGTGGAACTCCTGCTAAAGGTCATTCCCCCACCGGGGATGAGTACGCGGGCTCCTCGAAAGACACGGTGATGGACGCCTGTCTCCGTCCCGAATCACGGGAGCAACTCAATTCCGAATCGTCTGACCAACATCGCAAAGAGTCCGAAACAGACCACCGTGATCAACACACTCGCTGCCAGCGTGCCCCAGAATCCCACTCGGGAAAGCAGACTCGGGAACGCGAGAAACATCGGCAGTGTCGGTACGACATACCAGAACGTGTACCACGCGTGGTTCGCGATCTTCGCGTCCGGCTGCTTTTCGACATAGAGCCAGATCAACGAGAGAAACGTCACCAACGGCAACGCCGCCACGAACCCGCCGAGCTTGTCGTTGCGCTTCGCCAGCTCCGAGATGAGCACGACGACCGCAGCCGAGATGGAGTATTTGGTGATGATCCAGGTCATGGGGACGCCTTAGTCAAAAGTCATTCGCGATAGGACGGGACAGGACGCGACAGGACGCGACAGGACGACACAGGCAAATGTGACCGTCCTACGCGAGCTCTCGCCCGGTGATCAGCTTGTACGCGGCCCCTTCGTTTTGCGTGGGGCGTTCGGGGCGGCCTTTGTGGAGGTAGGTCAGCTGCATGTTGTCGAGGCCGAGGAGATAGAGGACCGTGGCGTGCAGGTCGTGGACGTGCAGGCGGTTCTCGACGGCGTGGAAGCCGAGGTCGTCGGTCGAGCCGATCGTCTGGCCGCCTTGCACTCCGCCGCCAGCCATCCACATCGTGAAGCCAGTCGGGTTGTGGTCGCGGCCGTCGCCCTTTTCACTCATCGGCGTGCGACCAAACTCTCCACCCCAGATCACGAGCGTACTGTCGAGCAGCCCCCGCCGCTTGAGATCCTTGAGCAGCCCAGCCACCGGCTTGTCGGACCCGGCAAACTGCTCGGTATGGTTCTTCTCGATCCCGGCGTGGGCGTCCCACTTGCTCCCGGCTCCGTGGTACAGCTGGATGAACCGCACCCCACGTTCGACCAAGCGCCGCGAGAGCAGACACATCCGCCCGAAGGCCTCCGTCGGTTTCTCATCGAGGCCATACAGCTGTTGCGTTTCGGCGGTTTCCTCGGCGAGGTTGACCGCTTCGGGGGCGTGGGCCTGCATGCGGAAGGCGAGTTCGTACGAGCCAATGCGGGCATCGAGCTCGGTTTGAAACTGACGGGGCAGGGCGTGTTCG
>Ga0105046_10015624_pt1 | contig 11665 bp, 12 predicted proteins | sample MAT03_FD_78385 | JGI IMG/M metagenome (GOLD analysis project Ga0105046, IMG submission 78385) | Freshwater microbial communities from Lake Fryxell liftoff mats and glacier meltwater in Antarctica - MAT-03 (megahit assembly) | ecosystem: Environmental > Aquatic > Freshwater > Ice > Liftoff...
CGATTATGGCCTAACCAAGACAGGGCTCGGCACACTCACCGTGGGAGCCACAATCTCTGCATCCGGAAATGTCCCACTTTTGACCGGCGTAGTCAGCAACTATGGCGGCGATACCAACATCGTGGCTGGATCGATTCGGGTTGGTCAAACCAACTCGCTGCCTACTGGTACCACAGTCGCAATCGCTAGTGGGGCCGTTTTGGATCTCTCTTCCAGTGGAGTCGGTATCGCGGCACAAAATTATGACCAAACTATCGCCGGTCTAAACGACTACACTGGCACGGGTGGCACGGTCACTGCGAACTCGCTGACCACCAATCTGAACAACACCCGCAATTTGACTCTGGCTGGTGCTGCAAACTATGCATTTTCCGGCGATCTGGTGAATGCAACCAACACAGGCAACGGCGTGCTCGCCCTCTCAAAAACCGGCGCGGGAACACAGGCGCTCAGCGGCACGGGCAACACTTATACCGGCGGCACCACGATCTCAAACGGCACGCTCCTCGCCAACAGCGCTTCAGGTTCCGCCACCGGCACCGGAGCTGTTGGTGTCAGTGGTAGCGGCACTTTGGGCGGCAATGGCACAGTGACCGGAGCGGTGACCATCGGAATCGGTGCTACCTTGCGGGGCGGTGACGGTGTCAGCACAAGCGCCACGCTAAATACGTCAGGCGGCGTATCGCTTCTCGACGGTTCCATCATCGCATTGACGCTTGGTATCGGTGGAGTGGCTGACCATAGCTCGCTCAATTTCACCGGTGGCGCGGTAACATTTGATAGCGATCAAGCCTTTCGCTTCAATACACTGGCCCCCGGCTCCTACACCTTCGAAAACATCCTCGCCACAGTAGGTGCTAATCCAGGGACCGGTCTTTGGAATGCCACCAGCCTGAATCCAGACGTTACTTCAGCCATCTTCACCTATGATGGGGCAAACGTGGATCTGAACATCACCTTTGTTCCCGAGCCAACGACAGGTGTGCTGCTGCTTGGTGGTCTGGGTGCACTCTTGGCGGCTCGTCGCCGTCGCGCCTAAAACCTGCACAGAAGAATTGCGCATTTAGTTAATTTCAGACGAACAATCCGCCGTCTGCGTTGATGCGATAAAAGGACTATTCTTTGTATGCTTTGCGGAGCAATTGCTGCAAGCGGCTCACATCGCTGGAATGCGTCTTCGCAATAAAGCCGCGGGCGTGGGTGAAATGGACGTCGGCTTCCTGGCTGATTAGCGTAAATTCCATGCGCGCATCGTCGTTGAAACGTCGCATGCCATAGCCGGAGCCTCTGCTGTCTGGGTAAACCAGCGCGATGATTTCGTTTTCCAAGCCGAGCTTTTCGACATGAGCCGCAAGTCCGGCAGAGGCATCATCCGGGGTTGGTTCGGTGCGGGGCATGTAGAGCGCCTTAAAAGTTCCAATCGTCCAGACCTCGGCGTGTTTCGCGACAAAATCGAGGCGCGCGCGGAGATTGGTAACATAATCCACGAGATCCTGTCCGATCATACGCAAGATCTCCCAGATCGGTTCGCCTGGTTGATGGATCGATTGATCGGCAAAACGACGGAGCACGGTAATATCAATGGGCGAGTTCAGCCGGGCCAGCGCATCACGATCAATCCCGAGCCACGCCGCCGTTTCCACCGGCCCTCGGCAATCAAACCATTCCGTCACTTCCAGCCAGTCGCAAAACTCGCGGGCGTCGTCATAAAGACCGAGATGCGTCAACACCAACGAAAGCGAGCACGTGGGCGTCGAATCACGGGTAAACTGGTGGTGATCGAAATTATAGCGTTCCGGTGCATGCTCATGGCCGATATCGACCACAGCGACTTCCGGATTAAGAAGATCGTCCGCTGTGGGATTCCGGCGTTCTATCGTCACTGGAGCTAGCGTGAGGAGAACGGCACACGCAAGGAAGTCGTCTTTATGAGCCCCGCCCGGATGGGTAACAATCGATGTCAACATCGAAGGACATTCGAACATCCCCGCGTGCGCGTCGACTATTGAATCAAACGCCTTTGTGCTCCTTTAATCCGATCGCACCCCCAAAAACACCGTGTGCGCACAACGTTTCGCCCACTGCGTGGCCCGTGCCTCGACTACCTCGACTTTGAAACCTGCGCGGGCAAAGGCCCTGGGAAATTGCACATCCCGCACGGCCGCCCAGATCGCCAGGCGTCCTCCTGGCCGCAACACTTTCCTGATTGCTGCAAGGCCGCGCGGGCTGTAAAGCGCGGCGTTGCCTGCCTTCGCCATGGCGTTCGGGCCATTGTCCACATCCAGCATCACGGCATCCAGGGAATCGGGAGCCGTTCCTTTGATCAAGCGCACGATATCCGCCACCTGCACGCGCACGCGTGGATCATTCAGGCATTCGCCGCAGACGCCGCCCAGAAATTCGCGATTCCAATCCACCACCAAGGCCGTCAATTCGCCCACCGTCACCAGCGCATCCGGGCCCAGGAGTTCCAGCGTCCTTCGCAAGGTAAAGCCAAAACCCAAACCGCCAATCAACACGCGCACCCCTTTTCGTGTGCGCAATCCCACGCAGGCGACTTCCGCCAGGACGCGCTCGGATTCCGGCGCATTGGTCGCCATCAAGGACTGCCCGTTCACGCGCAGGAAGTAGTGTTCTCCCTTCGAGTGCAAGGACATCAAGGCCCCATCCGGAGCACGTGCTTCAGCCAAATTAATAAATGGATTCATGGAAACCCACATCCCACACGGAAACCCACCAAAATACCAAGACCGAAGATGTTGGCCCGAAGGAGTTATACTGAAATTTGCAGAAAAAGGAACTAAGGAGCCAGCGCAAAAAATTTCTGGGTCACATACACGCGGTCCATGCCATCTTTGTCCGGAAGCAAGGCAACGCCCATGCCGGAATGCGTAAGCCCCTTGAGCAAAATGTTTTTCCGGTGCTCGGGGGACTCCATGAATTGTGTAACTATCGCGCGAGCCATCTCGACGTAGTTCCGGGCAGGGAGGGGCGGTCCATCGGCGGTATAGCTGAAGACCATTTTGCTGCCGGACTTCTTCGAATAAACGGGTCTTCCCGATTCATATTCAAGAATGAAACCGAACGCCACATTCTCTGCCGCCATGGCCGGACTGATGCCGTGGTGCTTGAGCCGGGCGAGCGGGGTGCTTTTGCGTCCGTCAAACTCAGCGCCTTCATGCGAAAGGTTCCCGGTTTTCACCATCCAACGGGAATGTTCCCGGGCAGCCTCAAACGCCTTCTGGCTTGGTAGAAGTGGTTCCAATTGTTGGGTGACACGCATGCGGTTGGTCTCATGAAAAATCGCGGCATCCAAAAGGGTCGCATCAAGTTTATGGATAGAGAGCTTCTCTTGAAGGACCTCGAGTTTCAAAAAACTGACGGGCTCCATCTTGAGCCATGCATCCTTGGAATTCGCTAAGTTCTGAGTGATCACCAAACCTGCCAGAATTAAAATCCATCTCACCTATACTACATAACACATATAATGAGTCCCGCCACGGACAGGGCGGCGGAATGTATCCATAGATTCCCACGCCCCTGAATTTTGCGGGCTAGGTGCGGTCAAATTCCCTGAAGAAAAGAAACATCAACACCGCGTTGACAAGAAACGTGGCGAGCATGATCTGGAATGCGGGGCCGAGACCATTTTCCCATGCACAGGCAATGTAGCCCACACCCAGGATAAGGGTCAGGCCCCACACAAAGAGCGCGTTCAATGCCACGATGTCGCGGTCCCGCTTTCTGGCGAGGCGCACCTCGTGAAAATACCAGAATCCAATTACGACAATAATCGTCATCGCGAAGATGGAATATTCCGCAAGCGCCGGTTGAACGATCAAAAGATTATAGCCGCCATGCATGAGGATCGCGGCAGTGATGATGAACAACGCCTGATCCCAGCCGCGGGTCGGGTGCCGGAACCAAGTCATCAACCCTTTGGCCGTGAGCGCCGTGAGCCCGATATGTAAAAAATTAGCCGATAAAAAACGCGCGAAAGCAGTGCCCGCCGTGCCGCTGGCGACATACATGAGATTTTCCTGAGCTGCAAAACCCAGCCCGGCCATCCCGCCTGCCAGCAACACGCGGCGGTCATCCGGGTCTTTAATGAGAAACAATAGGACGGGAACGGCGAAGGCAAGTTTGAGTATTTCCTCCCGTGCGCCCACTCCAGCCACATAATAAAGCAAATCTCCCAAAAATGTTCCGTCCTCGCGGATATTCATCGCGATATCCTGCCAATAGACAGCCACGAGCGTGGTGTTTGCGCTCATTGCTCCCAGCGCAAAAGCAGCAAGCGCTATCCATACTTCGCTGCAGCTTAAGCTCGTCGCGTTAGCCAGACGCAACAGCAGCACGATCCAGACGAGCGCTGCTACCAAGGTGACCAGCCAGATGGTCCAATCCCGCGATTCCGTTACGAACGAAAAGGATTCCACCCAAACCTTGCCCCAGTGACCTTTTTCCGCCGCGCTGCGCATGCGGAGATCCAAGCTGGCTGCGGCAAAAAATTGCGGGTCCTCAATCAGTTTCCTTACCGTCTGTGTGTTACCGATTCGATCGTGCAATCGGAGAATGCGGCTCCTCGCCTCATGATCGTAAGGGGCGGTCGTTTCCTTGGCTAGATAGGCCAGGGCAGCCGCCGGATCGCCGCTGGATTCCGCGAGAATTCCTGCGGCAAGCGGGGCCGGGGAAAGGGCCTCGGCAAGCTGACTCAGCACATCCCCCGGTGTTTCGTTTTTCTGCCGCCTGCGGTCCATGAGCAGCGTCCATGCATACTCCAACGCAGCACGTTCTACTTGCGGGCGCTTGGAAAGCACTTTTCGCAGAGTGATGAGATTACTCTCCCCGGCGGCTTCGTCCGAGCCAGGAGGAATAACAAAGGTCAGTTCGCTCAATGCTCTGACCGCTTCTGAGAAAGAGCCATGCTGCATGATCGCGATGGCGAGCGGCTGAATTTCTTTTGTATTTCCTTCACTGACCGCAATTGCAAGACGTGAGGTGGCGGGTCGAAACTGATCCCCCACGACCTGCAAAAGGAGGGCGAACAAAAAACAGTGCGCCAAAATGGCGACAACGGATTTCCATAAAAATCCGTTGTCGCGGGAAGCGAAATAAATTCGCTCGGAAAACTTCACGGCTGTGCGGGAGCCGCTGTTTGTTCGACGCCTGCGGCCTTGGCGATAAACTCCAGGAAGGTGACCGACTCAGCTGCCACCACGGAGGAAGGGCCGAAGAAGCGGACGAAGACGTTCCCTTCGGGGCCTTCGAGGACCACGCCGATAAATCCAGTATCCGGCAAATCAGGGGATGGGCTTCCAGGCATGCTGGGATTGTAGGTGCCGGTCGCTCGAATCAAATGCACAGTGGCTTTTTTCCCCTGCATCTTGGCGGCTTGCGGGTTCAATGTCTCGGAAGGTTCTTTGAACTGACCCAGCCAACGATCAAAGTTGGATTGGACCGAGCCGCCCTGATCCTTGCCAAAGAAAAAGAAGATGGCTTCAGCAGTTTGACCCTCTTTGCTGACGCTCCATTGAGCGACTCGCATCTGGCTGCTGGGAGCGGTGGCGCTCCAGCCTTCGGGCTGTGTGAAGGTCAGGTCGGCGATGGTAACTTCAGTGGCGCCGGGCGCTGCTGCATCCGATGGGGACTGGGCGTGGACCATGCCAAATACGGTAAAAACAGCGATGGCAAGAAGAGGAAAGGACGAGGAGCGCGTGAGTTTGTTCATAAATACCCATTGACTTTGTGAATAATTCTTGGCAAAAGCAACTATCCCTCGCGCATCGCTGCAAACTGGGGTAAATACCTTAACCGTTTCCTTAAAAAAAAATTCGAATGAACAAAGCAGAATTGGTCCTGTCCGTGCAAAAATCGCTTGGTGCTGAAACCAGCAAAGCCCACGCTGAAGAAGCCCTCAAAGCTGTCCTGGAAGCCATTAAAGCTGGTTTGAAAAAAGACAAAAGCGTGCAGCTTATTGGCTTTGGCACATTTAAAGTTTCCGAGCGTAAAGCACGCACCGGCGTAAATCCGAAGACCGGCGAAAAAATCAAGATCAAGAAATCCAAAACCGTGCGTTTTGTGGTTGGTAAAGATTTGAAAGCAAAGCTGTAATTTCTCTCGATTTCCCCCCCAAACAGAGGAAACCCGTTTCGCCTTGAGGCTAAACGGGTTTTCTCGCGTTTAGAGTTCCAGGGCCAAGCTTCGGAAACTCGCAGGCGCTTAACCCCCACAAACAGCGGTGCCGACAACATGGGCGCCAGAGACCCTTCCAGATTGCTGGCTTTTTGATTTTGTATCGTTAAGCTCAACAAATCTATGGCTTATCAAACCATCCTATTATTCGGTACTCCGGGCAGTGGAAAAGGGACGCTCGGAAAAGTCCTCGGCATGATTCCGCGCTTTTTTCATTGCGCTTGCGGCGATATTTTTCGCTCGCTCGATACGCGCACGGAGATCGGCAAAGCGTTTATCCAATACTCCAGCAAAGGGAATTTGGTGCCCGACGAAATCACACTCGATCTCTGGAAAGCACGCATTCAAAGCTCGGTGGATTCGCATGTTTTTAAGCCGGATATCGACACGCTCGTGCTCGATGGCATCCCTCGGAATCTGCGTCAGGCGGAACTGATGCTTGGCGTGCTGGAAGTGGTCCATGTGTTTCATTTGCGTTGTGATGACCGGGAGGAGTTGTTCACCCGTTTGCGAAAACGCGCTTTGAAAGAAAACCGCTTTGATGATGCGAACGATTCCGTGATCTCCAGCCGCCTGGAGACATTTAAAAACGAATCGCAACCAGTGCTCGATCACTACGGCCCCAAACTGGTCCATGAAATCAATGCGCAACAACTCCCTTACCGGGTGGTTTTCGACGTGCTCGAGGCGATCGCCAAAGCGGCCTGATTTTTCATGCGAACTTTGTTCGTTGGCACCGGCGCAATTGGGCTTCCGTCGTTAAAATGGTTGTTGGCCTGTTCCCAGGCGGAGGTCGTGGCTGTGGTGACGCAACCAGACAAAGCGGCGGGACGCCATCGAACGCTCACGCCCGGCCCCGTAAAGACCTTTGCGCTCGAAGCAAGCCTGCCGGTGTTGCAAGCGCCGAAAATTCGCGCGCCGGAGAGTCTCGCGGAAATCGCCGGGTTCACACCGGAGCTGATTGTTTGCATGGCATATGGCCAGATTCTTCCGGTGGCCCTGCTGAACTTGCCACCCCGTGGATGCCTGAATTTACATGCCTCCTTGTTGCCCAAATATCGCGGTGCCGCCCCCATTCAGGCCGCGATCTCAGCAGGCGATCTGGAGACCGGCATCACGGTGATGTGGATGGATGCCGGACTGGATACAGGCGATGTTTTATTGCAAAAAACGGAACCCATCCACGCGGACGATACCGCCGGAACCCTGCACGACCGCCTTGGACTGACAGCGGCCACCGCCCTTGCCACTGCCTGGCCTTTGCTCGTCTCGGGCTCTGCACCGCGTCAAGCGCAGGACGCCGACCTCGCCAGCCATGCCCCGAAACTCGACGCGGCATCCGGACGAATTGTGTGGACGCGGACCGCAATCGAAATCGAGCGTCACATTCGCGCCATGCAACCCTGGCCCGGAGCGAGCGCCCTCCTCCCCCCGGCGCAGGGTGCGGCACCGCGACTTTGCAAAATTCAATCCGCTGCGTTGGTCCACGACGTCTCCGGCCCGCCCGGTTCCGTGCTTGCCGCTGGTCGCGAGGGCATCGTCGTGGCCTGTGGCACTGGCGCAATTTCGATCCATCGCCTTCGCCCGGAGGGTCGCGCTTCGATGGCCGCCGCCGATTTTTTAAACGGTCACCCCATTTCCATCGGTGCCATGTGCCCCGATGCTGCTTGAATTCTCCACCTGCATTTCAACTAATCCGTCCTCATGCAGTATGAACACGTTACCGTGCGCGTGCCCGGCACCTCCGCAAACCTCGGCCCCGGCTACGATGCGCTCGGGGTCGCCCTCCAAATTTACAACGATGTCAGCCTGCATCGGGTTCGCACGCAGCGTCGCTTGCCCCCCATGGTCGCAGAAGCTGCCGCCCGGTTTTTCGATATGACCGGTCTCAAACCTTTTCCATTCACTTGGGAAATACAGGGTGCCGTCCCGCAGTCCCGCGGTCTCGGCAGCAGCGTCACCGTCCGGCTCGGCGTGTTGAATGGCATAAACGTCATCGCTAATAAACCCTGCGACAAACAGCAGATCTTCGAATTATGCGCCGAATTGGAAGGGCATCCCGACAACGCCGCACCCGCGCAGTTCGGTGGCTTCACCGTGGCGGCAGATGGCGGACGCTGGTTTCGATTTGAGGTGGAACCGAAGCTGAAGTTTGTGTTGGTCATTCCCGATTTCGAAGTGCGCACCGAGGACGCCCGCAAAGTGCTGCCTGCTAAAATTCCGCATCGCGACGCGGTTTCGAGCGCCGCGCGTTCGGCGGCGATTGCGGCGGCTTTCGCGACGAGATCATACAAAAAACTCACCGGTTTGTTTGAGGACGGTCTGCATCAACCTTATCGCGCGAGTTTAATCCCCGGATTATTTGACGTGATCGGCGCAGGCGTTGAGGCCGGGGCGCTCGGTGGATTTCTCAGCGGATCGGGTTCGACGATTGCTTGTGTGACACTGCGCAAACCTGAGGTCGTCGCCTCCGCCATGGCCAGCGCTTTGCGAGTGCATCAACACGGCAATTCCTCCGTGCGCACGCACATCACGGTGGCCGATAATCGCGGTTGCCGGGTCATCCTGAAGCATTGAGCCAGCATGAGACGCCAACTCGAGCGCATTGAACAATTCGCCGTCGCCGTCATTTTCGAACGGCAGACCGGAAAACGCGCCATGTTTTTGCGCGGCGTTTTACGCGCGGCATCGTGGTTGTATGGCGGGGTCGTGCGCGTTCGGGTGGCGTTGTTTCAAGGAAATCTCTTTCGCCGGCATTATCTCGGTTGCACGGTGGTGAGTGTTGGAAATCTAACGGTGGGCGGCACGGGGAAAACTCCTGTCGTCGAGCGCCTAGCCCGCGAACTTCGCGATGCCGGATGCAAGGTGGCCATCCTCAGCCGCGGCTATAAAAGCCGTCGACTGCCGCTTTTGCGTGCGTGGCGCGCAAAACTTACCGGTCAATCCCATCCATTGCTAGGGACGCGCATTGTTTCCGATGGCCATTCCGTCCTGCTGGATTCATACACGGCGGGCGACGAACCCCATATGTTAGCGCGCAATTTGCCCGGTGTGCCGGTAATTGTGGATAAAGATCGGGCGCGCGCCGGATGTGTGGCCGTCGAACGATTCGGAGCGCACGTGCTGCTTTTGGACGACGGATTTCAGTATCTCCGACTCGCGCGTCGGCATGATATCGTTCTCGTCGATTGCCAGGCGCCTTTTGGCAATGGATTTCTTCTGCCGCGCGGCATGCTGCGGGAATCGCCGCGCGCCCTGCGCCGGGCGCAACTCGTTGTGTTAACCAAAGCCGGTGGACGCGATCAATCCGAATTGATCGGCCAAATTCGCAAGTATCAAGCAGCCGCGCCCATTGTGGTCTGCGACCATCAACCTTTGTATTTGCAACGAATCGGTGGCGAAGGACGCGAGCCACTCGATTTTTTGCAGGGGAAATTCGTCGCTGCACTCAGCGGGATCGCCGCTCCAGACAGCTTCGAACGTTTTCTCCTTCAGCACGGAGCGGATCTGGTGGTGCGCCGGCGTTATGCCGATCATCATCGCTACAACGAAGCGGAGATTCGCGAATTGATTGAGCGTTGTCGCCGACGCGATTTGCAGGCGGTGATCACAACGGAAAAAGATGCGGTTCGTCTGCCCTTGCCGCCGGGATGCGAGGATGTGCCTTTCTATTTTCTAAAAGTCGAAATCGAACTTCAATCCGGCCAGGAAGAATGGAAGCAATGGCTGCTCCGCCTCGCTGATCCCGCGCAGCACACAGGCAAAATGGCAGGGCGCTACCTGCCCGCGACGCCACCGGTCAAAAAAGCGGCCGGCGCGACCTGAGCGGCTGGATGGCCTCTTCTTGGTTGGTTTCTCTATTTTCTAGCAATGATGAGTAGCCCAGCAATCATAAGCGAGCCACCCAAGAGAGTTTTTCCTGTAATCTGTTCTTTCAAGATGAAATAGGCCAGCAGCACGGCCACTACCATACTGCCCTTGTCAATCAGGGCGATGGTGGAAACGTCTCCCTCTTTCAGGGCCTTGTAATAAAAAATCCATGATAGCGAGGTGGTGAGCGCTGACAGGCCGAGCCAAATATAATTGTGACGGGTCAGACCAGACAATTGATCGTGAGGAATGACAACAACGGCAAATACGAGCACGAAAACAAATACGAACAAAGTTCTGATCGCAAGACCAAGCTCCCCTGAAATGCCGGATAATCCGATCTTGGCTATGACAGAAGTGAGTCCGGCAAAGATCATGGAGACGATCGCGTAAGTTACCCAAGGTTTCATATCGGATTATTCATTTTTAACATCCACGATCACTGCAAGAATGCTGACGACTATGAGGGCGGTCTTCATTTCATTGTCGGAAATGTATTAGACAGCACGTCGCTTTATTTTGCGAGATGGCGCCCTGTTGAGAAATCCGGCCAGCATGATTCTTTCATACTTGAGGCAGCGTCTTTCTGACAAGGTGCAAAAAGGCAAAAAGCTGATTTGAACGCTTCTGGGTGCTTGTAAAATCTCATCCAGAGGAACGCTCGCTCGATAACTTTAAATTACTCCTGCTGGCTGTTGCAGGAGATCGGCAGGACTTTGCCCGCTGTTTTGCGGCTTGTTTAAAACTCGGGAGCAGAGCGCAGATTGGCATTCGAGCGTTTTTGGTTAGTTTGGTTTATTCGATAATAAATCATTAGGGTGGTTTGGCTTTACGGGCAACCGGTTGTTGGAGGGGTTGGCGGTCATCGCCCGGTTTGAGCAGGTGGGTGAATTTCGGCAGGATGCCGGAACAGGCAGGCTGGAAACCCGCCCTCCCCTTGGGCCGCCGTAGCTTCCTCGACCACATTTAATCGCATTTTGGGGAAAGATGCGTGATATTCCTCTCTTTACAGCCTTGGAGTCCTCATTCATATTCTGCGTCCTTTATGTTACCGATTCTGATCAATTTCCTACTCGCAATCCATGTGCTGGTCTGCGGATTGCTGGTGTTTGTCGTGCTGATGCAGCGTCCGCGAAGTGAGGGCCTGGGGGCCGCTTTCGGTGGCGGGATGACGGAAAGCATGTTTGGCGCGCAGACTTCGAATGTGCTGGCAAAATTTACTGTCTGGCTCGGGGGCGCCTTTTTTGCTCTGACCTTGTTGCTGGCCATTTTATACGCCAAACGGAGTTCCAACGAACGCGATAGCGCCATTCAACAGGATTTGCTAAATGTGCCGGTTCCAGCCGCAGAAGTCGCTCCCGCCTTCCCTGAAGGCGCGACGATCGTCCCTGCGCCGGAGAATGCTGGTGCTGCGCCAAATGCTGAAACTGTCCCGGCACCGGCTCCCACGGAATCGTCTGTTGAAACGGCCGCACCAGCGACGCTTGGAACTCCTGTTGAGAACGCTTCGCCAGAACCGACCCCAGCCCCGTAAGGCGCGTTGGGCGTCGCTCGCAGCCCTTGCCTGTCTCGCGGTTATGTGCGGGTGCGGTAAAGCCGC
>Ga0105046_10015625_pt1 | contig 11665 bp, 12 predicted proteins | sample MAT03_FD_78385 | JGI IMG/M metagenome (GOLD analysis project Ga0105046, IMG submission 78385) | Freshwater microbial communities from Lake Fryxell liftoff mats and glacier meltwater in Antarctica - MAT-03 (megahit assembly) | ecosystem: Environmental > Aquatic > Freshwater > Ice > Liftoff...
CATTTACACCTTCAGGGAAACGCCTCCGGTCCAGGTCTCCGAGCCAGCCTCACTGGCGTTGGTCGGTCTGGCCTTGGCTGCAGCAGGCATTGCCGGTCGGCGCAAGTCGGCCTGAGCTTTTTGCTGCTGATTGAAAGCCCGGCCTGGCCGGGCTTTTTCTTTGGTGCGGCCGGTGAGTGCGGCCGGTGGGTGCGGCCATTCAGGCCAATTTCTTTGCGGGTGACACAAGGCGCATCCTATGAAAGCGAGTGCGGGTCAAGGGTGTGTCGTGAGCACTTTAAATTTGTTTGACAGCTCGCTCGGCATGTTGACCGATGTGGAGTTGATGATCATCGGTGCGATGACAACCAACATCACGATGTCCAACCGTGCTGCGCAATCGCAGACCGTCAAAGCAGACAGTTCGGTCAATCTGTTTTTCACCAGCACCCTCGCACCGCTGAACGGCGCGTTTGCTGCTCCGGCATTCGGTGCTGACGTCCACCACAGGCTTTGCCGGCCTCGCGGCTGGTGCTGGCCAGGTGTTTGGTCCGCTGGTTGACAGCCAAATGACCACCCTGAACGCGGCTCTGGACGCTTTCATTGCCAGCTTCTCGGCAGCCTGCTGCGGTGCGTCAATCTATACCTACACCGCTGCTCCTCCCGTTCCTCCAGTGTCTGAGCCTGCATCAAGGGCCCTGGTCGGATTGGCTCTGGCTGCTGCTGGTATCGCAAGTCGCCGCAGGTCGGTCTGAGGTCACACGTTCTAAAAAAATGGCCCGGTCTTACCGGGCTTTTTTGCGCCCGTCACAACGGGCGCACAGACCTTGCAAGGCCTGCACCGACATCGCTCATCTGAGAGCGGCACCTGCCCTTGCATGACGGTTCACTGTGGCAGGGTATGCGTCAGCATCCGGCACGCCGCTCGTTCCCGCTGATTGGCCTCAGAGCCAGTATCTGTCCCGTGAAATAGTTTTGAATCCTGCTTTCCGTTTGAGTAATACTTCTCGACCTTGCTCATGCGGCAGTTAAATATCAAGGCCTTAATAAACGGACCTGGGCACAAGACTTGGATGATTGAGATAAATATCACGGGTTTCTTGATGTTGTGACATATGTCTCGCAGTTGAGTTGTCGGAGAGTTTGACACATGGATACCCCCCCAATTTCAGGGATAGCTAAAAAAGTCTATTAAAATCAGTAGCTTAAGAAATTTTCTCGGATTGGCACATAGATTGCTAATGAGTCCGGTAGCAGGCCTGCTGATTTACAGACTCTTCTCTTGTCAATCTAACGAGGATATTCCATGTTCAAGAAAATTTCCATTGCAGTCGCTGCGCTGCTGACCACTGTTGGCTCACAAGCCGCGCTTATTCATTATGAATTTGGCTTGCCCATTGCGCTGACCACCACAGAAATCGATCAGACGGGCCAATTGAGCTTCTTCGATCCAGCGCTGGGTGTTTTGACCGGCGCACAAATCGAGGTCTTTGGCGAAGGCTTGTTCAGCTTTGAAGGCACCAACAATGCAGCACAAGCGCAGACCGCCGACCTGAAAGCGCAGAGCCAACTCATGTTTACCAGCAGCCTTGCGGTGCTCAATCCGTTCTTGCTGGATCCATTGTTGATGCAAGCCAGTTCGGGCGTACAGTCCTATGCCGTGGGTGAGAAGAAGGTTTTCGGCCCTTTCAATCCAACCCAGTCCGGTTTGGATAATCTGGCCAGTGTGCTGGCCTCCTTGCAAGGGCTGGGCAGTTTCGACATCAATTGCAAGTCACTCTCCAGCTTCTTGGTTGAGGGCGGCGGTGGCAACATTTCCACAAAACAAGCCACGCAGGCGGGTTGTGGTGCCAAGATCACCTACACCTACAACCCTCCGACAACGGTGCCTGAGCCGACTTCTTTGGCCTTGGTCGGTGTCGCACTGGCCGCAGCGGGGCTGAGTAACCGGCGCCGTCAGATCGCAAAGGCACCCGTGCGCGCCTGAGATTCACCATGCCGGGCACCGCCCCGGCTCATGACATTGCTTTTACTTCAGGCGTGGGCAGGTGGGCCCGCACGCTCAGCGGGTCTGGTTGTTGAAGTCAATGGGCGCTGGCAACACTGGGATCCACGCCTGAAAAGGCAAGTCCGTCGTTGTGACTGTGAGTGGCGTGGGGGATGCCTGCAAGTTCGTGAACTGGTTCACACTTTGGCCCCCTGGACCCGTCGAAAAAACTTACAGCTCGCATCAGCACTTTTGTGGCCCAAATGAATTGCTCTTTTTAAATCAATGGCTTAAGTGACAGATGTAATGGTGGCATAGTATGTGCTTAATGCTTAGCGGCGGTCTTCGAATCAGGATTTGCCCTAACCAATGAGGAGTCTGGACATGAAAAAGCTATCTTTCGCAGTCGCAATGGCCTTCGTGGCGGTTGGCGCTCAGGCGTTGACCCTCTCTGGCGGCAGCTTTTCGAATCCGCAAACGACGACGGAAATCGCCCAAACCGGCATGCTGAATTTGTTCGACAGCAGCTTGGGCATGCTGACCGACGTCGAGCTCATGATCGAAGGGGCTTTCACGACCAGCATCACGCTTTCCAACAACAGCGCAGTGGATGCCCAAACTGTGAAGGCCGATGGCTCGGTCAACCTGTTTTTCACCAGCACCATCGGGGCGCTGAACGCCGCGTTCGCTTCGCCAGCCCTGATTCTGTTCGCAACCACGGGTTTCACCGACATCCCCACTGGCACGTCGCAATCCTTCGGCCCACTGTCAGACAGCAAGAGCGCTACCCTGAATGCGGCACTTGACGCTTTCATCGCCAGTTTCGCTTCAGCAGGTGGCGGCACCTTCAACATTGGATGCAACTCGATCAGTGGGTTGGCGCTGACGGGCGGAGGCGGCAACATCTCTGCAGACCAGACCACGACCGCAGGGTGTGGCGCGTCCATTACCTATACGTATTCGGCAACGCCTCCTCCCGGGATTCCCGAGCCCGCCTCGCTGGCCCTGGTCGGCATGGCGCTGGCGGCAGCCGGTGTAGCCAGTCGTCGCAAGTCGCTCTGAGACTCTTCTGCTTTACCCGGAGCCCGGCTTGCCCGGGCTTTTTTGTGCTCCCGACAGGGGCGCACTTTTGCGGGTGCAAGTCCCGCCGTCAGTTGATCACCGCGGGCGAAGTGCAGCGCAACTGTGGCTGCGAACGCTCCAGGCCGGCGTTGATCAGGCGGCCATCGTGGCCGGGGGCACCCGTCGTGGGCGGCGGACAGCGGAGGCGTTGCCCGCCTGGTGTTGCCGAAGACAGTCAGCGGATACGGTGGCCCAAAAGTTGCCGGGCGTTTTCGCAAATGCCCAAGTCCCGCTTGGAGATGTGGCTTTTCGGCCAGCCTGAGCCAGAATTCTTCAAAGGGTGAAAAAAGCGGCAGGATGCGCTCCCGCATTTGAGTGGGCGCATGGCTAGGTGCAGGCTTTAGCGGTTATCGTCAAACGGTGTCGTTTTGTTCGAGTTTTTATCTCGTCCAACTCGATGCCATCTTTGATTGGTCATGGCAGCAACTCGGCCTGGCATGGGGAGCAAAAAAGTGGACGACACGGCGCGCAGATTCAGATCTTTGGCTGTCATGACAGCATTGGTGCAGCTGGTGGCATGTGGTGGGGGTGGCAGTGGAGGTGGTGGTGCGGACATCCCGCCACCACCGCCTGTGAGTGGCACTCCCCCTGCTGCACCACCGGCGACGCCGCCCGCCGCGCCGCCGACGACGCCACCGACCGCGCCGCCCACCGCGCCGCCGACAGCGCCCCCGGCCACGCCCCCAACTTCGCCGCCCACCGCGCCACCGACGACGCCGCCAGCCCCAACTCCTGCGCCTGCGCCTGCGCCCGCACCCGCGCCTGCACCAAGCCCAGCACCGGCACCGGCACCGGCACCAGCACCGGCACCAGCACCAGCACCAGCACCAGCACCAGCACCCGCACCGGCGCCAGCACCGGCTCCGGGCCCTGCTCCGGCCCCCACACCAGCACCCGTGCCCGTGCCCCCGCCTGTGCCGAGAACGGCGCCCTCTATTTTGGTCAACCCCGTGGATGCGACCACCAGAGTCGGTGTCTTGGTGAGCTTCAGAGCCGAAGCCGCTGGCTCAGGGCCATTGGTTTTTCAGTGGCTCCGCAATGGTGTGCCGATTGCCGGTGCTCGCATTGATGCACCCAATGCGCTGCCGGTGACGTACATACTGGAAGTTCCCGCGCTGACAGACGATCAGAATCGATATTCGGTCGAGGTCTCCAACGATCTTGGCAGAGTCGTCAGCACCGAAGGCAGGCTCACCGTCCTGCCCTAAGCTGAAGGATGGGTTCGAGGACCTTTGCGGAGCCTGACAGCGTCTCAATCGACAGGTGTACGCCGGTGGTCTTTCAACGCTGATCGCTGCGCCTTGTGTTCAAGCCGCCGCCTCTTGGACGCGCGGGTAGGCCGCGTGGGCACCCTGAGTTTGTCGGGTGTCTGCGCAATGTCCAGCAGCGCCTGCAACCGCGCCAGCGCATCCGCTTCGTTGCGCGGCAGGCTGCGGTGGGTTTGCGCCTTGATGACGATCACGCCATCGGCGCCAATGCGGCGATCGGGCAGGCTCAGCAAGCGTTGCTGAATCTCGGCTGACAACGACGAGGCGAGCACATCGAAGCGCAGATGCGCCGCGCTCGAGACCTTGTTGACGTTTTGGCCGCCAGCGCCTTGCGAGCGCACGGCGCTGATCTGCACGTCCGCGCGGCCCAGGCGCAGCCAGGCTTGGCTCATCTCACTTGTTGCTTTGCACCTTGCTGACCACAAACAGCAGCACCATGGCCCCTACCACCGAGGCGATCCAGCCTGCGCCCTGACCGGCTTGGTACCAGCCCATGGCCTGCCCGACAAAGCCGGCGATCAACGCGCCGCCGATGCCCAAGGCGCCGGTGAGAATCCAGCCCATCTTTTGATCGCCAGGCAGAAGAAAACGCGCGATGGCGCCGACGATGAGGCCGATGACAATGGTTCCGAGGATGCCCATGAGGGTGACTCCGATGCAAGGGGTTCAGGATGAAAGGTGGTGTTGCAAGTCGCTGACGCGCACCGGGACGCGGGCCGCCAGCGCACACATCAACTCGTAGCCGATGGTAGCTCCCGCCAGCGCCACCTCGTCGATGCCCAGCAGGGCGCCTCCCGGCCCTTCGCCCCACAAGGTGACGTCGCTGCCCACTCCAGCGTTGGGGGCGAGCGACAAGTCCACCGCCAGCATGTCCATCGACACCCGGCCCACGGTGCTGCAGCGCACGCCGTCCACCAGCATTGGCGTGCCAGTACCGCAGTGTCGCGGGTAACCGTCGGCGTAGCCGCAAGCCACGATGCCGATGCGCTGCGCTCCGCCGGCGGTGTAACTGCTGCCATAGCCCACCGTGTCGCCAGCTTGCAGATCCTGTGTGGCGATCAGCTGACTGCGCAGTGTCATGGCCGGCAGCAGACCCCAGTCGGCGGCGCTGCGTTGCGGGAAGTCCGGCGCACTTCCGTAGCTGATGATGCCGGCGCGTACCCAGTCGTTGCGCAGCGCGCCGCTGCCGTGGCGCAGCACCGCAGCGCTGTTGGACAAGCAACGCTCGCCTGCCAAACCTTCGCTGTGGCGCACGAAGCTCTGTACCTGGTGCGCGATGCCTCGCGGCCCGTCGGCATCCGAGAAATGCGTCATCAGGCTGATCTCATCCACTTGCGGCAGGGCCTCCAGCCGGGCCCATGCGCTGCGGTAGCTGTGCGGCGCAAAGCCCAGCCGGTTCATGCCGCTGTTCATCTTCAGGAAAACACGGTGCGGCTGCTGTGTCTTGTGCGCGGCCAGCCAATCGATCTGCGCGCTGTGGTGCACCACATGCCACAGGCCCAGGCGCGAGCACAGCTCCAGATCGCGGGGCTCGAAGACACCTTCCAGCAGCAGCACCGGGCCGCGCCAGCCCAGGGCGCGGATGCGCTCGGCCTCTGCCAGGTCCAGCAGCGCAAAACCGTCGGCGCTGCGCAGCCCTTCAAAGGCGCGTTCGATGCCGTGCCCGTAAGCGTTGGCCTTGACCACCGCCCACAGCCTGGCGTCGGGCTCGGCGGCGCGGACGCATGCCAGGTTGTGGGCCATCGCTGCAGGGTGGATCAGGGCTTCAATGGGGCGGGGCATGGTGGACGGGTCGGCGAAAGGTCTGGCGGGCGGGCCGCCGTTCAGCGGATCAGCGAATGCGGTGGACGGGTAGCGTCAGGGCGCCATGACCTGAGGCGAAGACTCGCGCAGGTGGATTTTGACAGCGCTGCTCGACTGGGGTCGCGCCAGTAGTCTTGCAGGGCCCGCCTGATCCACAGCGCATGCTATAAACCGCCGCCAAGAACATGGAGACACAGCGCCGACCCCAGTCGCGCGCGGCGCAGCGCGCGACCGGATGAAAAAAGGTTTTTCGACCATCATGTCGGCGCAGTTCTTCAGCTCGCTGGCAGACAACGCTTTGCTGGTGGCTGCCATCGAGTTGCTGCGCCTGTCCAATTCACCCGCCTGGCAAGTGCCGGCGCTGGCGCCGATGTTTGCGCTTTTTTATGTGCTGCTGGCACCCTTTGTCGGCGCCTTTGCCGATGCCCTGCCCAAGGGTCGCGTGATGTTCATCAGCAACAGCATCAAGGTGGTGGGCTGCCTGATGATGCTGTTTGGCAGCCACCCTTTGCTGGCCTATGCCGTGGTGGGCCTGGGCGCTGCAGCTTATTCCCCAGCCAAATACGGCATTCTCACCGAGCTGTTGCCGGCTTCGCTGCTGGTCAAGGGCAACGGCTGGATCGAGGGCCTGACGGTGGGCTCGATCGTCCTGGGCATTCTGGTGGGCGGGCAGTTGGTGGGCACGACGGTGTCGTCGTGGTTGTTGGCGGTCGATTTGCCGGGCCTGACCACCAGCATCGATACCGCGCCTGAAGCCGCGATCTCGGTGATCGTGTTCTTGTACCTCACGGCAGCCATCTTCAACCTCTTCATCCCGCGCACCAGTGCGCCGCTGCAAACCTTCAGCAGCAGTCTGCCCACGCTGGTGCGCGACTTTGGGCAATGCAACAGACGGCTCTGGGATGACAAGCTGGGTCAGATCTCGCTCGCCACCACCACGCTGCTTTGGGGCATCTTTGGCAACCTGCGTGTGATCGTCTTTGCCTGGGCAGCGGCGGCCCTGGGCTACGGCACCACGCAGGCTTCCAACCTGGCAGGTGTGGTGATCGTGGGTTCGGTGATCGGTGCCGTGGCGGCGTCCAGCTTCATGAAGCTGGAGCACGCAGTGCGGGTGATCCCGCTGGGCATCCTGGTGGGTTTTTTGATGATCGGTCTGGTGGTGCTGACCAATGTCTGGGTGGCCGCGCCGTTCTTGATCCTGCTGGGGGCTTTGTGCGGTTTTCTGATCGTGCCGATGAATGCCCTGTTGCAGCACCGCGGCCACAACCTGATGGGTGCCGGGCGCTCGATTGCAGTGCAGAACTTCAATGAGCAGGCCTGCATCCTGGCGCTGGGTGCCTTCTACACCGGCATGACTCGTTTTGGGCTGACCGCCTTCATGGCCATCACGATCTTCGGCTTGCTGGTGGCCGGGGTGATGGAGTGGATTCGCCGCTGGTACCTGCGCAACCTGCGCGATCACGGCAGGGAGGTCGAGCGTTTGCTGCAGATCGCCCGCAGCGACCATGTCTGAGGCCCCGCGACCAGGTTCAACCCAGGACGCTGCGTTGGCTGGAGCTGTTTCAGGCTCTGCTGCGGGGCCAGCCCGCGGGCCCGCCGCAGTGTGGTCTGCACTCGCCCTGACTCTCAATGCCTTCGTCTGGGGGGTCTCCTGGTGGCCCTTCAGGCAGTTGCAGGGCCTGGGGCTGCATCCGCTGTGGGCCACCGTGCTGATCTATTCGACCACGGTGGTGGTCATCAGCGTCTGGCGGCCCGGCGCCTGGCGAGAACTGTGGCAACGCCCTTCACTGTGGCTGCTGGTGCTGGCTGCCGGCACCACCAACGCCACCTTCAATTGGGGCGTCACCATCGGCGACGTGGTGCGGGTGGTGCTGCTGTTCTATCTGATGCCGCTGTGGGCCGTGCTGCTGGCGCGCTGGTTGCTCAGAGAGCCCATCAGCACGGGCGCGCTGCTGCGGGTGGCGCTGGCGCTGGCCGGTGCCGGCATTGTGCTGTGGCCTGCTGAAGGCGGCTTGCCGGTGCCCCGCACGCTGGCAGAGTGGCTGGCCGTCTTGGGCGGCTTCAGCTTTGCGTTGAACAATGTGCTGCTGCGCCGCGAAGCCCATCAGCCCGAGTCGGCGCGTGCCTTGGCGATGTTCCTTGGCGGCGCGCTGGTGGCGGGGGTGCTGGCGGTGGCTTTGACGTTGCAGGGCGCCGTGAATGCCCCGCCAGCCGTCAATTGGGACGGCGGCCCGCCTGCCTGGGTCTGGGGTGTGGCTGCGATGAGCTTGCTGTTTTTGGTCGGCAACCTGGCCTTGCAATACGGGGCTGCGCACCTGAGCGCCAACGCCACAGCGGTGATCCTGATCAGCGAGGTCTTGTTCGCTTCTGCCTCTGCCGTCTGGTTGGGGGCTGGCGTGCTGACGCCGCAGTTGGCCTGGGGCGGCTTCCTGATCGTGATGGCCAGCTTGCTGGCGGCGCGGCAGCGATCCTAGAAACGGCAGTTGACCGCTTGGCACCGCTGGACAAGCGGCGCGGATGCTGCAATTCATGACCACGGCGCACTTCATCCCTTGGGTGACAGCGCTACGCACCCGATCGAGCCACGCTGGACCACGCTGGCAGGCCTTCAGGCCGTGTCGCGAACCCGCGCTATGCCACAGGGCATCGCTGTGGTTCGCGCACCCGGGGGGCTGCCGCTAACGCATCGGCTCGGTGTGCTGCGCCCAGCCTTGGCGCACCAGCACCTGGAGCAGCAGGGTTTCGTCCAGTGGCTTGGCCAAGTAAGCGTCGCAGCCTGCCAGCGTGCCACGGGCGCGGGCGGAGGGCCCCTGGTGGGCCGAGACGATCACCAGCGTGGGCCGTGGCAACTGCCCACTGCGACGTTTGATCTGCTGGCACAGCGCCAGCCCGTCCAGGTGGCTGGACTGACCCAGCTCGACATCGATCATGACCATGCCGATGTCTGAGTGTCCATCGACAGGATGCAACGCCTGCCATGCTCGCTGGCTGCTGCCAACGCAAGTGCAGCTCACACCGCGGCGCTGCAGACGACTTTGCAAGAAGCGCAAGGCGATGGCGCTGTCATCGACCAGCAGCGCGTGCCTGCTGGGTTCAGCCGCTGCGGTGTTGGCCAGTCTGGTGGCCGGCGCGCCCAAGGCAGCGGCCTGCGCTTGGCCGCTCAGGCGCGCGGCATGTTCGGCTTGTGCCCACAGCGTGTCGAGGGCACGCAGCACCTGGGATCGCTCGAAGGGGCGGCGTAACCAGCCTCCGGCCAGAGGCGGCGCCTGATCACCGATGCACAACGTCCTTGGCAAATGCTGCAACTCAGCCAAAGTGGCAAGCGTTGCCGGATGGTCGGTCGCAGCGACCAGCAGAGTCGCTTCCTGCCAGCGCGTAGTGGCTTCATAGCGCGGCAGGGGCTGAGCGCTCAGCCGCAAACAAGCAGCGAGGGTGTTGCGCTCGAAGTCGTTGAAACCGAGCAGAGCGACGCGGCAAGGGGGGCCGTTCATCGGAGCAGCAAAAGCTCGCGCAGCAAAAATCCGGGCCCGCGTTGCGTTCGCTGTGCAGCCCACGCTTCCGGCCATTGCCCTAACATCTGCGCCCTGTTCTTCACTTGTGTTGGCTCATTGACTGGAACATCCCATGTCCACGACTGTTTATGATTTTGACGCTTTGTCGATCACCGGCCAACCCGCGCAACTGGCCAGCCAGCGGGGTCAGGTGCTGCTGATTGTCAATACCGCCAGCGCTTGTGGTTTTACGCCCCAGTTCAAGGGGCTTGAGTCGCTGTGGAGCGACTACCGCGACCGTGGCCTGGTCATCCTGGGCTTTCCCAGCAACGAGTTCGGCGCCCAGGATCCGGGCAGCGACGAGGAGATTGCGTCTTACTGCCAGATCAACTACGGCGTCAGCTTTCCGATGATGTCCAAGATCGAGGTCAACGGCCGGCAGGCGCATCCACTGTGGCAATGGTTGAAGACAGAGGCGCCGGGCTTGCTGGGCAGTCAAGGCGTCAAGTGGAACTTCACCAAATTCCTGGTCGGCCGGGATGGCCAAGTGATCAAGCGTTATGCGCCCACCGTCACGCCTGAGTCGCTGCGAGCCGACATCGAGGCTGCGCTGGCGGTGAGTGCACCGGCTGGTCCCTGAAGCAAGACCCAAGGAGCCCCATGTTCTCGCACCTCGACCCCTACGCTGGTGACCCGATCCTGAGCCTGAATGAGGCTTTCCAAAAGGACCCACGCGCCGACAAAGTCAATCTGTCGATCGGCATCTACTTTGACGATGCTGGCCGCATTCCGGTGCTGGACTGCGTCAAGCAGGCAGAAACGCGCATGCTGGCCAGAGGCGGGCCCAAGCCCTATCTGCCGATCGAGGGTTCTGCGCAAATGCGCAAATCGGTCCAGGAGCTGTTGTTCGGCGCGCAGCACGAAGCCGTGCAAAGCGGCCGCATCGCCACGCTGCAGACAGTTGGCTCCAGCGGCGGATTGCGAGTGGGCGCTGACTTCATCCGCCGCTGGTTGCCCGCCAGCGGCCTGTGGGTCAGCGACCCGACTTGGGACAACCACCGGGCGATGTTTGAAGGCGCCGGTATCCCGGTGCAGACCTACCCCTACTTTGACGCTGCGACCGGCGGCCTGAATTTCGAGGCCATGCTGCAATGCTTGCAAGGCCTGCCTGAGCGCAGCGTGGTGTTGCTGCACGCCTGCTGCCACAACCCCACCGGCGTCGATCTGAGCGCCGAGCAATGGCAGGCGCTGATCCCGGTGCTGCAGCAGCGGCACTTGCTGCCGTATCTGGATCTGGCCTACCAGGGCTACGGTGATGGCATCCAAGAAGACGCTGCTGCGGTGCGCACGCTGGCCAGCAGCGGCTTGAGTTTTTTCATCGCCAACTCGTTTTCGAAGAGCATGAGTCTTTACGGTGAAAGAGCCGGTGCTCTGAGCGTGGTCTGTGCTGACGCTGCGCAAGCCGAACTGGTGCTCGGCCAGATGAAGGCCACCGTGCGCTGCAACTACTCCAGCCCAGCCATCCATGCCGCCGGCATCGTCAGCCATGTGCTGGGGGACGAAGATCTGCGGGCCTCATGGGCGCTGGATGTGACGGCGATGCGTGAGCGCATCCAGACCATGCGCAGCAGCCTGCACGCGGTACTGAGCGCCAAGAAGCCTGCGCATCACTTTGCTTACTTTCTCAGCCAGCGTGGCATGTTCAGCTACACCGGGCTGAGCGCCACGCAGGTCGACACGCTGCGTGAAGAGTTCGGGGTTTACCTGGTGCGCTCGGGCAGGATGTGTGTGGCCGGGCTCAATACCGGCAACGTCGAGCGCACGGCGGCGGCGATCGCTGCCGTGGTGTGAGTACCCAGGCGCATGCCTGGATTCGGCCGCCGTGCGTCTTTCGCGCCACGGTCGCCGGCCATGCGCGCGACTTTGGGCACGTTTGAGAAGTAAGTAGAAACCCTATGTCTCTGAGAGATAAGTATTTACCCTAATATCGCGGTCATGCCACTGTTTCCAGTAGG
>Ga0105046_10015626_pt1 | contig 11664 bp, 6 predicted proteins | sample MAT03_FD_78385 | JGI IMG/M metagenome (GOLD analysis project Ga0105046, IMG submission 78385) | Freshwater microbial communities from Lake Fryxell liftoff mats and glacier meltwater in Antarctica - MAT-03 (megahit assembly) | ecosystem: Environmental > Aquatic > Freshwater > Ice > Liftoff...
CGACATTCGTCGCCTCAATGACATGGGTGCTTTTGAGCATGTGACCTATAAAACCAAGGAAGTTCCTGGCGGGATGTCGGTACGCTACGAAGTGCGGGAGCGACCAACTCTCACCAAGGTCGTCTACCATGGCAACCGCGCCCTGAATGAACGCGAGCTAGGCAGTCGAGCTGGCATCGCTGCCGGAGATCCGATGAGCGAGTTTTCGATCGAATCGGCGCGGCGTCGGCTCGTCGACTACTACAAAGAAGAAGGCTTCAATCAGGTTGCGATCAAAACGGTTCGAGGCAGTGGGGCGGATTCTCAAGTCGTCATTTTTCGCATTAACGAAGGCCCCAAAGAACGAATTGAACAAGTTCGTGTGGAGGGCGGCACGATTGTGACGGCAGCCCGGCTGGAAAAAATTGTCAAGACGCGTGGGCCATTCGGTGGCGTCCTGCGGCACATCAACAATACCGCTGATCTGACCAAGATCGACGAGGACGTCAAAGTCCTGGAGTCGTACTATCACAACCTTGGCTTCCTGACCGCAACCGTGGGACGAAGGCTGGAATACGACGAGACTGGCAAGTGGATTACCGTAACCTTTGTTGTCGACGAAGGGGCAAGATACAAGGTCAACGAAGTTCGCATCGTCGGCAATCAATACATTGAAACGGCATCATTGATGAACCTGCTTGAACTCAAAGCTGGCGACATGTTCGATGGGACCCTGATGCGCCGAGACGCTGGTGAAATCACTTATGCGTATGGTTCGCTTGGATTCATCTACTCGGAAATCGAACCTCAGACCGTGATGCGTGACGAAGCCAACCTCGTCGACTTGGTCTACACCATCGGGGAGGGTGATCGTTGGAAGATTCGCAACATCAATGTCAACATTGAAGGCGAACCGCACTTGATGAAAGATACGACGTTGCTGAATCAAATCGACCTTGTTGAAGGTGAATTCATCAATCGTCGGACCTTGGAAATGAATCGACGCCGTATCGAACGGCAAAGCCTGTTGGAAGTGAATCCGGCGGTCGCGGACCCGCCTGATATTAAAGTCGTCCCGGTAGACGAAGACGAGTGACGCTAAGACCTCATTGATTGATCGATCGTTCGGTACGGAATCTGTTTTTATGACCCTTACAAACACCCAATCGCGATGCGACTGCCTGTTCTGGCTGGGGTTGTTGCTGCTCGTATCGACCGGCTGTGGAAGCCTTGCACCGGGAGTCTCACCGCTCGCGTCCGACCCGCCGCAGACTGCGTTTTTACCGGCGCATCCAATTCTTACACCTGTTAATTACGTCGATGGTGAACTGATTCCGGCGGATGACCAGAGCGGGGACACGTACATCGCTAGGCAATACCCTAGAACGTACGCAGCTCCACCGCCTCCAAGCGCCTACACGGTTCCCAATAATAATCCTGCCTTAGGTCCTCAGCCCCCTTCGGTCTATCAACTGCCGGGCGGCTATCAAAACCCGGCGATGAGCGCGGCTGCGATACAGCCTCAAGCACAGACTTATCAACCACCTCAAAACAACGCAGTACCGCTCAGCGGATTCCCCATCCCGCAGTCGCAACCGCTGCCGCCGCCGGTGAACGCAGCCCCGCCGCAAATTCCAGGCGGCTCATTGCCACCACCGTCGCTGTTTGGCGATACGGGGCTTAGCGTTCCGGTTTACAGCGACCCTAGCTACGGAGCACCCGTCGTAGGTGGGCAAGGTTTAGACTCGCCAGCCTTTGGAAATCTCAATGATCCGTACGCCGGTGCGCAATCGGAAACACCGATCTATATTCCCAATACGCGAACAGCGGACTTGGAGATTACGGGCTATCCCGCTCGCACCGGTCGGCTGATGTTCGGTGGTGCCGTTAACAGCGATGCGGGCGTGACTGGGCAGATCACCGTCGACGAACGAAACTTTGATATCACTCGCTGGCCAACAAGTTTCCGGGACTTAGCAAGCGGCACCGCATTTCGTGGCGCGGGCCAAACGTTGCGAGTCGAAGCCGTGCCGGGGTCAATATTCAAACGTTACACCGCAAGCTTTGCAGAACCCAACTTATTCGACTCTCCGGTCAGTTTTGGGGTGTCGGCTTTCCTCTACGATCGGCGATTTCTAGACTACAACGAAGAACGGCTTGGGGGTCGCGTTAGCCTCGGCTACCGCGTTACACCCGAGTTATCGTTGACAACGGGTCTTAACGGGCAGAACGTTGAGGTCACCAACCCGCGAGTCAACACGGTCAGCAAGTTGAACGAGGTTGTCGGTAACAACCAACTGTTCACCGGTGAGTTCCGTTTGACTCACGACACTCGGAACAGCCCTTTCCAACCCAGCGAAGGGCACTTTTTCGAGTTCGGTTATGAGAAAGCGTTTGGTGACTTTGGCTACTCACGCTTTGAAATCGAAAACAGAAATTATCTTTTGTTATCCGAGCGTGCAGACGGTTCTGGCAGACAGACCGTTTCGTTCAGCACGCGACTTGGTTTTAGCGGCGAAGACACTCCGTTGTTCGAAAACTATTTTGCCGGTGGTTACGCAACGATGCGTGGCTTTAACTTTCGTGGTGCCAGCCCCACAGAAGACAGCGTTCAAGTCGGTGGTCGTTTTCAATGGCTCAACACCGTGGAATACATGTTCCCGATCACCGCTGATGACGCGTTTCGCGGTGTCGCGTTCTGTGATTTTGGAACCGTCGAGCGAGATATTGAAATCAACAAAGATGACTTTCGCGTCGCTCCAGGCGTCGGGCTTCGAATCTCGATTCCGATGCTTGGACCAGCACCGCTGGCCTTCGACTTCGCCTATCCCGTTTCGATGGCCAGCACCGATCAGAAGCGAATCTTCAGCTTTTACATGAGTGCATTGCGGTAGCAGAGCATCCAGTACAAACGCACGCTCGAAGCCGCATTGCCCCAATCATTGCTGGACGGAGCCGATCGTCAGGTCCTCGCCGAATTGACTCTCTAGTTTTTTCTGCTCTGCCTGCAGTTGTTCTACAATGTTCCTCAACTGAGGTCCTGACAGATTGAGCTTGCGATATCATTGCGATCTACTTGAGCCTTATCGCCTTTGCCGCCTGGAACCAGCGACGGTGAACTTAATACCAATGCGATGAATTCTTTGGGCGTGATATTCTTTAAGAAAACGTGCGAGACTAGATAAACTTGATCGTTGTCGCCGAGTCGTGAAACGCATCAGATACCAGATATTGAAAAAACGCTCGGCAATCTGGTAACCCGTCTTCTTCCCAGGAAAGATTGGCGTTTCTTCAACGAGCCCCATCTCCCTTAACCGCCCCAGTTGAGAAGGCACACTGGCTGAGTTAACGCGTGCTAATTTCGCGATTCCGGCCTTGGTCATCGGTGCCCAGTTACGAGCCAATGCGCCGACGATGGTCTGGGCCTGTTGCGATAACTGGTCCAAACGCGATTGGTAAAGCGGCGTGACGACATCCAACAATGCGTCCAGGTCTTCGTAAGCATCTTCGGAGAATCCGCCCGCGAATAATTCGAATAGCAATAATGCCGTTCGCGGATTTCCTCCCGTTAAATCCCGCAGCGCAGCAAGTCTCGGCCTTTCCTGCTGGATGTGATTTACTAGATCGGTTCGCTCTCTTGCCTCGGCCAGATTCCGAAAGACGTCAGTTATTTCCTCTAGTGATAATGGATTCAGAACATGGGGCTTGAAACCTTCGTAGAAAGCGGCTCCGTAATCTTCCGTCTGGTTGGGATAGATCGTGGAAGCTGCGATCAGAATCGGACCACCTCGCTTTGTGAAGTGTCCGCGTAGTATGTAGTCACTGTCGCGCAGCCGAGAGAGCAGCATGTTGAAATTGTCGATCAGCAAGACTGGGCGGCGGTTCAATTTCTTCCATATTTCGCGGAACGCTTCGAAGCACTGCTCACCAAATGTGATTTCATCGGTATCCATGATTTCAAATTTACGAACGGTCGCCTCAATCTCGCGCACCGTCGCTGTGTTGTTCTCCCGCTCCATCGCATCGGCTACCGAATTAAGGCAGTTCAACCAAAATTTCGATAAGCGATCAACCTCGATATACTGCTCTTCAGGAAAAGTCAGCGGTAGGAATTCCTGGCACAACGGTTCCGCAAGCAACTCTACGGCGATTCGTTGCAACAACAATGACTTACCCATCCCTCGCTGACCAACGATCAAGTGATGCTGCGGAACACTATTGGGTTTATGAGCGGCAATGTCGCGCACGATAAAATCGAACAGCTTTTGTCGCGCAACAAAGGCCGCGCGAATTTCTTCGGAGTTAAGCCGATGCTGATTGAACGCGCGAATACGAAGCGGTTTGCCGGATTGATTTCTACTGAGTTTCATATTGGGAATTCTTGCTTCCAGAAGTCGCGAAGCAGGAATGACAAAAATTGCACTCGACCATCTTCTTCGAAAACGTATCCATCATCAGCGAGCAGCTTTAGCAAACTACGTTGTTGCGATTGCAGTTCGTCAGGATTCGCTTGCGGAGCCGCGGCAACTAATGCTCCACATAACTGTTCACGAGTTGCTCCGCCAGTGTTGCCTGCGACGTGAGTGAGGATATCGTCGATCACATCATCGGGAAGCCTGTCGATTTCCGATTCCGCGTTTGCTAGGCGTTGTAATAGGCATTTGGCGTCGTCGCTTGTAAAAGCACCGATGGTCATTTCTGTCAGGTCGTTAATGGAACGTTCAAGCTCATGCTTATGCACGAATGAATCGAGTCCGATAGAACCGCATGTCCCACGTAGCGCCGAACGGAACGCCCGAATACCGCTCTTGATGCTTTCGCCGACAGTTTTATCGAGCTGAATTTGAGATTCGCTAATCGCTTCGTTGATAAGCTGCAGGAAGCCAGCTTCGTCCTCGGCGTGCTGGACGTCGACGCTGACAACTTTCCAGCCATTTTCGGAGAGTAAGCGTTCAATTTCGGCAACGACAGACGATTTTCCGACGCGACGAGGAGCCAAAATCAGGACGTGATTTCCATTTTTAACGGACCGCAGAAGTTCCTTTAGTTCTGACTAGCGGCCATGGAAGTCCGTACCAGAGACAGGATTTCCGGTGATGTTACGCATTTTATCGGGCATTTCGCGATCTCGATGGGGTTTATTTATCGATGCACTATTGCATCGATACATATCTGTATCAAGTCAAAGCAGGCGTTTTCTTCAGCAGACGCGAGTTCAGACTTGCGGTACCTCGACAGATTGATCGAATGAATTCGGCAAGGGTTTTCCTGTCAGTGTAGAACAATTGTCGCAATTGTTTTCGGAGCAATTGGGACAATTGCTCTCCACTGAACAGTGTCAAAAGGTCGCGAATGTGGACTTGGCGGCAGCGATCGTTTGCTCGATGTGGTCCATCGTATGGGTGCGACTGAAGAATAGTGCTTCAAATTGGCTGCACGGAAAGTACACGCCGCGCTCGATCATGCCCCAGAAAAATCTTGCGAACTTCGCTCGGTCGCTGCGGTCGGCGTCGGGCCAGTTGGTGATCGGTGAATCGTTGAAAAACAACGTCATCATGCTGCCCATTCGCTGTAATTGGTGAGTGATCCCAGCATCGGTTGCTGCTTGCGATAAACCTTCGCCAAGACGCTTTCCGGCTTGTTCCAAATACGCGTAAGGAGGGTCTTGCACTAGCAGTCGCAATGTTGCGTTGCCAGCGGCGACGGCGACAGGATTGCCGCTCAGCGTTCCGGCTTGAAAAATACGTCCCGCCGGCAACACATGTCGCATGATCTCCTCGCGTCCGCCATAGGCACCCAGCGGCATACCGCCACCGACAATCTTCCCCAGCGTGGTCATGTCAGGAGTGATTCCGAACAATTCCTGTGCACCGCCCATCGCCAATCGGAAGCCCGTCATCACTTCGTCGAAGATCAGAATCGAACCGTCTTGCTGCGTCAGACTGCGGAGGCCATGGAGGAAGTCCATTGTCGGCACGACACAACCCATGTTACCGACGACCGGCTCTAGGATTACAGCAGCAATCTTGCCAACATGGCTTTCAAACGTTGCAGTGACCGCAGGCAAATCATTGTAGTCCAGCACGATTGTGTCGCCGCTTGCGCCTGCGGTAACGCCGGGCGAATCGGGAACGCCAAGCGTCGCGGCGGCACTTCCGGCGGAGACCAACAGCGAATCGACATGACCGTGGTAGTTACCGGCGAACTTGATGATTTTGTCTCGACCTGTGACGCCGCGGGCGACCCGGATCGCGCTCATGGTGGCTTCTGTTCCGCTATTGACCAGTCGCACGCGTTCAACGCTTGGTACTGCTGCGATGATGCGTTCGGCCAGCTCGCTTTCGGCTTCCGTAGGTGCACCGTAACTGGTCCCGCGCTGCGCTGCTCGGGTGATGGCTTCGATCACTTCAGGATGAGCGTGACCAAGGATCATCGGTCCCCAGGAGCCGATGTAATCGAGGTAACGCTTGCCATCGATATCAAACAAGAACGGACCTTCGGCGTGGTCGATGAACAGTGGTGAGCCGCCGACTCCACCGAAGGCGCGAGCGGGGCTGTTGACGCCGCCAGGGATCAGTTTCTTTGCGCGATCGAATGCTGCCAAGCTTCGCGAACCGATGGGATGCATATAAGTTTTCAGTTTTCAGTTTTCAGTTTTCAGTTTTCTAACTGCCGCTCAACTTAGCGAGCTGCGGCAATCCAGCGAGCAGCTCCTGCGGCAAGCAATGCGTCGGCAACTTCTTCGCCGATCGCTTTTGCATCTTCAGGCATGCCGCCTCCTGAGTGTTGCAACCGCACGCGTCCATCGACGGAAAGCACGACGGCAGATAACGATAATCGATCGTTAACGATCTCGGCAAACGCAGCAATCGGAGCTAAGCAACCGCCGCTGAGATGTCGAAGTAACGAACGCTCGGCCGTCACAGCGGCACGCGTGTTGGCGTCGTCGATTGCGGCGACAATTTCGGTGATTCTCGCATCGTCACGGCGAGTCTCGATTCCCAACGCACCCTGGCCGGGAGCCGGGAGCATCGTTTCGAGATCTAACTCGACGCTATGAATGCCTGGTAAATCCAGGCGATCCAAGCCGGCTGCGGCAAGAATCGTGGCGTCAAAGTCGCCTCGGCTGACTTGGTCGAGTCGCGTTTGAACATTGCCGCGAATCGGGCGAATCTCCAGGTCTGGTCGCGCGTACAACAATTGTGCGGCGCGCCGTCGGCTGCTGGTCCCCACAATGGCCCCGTCAGGAAGCTCGGAAAATTCCCAACCAGCCGCAGAAATCAGTCGGTCATGCACATTAGCCCTGGGTGGAATTGCAGCTACATGGATGGTAGTATACTCCACCGTTGGGAGGTCTTTTAGGCTGTGGACTGCGATATCCGCATGACCGTCGATGACGGCTTGTTGAATTCGCTTGGTAAACAGACCGACTTCGGTTGTCGAAGTGATCGGCCTCAGGTCTGAATCCCCTAGGCTGGAGAGTGGAACCAAGAGACACTGATGACCAAGGGCCGCTAACTCGTTCGCCACCCATTCAGCTTGCCAAATCGCGAGCGGACTTTTTCGGGTTGCGATACGGATTGGAGCTGCTGTCATAATGGAACAAATGAGGCTGCGGATGCGTCAATGCGAGACGCGTTGTGGTACGGCATTACACGATATCCTGACCGACGACGAAACCACACCACTGAATCCCACCTGACAAAGTCAAAATCAAAACTGATACGACTACCAAATCCAAAGCGAAGGCTAAACCAAAAAGCTTGCGATTGGCGGACAACAACTTAACGTGACTGACTCATTTTCAACACTCGACGACGATTCCGAAAAAGATCGTGCGGACACAAACACCGCTTTGTCGGGTGTTGAGCAGTCGGATCTGGGGATGGAAGACGTCCTGCCGTCCGATTCTGCTTCGTTTGATCCCGTAACGACAGTCTGGAATGTCAACTCTCCGGAAGGCGAGGAGGTCAAGGAATTCGAGTCGCTCGGTTTTGAGACCAACGATGGCGAACGTTTAGAAATGATTGGGATCCCGGAGCGAATCGGGGAGTACGTGATCGAGCGGATGATTGGCAGCGGTGGGATGGGGCGGGTGTACTTGGCCAAGCACCAGACGATGCAGCGAACCGTCGCGATCAAAACGCTGCCACCGGAACAGATGACACAAGCCTGGGCGGTAGAAAGATTCTATGACGAGGTTCGCGCCGCGGCGCGGCTGATGCATCCCAACATCGCCACCGCGTTCGACGCGGGCAACAGTGCTGGGATTCATTTTCTGGCCATGGAGTTTATCGATGGTGACACGCTGACATCAGTGGTTGCGAAAGGCGGCCCGATGTCGATTGGCGCAGCCGTGGCGGCCATTCGTGGTGCAGCGAGAGGTTTGGCGCATGCGCATTCTGCTGGCGTTGTGCACCGGGACGTCAAGCCTGGCAATCTAATGCTGGCCAGCGATGGGACCATCAAGGTTGTCGATCTTGGATTGGCGTTGTTCGCGACACCGCATCAGATTCTTCAAAACCGTCGTGATCCCGCCGCACCGACTTCGGGGCGATTGATTGGAACGATTGCATTCATGTCACCTGAGCAGCTTGAGAACCCCGATCAAGTCGATGCCCGCAGCGATATTTATTCACTGGGAGCAACGCTGTATTTTTTGCTGACCGGTCGGCCACCCCACGAGGGCGAATTCCTTGAGCAGATTCGCGGCATTCGGCACGATCCATTGCCAGAGTTGTTTGCCGTTCGTCCTGATGTGGATTTGCGGCTGGAACATGTCTTTCGACGCATGATGGCGAAGCGTCCGCAAGAACGTTATTCATCCCTGGTCGAAGTCATTGCAGACCTCGCGTCGTACGATACCGTTGACTCGAATACGTCGTGGATCACAGGCCTGCGATCGCCTTTAGCGAGTGGAGAAGCTGCAACGCATCGCGGCGAATCAACAAGCGGCGAGCTGGCCAAAGTCATGGGCATCGACCTAGGGATGTTCTATGCCACTTGCGCGATTGCGGAACCAACGGGCAAAGTGGAAGTTCTTACACCACTTGAAAATGGTCGGACGCAACAGCGATTAGCGATTGCCGATGGCGAGCCACTGATCTTCGGTGAGGCCGCTGCGGCAAGGCGAGAAACGTTGCCCGGCAGCGTCTTACACTGCATCCCTCTTTATATCGGCCAGTCCAAAGTTGATCATTTGATCAATGGTCGTCACTGTCCAGCCGAAGTATTGCTGGCGATGCAAATCCGTAAGCTGATCGAGCTGTGCTGGACCGAGAAAGCGTTTCCGCGCGCAGTTGCGATCACCGTTCCATCAAGTTATGACCAATTTCACCGGCAAGCGGTCATTCAGGCCGCAACCATTGCTGGCGTGCGATCAATTCGCTTGGTTGATCGCTCCGCAGCGGTGTTGCAATCATGGCGTCATGAACGAACCGCGCACGATGCGCCACTGCCGTTGGACGAGAAAGCAAATGCATCAAGCCATGGCGAGCGTCCGCAAGTTGTCGTTTCGGTGACGGGTCAGGCCACCGAGGTTGTCGTATCACGATTCCGTGGCTCGCGGCTGCAGCAATTGGCCGCCATTGGTCAGTGGCATTACGGCACGCTTCAATGGCAACAAAAATTGGTCGACATGGCTGCGGATGCGTGTCTGAAACAATACAGCTTTGATCCTCGGCTAACGTTGCAAACCGCAACCGCGTTGCAAGTCGCTTGCGAGCGTGCGCTAGCGAAGTTTCTGTTGCTTGAATCGGTCAACATCTCTTTTCAACGAGGGAGCAAGCCGATCGCCGTGGCCGTCTCGCGCGTCGATTGGCTGGACGCCTGCGAACCGATGCTAGTCGAGCTATTGCAGATGATCGACTTGGCTTTGGAAACGGCGGAGATCAATCCGAAACGCGTCGGAGATTGTTTGTTGCTTGGTATCTTGACTCGGATCGGCGACGTTCGCCGACGGATCGAGAAAAAGTTTGGCGAGGACACTTCGTACTCAATTGTCGAGCGAACCGACGTTGCTCGCGGTGCAGCCCTTTGTGTTGCTGGCGAATTGCCTGGGCGCGGTGACATTCCATTGCCTCCACAAACGTCAACGACTCATGACATCGGCTTGCTTGTTGTCGATGCCAAGAACCGACGTCGAATCCGACCGATCATTCCCCGTGGTACGGCGCTGCCAGCGAGAACCAATCGCCGCATCACCGCCGGCACAACCGCCCTGCAAGTCTTGACTGTTGTCGAATCTTCGACTTGGCGAGAGACATCGTGGCGTTCTTTAGGTAGCCATCAATTTCCGGATTCAGCTCCAGAAACGTACCTGGAACTTGCCTTTGAAGTCGACGTCGATGGGCGACTGGCGATTCGAAGACGCGACCCAAACTCAGGCGGCTTTGTGAAGCTGCCAGTGCTGCCTCAGCCAACGTTGTCACCTGACGAGGTGTTGCAGTGGACCGAGTGGGTCAAGGAGTGGATGCCAACTCCGAAGCGGCGCATTACCAGCTAGGTCTTTGTCCCGATTAGATTTTGCCGTTGGGTGTTGGGTAGTGGATCTTGTTAAAGATCCTTGCCGCATGGATCTTTAACAAGATCCACTACGATTAGGCTTAGCGAACCCCAGTGATTAAGCGGGCCATTGAAAATAAAAAAACCTGACGGTCGAGACCAAGGTGAATCTCAACCGCCAGGCGTTTGCTCGCTATTCACGAAGTGATCGCGAGTGGGGTGGCTGCCGGCGCGTTCGCAGCCCGCCGACTTCTCTACGGGTTACCACCCCGTTGGCAAGTACAGCAATAATCCACTTGATCACCTCCTTTAAAAACTAGGAAGACAAATTCGGCTCGGGGCCAACCAGAATAAACCGACATTTGTCAAACAGGGACCATCGCGACGCGACATCGCGATACAGTGAAAGCATTATTCTTGCCACTGTCCCGTCTGACAAGGGAAAATGTTAGGAAAAAACGGAGAGTTGGCAAATGCTTGCGGCGTCCACTTTTATGGAGTTATGGAGAGGGGCCAATCAAGGCTGCCTGCGACCACGCCGCAGTTACCAGCGCGATCGCTCCGATGCCGGCCAACCACTGAACACTGCTCATCGACAGTAAGCGAGCCGGTATTCGACATTCGATCCATCCAATCAAGAGGCCAGCCATGAAGCCAGTCGCGTGTGCGGTGACGTCGGTGCGTTCGCCGCCAATCCCCAAGTAGGCAAACAACAGCGCGCCACCAATCAGAGGACTCCATCGTTTCATCGAATTGGTTTTCTGTCTTTGCAGATCTGGCACCCAGGTTCGCAGCGAGTGTGCGACGATCATGCCAAGGGCAGCGAACACTGCTGTCGATGCGCCGATCGACAAATGCGCCGGGGGTTGAACTAACGCGTTGATGAAGTTGCCAAGAGCACCGGCGACCACGATTCCCAACCAAGCGACACCACCACCCAAGATTCGACCGGCAAGAAAACCGAAGACCGAACCAAACAACAGATTCGATAGAACATGCTCTAAATCAGAATGCAGCGTCAGCGCTGTAACGACCCGCCACCACTGTCCCGCCAGCACCCTGCCTGCATGCATTTGTCCGGCCTGATACCAATTCAAACCGAAGACGTTCTGATGGGCAAATACGTCGATCAAAATAACGGTTCCCGCATAAACAATGACCGCCATCGCTGCACCCCCGTAC
>Ga0105046_10015627_pt1 | contig 11664 bp, 7 predicted proteins | sample MAT03_FD_78385 | JGI IMG/M metagenome (GOLD analysis project Ga0105046, IMG submission 78385) | Freshwater microbial communities from Lake Fryxell liftoff mats and glacier meltwater in Antarctica - MAT-03 (megahit assembly) | ecosystem: Environmental > Aquatic > Freshwater > Ice > Liftoff...
CGCGGCGAGCTCGCCCGCGATCGCCCGCCCGATCCCCCGCGACGCCCCCGTGACGAGCGCCGTCTTCCCCTCGAGTCTGATCTCCATGGGCCGGAACGTAGCCGAGCCTCTCCGATGGACGGGGCTTGCGGGGTGTGAAGACGCGGCCATGGTGCGTCCGGCTGTACGGTGAAGCGCAAGCTCTTCCCTTCGGCGATGGAAACGCACCGGGGATGGACGAGCTGGAGTTCGCCGTGCCGTCCAGCGGCGATCCTGGGAAGGACGCGGTCATCGTCCTGCAGCGCATCTACTCGATGTTCGGCGTTCCGGCCGAGGAGATCCCGTACGTCACCGACGGACGAGTGGACGAGGCCGCGATCAAAGCGGCCAGCTGATCGGCCCTGCCTGCCGCCGGAGCACTTTAGGGTACAAGTTCCCCCTCCGACACGAGAGGTTTCCCCTGAAACCCCTACTCAGATGGGGTGCTTGTCTAAACTGGGTGTCGTTTGGTCACGGTTCGGTCACCGGATCGGGCGATCTCGCCGTCCTGTCGACTCCGGCATGTCCGGCGGCTTCCCACATCAATGTCCGGATGGCGAAGTGGCAGCACAGGTGCCCCCAGATCTCCTGGAGGACCAACGCCGGTGACTTCGAACGCAACACGGTACGGGCCCCGCGTTGATGCGTCTTGAGCTCATCGAAGGTGGACTTGATCTCCCACCGTTCGGTGTACGCAAGCGCGAGCTGCTCGGCTGGTGCCTCGATCGGATCGAGCAGCGTCGTGAACAACCGGTACGAGGTGTCGTTGTACGAACCCTCCGAATGCAACGCCATCCCAAATCGCGAAGTACGCCATCGCCCGTGCCGGCAACGACCGGTTCCGCTGCTCGGTTCGCCCCGCCGCCGCGATCACCTCATCCACCAGCTCCGGCGGAATCGTCCGAGTTAGGACCCCCACCGACACCAGATCCAACAACCGTCGCTCCGAAACAGGCTTGATCCATCCAGCAAGCTCGGCCCTGACGACCAAGAAGCTGCAACGCTCCGCGCACGACTCGATCACCGACCTCGCCGCTGACATCACCGCCTGGGTCGAGCACTGGAACGACAACCCCACCACGTTCCCACAGAGAGGGCATGGACCAAGACCGCCGATGAGATCCTCGACAAGCTCGCCCGCTACTGCGCCACCACCACCACCACCACCACCACCACCACCACCGAATATGACCGTGCTTCAACCTGATGAGGCCCACCGCCAACCAGCCACGCGAATCGCCGCTTGACGAACGAGAACCCTGGGGTGTCCAGGTAGCTAGTGCTCGAGCTGGATGGGGAAGGTGATCGTGACGACGGTGGCCTCCCCGACTCCGCCGGTGACCTCGATGGTGCCGGCGTGATCGTGCGAGACGATGTCCCGTACCTGAGCCAGCCCGAGCCCGGCATGCTCTCGTCCAGACTTGGTGGTGAAGAACGGCTCAAACATGCGCTCGCGTACCGCGTCGGTCAAGCCGTGCCCCTGGTCCGTCACTCTCACCCAGCAGTTGCCACCCTCGCTCCCCGTGGCCACGACCACCGGCGACTCGACCGTCCGACGGACGAGTTCGGCGCAGGCCTGGAGGGCGTTGGAAACCAGGTTGATGACCGCCTGCGAAAGGCGGACGGGGTCGACCATGACCGGTGGGACATCCTCCGCCAGCTCGAGCGCGGGCGGAGCCTCGATGGACGCGTCGACCGACGCAGCAAAGCTCCTATAGGCGAGGTCAGCCGACTCAGCGACGAGTTCGTTCAAGTCGACGAGCTGGCGCCGTGCGACCTTGTTGGTTCCCGTGGCCAACATGCTCTCGACGATGCCGTCGAGTCTGGACGCGTGTCGCACGATCTGCGTGCTGGCCGTCTTTAGCTCGTCGTGCAGCGAGACAAGGTCGTCGCTCGCCGCGTCGGGCAGTCTGTCGCGGTACTCCAGGAGTACATTGGCCAGCTCCTCCCCGAGTTCGCTGACCACTTCGGCATGGCTGACGATGAACTGCAGCGGGTTGCGGATCTCGTGGGCGATGCCTGCGGTCAGCTGCGAGAGCTGGTCGAGTTTCTCGTCCGCAGACATCGAACACAATGTAGAGCCTTCCTGCGGGTGGGTCGGCCGAATCTGGTTGCCACACCTCCGACCCCTCGCCCTGGCCGCAGGGCGATCCCCCAGAGCCGGCTCAGTCGACCATGATGTCGAGGCGTACACCGTTCACAACAGCGGCGCGGCCGCCGATAGAGACAGTACCTAGGTCGACCCACGAGGTCGGCCGGACCAGGCCCGAACCGGCGCGAACCCCCTAGGCAGACCTGAGCCATGGCTGATGAGTCCATCGGTTCGCCGATCAAGCTGTTGGTCGTCGACGACGAGCCAGACACGCAGGTGCTCTTCGAATCGCGCTTTCGTCGGGACATCAAGGACGGTCGACTCGAAATCGACTTCGCGTCAGGCGCGATCGAGGCACTCGAACTGATCGAGTCGAGCAACGACATCGAGGTCATCGTCACGGACCTCAACATGCCTGGGATGGATGGATTGGAACTCCTGAGCCGCGTCGAAGCCATGTGTCTCCCGCTGAAGACGATCGTTCTCACCGCCTACGGCGACATGGACAACATCCGCACGGCGATGATGCGAGGCGCGTTCGATTTCCAAATGAAGCCGCTCGACATCAACGACCTGCGCGCCACGATCGACAAGGCGAGTTCGATCGTGCGCGAGCTCCGTTCTGGGGAGGAAGCTCGCCGGCAGGTGGGCACTCTCGAAGCGCGGAACCGGCACCTACAGGAGGTGTTCGGCAAGTACGTGAGCGAAGAGGTCGTGACCGAGTTGCTGAAGCACCCTTCGCGCACGACGCTCGCGGGCGAACGGCGGGTTCTCACCTTTCTCATGGCTGACATCCGCGGGTTCACCCGAATCGCAGAGGAGTTCCCGCCAGAGCAGGTCGTCGCCACCCTCAACGGCTACCTGGAAGTCGCGATCCACTGCATCCTGAGCTACGGGGGAACGATCAACGAAATACTGGGCGACGGCTTGCTCGTCTTCTTCGGAGCGCCCATCGACGACCCTGAGTCGACCGAGCACGCTGTCGCCGCGGCCATCGAGATGCAACTCGGTATCGCCGAGTTGAACGACAAGAATCGCGCGATAAGACTACCTGAAGTGGCCGTGGGCATCGGTGTCCACACGGGCGAGGCGGTGGTGGGCACCATCGGGTCCGACCAGCGCATGAAGTACGCCGCAGTCGGCCACCACGTCAACCTCGTGGCGCGGATCGAGACCCAGACCGTCGGTGGGCAGATCCTCCTCTCCCAGGCCAGCTACGAGCTCGTCCAAGACCTGGTCACCGTCACCGGCCAGTTCTCGATCCAGACCAAAGGCCTCAGTGCCCCACTGACCCTCTACACCGTCCGGGGCATCGGCGGAGCCTACGATCTCGTTCTCCCGCAGCGGACCCGCGAGCTCGATGACGCCGCTCGCCACCCGATCGAGATCGCCCGGGTGGTCGAGAAGCGTGTCACCGACGTCCGCTGCGGCTTCCTGCTGGCCGCGAGCCGAGACGCCGCTCGCATCGAGACCGCCCTGGTCCTCGCGCCCCTGGATGACGCGGTCATCTACCTCCAAAACGCCACCCTCTACGGGAAGGTGACCGAATGCACGCTGATTGACGAGGTCTGCCATATGACCGTGGTCTACACGGCCGCCTCGGAGCGCGCGCTCGACACCATCGAGCGCATGACGGAGTCCTGACCGCAGCGACCCCGACCGCCACCAACTCTGGCCGGCCGGACGGCACGTACCCGCTCAGGTGTACCGGTCGAGCACCTCAGGGTCGTTGATGACGATACGTCCGCGTGCGGTGGTGAGCGCCCTTTCGTCCTGAAAGGTGCCGAGCTGGCTGTTGAGTGTCGAGCGCGTGGTTCCCACCAGTTCGGCCAGGTCACGTTGGGTGATCACCAGTTCGCGTCCAGCCATGCCCGAGCGCTCGAGCGCATCGGCGAGCAACCGAAGTCGTCGGGCCGCTCGTACCCGGACCGGTCGGCCCAGCAGGTCGATGAGCGAGCTGGACAATCGCCGGGCCTGGTCGGTGAGCTGGCCGATGATGTCCGCACCCAATGCAGGATTCGTCCGACGAAGCTCCTCGAACGCACTCAGCGGGACCTGCAGGATCTCGCATTCGGTGAGGGTGACGGCCGTGTCGAGATGCAGGAGCACGGGGGGTCCGAGCAACGCGCTGTCACCCAACACGTCGCCACGAGCGCGCACATCGACGGCGCCCCCATCCCCCTCGGCGGTGCCCGACCGCACGAGCACCACGCCCTTGACGATCACGGCGATCGAGTCAACGGGGTCCCCAAGGCGAAAGATCTCGTGGTTGGGCGACACCAGCCGGAATCGACCGACATCACTGAGGTTCGACTGCTCCAGGAGTGCCGTCATCGGGGCACCTGGCTGTCGGGGTCAACCAGGGTCACCGACCGGCGACCCAGTTCGACCAACCCGTCGTCAGCGAGATCACCCAGCACGTGGTTGATGGTGACTCGGCTCACGCCGACGTAGTGGGCCAGATCCTCCTGCGTGAAGGGGATCGGCCCCTGGAAGAGGTCGTGAAGCCGCCCCAGCTGGAGGATCAAACGACCCCGAGCGTCTTGGTGGTTGGCGTCGAGGATTCGATCGACAAGGCGTCGACACGTCCGCGCCATCGATTCGGCCATCGCCTGGCGCAGCTCGGGATAGTTGTCACGCAAGTCGAGAAAATGCTCCTGCGCGACGAAGAACATCAGGCACTCGTCCAGTGTCTCCACTCCGGCTGATCGTCTGCGGTCGGAGGAGAGCACCGCGATATCGCCGAAGTAGTCGCGCGGTCCGAGGACAGCGAGGGTGAATTGTTCGCCCAACGCTCCTTCGCCGCTGACGATTGCGTGGCCGCGCTCGATGAAATAGACGCCGTCGCCGATGTCCCCCTGACGAAACACCACTTCTCGTCGTCGGAACTGGCGGCGACGCGCCGCCTTCCGAAGTGCTCTAGCAGTCTCTGGATCGAGCATCTCCAGCAAGGAGGGGGTAGGCACTGCTTGCCATTGTGCCTGACTGGAGGATTCACAGGTCGATCTGACGGGAGATTCTCGACATTGATCGGACGCTCGTTGCCGCGCCCGCTCGGTCCGATCAGCCACACTCTCGGCGCGCGAGGAGCCATGGGTCGACGAGATCGCGGTGTTCGTCATGACAGTCACGTTCTCCTGCGCATGGCCGAAGCCATCTCCGCAGCCGACTCGTGCAGCTGCGGCATGCCCAGACGATCGGCAAGAGCGGCGGCCGATTCAGCATCGTCGGCGGCCGCGTCCAGGTCTTCGGTGTCGGCGAGCACTCGGGCGCGAAACAAGTGAGCGCGAGCGAGATAGGGATCCGCACCCCACCGTTGGCACTGGCCGATGGCCATTGACAGTCGCTCGAGCGCCAACGCTAAATGGCCCTGAACGGCGGAACAGAGGCCCAGGCCGAGCAGGGTTGGCCCGAACGAACCGCCGATGAAGCACGAGTTGCGGCCCTCGAAGGGGGCCAACGCCTCCTCGACGAGTGCCGCGCCCTCGACATCGCCGAGGGCGTAGGTGGTCCACGCCAACAGGTTCAGCATCGAGGACGTCATCTGGTCGATGGTGAGATCGCGAAGACCTCGTTCGATGATCGGTCGATAGTACGACTCGGCGTCCCCGAGGCGTCCGGCTTCGGCGAGCACGAACCCGGCACAGATCTTTCGGTGCACCGCCTCGGGACGCTCCTCGGCGAAACCGACGGCGAAGGGGATGAACTCGTCCAGCCTCCCGAGGTTCCAAGCCAGGAAGCCGTGCTGGATGGCTACCAGATAGAGGAGCCGATCGTGCTCGACCCCTGCGAAGTCGAGGTACCCCGTGAGCTCGGCGACCAAGGCCTCCTGCTCGTCGAAGCGCCCGGCGAGTTGGGCACGGTGCACCCGACGGGCTGCGACGGCCGCGTCGGCCTCGACCGCCAGGTCGGCGTTGCGAAGCACCCCCAGGTAGCCGGGAGTGATCCGTCCATGGACGTCGAGGATGTCGTCGAAGAGCTCCTCGGCCGCCTCGATGTCGCCACGATCCAGCAAGATGGTGTGCAGGTAGACCGTCCCGTAGAGCAGGAACTCAACGTTGTCTTCGGCGCGACCAATGGCGACCAGCTCATTGATCTGCTCCAGACGCTCATCGGTCCAGGGTCGGTCGGTCGAATGGCAGAACAAGGCGTTGGCGAGGGTCTCCGTGTCGCCTGACTCGCGGGCTAGTTGCAGCGCAGTGGCCGAGAGCTGGGCCTGGAACGCCCCCGCCCCGCTTCGACCTTCGAGGGAACGTGAGAGTCGAGCGAGGATTCGGCTCTGCAAGCGTTGATCGACGCCGTCGATGCGGCCGACCAACGATTCGGCCAGCTCGGTGCCGGGGGAGGCCGGCCCGGTGAACTGTCCGGCCCGCAGGAGTGCATCGGCGATCCAGGCCAACGTGAGCACGTCGTCGACCTTCGAGAAGTACGACGCGGCCTCCACCATGACCTCGACGCCGGCCGGATGACCGAGTCTCAACAAGACATCACCGAGCTCGGATCGCCGGGCGGCCAACAAGGCCGGTCCGACGACCTTCTCTCCATCGAGGGTGGCCAGGAGGTCGAGGGCCTGGTCGGCCAAGGAGTAGGCGGCATCGGATGCTCCCTGGGTCGCCGCCCAGCGCGCCGCGCCGACGAGGTGGGTCAGGCTCTCGACCCGTCCCGATGGACCGCTCTGGTTCCAGTGATAGGCGAGCTTGGCCGAAGAGGCCGACGGAGCGGTTCCGACTTGGCCGGCCAAGTGTTGTCCCAGTCGCCGGTGGATACGGCGCCGGCGGGTCTGGGTGAGATCGCCGTAGAGGTACTCACGGAGCAGCGCGTGCACGAACCGAAGCCGACCATCGACGATCTCGATCAGTCCGGCGGCGTTCGCCTGCTCGATCGCGCTCCCGACATGACCGATGTCGCTGGCCGCGACTCGCAGGAGCTCGAGCTCGCACTCCGACCCCTCGACGGCTGCGACCATGAGGACTCGAAGGGTCTCGGACGAAACAGCATCGACGCGAGCGGCCCAAATCGCCGATGCCGTCCGAGGAAGTCGCTCGGCGACATCGGCGTCGGAGAGCAACGAGCGGCCGACGACGCTGGCGAGCGTCACGGTGACGAAGGCGTTGCCGCCCGAGGCCCGATACACGGCGTCGGAGATGATCTCGGGAACCGGCCGATCGAGGGTCGCTCTGACCAAGGACGCAACCGCTCCAGGGCTGAGGCGATCGAGGAGCAGCTCGTCGGTCGATGAAGCAAGGGGAAGATCACCTGCATGCCAGGGACCCGGGCGGGTCGCCGGTCGGCGTTCGGCCACCAACACGCGACACTGCGGAAGTTCCGCGTCGATGAGCGGGGCCAGCACCCCGAGCGACCCCGAATCGACCCAGTGGATGTCATCGACGACGATCAGCACTGGCCCGAGCTCGGACAGCCTGCGGATCAGATCGACCACAACATGACGGACAGCCGAGTCATCGGGTAGGCCACGCACCGTGGGCTGGACTGTCGGGACCAGGTCTCGGAGCCACGGGACGCCGGCCAGCTCCGTTGCGGCTTGGTCGAGCACCTGTGTTCTCAGGTCGCCTTCGGCGCCCAGGAGAACCGATCGCAACGCGTTCATCCACGGTTCGTAGGCGAGGAACTGGTGCTCGGTGCACACACCGTGGAGGACGTGGGTTCCGCGCGCCACGGAGTCGGCGAAGTGAGCGAGCAGATGCGACTTGCCCACGCCCGACTCGCCCGCTACGACGGCGAGCGGGGCAGCCCTGGCGGCGGTCCACCACGCCTGGAGCCACTGCATCTCGGCGTCGCGGCCGAACGACTCGATTGGCCGCACCGTCGCGCCTGTGCGCGTTGCCACCGTCATGGGTTGGACGGTAGTGCTCGCTGGACTATCCGTCTCCCCGTGTGAGCGACATGTGCTGCGTTTGACACTTCCGCTGTCAACGGGCCGACAGACCGCGATGCGACCGCTCCTTACGATCAGCCGAGCATTCACGGAATGCGTCCAACCAGGAGGCGAACCCATCATGGCGGTCAGCTCGCTAGCTCAGGCGCAGGTCACCGGTTCTCGAACCACCGCGGGCACACCTCGCGTTTCGCTTCGGTGGCTGTGGCTGCTGCTATTGGGCGGATGCATCGTTCTGCTGACGGCGTGCGACCCCACGCCGGAGCAAACGTTCGTCGTCAACTCGGTCGACGATTGGGTCGACCTGAGTCCCGGGGACGGGGTCTGTATGGCCAACAACGGCGTCTGCACATTGCGCGCCGCGGTCCAGGAAGCCAACGCGGGAACGACGAGCGCGCAGATCGAGCTCTCGGCCGAGCGGTACGTCCTCGCCATCCCAGGCGTGGACGAGGACGACGGAGCAACGGGAGATCTCGACCTCGTAGTCCCGAGCACCTGGATCTCGATCAAGGGCAACGGGGCCACCGTCGATGCGGCCGGACTCGATCGCGCCATCCATGTGGGGGACGACACCGACGCGAGGCTCGATAATCTCACCATCACCGGTGGCGATGTCACCGATGACGGAGGAGCGATTCTCACCGAAGGCGGAACACACCTCAAAGGCGTGACGATCGAGGACAACGTCGCGACAGCCGGCGGTGCGGTCAGCAACCACGGTCTCCTGAACGTGCACGAGAGCCTCCTCGTCGACAACACCGCGACCAACGGCGGTGCCATCGACAACCAGAGTGTCGCCGTCGTGCGCAACTCGACCCTTTCGACCAACACCGCCAGCGGTACGGGCGGCGGACTCCACAACGGGCCGACCGGCCGTGCCCTCCTCGAATCGGTGACGGTGGTGGACAACACCGCCGGCGATGGTGCCGGCATCGCCTCGGTGTCGCCGGACGGCTCGAACGAGGTTCGGCTGGCCAACACGATCGTGGCCGACAACAGGCGCGCGATGGCCCCGGCCGGTCTGTCGAACTGCCGTGGCGCGACATCTGGAGGGGACCTACCGACGGTCACGTCAAGCGGGACCAACGTGACTGACGACAGCTCCTGCAACCTCACCGGGCCGAACGACCAGCCGAAAACCGACCCGCTCCTGCAGCCCTTGGCCGACAACGGAGGCCCGACCCGGACCCACTCGCTCGCGGCCGGCTCGCCGGCCATCGACACGGGTCGCCGACCCACCGGGCCTCTTTTCCCGGAGATCCCCCAGTATCCGACCTGTCCGGACAACGACCAGCGAGGGTTTGCTCGACCCTTGGACGGCGATGGAGACGGGACCCCCGCGTGTGACACCGGCGCCGTTGAATCGTCGCCGACCGGCCCGTTCGACTTCGTCGTCGATGTCGCTCACGACGGCATCGACGCCTCCCTGGGCGACGGCATCTGCGCCGACAGCGCTGGTGAGTGCACCCTGCGCGCCGCAGTCCAAGAGGCCAATCGCATCGATGGGCCAGACCGGATAACGATCGCGCCCGGTATCAACCCGTCGCTCACGATCCCCGGGGTGGACAGGGACTCCCCTGCCCTCGACCCCGCCGACACGGCCGTCGGCGACCTCGATGTCTTCGGCGTGCTGACCATCACGGGCAACGGGGCCACCATCGAGGCGAACAGCATCGACAGGGTCTTCGCCTTCCGAGGAGCCGGGACCACCGCGCGGGTCACAGACCTCACCCTCACCGGAGGCTCAGCCGTCCGGTTCGGCGGCGCCATCTACGCAGAACCGGACACGCAGGTGTTGCTCTGGAACATGAACATCACGGGGAACTCCGCCTACTCCGGCGGCGGCATCCATGCCGACGGGGTTCTCTCGCTCAACGACTCCACCCTGTCGTCCAACCAGGCCGGCGTGGGCGGCGGCCTTTCGGTGACCGGCACGTCGACGGCCGACATCTACAACTCCACCGTCTCGGGCAACTGGGCCAGCTCCGGCGGCGGAATCTTCCATCCCGACAACACGATCGGAGTGACTTCCTCGACCGTCACCGCCAACACCGGCGGCGGGCTCACGAGCTTCAACGTGGCCGCCGACCTCTCGAACTCGATCGTCGCTGACCAGACGTCGGGTCCCGACTGCTACGAAGCAGCGACCAGCGGCGGCTACAACGTCGACTCGGACGGAACCTGCCTGACCGCCCCGGCCACCGGCGACACCACAGCCGCCGACGCGCTACTCGCTCCTCTGTCCGACTACGGAGGCCCGACACCCACCCACCTGCCGACACCCACATCGGCTGCCGTCGACCGCGGCTCGCCGTCGTGCCCCTCGACCGATCAGCGGGGAGAGTCGCGTCCCGAGGATGGCAACAACGACGGGGTCTCGAGCTGTGACAGTGGTGCGGTCGAGGCCGGACCCGTCACGGCTCTCGATCTCACGGTCGACACCGCTGCAGACATCCTCGACTCGGCTCCGGGTGACGGGCTTTGTCGAGCACCGGACGGCTCGTGCACGTTGCGTGCCGCGGTCCAGGAGACGAACGCCCATCCGTCGAACAACACGCTCACCCATACGATCAGGATCGCGAATGGCATCGACCCCGTCCTTTCGATTCCCGGGACCGACTTCGACCGAACCCCGAACTCCGCCGACACGGCGCGCGGCGATCTCGACATCTTCCAGTCTCTGATCATCGAAGGCGGAGGGGCGACGGTCGACGCCGGCGGCCACGACCGGGCGTTCTCGGTCCGGACCCCCTCCTTCGTGTTGACCGCCGATCTGCGAGACCTGACGATCACCGGCGGCGTTTCCAACCGTAGCGGCGGAGCGATCCTCGTGGTGTCGGGCACCAGCTTGACCGGACGGGGACTCACCGTCAGCGGCAACGTCGCCGGAAGCGGTTTCAGCGGCGGCGGGATCGCCTCGCCCGGAAGCTTGCGACTCCACGACTCGACGATCACCGGCAACACGGCCAACCAGGGAGGTGGCGTCTCGGCCAGCGGCAACTTCGTCGTCGAGATCGACTCCACCACGATCTCGGGCAACACCGGCGGCGGCGTCGAGCACGGCGGCAGCTCGGTGTCGGTGACCAACAGCACCATCACCGACAACACCGGCGGCGGCATCAACAGCGCCAACACCCGCCGGCTGGCGAACACGGTCGTGGCTGATCAGGCCACCGGGGCCGACTGCACCGGGACGACGCTCAGCCAGGGCCACAACGTGATCTCAGACGGCACGTGTCTCGGGACCCCGCAGGCATCGGACCGCGGCAACGTGGGCGATGCCCTGCTCGCACCGTTGGCCGACAACGGCGGCCCGACCCTCACCCACCACCCCCTACCCAACTCGCCGGTCATCGACACCGGCTACGAGAACTGTCCCGTGGTAGATCAGCGCGGCGTCGCCCGCCCCCTCGACGGCGACGGAAGCGGCGTCGCCAACTGCGACACCGGATCGGTCGAAGCCCCGACGGCGCCGCCGCTCGACTTCGTCGTCGACTCATCCGGCGACACGACCGACGGGCTTCCCGGCGACGGGATCTGCGCCACCGCCGACGGATTCTGCACCCTACGCGCCGCCATCCAGGAATCGAACGCCCGCGGCACCGACGACACCATCACCATCGCCGAGGGCGTCAACCCGGTTCTCACCAGTGCCGCC
>Ga0105046_10015628_pt1 | contig 11664 bp, 10 predicted proteins | sample MAT03_FD_78385 | JGI IMG/M metagenome (GOLD analysis project Ga0105046, IMG submission 78385) | Freshwater microbial communities from Lake Fryxell liftoff mats and glacier meltwater in Antarctica - MAT-03 (megahit assembly) | ecosystem: Environmental > Aquatic > Freshwater > Ice > Liftoff...
CTTGTCCTTGAGCGCCAGTGCTGCGGCCTGAGCTTGCAACTCGCCTTCAGCCCCGAGCCGGTAGCGTGGCAGCCGGCCGTAAAACACTTCGTTCGGGTTGTGGGCTAATCCGTGACGGACCAGATGAAGGGTTGTGTGAGACATGGGTAAGAAAGCTGGGAGCTGGGAGCTGGGAGCGAAATCGGGGACCTTCACGGCTCCTAGCTCATCGCTCTCAGCTCATCGCTCTCAGTGCTGGGCATTGAGAAAGTTCTCAACTTGAGCGCGCGTTGGCAGGGCAGGGATGGCGCCGCGCTGGGTGGTGGTGAGCGCGCCGGCCGCATTGGCAAAGTGGCACACCTGCCGCAGCGTTTCCTCGTGCTCCCATGCTTCCGGCTGGCGCAACAGGCCGTGGATCATGCTGGCCATGAAGGCATCGCCCGCGCCAGTGGTATCGACAGCGTTGACGGCAAACGAGGGCATCTCCCCTGAAAAGTGGGGTGTGATGTAGTAGCAGCCCTGTGCGCCGCGCGTGACGAGCACCAGCCGCAAGTGCGTGTGCCAAAGCCCGCGCACGGCCTCGCGCCAATCTTCGGCGGGCAAGCCGGTCAGAAACACCAATTCCTCTTCGCTGACTTTGATGAGTCCGGCTTCCGTCCAACCCCGCAGCATCCCATCGAGCGCCGCCTCGGTATCGGGCCATAGCGGCATTCGCAAGTTGGGGTCGTAGGTGATGAGGGCGTTGGCTTGCCGGGCAATGGCGACGGCGTGCAGGGTCGCGCTGCGGGCCGGCTCGGCAATCAGGCTGATGGAGCCGAAGTGAAACACGTGACACTCGTTTAACAAGTCCGGCTCCACATCGGCAGGGGCATAGAACATGTCGGCGCTGGGGTGGCGGTAGAACATGAAATCGCGTTCGCCGTCGGCGCGCAACGAGACAAAGGCCAGCGCAGTGCGGGCCTGCTGGCTAAATTTGAGCCCACGCGTGTCAACGTGATTGGTATTCAGCACATCGGCCAGAAAGTGGCCGAATGCGTCGTCGCCGACCTGGCCCATGAACCCAACCGACTCGCCCAGCCGGGCCAGACCCACGGCCACATTGGCGGGTGCGCCGCCGGGTGCCTTTACAAAAGCCGCTGCCTCAATCAGGGTCACGCCGGAGGTGGTGGGTACAAAATCGATGAGAAGCTCGCCATGCGCAATGATGCCGGGTGTTGCCATACCTCGAAGTTTAGCGGCATTGTGCCGAGGGTGGTGGCGCATCTTTTTAAGAGGCCTGGAAAAACAAAAACACCTGCTGTTTGCCCCAACAGCAGGTGTTTTTGCGGCTTAACGCCCAATCAAAAAGGAGGAGAAAAGTAATGAACGACGTCTTGAAATTGGCTGCGATGGATTTGTGAAAGCAGTGGTGTTTAGTGACGTACTTCGTCAATCATGGATTGCACTTTCAGGCTGGCATAGACCACCACCACCATGAGCACCAGACCAACGATCAATTGAAATATAGACATGAGCCCCCCTAGTTTCCTAAGCAAAGGCTGCTGAGGGCAGTTCGCTTAGTTAGACCACTTGCATTTACTTAGTCGCATCCACATACTGATTCTGCATATATTTAAGCTTGAAATGATGAAATTCCACTACGAAAAACCTGAGTTGGGTCCCAGCGTATTGTCGTGAAATCGCAACATGAGCGGATGCTGCCGACTATGTTCAAATACGATCCAGCGGCACAGAAGTTGCGGGTCGGCCAAGTTTCGTATACTGGCTGGCGTATGCCCACTCTGGTATTGAATTGCGATTGCGGCGAGGGCGTGGCCGATGAAGCGGCCATCCTGCCGTTTGTGACAGCGGCCAATATCGCCTGTGGCGGCCACACCGGCACTGCCGACACCATGCGCGCCACGCTGCGGCTGGCCCAGCACTACGGCCTCAGCATCGGCGCGCACCCCAGTTATCCTGATCCAGCTCATTTTGGCCGGCGGGTGCTGCCGATGGCTGAGGCTGATCTTCGAGCGTCGCTGCTGTCTCAAATGCGGGCCTTGCAAGCCGTGGCCGATGAGATGCAAGCCACCATCGCGCACGTCAAGCTGCACGGCGCGCTCTACAACCACGCGGCAGCCCATGCTGATGTGGCCATGATGGTGGCCGAGGTTGTGGCTGCGTGGAATCCACAGGTTATGTTTGTGGGAATGGCTGGCTCCCCTCTCATCGACGCCGGTCATCGGGTTGGGCTACGGGTCGCGGCGGAGGGGTTTGCGGATCGGGCCTACGACCGCGCCGATGTTTTGCGATCTCGAAATCTGCCCGGTGCCTTGATCGAGGATGATGCTGCCGCGCTGACGCAGGCCATTCGTATGGTGCAGCAGGGCGAGGTGGTGACCTATGCGGGCCAGGTCGCGCCGATTCACATCGACACCATCTGCATCCACAGTGACACGCCGGGTGCGGCCGAGCGTGCGCGCATATTGCGCGAGGGGTTGGAGAGGGCTGGAGTGGTCGTTGGTGGCTTTGAGCCTTTCTGAGTGCTCAGAGTCACAGTCGCAGGTTAAGAACCCACCCCTAACCCCTCCCTTCCAGGGAGGGGGAACGGTCTCCGCTTCCCGCTGCTGGGAGGGATTTTTTAAGAAATGCGCCCTGAACGCGAGACTAGAGCTTTGAGCTCTCAGCAACTGACTACTGGCTACTGACGACTCAATACTCATCACTCTCTGTCCCCTCACGTCGGCGTCAAACGCCCATTGCGCAGGCTGACGCTTTGCAGGATGCGCCGGTCGTAGGGCGAGTTGGGTTCGATGGCCATGGCTTTGACAGTGACGTAGCGTTTGAGCGGCGTCACCAGCAGCTTTTTGACCAGCGTCTCCTCGACCTGAAAAATGCCGGCCGAGTTCGACATCATGACCAGAATCTGCACTGATGCGCCGCTGTCCTCGCACTCCTCACACGCCTCGATTCGAACATCCTCGATGGACAGGGCCGAGACGGCGTGAATGTCGATCTTGCCCAGGTCGAACGGCATCCGTGCGCGGCCCTTGGTCATGTCGCAGCCGTCGGCCACCGCCACCACGGCCGCCTCCATATACAGCGGCGGAGGATTGATGTCGTGGCATTCGATGCTGGATAGGATGAAATCCTCCATGAGCGTGCGCTGCTCCACATCGTTGTAAATCTGAGCCAGCAGGTCGCTGAGGATGGGCCGGGCCATGTTCACACTCATCGCCTCGTGGTTGTAGCGGTGCAAGGCATTGCCGATATCGTGCAGCAGGATGCCGGCCAGCACCACCAGAAACGCATCTTCGAGATCGCCGGCTTCGCTCTCCACCACGTCAAATGGCACATTCGCCTTGGCCAGCAGTGTCATCAACTCCATGGCATAGGCGCAGGTGACGCGGGCATGGATGGGGCCGTGGTCGTTGTAATTGAGCTTGCCGACGGTGAGGTAGTTGGCCAGCGTCCAATGCGCCAGCGCGCGCGGGTCGCTTTGCAACAGCTCATACATCTTCAACACCCGCGGCAAGTGCTCGGTGAGATCGCGAATGCGCTGGTCGGCCGCGTGCGAGAGACTGGTGTAGTCGTCGGGCAGATCGGCATTTAGCAGCGAGTGGCTGGGGCCAGCGGTAATGTGGCCGCGGGGTGAAGGCAGTTTGATTCGCGGCACGCGTTACATCCTGACTCGTTGATTCTGACCGTTGTAGACCCGAAGTTCATGGCGCGCTTCTTCCATCTTGTCGATCAACTTGTCGTCTTTGCCTTTAAAGCTCTGGACCGTGCGGCGCGCACACTGGCTGCAGCCGAGGCTGGCTCGGTAGCTGTCCAGATTGCAGGTCAGACAATTCCCCAGACGAATCATCATGAGTGAGAAGGCCAGAACATCTTCGTGGGTTTCGGGCAGGCTGCTCAGGCGGTCGATCAGCTGCATCCAGGATTCGCCATTGCGGGCGGTGCGGAGGTCGATGATGGAACGCGCCGGGAAGAGAATTTCGCTTTCGGGATACATGGGAATTTCAATGCTGTAATCGAGTGATCAAATACGGCAACAGACGGCAATAGATTAAAGACGAAGGATGTTAAGCCCAGTCTGAGCGGACTAAAGAGCAGACATTGTGTGCGATTCTGCTCATTCTGTCGAACGTGACGTGGGGCAGGAAATCAAGCAGTTACTCTCTATAATCGCTCGTATGACTGCACAGCTCTATACCCGCTCCGGCGATGATGGATTCACCAGTTTGTTAGGTCAGGGTCGGGTGGCCAAATACATGCCACAACCCGAGGCCTACGGCATTGTGGATGAGGCCAATGCCGCCATCGGCATCGCCCGTGCGGCGGCGGCAGATGCGCGCACCAAAACGCTGTTGCTAGACTGCCAGCGCGACCTATACAAGCTGATGAGCGAGCTGGCCGCCACCCAGCAAGCCGCGGCCCAGTTTCGTTTCATCGACGAGGGCCGCGTGCTATGGCTGGAGGCCCAGACCGATGCCATCACCCAACTCATCACGCTGCCCAAAGACTTTGTGGTGCCGGGCGACACCTTGCAAGGCGCCTATCTGGATCTGGCTCGTGCCATCGTTCGTCGGGCCGAGCGCATGGTGGTGAAGTTGTTGCACGACGGCCTCATCGATAACCCTGAGTTGATGCGCTACCTGAACCGGCTGTCCTCGCTGCTGTTTGTGCTGGAGCTGTTTGAAGATGCACTGAGCGGCGTGAGTGCGGTGACGCTGGCGAAGACTGGTGGCTAGTAGCTAGTGGTTGGTTGCTGGTGAAGAGTAGTAACCAGTGACCAACCACTAGCCACCAGTTACCTCCCTAATCCAGCTTCACTTCCTCTCCCGACTCGGCCGAGCGATAGATGGCGTCGATGATTTTGAGGCCGATCAGGCCGTGCTCGCCGGGGGATTCCGGCGTTTTGCCATTCACGCAGCAATCGACGAAGTGATGCACGGCCCGGACATGGCCGCTGACATTGCTGGGCAATTTGGGTGTCACGGCCGAGGGCTCATTGGCTACATATTTGAACATCGACACCGTCTCCCCGACGGGTGCACCGGTGAAGAAGTTGGCGCCGGCCTCCTCGCCAAAAAGCCGCACAAAATAGCCATCCTGATTCGGCTCGCGATGGGTGGCCCAGGCGGCTTCAAACTGCAACACCGAGCCGTTTTCGAAGCGAATGAAACCGAGGCCGAGATCGTCCACTTCGATTTTGTGCGCGGGCAGCACGCCACGCGGCTTGGTCTTTTGCTGGCGCGGACCAAATTTGGCAAAGGCAGCGCCGCTCACCGAGACGGGTTTGGGATAGCCCAACAACCACAGGGCCAGATCTAAAACATGCACGCCCAGGTCAATGAGCACGCCGCCACCAGAGCGCTCTTTCTGGGTAAACCATGCGCCGTGGGTGGGAATCCAACCCTCGCGCATCCAGCCGGCTTTGGCGGCATAGATCTCGCCAAAATCGCCGTGCATAATTTGCTCCTTCAGCCACACGATTTCGGGGCGATAGCGATGGTTGTAACACACCATCAGGGTGCGGCCAGCGGCATCGGCGGCATCGAGAATGCGTTGGGCGCTGGCAGGATCGGTGGCCAGTGGTTTCTCGCACAGCACGTGCTTGCCGTGGGCAAAGGCCTCCAGCGCCACCGGCTCGTGCAAAAAGTTGGGCAACGCGATGCTCACAGCGTCGACGTCATCGCGCTGGAGCACTTCGTGGTAGTCGGTGAAGCGGGCGCTCTCGGCGATTTTGAACTCGTCGCCGCGCAGCTTGAGCACAGCCGGATTGAGATCGCAAATGGCAACGAGATCGGCCTGGGGCGAAGTCTGGTAACCCTGGATATGGTTCCAGCCCACGCCGACGCCGATGACGGCGGTTCGAAGTAAGTTAGTCATTGGTTTCTCGGTGAATAGGTGAATGGATGAATGGATGAATGAATGGATGAATGCGTGAAATTTTCTGTCTCACTAGTTTAAGCAAAATCAGCCACTGAATCATACTCAGGCACCCCCCAAATTGAAGTTGCCGGGCACAGGCAGGGCCGCATTCGCTAAAAATGGCTCTGTTAAGCAAAGCCTTATTTGGTGTTGGATTTTCGCAGTCATGCCTGATCGGAAAGAAGGCCATGAATTTGGTGGAATAGGATGATGGCAGCGCTGATTGCGTAGGGGCAATTGATACAATTGTTCTATCTATGACTCTCAAAGAAGCCATTTTTCAGTTTTTGCTGGAGCGGCCGGTTCGCAAGATGAGTGTGGCGGATCTGACGGCCCAACTCTCCACCTCTGGGGACACGCTCATGACTCGATTTGGCGGCATCGTGAACCGGGATGCCAACCGCGAAGCCCTGCGGCATATTATTGGGATTGAGCGATGGTCGCAACAGCGGCTCAAAGTATTTCTGGGCTACCCTTTTCAGCTTGATGAGTATGACGGCTATCGGCCCAACGATCATCACAGCTGGAACGACCTGCGCGATTTGTTTGCCGAGGTCAGGCGCGACACCGTCTCGATTGCGCGCCAGATCGATCAGCAAAAGCTGCCGGACACCGAGAAGGTGATGCACAACGATGCGGGGCCGATCTCGGCCAAGGCCTGGCTGAAATATATTCTGGAACACACTAAACGCGAGAGTGGGCGCGTGCATTGAGCACTCAGGCAGACCGCAGTTCAAAGGGGTTGAAATGGGTTTCACCAGGTCGGTGAAACCCATTTTTATTGAAGATGAATTTAGGATTGAATATGCCCTAATTAATGATTAGACTGAACTCATAGGGAGTAATAGTCATGACTCAAATGAAGTTAAACCCTATCAATCTCACGGTCAGTGACATATTGGGAGTGGGAGTGGGTGGGGTTTGGTGGAAGTGCAGTCGTTTTTGGGGTGATGCAAACTCAATGCGTTTTAATCGAATGTAACGAAACGTCTGGATTGGATTTAGAACGTGCGTTCTGCGGCCGGATATAATGCACGGTTCGTGTTTTGAGGAGGAGTTGCGCGATGCCAGATTTTAAAGTTCACTCTCCATTTGAGCCGTTGGGCGACCAGCCCACGGCGATTGAAACGATTGTCCAGAGCCTGGAGGCCGGGCATCGGCATACCACTTTGCTGGGCGCAACTGGCACCGGCAAGACCTTCACCATGGCCAAGGTGATTGAGCGTGTGCAGCGGCCGACGCTGGTGATGGCTCACAACAAGACGCTTGCCGCTCAGCTCTACGCCGAGTTCAAGGAGTTCTTCCCCGAGAACGCGGTCGAGTACTTCGTCAGCTACTACGACTACTACCAGCCTGAGGCGTATGTGCCGCGGCACGACCTGTATATCGAGAAGGACTCGTCGATCAACGATGAGATCGACCGGCTTCGTCTTGCCGCGACCAGCTCGCTGATGAGCCGCAAGGACGTGATCATCATCGCCTCGGTGTTGTGCATCTACGGCACCGGCAACACCGAGACGTACGGCCGGTTTGCGGTGCGGCTGAAGAAGGGCGAGACGCGCCGGCGCGAGGTCGTCTTGCGCATGTTGGTGGCAATTCAGTATGAGCGCAACGACACGGCGTTTGGGCGCGGCAAGTTTCGCGTGCGCGGCGACACGCTTGAGGTGCAGCCGGCGTATACCGATACGGCCATCCGCATTGAGTTCTTCGGCGACGACGTGGAGCGCATGACCGAGGTCGACACGCTCACCGGTGAGATTCTCAAAGAGCTGGACGACATCGAGATTTACCCGGCCAAGCACTACATCACGCCGCAGGAGAAATTGCAGCGGGCGGTGGGCGATATTCAGGCCGAGCTGAATGAGCGCATCGACTGGTTCAAGGCCAACGACAAGTTGTTGGAGGCTCAGCGCATCGAACAGCGCACACGCTACGACCTGGAGATGCTGCGCGAGATCGGCTTCACCAACGGCATCGAAAACTACAGCCGCGTGTTGGAAGGACGGCCGGCTGGCACGCCGCCGTTTACATTGTTGGACTACTTTGCCGATGATTTTCTGGTCGTCATCGACGAGAGCCATATGAGCATTCCCCAGATCGGCGGCATGTTCAACGGCGACCAGGCCCGCAAGCAGGTGCTGGTGGACTATGGCTTTCGGCTGCCCAGCGCGATGGACAACCGGCCGCTCAAGTTTGCAGAGTTCGAGAAGCGCTTTGTGCAGGCGGTGTATGTGAGCGCGACGCCGGGGCCGTATGAGCTGAACAACAGCGCGGCGGTGGCCGAGCAGGTGATTCGGCCGACCGGCGTGGTCGATCCGCAACTGGAGATCAAGCCGGTGAAGGGCCAGGTGGACGATCTGGTGGCCCAGATTCGCGAGCGGGTGGCGAAGGGCCAGCGCGTGCTGGTGACCACCTTGACCAAGCGCATGTCCGAAGACCTGACCGAATATTTGCAGGAGATCGGCATCAAGGTGCAGTATTTGCACAGCGAAGTTCAAACGATGGAGCGGGTCGAGATTCTGCGCGATCTGCGGTTGGGCATGTATGACGTGGTGGTCGGCATCAACCTGTTGCGCGAAGGGTTGGACCTGCCAGAGGTGTCGCTGGTGGCGATTTTGGACGCCGACAAGGAAGGCTTCCTGCGCAGCAAAACCTCGCTGGTGCAGACGATTGGCCGCGCGGCCCGCCATGTGGAGGGCAAGGTTATTTTGTATGCCGACAAGATCACCGACAGCATGGCCTTTGCAATTGGCGAGACCGATCGCCGGCGCGCCAAGCAAGTGGCCTACAACACCGAGCACGGCATCGAGCCGGTGAGCATCGCCAAAGCCATTCACGACCTGACCGACCGGGTGAAGTCTGAAATTGGCGAGTTGGAGTATGACCAGGCTGCACCGCGAGGGTTGGCCGTGCGCGACATGCCCAAGGACGAGCTGGCCAAGGTGATTGCCACGCTGGAAGGCGAGATGAAAGCTGCGGCCAAAGACCTGGAGTTCGAGAAAGCGGCCATGCTGCGCGACCAGGTGATGGAGCTGCGCCAACAACTGCTCGACATCGACGACAAGATGCCAGAGTGGGAGAAAGCGCGCAAGATGGGTGATATGGCCGAGGCTGACTTTGACGATGTGGCCACGAACGGCAATAGCAAAGCCAGAAATGGCACTACGGCAGCCAAAGTAAATGTGGAGTATGTCATCAAAAAGCCGGCGAAGGGAAAGCCGGGGCGGGCGCGCGAGCGGGGCCGGAAGTAAAGCTGTGCTGCGTAAAATTGAATGATGGCGACAACACCACTTGACCCACAGACCCGCGAGCGCCTCATCACTGGCGAAGAATTCTTTCGCATGGGTGAAGAGGCAACGATGGGATTGGAACTGATTGACGGAAAGATCGTTGGACAAAATATGCCTACTGGATATAGACATGGCGATATTGAATTAACGCTGGGTTCTATTCTTCGAGCGTATGTGCTGAGCAAGAAACTGGGCAAGGTTTTGAGTGGCGAGGTGGGAATTTACATCCGTCGCAACCCTGATGCAGTGCGCGCGCCTGACCTGTTGTATATATCTCAAGCACGTTTTGGACGAGTTCAGTCACAAAGCTATCTGGACGTGGCACCAGAACTGGTTGTGGAGATCATGTCGCCATCCGACACTTGGAGCGAAGTGAAGCTCAAGTTGCGTGATTACTTTGCTGCCGGCGTGCTTGTGGCGTGGATTGTCGACCCGGCCTCACAGACGGTGACGGCCTATCGCGCCGATTCATCTGTGCAAGAATTCACGGCTCAAGATATGCTGACGGCCGAAGATGTGTTGCCCGGCCTGTCCATACGCGTGTCTGAAATTTTTGAGTAGACAGAACAAGTCATCGGCGAATGGCAGGGGCGAAGCATTCGAGACGATGAGATACAAACCACGTCAAGTTCACGAATGCTTCGCCCCGGTTAGCGTCCTAGAAACGCGCAGGCACGGGCAAAGCAAAAAATGGTAAGACTGCACAAGCTGGTGCGAATGTGCCGGTTAAGTAAGTGATCAAGAAGCCGGCGAAGGGGAAGCCGGGGAAGGCGCGGGAGCGGGGCCGAAAGTAGAGCGAATCCATTACCCAATTTTGGGTAGCAAAAACGGCGGCTGAAATACTTCGGCCGCCGTTTTTGCTGTGTAACTTCTCTTGAGTGCTTTCAGGTGCTATCAAGGCACGCTGATCACTTGAATTTCGGCGATCTGCATTCGGTATGAGTTGGAGTCGTTCGGGTTGGCTCGCAAGCTACTGCCTGTGATGCGGATATAGCGCGCTGATCTGGCTGTAAAGCTGAAGGGTTGCGCCGTGCCGGTGGGTTTGGCGTAATTGGTTCGGCTGGCAACGGTGGTCCAGGTTGAATTGTTGGTGGACACCGCGATGACGAAATTGATGGGGAAGCCGTAGCCGGCGTTGACGCCATCAATTCGAGGCCATAAAACCACCTGGTTGATTGAGGTGGATGCGCCTAAATCGACTTTCACCCACTCGCTGTGGTTGCTGGTCAGGCTGTTGTTGCTCGACCACCCCAGCGGATTGGTCGCTAGAACCAGGCCATCCGTGGCATAGGGCAGGCTCCAGGCCCCGGCGATTTCTGCCGAGCTGGACGCAGTCACGGTGTCACCTTGCGCGGCATTGCTGGCCGCATACAGGCGACTGGCCGGCACTGCCACGAAGTCCGCCGCGCCCGGCGACTTCCACAGCAATCGGGCGACCGCGTCTCCCGACCGCTCGTAGAACTCCATGACGATGTTGTACTTCGTGCCCGCCGTCAAGTTGATTGCGCTACTGGTGTCGGTAGTGAGCGAATGGTCGGTCCAGTTGTTGATCACCTGCACGCCATTCACCCACAAACGCACGCCATCATTGGAGCTGGTCTGGAATTGATAGGCCCCGGTTACAAAGGCTTCGACCTGGCCCGACCAGCGCACTGAGAAGTTATCGACAGTTACGCCCGTGCCAGGTGCGGCCGTGCCCCATGTGAAGTTGACCGCCTCAGTGCGTTGCAACACCCGCGTGCCACTCAACGTCACATTGTTAAAGTAGCGGGCGGTCAAACCCGTTCCTGTGCCACTCGGAATGGCCGTGGCGGTGGGGGGTATGGGTGTGTTGGTAGGGGTGTCGGTGGGTGTCGCAGTTGGCGGCAATGGGGTTCGGGTCGATGTCGCGGCTGGTGTGGCCGTCTTAGTGGCGGTTGCAGTCGGCGGCAAAGGAGTCCTGGTTACGGTGGCGGTTGGCGGCACAGCAGTATTCGTCGCCGTTGCCGTAGCGGTTGGCGGGACAGCGGTGTTTGTGGCGGTCGCTGTCGGCGGCACCGGCGTTATCGTCGCGGCTGCCACGGTTGGCACCGGCGTGTTCGTCGCAGTTGCCGTCGGTGGCACTGGCGTTACTGTTGCGGCTGCCACGGTTGGCACCGGCGTGTTCGTCGCAGTTGCTGTCGGCGGCACCGGCGTTACTGTTGCGGCTGCCACGGTTGGCACCGGCGTGTTCGTCGCAGTTGCTGTCGGTGGCACTGGCGTTATCGTCGCGGCTGCCACGGTTGGCACCGCCGTGGGCACCAGGCGAACCCAGCTCCAGCCAAAGAAGGGGTAGTTGCTTGATGACAACAGATCGGCCTTGTTGACGTAGATCTCGAATACACCATTCGTGATGGCCACGGTGCCCAGAGTATGTTCGGTGAAATCACCGACCACGCCGGTGGTGACATCGGTGCTGAACTGCTGCGGGTTGGCCGCGCTGTTGCCCCAGTAGTAGCGC
>Ga0105046_10015630_pt1 | contig 11664 bp, 13 predicted proteins | sample MAT03_FD_78385 | JGI IMG/M metagenome (GOLD analysis project Ga0105046, IMG submission 78385) | Freshwater microbial communities from Lake Fryxell liftoff mats and glacier meltwater in Antarctica - MAT-03 (megahit assembly) | ecosystem: Environmental > Aquatic > Freshwater > Ice > Liftoff...
AGTCCTTCAGCCCCAGGCAACGCGGCTGACTGTGGAGCCCTGCCTCGTTTGATGAATGTCGATTGACAAATGCTCATCACGGCGGAGCGTGATGGCTACTTTAGGTTGCGGGCGAAGCCCGCGTCAAGAGAACAGCGGCAAGCATAGTAGAAGTGACACCCCGATAAGATGCAAAACATCCTGTTGCGCGGCGCGGGATTCTTTTGCAATGGCGTCTTTGGGTAGTGATTCATGAGGTAGGCTACGCTCCCGGCCTGGATGAAATGAAAGGATCGTGGTGCCGCAGCGGTTTGCCGCAACGCGGCACAATGTGAAAGCCTGGGGCAACGCCTCAGGAAACGGCAACATCGCACGCGGGAGCCCTGAAAGGCAACGCCGTGAAGGATTTTTCTCCCGTAAAATGTCGTGGAATTGACCGGATTGCAAAAAGAGAAGAAACGACAATGATGCGACTACCTGCGGTTCCGGCCCAATGGGCCATTCGTTCCGATAGCCAGGGCCAGCGGCCCTGGTAACAAGCGTTTTTATCATCGACAAAGGCCCAACGGGCCGACAATTCGATTCGTCTCCATCGAATGGCCGCCCCGGTTGGGGCTTTGGAACATGGGACTCACAATCACCTGGTCCGTTGGCCCGAAAACACAGGAAGAAATCCTTCACGGCGTTGCCTGAAAGGGCGTGACAGGGATGCGCGATCATTTGGCCTCTTTTGAGGCTCTGGTCAGTCGCTTCGCACGTTCCCAAGGCGTTGCCCGAGCCTTTCACATTTTGTGCCTTTGGCACGGAATGGCGCTTCTCTGGTCACCCAGATTCCCTGCTTTTCCGCATACCAGCCGACCTGCCGGAACGGCGCTCCGCTCGGTCCGGCCTACTGAAATCCGCGACTGCCAATGTTGTCCGGTCGCTGCGCAGTCGTTGGCGTGAATGCACGACATTCTGTACAAAGCCTCGTGAAACGTATGTTCCACTGGCTTGGTTCCGACAGATGACACAAACTCCAGCGACTTTCAAAGTTGCCCTCACGGCTGACTTCTTCGACGCCAACGGTGCCACAAAGTACCGTGACATTGGTTTAAAACTATTCGACGGTTGCGATCGTATCATTGTCAATCAATTCGCAGACCATCTCGGTGAGATTGAACCGCGGCAGCTGGCGGGGGTCAATGGCGTGATTGTGCTGACTCCCCGGGTGACGTCTCGGAGTCTGACGCAGAGCGATGATCTACTGGCGATTGGCCGCTTTGGGGTTGGCTACGATAGTGTTGATGTGCCCGCATGCACGGCGGCCGAGGTGTTGCTCTACATCACGGCAGGAGCTGTCGATCGCCCGGTGGCCGAAGCCACGGTGGGCTGGATGCTGGCCTTGACGCACCATTTCCGGATGAAGGATCGGCTTGTCCGTGAAGCGCGATGGGACGAGCGAAGCCAGTACATGGGAAGTGAGCTTCGCGATCGGACGCTGGGTGTGATAGGTTTTGGCGGGATTGGCCAGGCTCTGGTACGGCTGCTTTCGGGTTTCGGGATGAAACCACCGCTCGTATTTGATCCGTTTGCGTCTGCATCAGCCGTGAACGCGCATGGTGCTTGTGCGGTGACGCTGGATGAATTGCTTGAGCAGGCCGACTTTGTTTCGCTCCACTGTCCGCTGAATGAACACACTCGTCACCTCATCGGAGCTCGCGAACTTGGCCTGATGAAACCGACGGCATATCTGATCAACACGGCTCGTGGTGGTCTCATTGACGAAGCCGCATTGACGGACGCACTTTCGTCACATCAGATCGCAGGTGTCGCGTTGGATTGTTTTCAAGTCGAGCCGCTGACTGAACCGCCGGCCTTTGCCCGGTTTGACAACGTTTTACTGGCTCCGCACTGCATTGCATGGACGGATGAGTTATTTCGCGACATCGGGCGCGCCGCGTGTCAGGGTATGCTCGACCTGTCATCGGGCCAGCGCCCGCGAGGCATTGTGAATCCTGAAGTCCTTGAGCGTCCCGGCTTCGTGGAAAAATGGAAGCGATTGTGCGATGTTACAGGCTGATCTTCGTTCTCCCCAAGTTTCTGCTCGAAGGATTTCACATGCTGAACTGTTCCTGGCCAGTCTGTTCGCTTTGCCGTTTCTCGCTCGTACTTTTCGGATTGCTGTGCAGCAATAACCCGTTGCCCGCTCAGGAACCCATCGTTCCGCCGGAGGCAAAGCTGGAAAAGCTGTTTGAATCAAAGGTGCTGACTGAAGGTGTGAGTGTCGCCCCGGATGGAATGGTGTACTTCAGCGAAATTACGTTCTCGCATGTCGCGCGTGACGAGAATGGAGCCATTGATGCGGGATTCATCTGGAAGTTTGATCCAGCGACAAAGGAAACGGCAATTTTTAGATCTCCGAGTGGTATGTCGAACGGTATCAAGTTCGATGCGGCGGGAAACATGATCGTTGCCGAAGGTGCGGACTACGGTGGCCGCTGTGTCACTCGGACCGACATGAAAACAGGCAAGGCAAAAATCATTGCTGGTCTGTTTGAAGGGCAAAAGCTCAACTCACCGAACGACATTACGATTGACAAAAAGGGCCGCATCTATTTCAGCGATCCACGATATCTTGGTCATGAGCCCATCGACCAGCCGGTTGTCGGAGTGTATCGCATCGATACGGACGGCTCACTGCATCGTATCATCACGGACGCAGGCAAGGCCAACGGTGTCTGCGTCTCACCGGATCAGAAGACGCTCTACGTCGTCAGCAACGAAAATGGTGGCACTGCCATAGACCGCCTCGCCGACCCCGACGCTACAGAAGCCAACAAAGTGAACCTGCCACTGAGGAAAGGTTTGATGGCGCTGTTGGCTTATGATCTGGCGGCCGACGGCACGGCGAAGTTTCGCAAAGTCCTTGTGGACTATGCACCGTTCGATGGGCCGGATGGTTTAGTTGTCGATCAGGATGGCAACCTGTATGTTGCAGTGCGAGCGGAAAATCGTCCGGGGATCTGTGTGTATTCGCCGGAAGGAAAAGAGCTGGCCTACATTCCAACCGAAGTCCCAACCAACGTCGGTTTCGGTCGCGGCAAAGACGCCAATCTGCTGTATATCACGGCTGGTGCCAGTTTGTACCGCATTCGCGTAAATCGAAGCGGCTATCATTTGCCGTCGCCGCTGCCTGAATTGAAACTTATATCTGACTGAATTCGATCCAAAGGTGCAGTTCCTGTAGCTTGGACATTCAAGTCCGAGATTTTCGCCAGACATGGTCGCAGTGTCGCAGTGTCGCACAACTGTCGAGGCACGATGGCCTTCGCTTCGACAGAGTTTTAAGGTTAAGCGACGGACATCAATGTCCATCCTACATAAGCACCCATGCATGAGTCCCAATAAATCTTTCGAACCAGACGTTGTCGTCGGCTCCGGTCGCTTCACCTATCGTGCGAATGCCGAATGGGTGCAGCGTCCGGATGGGTACTCCTGGCCGGAAGTTTCGGCGGTGGCGATCGATTCGTCGGACAATGTTTTGGTCTTCAATCGGGGCGCGCATCCAGTGATGGTGTTCGATCGGGATGGGCGTTTTCTTCGATCGTGGGGTGAAGGCGTTTTTGCCCGGGCTCACGGAATCACGATTGGTCCGGATGATTCAGTTTACTGCACCGACGATCTCGACCACACTGTTCGCAAATTCACACCGGACGGAGGGTTCATCTGGAAACTGGGAACCAGCGGGCAACCATCTGATACGGGTGCCACGAGTATCGATTACCGCACGATCACGCACGCAGGGCCGCCGTTTTATTTTCCGACCAATATCGCACTGTCTCCGGAGGGGGATCTTTACGTAGCGGACGGATACGGCAACGCTCGTATTCATAAATTTTCTGCGGAGGGGCAACTGCTGTTTTCGTGGGGAGAACCGGGATCAGGCCCCGGACAGTTTCACGTTCCGCATGGGATTGCTGTCGATCGGAGTGGCACAGTCCATGTCGCCGATCGAGAGAACAGCCGAATCCAGCTCTTTGCTCCCAACGGCGATTTTCTCGGCGAACGCACGGACGTTGCGCGTCCATGTCAGGTCACATTCGATGCGGCGGGAAACCTGTTCGTCGCCGAACTTGGCTATCGTTCCGGGATGTGGCCGGGGACTTTTCCACCAACGCCGGACGCGACCGGAGGACGGATCAGCATCTTCACGCCCGATGGTCAATTGCTGGCACGCTGGGGAGGCGGCAGAAACCCCACGGCTCCTGGTGATTTCTTTGCACCTCACGATATCAGAATCGACTCGCACGGCGACGTGTATGTATCGGAAGTTGTCTGGTCTGCGGGAGCCAATCGTGGGCATGTTTCCCCGGATTGTCACACACTACAAAAGTTCGTACTGCAAACACTCTGAAGGAACCTGAAAATGCGGGCCTGGCGATTTTATGGATTCGGCGATTTTCGTTTGGATGAAGTCCCCGTCCCCACACTGAAGCCGCGCCATGTTCTCGTGGAGCCGCTCTGTGTTCAGCCCAGCGTGACGGAAGCTCAGTTGGCATTCGGAATTCCCACACTGGCCTACGATCGCGTCAAACGGAGACTGGAAAACGAAGCGCCCGTGCAGCTATTCGGGCATGAATTTTGTGCGAGAATTGTAGAAGTCGGCGAAGGTGTTCATCGCTTCAAAGTGGGGGATCGCATTGCGGCACGAGCAAAATTACCGTGCGAACGATGCCCACTGTGTCTTTCGGAAAGGAGTGATCTCTGCCGCAAGGGCCCGGTGATCGGATTTGACCTGCCTGGATGCTTCAGTGACATCGCCATCCTGCCGGAAATCTCGCTGGTCAAGGTCGATGATTGTATTTCCGACAGCGAAGCGGCGTGTCTGCAATCTCTGAGCGATAGTGTGGCGGCCGTCGAAACCGCTCAATTGTGCATGGGCGATTCGGTCGTGATTTTCGGTCAGGGCAGTATGGGACTGGAGTGCCTTCAGATCGCACGCATCAGCGGAGCTGGCCGCATCATTACTGTGGACGTGCGAGACGAATCGTGTCGAATTTCACAAGAACTGGGAGCGGATCATGCGCTGAATTCGCGGACCTGCGACGTTGTGGCTGCGATTCTTGAACTGACCGAAAGTAATGGTGCAGATGTCGTCTTTGAATGTGCCGGCGGCAGTCCGAAACAAGGGATGGCCGGAACAGAAACCGTGCGACAGGCCATCAATGCCGTTCGCTCAGGCGGAAAACTCATCGGCGTCTCGTGGTTTGGAGCACCGTTCGAAATGAACATCGATCTCCTGCGGGAACGAAGTCTGCGATATCTGTTTCCGGACATCAGCACTCAGGCACATCTGGAACATACCGTGCGTCTTGTGGCATCGGGCCGAGTGCAATTGCGATCGACAATCACCCATCAGCTTGACGGCTTGGAATCCGTCCCGCAGGCGTTCGAGATTACGGCGAACAAAGGCAAATTCAAAGCCATCAATCCCGCGCAGGTCGTTTTGAAACGCTAGTGCTCTGTCAGGCTTTAAAAAAGGGGTCAGGAACCAATAGCCGAATGGCCCAGAGGGTGCTCCGCACTATTGGTTCCTGACCCCTTTTTTAAGCGTCAGTGTTCTGACAGTTGCTCTGAACAAGCAGGAGTTGGTGTTAGTTCCCGATCGGCATCCTCAAGAGACTCGTGAATCCGTCTGACAAACATCTCCAGGAGTTCATTCGCCTGCAGCTTTGAAATTGATCGCGGATCAAAGTGCAGATTGAGGGTCAGGCCTCCCGCGTAGGTATAGATACAAAACGCGGCAGCAGTCAGTGGCCGCAGGGGAGCAATAAAGTCGACTTTTTCCAGTACAATTTCGCCGATGGCGAGCTTTCCGTTTTTCCGAGGCAATGGCGTCCGGTTCAGAATGACACCCAGGTTCGAAAAGACGCACGACGACATGCATTTTCCGCCGTGAAGCACGTGATTCCGAAGAAATGGCAGGCGTTTCATTAAGGCCAGAGCCGCGATGAAGAGCAATCCATGGTGGCCGCGTTTATGCCTCTGCATGTCAGTCTTGATTGATTGCAGAAGCGAATCCGCATTTGTCAGGTGCCGTCGGTTTCGCTCAAGAAAGACGGCACTCATGATGTTTGCGGCGGACAAAGTCGCGTCCTCAGGCGTACGTTCATTGATGGGCATAAAGAATCGCAGCCATTCGTCTTCTGACTGCACACCATTCTGGGTACGCCAGTCATGGATTGCGAGAAACAAATCCCGAGTGAGCAGGTCATTGACCGTCACCTTTCGTCGTTTTGCTTCGGACAGGATGCACGCGGTCGCCGGCCTCTCAAAATAGAATGTACACGGTGAAGGGAACGCAGGAGCCTGCTGCAGTGTCTGATCGCCGGAAAGGAGTCGCAGGGGAGCAGCCCTTCGTACAAAGTGCTCCACGATGAACTGGAGTGCCAGAATCTGTCGGGGAAGCAGACGCAGCAGTTTTCGCCACGTCAGTCCGAATTGATTGCGAAGTGGCAGTCGCTGATTGTCCAGCGGGCGAAGTTCAACGTCGGTGCCGAGCTCACCGACATTTCTGGCATACAGGATCAGCAGGTCATCAATAAACTGGCACTTGCCAATCGCATCACTGCAGGCGTGATGCACCTGTACAACCAGATCGCTTCTGCTTTCATGATCCACCAGCCAGATCCGTGTTCCCATAGTGCGCGTAAGATCTATGTGCGCAGCATCCGGAAATTCATTATGTGTCTCAGCCGACCATCTTTCAAGTGGAATGCAAATCGTCTCGTCGGTCGCCCAACTGTACCCATGCTTCGCATCCAGGTAAACCCTGGATCGCAGGAGTGGATGCCGGGCTGTCGCCGTCTGAATCGCAGAATCCATCGCCTGGAAATTCAGTTTCCCTGAGAATCGCAGTCGAAAGAATCCCGTCATTGGATAATCGGGACGATCATCGCAAAGCATGTACTCCTCAAACGGTGTGAGTTTCAATGGAGGCGACACTGGACGGCTGGCACTTTCAAAAATGCGACAGTTTCAGAGGCTTGACGCAGTGCAGGGGAAACAACGGGTGTGGGCATCCTATAGGATTTGCCACATCGTGGTTATCGCAGATTGCGATGTCGCCGAAATTGTGGCCTCTATCGCCAAAGCTTGAGAAGGGCATGATGGGTGCAGCGAAATGGTATCAGCAGCAGTTTGTACCAACCACACGACCGGACGGTAACCTGAAAGCAATGTGGGCAATAGAACTGCCGGAATCCACAGAGGCAAAGCAACCACCAGCTTCCTTGAAGCGGCACTGCCAGGAGCAACTCACGGCAGAAATGGCACCGGTACCGGAGAGACGAAAACCATTGAGTTTTTTGCTTTCGCTGCATGATTAGTCAATGGCGTCGGGCTGTAGCGTCACTTCAGAAAGGTTTCGGAGTGACGAACGATGTGGCAGGGTGACGGCAAACAATACTGTAAGGTAACCCGTTTTTGGAATCCGATTCATCAGTTTTGTCCCGATTTTACGATTCAGGGGCAAAAGGGCAGTGGTCCGGCGCGAAAAGACCAATTAAGCAGCAGCACATAAGTTTTAGTGTTTAACCGTTAGCCGACAGGCGTACGCAAGTGCGGAAAACGTACGCCTGTCGGCTAACGGTTAAACGAGGTTATACCGATTTAGTGGTGCGGAGGTGCTTAAAGCCACCGGCGAAATGTCAGTAGCCGACCAGTCATCTCGAACTTTGCCGAATTGAACAGATCCAGCGCTGGCTGGTCACCTGGCAGGACATGCGCTTCAACCAGTTGGACAGATTCGCCTTTCAGGCGACGGCAGATTTCCAGGAGCAGGGCTTGGGCATATCCGTGGCGTCGCTGAGACTCCGGCACAAAGATTTCCCGGATACCGACGCTCCGCACGCCCCATTTGGGGATAAACAGATCCATCCCGATAATCTGGCCGGAGGCTACGACGTTTCCTGTGCCTTTTTCGTGCAGTTCAAATCTGAGCGAATCCAGATGCCCGTAGCGTACGAACCACCACCACGTTTCATTCGTGGGACGATCGGTAATGACCAGATTCAAGTGGCGACGATGGCGAAGCAATTTGGCATTTACCGGGTCTTTACTGCGAATAAGGTCGCGTCGCAGGATCAGGATTTCGTCAAATGCGTCATATCCGCACGCCTGAAAGAATTGTGGCCAGGCAGCTGCCGATGTGCAGAATCCAGAAGGATCAAGCCCACCGTAAATCCCGGCGTAAAAGGCGTTCTGTTCGAGCCCACCGCCTGCAATGACGGATTTTGCACCTTTGGATCGAAGGTAGTCTTCGGCCTGGCCCACTAGTGCTGTTCCGATTTTTCGTCGGCGGAAATCCGGATGCACCATCAGTCCGCAAATGGTCCCTTTGCTGTAATCCAATGCACTCTGTTCCGCGTTTGGAGCAAACCCTGCATGTACAAATCCAGCGATCCGACCGGAATCTTCATCCTGCGCCAGAATCAGGCCGTTCGGATCCCAGTATGGCTGGGAACAGGCAAACAACTCGAACACGTCGCACGAAAATCCTTCGGCGGCGTTTGGCCCCAAGGCGCAAAAATGCCACAGTTGATGCAGCTTTGGGGGATCGGAATTGTGGAAGCGGCGATACAACACAATCAGGTTGTCTTTCGCAGGAACGGATCCGGCACCTGGAACAGCGAGATCGCAAATGCGTTGGCATTGCGACTGGAAATTGCGAATCTAGCTGACGTATGCTATCCAGACAAGGCGGCTGGTTCGATGGAATTCTCACGTTCTTCCGATCGGCAAGATTACGAAATTGACTGCCAGTGTGCAGAAATCCAATCCTGATGCGGATAGTCTGTGCAAACTCATCCTTCTGACGACGGACATTTTCATGCAATGGACTGATCGTGAACTGACGGCATGGCTGGACGAATTGCTACCTGCGGAGCGGATGGCGGCTTTTGAAAACCAGCTTCGGCAGGATGGCGCTCTGCGGGCGCGACTTGCGGTTCTCATTCGACTTCGGGATCAGGGCGGAAACACAATCGGCGAGATCTGGCAACGTTCTCGACTGAGTTGCCCGGTGCGGACCGAACTGGGCGGCTACCTGTTGGGAACATTATCTCCGGACGCCGCAGCGTACGTGGAGTTTCATCTGAACACGGTCGGCTGCCGTGTGTGTCAGGCAAACCTGCACGACCTTGAGGAACAATCAACGCAGACAGGGCAGGTTCCTGATCGTCGGCGTCGTTTCTTTGAATCATCAGCCGGCCTTCTCCGCAATGAAAGCGAATCAGGACAGTTCAGGGAATAGTCGATCGCGGCGGACTGGTGCGGCTTATGAGCCCTTGGTCCAACCCCACACCAATAACTCAGAAAACAGGCTTATGGAATTTGAAACAAAGTGTATTCATGGCGGAGTCCATAAAGATCAGCAGTACAACAGCGTGACGACGCCGATTTACCCGACCTCAACGTTCTACTGGAACAGCCTGGAAAGCAATTCTGGTTACGACTATACACGCTCGGGAAATCCGACTCGTGCGGCTCTGGAAGAAAACATCATGGCGCTGGAAGGCGGCGTTGGATGTGTGGCCACTTCGACCGGCATGTCCGCCACGCACTGCGCCATGGCGATGTTTTCGCCGGGAGACCACATTGTGGCTCCATCGGACCTGTACGGCGGATCGTTTCGACTGTTCGATAAGTTTCTGGCAGAAAAGGGACTTACGTTTACGTTTGTGGATATGACCGATCACGGGGCATTGGCGGCTGCGTTCACGTCGGCGACCAAAGGCGTCTGGATCGAAACGCCAAGCAACCCGCTGTTGAAAGTGATCGACTTGGCGTTTGTCGCAGAACTCGCACGAAAACACAACGCCATTACGCTGTGCGACAACACGTTTATGTCGCCGTATCTGCAGCGTCCGTTCGAATTCGGTATCGATATCGTGATGCACTCGACTACGAAATATATTAACGGCCATTCCGACGTCGTCGGCGGATGTGTGGTCTCAAAATCAAAGGAACATGCGGATCGCATTGCCTGGATCTGCAACGCGCTGGGTCTGGCATGTTCACCTTTCGACGCGTGGCTCGTTCTGCGCGGCATCAAGACTCTGGGATGCCGCATGGAAGCGCAGCAGGCGAATGCAATGAAGATCGCTCGCTTTCTGGATGGCCATCCACTGATCGAAAAGGTCTACTATCCTGGCCTGGAATCGCATCCGCAGCACGCATTGGCGAAAACGCAGCAACGCGGTTTTGGTGCGATGCTTTCCTTTGATACTAAAGATGGTCGCTCAATCGCAGAACGCGTGTGCATGAAGACAAAGCTGTTTGACGTTTGCGTGTCGCTGGGAGGAATCGAATCCCTGATTTCGTTCCCGGTCACCATGAGCCACGCATCAATGACTGCAGAAGCCCGTGCCCGCGCCGGGATCACTGAAAAGACTGTACGGATCTCCGTCGGCCTGGAACATGTGGATGATCTGATCGCGGATCTGAAGCAGGCGCTGGAAGGCGTCTGACAGCACGAAAGCGAGAGTTCATTCGTGGCCGCCGTCTATTTCTTCGCCGGCATGTGTTCATCAAACCAGTCTGCAAAACGCGGTATATCCAGGATCATCGTTGGCCAACCATGTTCCTTGCCGGGGCGGGTTTCAAGTCGCACGGTAAGGCCCTCCGCGATGGCTTTGTCGGCGAATCGTTGTGACTGGTCGACAGTGACCAGCGTGTCAGCTTCCCCGTGGACAATGAATGTCGGAGGCATGCCGGGCGTGATGTGGTAGATCGGCGAGAGATCTCGGCCGAGGATCTTCCATGTATCCATGGATTCTGCTTTCGGGCCGAATCCTTTGCGGAAACTTTTCGGTGGTCCGCCGTCGCCCGGGTTTTCCGTCGAATTGCCCAGATTCAGCAAATCGGTTGGCGGATAAAAACAGGCAACGCACTGCACGGCACTGGATTCACGATCGATTTCGTCTTCGGCATCCAGAGGTCCTGGGCCACCGCAGGTTCCCAGCATCAGGGACAGATGACCGCCCGAACTGCCGCCGATGACACCGAGTCGATTTCCATCGACCCCGTAGTCCTTCGCATGATGACGAATAAATCGCACGGACCGATGCATATCCGCCACGATGTCGGCAATCAGACATTCCGGTTGTGAAATGTGCCGCACAGCAAACACCGTGTAACCACGTCGCAGGAACGGAGCGAACAAAAACGGTCCCACGGAACCGGGACCCGATTTCCAGCCACCGCTGACCATCAGGATCACACCCGCTCCATTTTGCTCCGGCGGCATGAAGACATCCAGCAACAACTGTTTGTCTTCGCGTTGACCGTAAACGACGTCGGCCGTCAACAGGTGCGGCGCTTCGAACCACCACCAGTAAATCGAACCAACGATCATCGCAATGACCGTGAAGATCACTCCGCCAAAGATGAGCATGCGTTTCATAATTGTACTCTTGTTACTCACTGGTCATTGAGCTTGATGAATTCGCGGACGACGTGCGAGGGTGCCTGCTGCGTTGCATTTTCGCGATAGCTGGCCAGTAATAGTTCAATCACGTCGAGTAAGCACGCGTGCATGTGTTTCTTCGTTTAACCGCGTGGGCATCGCCCCGCGCTTTCGCGAGTAAAACGCGGCCCGATGGGCACGCGGTTAAACAAGTTGTATGCGAAAACTTGTGCGTG
>Ga0105046_10015631_pt1 | contig 11664 bp, 7 predicted proteins | sample MAT03_FD_78385 | JGI IMG/M metagenome (GOLD analysis project Ga0105046, IMG submission 78385) | Freshwater microbial communities from Lake Fryxell liftoff mats and glacier meltwater in Antarctica - MAT-03 (megahit assembly) | ecosystem: Environmental > Aquatic > Freshwater > Ice > Liftoff...
GACCAGCCTGCTTAAGATAACCTCACTCCGATTATTAGGGTGCGAAAACCGAATGGTACAATTAACAAATGTCTTCCGTAAGTATCCCCGCAGAATTCACCTTACATCGTAAGAATTCCTATAACCATACATCCGCCGTCCGCTGGATCATCTCACACGCGCGTCCGTATGGTTGGATCGTGGTGATGCTCGTCGTTGGCGCGATCGGGAACGCTGCGCTCGCAGCCTATGTACCTGAATTGACAGGCGATGCTTTCAACGCGATGGTCAAAGTGCCGCCCGACACATCGGTGTTGCTGCCGCTTGCCATCACACTTGGTATTTCGCAGATCATCCGCGGCGTGCTTCAATTGGGCCGTAACTTTGGCGCGGAATTGATGGCGCAGCGCATGGAACGCGACATTCGTGACGAGCTGTATCTTTCTTTGCTCGGCAAAAGCATGACCTTTCACAACCTGCAGCCCGTCGGCGATACGATGGCGCGCGCCACAAACGACGTGCGCGAGGTGAACTTTATGTTCAACCCCGGCGTGAATTTGGTGGTGGGTTCGTTCATGTTCATCCTGATGTTGTTCTTCGCCGCGCCGCGCTATCACCCGTCCCTGCTGCTCACACCCACTATCTTCACGATCTTTTATTTCGTTGGGCTGGCGCGCTATCTAAAAACCCTCGCGCCCATCACGGATCAGGTGCGTGCTACTTTCGGTGAAATGAATACCCATCTTTCCGAGTCCTTGGATGGCGTGGAGATCATGAAGGGTGCGGCACAGGAGGGCGCGGAGGTCGACCGCTTTGTTGTAAATGCACGCCGCGTGCGCGATGCCTTTGTCCGCCAGGGTGATATTGAGGGACGCTACATCGCCATGCTTTTGCTGGGCACTGCCTATGCGGGCGGACTCGTCCATGCGCTTTTGCTTTTCCGCGCGGGCATCATCGACCTGGGTTCTGTCATCGCATACTTTGGGCTTTTGCGCCTTTTGGAATTTCCGACCTTCACAGCCACCTGGGCATATTCACAGATCTCCTCGGGACTTTCCAGCGCCCGCCGAGTCCTTGAATTGATAAACCGTGAATCAAACCTCGACCAAAACGCAGCAGGCCAAACATCAGCCATGCGCGGCGAAATTGAGTTTCGCAATGTCTCCTTCAAATATCCCTCGCCCGATGGGAACCCCAAAGGGATGCTTCGCGAAGGGACAGGAGGCGAGGGGGAGCCCGTTGTTCAGGATGTTTCCTTCAAGGTAAAGCCCGGACAAACTGTTGCCATTGTCGGGCAGACCGGTGTGGGCAAGACCTCTCTTGTGAAATTAATTAATCGCACCTACGATGTGACCTCAGGGCAGGTATTGATCGACGGCGTGGATGTGCGTGACTGGAATCTAGCCGCCTTGCGTGAACAAATTTCCATCATCGAACAGGATATATTTTTATTCTCGCGCTCGCTAAGTGACAATATCGCATTCGGTAAACCCGGCGCAACAAAAGATGAAATTATCGCCGCATCCGTTGCCGCGCAGGCTCATGACTTCATCCTTGAGTTTGATCAAACTTATGGAACCGTTGTGGGTGAACGCGGTGTGACCCTCTCCGGCGGACAACGCCAGCGCATCGCCCTCGCCCGCGCTTTCCTGACCGACCCGCGCATTCTCGTGCTGGATGATTCCACCTCCGCCATTGACTCAGCCACCGAGGATAAAATACAACGCGCGATATCCAACGCCGCCCGCGGACGCACCACCTTCATCATCACGCACCGCCTCTCGCAGATCCGCTGGGCAGACCTCATCATCGTCTTCCGCAAGGGACGCATCGCCGCCATCGGCACACACGATGAATTGATGAAAACATCCGAAGCATATTCGAGAATTTTCAGAGAATAACAATATTCGCCCTGAGCGGAGTGACGAGTGTAACGAGGAACGCAGTCGAAGGGTAGGTGAAGATGAGAGAAAATTCTCTGGAGCCGTCATCCTTCGACTATGCCGCCTAAAGAACAGGCGGCTCCGCTCAGGACGAAATATAACGAGGATTTATGGGCTTCTTTGCAGGACTAAACGACGAAAAATATGACCGACAATATACAGACCGTGACCTTACACGGCGTATTGTCGGCTTCTTCAACACACAAGTCAATCGGCTTTTGATCTCTTCGGTCATCATTATCATCCTCGCCTTTATCGGCGCGGCATTGCCAGTAGTTGTCAGCCGCATGGTGGATTTGCTCCGTGAAAAACCATCACCGCAGGCCATTGCATTGGTGGGAGTCACCCTCATGGGGGTTGGAATCGGCTTATGGGGACTGAACTGGGCAAGGCGGAGTCTGATCGTGCGCGCGGTGGGAGATGTGGTGCTCGAGCTGCGCAAACAGGCCTTCCGCGCCGCCGCCGAGCACGACCTCTCTTTCTACGATCAATTCTCCTCGGGCAGAATCGTCTCGCGGATCACATCCGATACAAATGACTTCGGCCAGCTTGTGGTCATCATCACGGACGTGGTATCGCAAATGATGCAGGCCCTCATTCTCGGAGTGGTGCTTTTTCGCACGGAATGGCGTCTCTCGCTGCTGCTGCTGGCATTCATGCCATTTATTTTTGGCGTAGCCGCGGGCTTCCGCACACTTGCCCGCATCGTAACCAAACGCGGCATGAAGGCCATGGCAGATGTCAACGCGGCCATCAAGGAAACCATCAGCGGTATTTCCATTGCGAAAAATTTCCGTCAGGAAGAAAGCATATTCAAATCTTTCGACGAATCAAATCAGCAATCATATCAAGTCAACGTTCGGCGCGGTTTTGTGTTGGCGCTTGTTTTCCCCACGCTGAATGCGCTCTCGGGTATTTTTGTCGGCGTGTTGATCTACGCAGGCGGCATGAGCGCCGAACAGGGTCTGGTGACCATCGGCGCCTGGTATCTATTTATCATGAGTCTTGACCAGTTCTTCTTCCCAATCTTAAACCTGACATCATTTTGGGCGCAGATTCAAGGAGGCTTATCCGCCGCTGAACGTGTCTTCGCCTTGATCGATGCCGACCCGAATGTAATTCAAATTGAAAAACAGGATGTACCGCGCCTCAAGGGCGAGATTAAATTTGAAAAATTCGATTTCAGCTATACGGATAAGGAACCGATCCTGCGTAACTTCAACCTGCTCGTACAACCCGGAGAGACTCTGGCCCTGGTAGGTCACACTGGTGCGGGCAAATCATCCATAGCAAAGTTGATCGCGCGTTTTTACGAATTCCAACATGGAAATTTATGCATAGACGGACGCGACATCCGCACGTTTGACCTGGCTCAATATCGCCGCCAGTTGGGTATCGTCTCCCAGGTCCCATTTTTATTTTCAGGCACGGTCATCGACAATATTCGGTACGCTGCCCCGGGCGTCCCAGAAGATGAAATGCTCAAACTTGCCAAAAAGATCGGCGACGGCGAATGGCTTGAAACTTTACCAGACGGCCTGCACACCGAAGTCGGCGAGCGCGGAAATAGACTCTCGATGGGGCAGCGTCAGCTTGTGGCGTTGATGCGCGTTCTCGTTCAAAACCCCGCCATCTTCATTTTGGACGAAGCCACCGCCAGCATTGACCCGTTCACTGAATGGCAGATCCAGCAGGCTTTGAATCTCATCCTAAAGAACACAACCAGCATTCTGATCGCGCACCGCCTGTCCACGGTCAAAGCGGCCGATAGAATTGTCGTCATGCAAAAAGGCGCCATTATCGAAGAAGGCAGCCACGATGGGTTGTTAAAACAAAATGGGCATTACGCCGAGTTGTACAATACTTATTTCAGGCATCAGAGCCTTTCGTATGTGGAGCAAGTAAAAGAAATGGTGGGCAAATAAAAAAAACGGGCGCATGATCATGCGCCCGTTTTTTGTGCCAATCCTATTTAGCTTACAAGACAGGTCTTGAAGGCGGTTCAAGTAATCTTGCCAATTCCTTTGCTCCCTCGCTGTCTGTCACTGCCAGCACTTCATCACCTTCTTCGAGCGCGGCGGTGCCGCGCGGCAGGGTGATCTGTCCATGCCGGATAATGGCGGCAATCACACATTGATCGGGCAGACCCAGGTCTTTGATCTGTACGCCAACCGCCTTCGCGCCTGGGGGAACTTTTTCCTCCACCACCGAATAATGGCCACGGCGAAGCTTAAGCAAGGTCATCATATCGCCGAGCGACATTTCTTCCTGGATAAGGTGGGCCATTACTTCAGCTTGATTAATGGTCTCATCCACGTGGAAGCCATCATCAAACAACCATGCATTACGCGGATTATTAATACGCGCGATGGTCCGTTTGACATTGAATATGGTGCGCGCCAGATAGCACAAAACCAGGTTGGCGGCATCGTCATTTGTGCAAGCCACCATTACGTTTGCCTTGCTCAAACCGGCCAGCTTCAGCACATTTGGGTCTGTGGCAACGCCTTCATAGATCACTTCAGTAGGGATCTCATGATGAAGAAGTTCTAGCAGTTCACGTCTATGCTCGACCAGACGCACTTGATAGTTTTGATTGATCAACTGAGAAGCGAGTTGGGCGCCGGTCCTTCCGCCGCCAGCTATGAATACAAACATATTAAGCCTCCATTCCTTCCTGTAAGTGCCCACGCAATGCTGTTACACCTTCCAATGTGGCGCTTACGGTAAGAACGTCGCCATTTTTGAGTATCGTCCCGGGCGATGGCATCTCTGCGCGGCCGCCACGAGTGAGAGCAGCAACTATAATTCCATTGCAGCCATCCATGAGGTCGGAAATCCTTCTACCATCCCATTTTGTTGGAATGAACATTTCATATAGTTCAACCTCGCCATTCCCCGCAGAGAATACCGCGCGAAAAGACGGATCGATAAGTAATTCCTGCAAACGTTCCGCGCCCCAGGCCGTGGAACTGACGATCTGCATCCCAAATGCCTCAAGCATTTCGCGCATGGCCGGGTCATAATTGCGGACAAGAACCTGTTTAACCTGCGGATAATGCACGCGGACTGTATGGCCAATAACGGCATTCATTGTGTCTGAATTGGTCACAACAGCAATGCCATCGGCTTTGTCCATTCCGGCGCGCTCAAATGTGTCAGCCGCAAGCGCTTCCCCTTCAACCGTGCGTCCGCGAAAATCCGGGTGGAGGCGATTGAAAGATTTCTGGTCGTTATCCACGACCACCACGTGATGCCCATTCTTGAATAATCGGAAGGAGAGTTCTGCTCCGACTCTTCCGCAGCCTACAACAATAAAATTCATATTAATAACTCCTTAGTGTCCGCCATCTTCTTCATGCACGTGATAAGGCACATTTGTGATCACAATGCCATGTTGATTTTTAAGCTGTTCACGTAGAATATTTGCGGTATTCGTGTGCAGCGCGCCACTCAGGCGGTTTTCCGAAACGAATTCAGGTACTACAATCGTGATCGTTTCGCCCGGCTGACGTTTGGCCGCAATCTCAGAAATATATCCCAATATCGGTTCAATGAAGAGACGATAAGGTGAATCCAGCAAAACCATTCGCACACCATCACCCCAGGTTTCCCACTTTGCGCGGACTTTTTCAGCATCTGCCGGTTCGATCACCACATGTACAGCTGTCACATCGTCTGACAACATGCGTGCATAACGAAGCGCTGCGAGCGTCCCCTGGTGTACGCCGCTGACCGGCATGATCACGCGATGACGCGTGGTATGAGGTGGAATCACGCCAAAATTATCAAGGGAAAGTTTTTTGGCAAGATTATTGTAATGGCGGTGGATCAACCAGAGGGTCGCAACCAGAATGGGAATAAGCACCAATACAACATATGCGCCATCGTGGAATTTTGTCACTGCAAAGACCAGCATGACGATCGCGGTACAGAGCGCACCAAAGCCATTTGTAACCATTTTCAACTTCCAAAGGGGATCAAATCTAAGAATTGAGCCGCGTTCCTTGATTTCCTGGCTGGGTTTAAGATGACCACTTTTCCACCAGCGTAATGCCATGCCAAACTGAGAGAAAGTAAATGAAAGGAACACACCGATCGCATATAACGGAATGAGACGCGTGACGCTGGCCTGGAAGATTACAATCAATATGGCAGCGATAACCGCCAGAGCAACAATCCCGCGCGAGTATACCAGGCGGCTCCCACGATAGGTCAGTTGACGCGGCAAAAATCCATCCTTTGCCATGAGGGCGCTTAAACGGGGAAAACCAGCAAAAGCTGTGTTGGCAGCGAGCAACAAAATAACCGTGGTTGCCATGATTACAGCGATATAAAAGAAACCCTGTCCGTTAAATACCGTACGCACCAATTGAGAAATGACTGTTTCAAATTCAGACGGCACAGCGTCAATTTGAACCGTAAGAAAGGATATTCCCAAAAACAAACTTGCCAGAATAACGGCCATCCAGATCAATGTGATACCTGCATTTTTACTGCGTGGTTCTTTGAATGCAGTAATCCCATTGGAGATCGCCTCGATTCCTGTCAAAGCCGCCGTACCGCTGGAAAACGCGTGCAAGATCAAAAACGGCGTTACCACTGCCAGCGCGCCATGTATCTCAACAAGCTCGGGTGGATCGATCACAGCGCCGAGAGACCCGCTAAGATACTTTATCACCCCTATTCCTACAGTAAGGAACATGACGATAATAAAGAAAAAACTGGGAATGGCGATCGCAGCGCCAGATTCCTTCACACCGCGTAAATTGACCACGGTAACAAACATCACAGCCATTACTGCAATATATACACGATATTCATAAACCTGTGGAAAAGCCGAGACGATCTGCGCCACACCGGAAGATATGGATACTGAAACAGTCAGGATGTAATCCATTAATAGTGAAGAGGCTGCAATCAATGCCGACAACTCGCTAATGTTGTCACGCGCTACAATATAAGCGCCTCCGCCGTCAGGATATGCATGAATGATCTGCTCGTAGGAAATGGAGACAATCGCAAGTAAAAGGACAATCGCAATGGAAATCGGGACTACGTAACCAAATGCCTGAGTGCCTGCTACTGCTAAAATCACCAGGATTTCCTGGGTGGCATAAGCGTTGGACGAAAGAGCATCAGAAGCGAAGACGGCAAGGCCAACCCTTTTACCGATCGTCTCGTGCGCAGCATCTGCTGTGGATAATGGCCGCCCAATCAGCCAGGAGCTCAGGCTTTTTTGGGGCTTATAATCCGTGGTACGTTCAATTATGGATGTTTGTGTTTGTGAATTATTATCGTGATTTGTCATAAAAACCAGTTATGGGCAAAATACATACCCTCCGCCTGTTGCAAGGGCAAGGCGTGATTATAGTACAAATCCATTTTTATGTGGATTTGGATTCTTTCGGTTGTGTAAGGGGGATCTGCAAATAAAATGTACTGCCCTTGCCCACCACACTCTCCACCCACACGCGGCCGCCATGATTGGTTGCGATGGAGTGAACGATGGCAAGCCCCAGGCCGGAGCCGGGCTGGGCGCGCGCTTCACGTTGTTTGCCGCGATAGAACTTCTCGAACAGGCGCGGCAGATCTTCCGGCGAGATGCCAAGACCGGAATCTTCAATTGCAAAAATTAAATAACCGGGCTGCGAAAGAGTACGGATCACCACGCGCCCGCCATCAGACGTGTACTTGATCGCATTCTCCACGAGGTTATAGACCGCTTGATGCAAAAGAGCCTCGTCTGCTTCCACCGCATGGGGCATATCTTTGGGAAGTTCCACACTTAGATCAATATTCTTGTGCGCCGCTTGCAATTGCAAGGCACTGGTTGCACGCTCGATAATATCCAGCACGGTCACATGTTCAACTTGAAGGCCGACACCGATCTCGATTCGACCCAGGTCCAATAAATTGTTCACCAGGCGGGACATATTCTCCACACCGGAGATGATCTTCCTGACATATCCTTGCTGCTGCTCATTCAACTCACCGACCATCTCAAGCATGGTGGCATAACCGCGCATAAGAGTCAGCGGGGACCGCAGGTCGTGACTCACCGTAGCCACGAATTCTGATTTCATCGTATCCAATTCTTTGAAATGAGTCACATCCCGCATGATACATACGCGCCCGATCTGTCGTCCTTCCACCATTACCGAAGAGGCCGTGGCAAGATAGGTGCGCTTATCTGCCAGCACGATCTCCGTGGATTGATTCTCAGTGGTGGTGCTTTGCAGCAAAGCCAGCAAAGATCTGATTTTTATAACCTTCTCGGTTTTCATGCCAATGTCAGTATTCTTCTTTTCGTTTTGACCCAAGGCTATCGCAGCTGCGCGATTGGTCAGCAATAGGCGGTTCCGATGATCGGTGACCAGCACCGGGTCCGGCGTGGAGTTGAGAATGGCCTCCAATTGCCGGCGTGAGGCTTCCACATTGAGGAACAAGTGCGCGTTTGCAACTGCCAATGCAGCCTGACCCGTCAACGTAGTCACAAAGCGAATATCCGCGTCAGAGAACATGCGCGGCTGTTCAAACCCTGCCCACACCACACCGAAATAACGATTCTCATGCCGCAATCCCACGGCCAGTAATGCCAATGGCTGCGGCAGGGATGGATCAAGATCCAATTCGCGTGAACGGGTGAGATTCGGTAAAACGATCTTTTCCTGGTTCTGCGCCAACGCAAGGATCTGATCATCGAGGTGGGCATATATATCGTGTTTGGCGCCCACTGCAAAACGTGAGGGTAATTCCACAAAAGTATCCGGCAAAATACTGGGCGCGAGCACTACGCTGACCGAATTGGCGCCTGTTGCAAGAATTGCGTCCAGCACCGGCTTGACCGCATCCTGCATTTCCAAACTCGAAGCCACACCCTGACTCACACGCAAGAGACTGTTGAGCTCTTCAAGGCGCGCCTGCAAACTGAAACGCATTTGTTCAAAAGCCTGGCGCAATTGACCGACCTCATCCGCGCCTTCCATTTGTTGAAGTGGATGATCAAAGTTGCCCTGTGCGATACGTTTGGCTTCGACAGCGAGACCCTGCAAAGAACCGGTCACCACGCGCAAACCCACCCGCAAAGAAATCATTGCCACCAATGCGAGGACAATGATCATTAACGAAAGCGGCGCGGCAATGTTCAATGCGAGCTGCTGTGCCTGTTGAGCAGGGACGGTCAACACAACCGCCCATGGACGGCCGATCACCGGCTGGTAATAAACCAATTGCCGCGTGCCATCTGTTGCAGTGTCATCATAGAAAAGCGGTTCCGGCCCGCGCCGGCCGTCATATGTGGTTACAAGTTGGGTTGTATCCGAATGGTAGATGATACGGCCGTCCTCATCCAATAAAAAGCCGGTGCCGCCAAGGTTTTTCATATTGTTGATACTTTCAACCAACGGCAGGGTAAGCGGATTCGTTTCAAGCGTGGTACGTCCGATCAATACACGCTGTACCTGACCGGAAGCATCAAAAATACCCACAAGAAATGACACGCGGGCAGACTCAGTTACCGATAAAGGCGGGATGGAATATATTTGTGTAAGCACACCGCTTGAGGCCAGAGTCAACCCGGTTTGTTCAGATGGATGCAATTTAAAATCCGCGCTTGCATCCGCAGGATAACCCGCCAGCAGATCCTGGGTACGGGCATCCAACACAAAAAATTGATCAAAATAAGGCACAGCCTGGATGCGCAGCCCAATTATGGATGTCAATTCATTGCCTGTGGCTTCCAACAGGCGCGGCTCAGCAGCCAATTGCACAGCCAGGTTCTGGCCCGTCTCAAGGAAGAAAGGCACACTCTGCGCAGCGGATTCACCTGCGCTGGAAAGACGGTCTGCCAGCATTCCGCGCGCGGCACGGCCGGCCACCACCCAATCGCCGACCAGCAAAGTTAATAGTAAAAGAGAGGTAAATGTGCCCGCCGCAAAGAGAAAGCGCGCCTCAAGGCTCTTCTCACCCGGTGATGGCTGCAAAGGTTGTTTACCGCCCCACACAGCGGGGAATGACATGGAAATGATCTGAGCTACAATGCCAGCCGCCAACATTTCACCGCCAAAAGCAAGCGTTACAACGACGGCGTTGCTTAATGCAAAATCCAAACGCGCTGTTGCAGGCGCAGAGATGTCAACACCCCATTGCGTGAACAACGCGCTGATCACATAGAACAATAAATGGAATGGGATCAGCAGTATCGCGCCTACCAATGGCTGGCGCAACAATTTATAGGATGTCGTACGATATCTCTGGCGTGTATTGATGGAAAACCACATGCCCATGAAGGCAAGTTCAAGCACCGAAAAAAGTGAGTATGTATCCCATGTGCCGCGTAAAAGTCCGGCGATCGCTCCAAGCACAGCCGCGCCCAACGGCCCCAACAAACCGCCGCCCAACAGCCAGGGAATGGCGGAAAAAATCATCAGCGCAGAACCAGGCGCATTGGCCGGCACACCGGGTGGAGGTCGGGTTGAAGCGGAGGAAAGTCTTAATCCAATAAATAAATTGGCCAATACAACCAGGATAATAAATGCAATAAAAAATCCCCACTCGCGCCCCTTCCACGCGGGCTGATAAATACGCCAACGAAACAGCGCATACACAAGCACGCTCAACAGGAGCGCCCACACAACCCAGCCTTCAATCGTGGGTAGTGCCAGAAAAGCAACACCTGTAAAAAGTGCAAAAATAAAATCCATCTTCTTAATTATAGCCCGAAACAGAAGAAACCCAACTCATAATTGGGAGTATGTGCCGCGATATTTTTCCGGCAGCAGGTCCGCCAACGCCTGCATGATCTGATGTGTACCTTGAGTCACCGTTTCATGCCGATCCTTCGACACGCTCAGGACACCGCCCGATTCCTGCTCATCCAGCTTGAACATTTCCCCCACTTTGACATGCACACTCGCGCGTCGAAATCTTTTCATATGACCATATACATTTTCGTTTTCAGTGCCGGTGATGGCAATCGGTAAAACCGCCGCGCCCGATTTATATGCAAGAAAAGCTGCGCCATCCGTGCCCTCTTCCAACGCGCCGGTGAGGGAATATCTTCCCTCGGGCGCAATCACAACAATACGACCCTCCGCGAAACCTTTCAGGGCTGCCCGCAGGGCGCGTGTATCAGCCCTACCACGATGCAGCCAGATAACCCCATACCAATCCATTAATTTTCCAAGAACGGGAACATCATATAATTCGATCTTGCCAAGCGCATCGGGAGGAAATGGCAGCGCCGAGATCAGCGCGGGAACATCTGCATCGCCAATATGATTGATGACCACCAGCACAGGGCCTGTGCGCGGAAATTTTTCCATCCCCTCGGATGTAACCTTCAGACAAATTTTTGCAACAAGTTTCATCAGGCCATGTGAAAAAGCGCGAAAAGCAACGCGTGAGCGGGTCATCTTTGGCAGGCGCACCAACTCAGGCCGCCATATTTCGCTTACAGGTTTGGGGAGAGGATCAGTCATGGATAATCATAGTAATGTAATTGCGAATTGTCCTGTGATGACACCCGCGCCGCGCGCGCACGCGCGGTGAGCAATCCTTCGTAAGTATAAGGCTGCTTCGTCGGGAAAAGCACCACATGATCTTTATGTGACAATCGCCTGACCTGCATAGACGCCGTGATATTCCCCAGGCAAAAGCCCGGCAATATAACGCATGACGAGATCGGCATTTTTCTGGCGTGCTTCCCTGCGTTCCGCGCCTTTTTGTGTCATGGGAGGAA
>Ga0105046_10015632_pt1 | contig 11663 bp, 11 predicted proteins | sample MAT03_FD_78385 | JGI IMG/M metagenome (GOLD analysis project Ga0105046, IMG submission 78385) | Freshwater microbial communities from Lake Fryxell liftoff mats and glacier meltwater in Antarctica - MAT-03 (megahit assembly) | ecosystem: Environmental > Aquatic > Freshwater > Ice > Liftoff...
CCCCATTCCTTCGAACCGGCGACACACTCTTCGAGATGCTCTTGGCATGCCATAGCAAGGAGGAGGTTGTCGAAAAACTCGAACCATTCATCCAGAAGGCTGTTGATCGCATGCCGCGCTGGCTCGCAGGGCGCATGATGCTGGCCCTCATTGCAGCGAAAACCGATCGGCCGACGGTCGCCAAAGAACACTTTGCGTCACTTGCCAACGCACAGCGCCTACAGATCGGCATTCCAGAAGAAATTGCGGAACGCTTAGCGATTGAGTTCATGCAGTTCCCCGAAGCTCGAGCCACAGCGATCGCATTGACGGAAGGTCTCCTCGCAACGAATAAGTTCGTCAACTTCAATTCGGAAAGACGGCCTGTCATTCTGCTGGCAAAGTTGCTGGTCGCAGACGGCCAACGGGCAAAAGCCATTGAAATCTTGACTCGTGAGTATGAGAACAAATCCGGAGGGTACCAAGGATTCGTGAATAGCACCGCTGGACGGTCGGAACCAGTGAAAATCCCGATGCTTGCAGATCAATTGTTAACGATTGGATTACCGGTCGAAAGCTACCAACTTTTTGATTCTGTTACTTCAATAGAACGAAGTCGCCAAGCATTTCTCATGGTTCAGCAAAAGGGACTGATCACGTCGCGAGAGAAAGGTATGCGAGCCGCGATCCAACTGCTCGAGTCTCTACCAGCAGAGAAAGCGATCCACGAACTGCTTCAAGATCGATCGAACACTGCAAAAAACCTTCCGGCATTGGAAGTCATGTTTCAAGTCCCGCTTGCCAAAGACGTATCGACACAGTCGATGGAAAGCGCGATGCAGCAAACATTGATCCGACATGCCAGAGCGGGCATGCTGTCCGATATGGAACAGCGTCTTGAGAAGTTTGTGGCCATGCATCCAGCAGATGTATCCATCTTAGCAACGCAGGCGTTACTTCGGTTGACGACGGGTGAGGGAGATGCAGAAGCTGCTCTTCGCGATTTGGAGAGTGCTCTTCTAAAACAAGAAAAGTCCATCGCAAACCTTCTCGCCTTCGATGTATCTGCCGATTTGCCATTTGAGAATCGTAAGCAGGTCGAAATGGTTATGGCTACCTGGCTGGTCGCTCGGAAGTGTTACGAAGCAAAGCAGTATATGGAGATGGCGGATCGATTGGCCGATCAAGCTTTTAAGTGTGCAAAATTTTTGGATGGGTACAATCAGGCAAGCCAAGATAGAAACCCTCGTGTAGATAAAAACGCAAGCGACCAACCGCTGAATGAAACAGTCCGCGAACCCGAATTTGCGAATATTCTTTTGCTTGAGTGGGGGCGAGTTCAATTGCGGGCTGGTCGAACCGAGACAGGACTCGCCAAATGGAAAGAGTTGGTCGACGCGATTCGAGTTGTGAGCACAAAGAACCCGCCCGTCGTCAATGGACCTATTGATGTTCGTCCGAACCAGACTTGGTCGCAAGATCAGATCGAGTGGTTGATTCGATTGGCGAACTTATCAATCGATTGTGGACAAGCCCCATTTGCGAAACAGATAGCGAAAGTGATCGTAAAATGCCAGCTGCCTGAGGACTACACAGCCATTCAAAAAACGACCGCATCGAGACTCTACTATGTAACAAAGGACGCCACACAAGCTGTTCATTTATTCAACGCTCTCCTGCAGCGTTTCGAAAATGATGATTCGATGCCAATGTTGCGATTCGAGCTGCTCTTGCCAATTCTATTACCTGGTGATCGAAGAGTATGTCTTTTTCCTGAGGTTTCAGACCTGTTGAATCTGCTGCGTGAACAGCCGCACTGCATTGCTGGTAAACTGATTGAAAGTGCAGTTCTAAGCAATCGGATTGACGACTTGAAGTCGGCATTAGAAAATCGCGAGCCTTCGTTGAACCAGATAGTAATGCTCACGCAGATAGCTATCGCCGAAAAGGACAATACCAAAGCGAACAGGCTCCTAATGGAAATCGATCGCCAGTTGAGTTTAACAAAATTGACGGAAGCTCTTACTTCGGCTTGCCAAGTTGCGATCCCTGCATTCCAAGTCGTTGAGCTGCGTGAAATGACTCTTCCAATCCTGGATAAGTTATTTTCCGAAGTGAAACGAAGCAACAAAATGGGAGAGGCAGATTTCAAGCTCCTGCCGCTCGTGAAAGACGTCGATGAATACTTGAGGGATCGAAACCGTCTTCCGAAGTAAGTGTTTGCTACAATGACGTCGACTCGTTCCCTCCCAATCCTCCCGCCTGAACCTCGAAAAGCAGCGTCACACCATGCTTTCACTAAATCATTACGGTGCTAGGTTGTGCGATGGCCTTTCTCGGCGCGAGTGGCTGCGAATCGGCGGCTTGAGCGCCTTTGGCGTGGGGCTTCCTCAGCTCATGCAGACGCGAGCCAATGCGGTTGAGCCCCTACTTACGAGCGGCTTGAACGGTTCCTTCGGCAAAGCGAAGTCATGTATCGTTTTGTTTCTGCTCGGTGGTCCGCCCCAGCATGAAACCTGGGATCCCAAACCGGATGCACCCAGTGAGATACGGGGCGATCTAGGAACAATCGCAACTGCAACGCCGGGACTACGGATCGGTGAACTCATGCCTATGACGGCGAAATGGACGGACCGAATCGCAGTGCTTCGTGCGATGGCAACGGACGACAATGCGCACTCATCGAGCGGGTACTGGATGTTGACCGGTTATCCGCATTCCCCAAAGAACAGTGAAAACGCACTTCCTGGTGCGCCAAACGATTGGCCCAGTATCGCTTCGGTGGTTCGGCACTTGAAAGGCGATGCGACTAGCCTGCCTGGTTCCGTCCGACTCCCAGAAGAGATATGGAACACAGGCCGAATCCTTTGGCCAGGTCAAGACGCAGGTTGGCTTGGTGAGCATGCTGACCCATGGCTCATCAACTGCGATCCGCACAAAAAAGATTTTCAAGTTCCCACGATCTCGCTGCCGGCGGACATGTCAACCGATCGTTTGCTTGCACGACGGGCGCTTCAAGAAACGATGAACCAACGATTGGATGCGTTGCACAGCAGCTTGTCGGCTCAGCGCTGGGCAGTCTGGCAAAACAAAGCGATCGATTTGCTTCGAACCAACTCGGCACAAAAAGCGTTTGCAATTGAGCAAGAAACCGAGTCGACTCGCGAGCGATACGGGGCAAATCGATTTGGCCAAAGCGTGTTGCTGGCACGAAGGCTAGTGGAATCAGGTGTGTCGTTGGTTCAAGTGAATTGGACTCGCGGGGAAACAGACGATAATGTTGCTCCAGCGTGGGACACGCATGCAAAGAACACGGACCGACTCAAGAACGCGTTGATGCCACCGATGGATCGAGCGTATTCGGCTTTGCTCGAGGATCTTGAAAATCGTGGCATGCTGGACGAGACCTTGGTTGTTTGGATGGGTGAGTTCGGTCGATCGCCCAAGATCAATGCGAGTGGCGGTCGCGACCACTGGGGGCATGTTTTTTCAGCGGCACTAGCTGGCGGTGGAATCCGCGGTGGAGCGGTGCATGGTCGATCGGACCGCCAGGGCGGGTATCCACTTGAGGGTCGGGTCGAACCGCAGGATCTATCTGCAACGATCTATCACTGTCTCGGTTTCACGCCAGAAACAGAGCTGAAGGACCGCTTCAACCGCCCGCTTGCAATTAGCAAAGGCCACCCAATCAGCGAAGTTTTGATTTAGGCTCATCCTGAAGCGACGGGCTTGGATTGACCAGAGCGATCCGTTTCGCCCGACTGATTTTGTCGAGGGTCGAGTCCGAAGTAGGCAGAGACTTGGCGACCATTGTCGAAGAGATGCGGAAGCCCAGGCTTCCGTCGTGTTCAACCATTCGTATCTACACAACTTTCCTGGTTGAATAAATCCCGCTGGCTTGCCCATCGGATCCTTCGGTTCTTGGTCCAGCTCAGCTACCCTCCCTCTCTGGGAGGGTCTCGCGAAGCGAGGGGGAGGGTGAAGTGGATGAAATGATTGTACATGTCTACTAACACCTGTTGCCTTAGATGCCTGGCACCCTTCGGTCCCCAAGGTCCCTACTAGGTAACAAAGGTCAATTACCCCCGGTGTAAAACCGGGAGCTTGTTTTCGATCCGATCATTTTAAATGATCGATGCCAAAAGGCGAAAGCCGCCGAATTTATTTCGGCGGATTGTTACCATCACCCTAGCAAGGCGATCGTCCAACGTGCCTTAGGTGCCTGGCACCTGTCTGACCTGTCTGCATTAGGTGCCTGGCACCTGTCGGTCGACCTGTCGGTCTGCACCTGTCGGTCCCTGCCCCGTGTCCTTTTATGGCTTGAATGAGCGGCTACAATCCCAGCCGTCCCGAAACATTAGCTATACTTAGCTGGATGAACCCGGTTAGCCGGTGATGCTCTTTTGGAAACCAGTGAAATGACTGCCAGCAACGGTGATGACAGATCGAAGCCATTGGCAAAGCCAAATTTAAATCCTCAGCAGTTCGCAATTTCGGAACTGTTTTGGGTAGTCTTGCTGGTCGCGTTGACGCTTGCTGTCTTGACTCCATCCATGCGACATTTGCCTCAGCGCGCGTTCAATATCGTTCTCGCACTTCTAGGCATTCAGGCAATGGCCTTTTTGGTAGTGGTCTATCTTGAAACACGCCAGCGAAAGCGGTTGCTTGAAAAGAGTGGCAACCTAATCGCAGTTGGCAGCTCTCTTCAGCCTCGATCCAACGCGAAACCCTTTGTTCTTCGCTGGCTAATATTGCTACTAGCTCCGATTTTCGCGCAGTTCGCACTTACATTTATGTTGATCTGGCAAAGCACAAGAAAGGATATCGGTCCCCAGGAGTTTCTCTTCCAAGTTCTGCTTTCGGTCGTATTTATCAGTTCTTTTAGGTGGAGTGTTCGCATTATTCGATGGGGCCTTAATCCAGGCACCATCGAGTTCTTTGAAAATGGAGTGGTTCAAATTGGCATCTTGATACCCTGGAGAAAAGTAGTTTTAGAAGGTACTCCATTCAAGAATCGTATCCATTTGTTATTTGGGGTAGGAAGCAAGTCGCAAACACGGTCCACGATTTGGATCGATGAGGCTCAAGTAGATCATCTGTTAGCTTTTGCGACTGCAAAACGGAACGCGAAGTATTGAGGGAACCCAGGTGCCATTTATGGAACCCAGGTGCCATATCGCTCCAGGAGAATCCCTCTGCCCGATCCAACTCGGTATCCATTTGATATCGTTCTGATGAAGTCGGGATTGGCTCAAACGATCGCGAAAGAGTTCAAGCTCTTCTTTCACCTCTGCATGCGCCCTTCGCCAAGCGGTCTCTCCCCGTCAAAATCGAAAATGCTTAGCGCAGTAAGCCCATCCAACCCCGCCACCCAGACACAACCTTCATCTCCCCGCTCGCCCCACCACTCAACCCAACCCTCATCTCCCCACACGCCCGGGAACCTGAAGTGCCCGGGAACTACGAAGTCCACGGTAGCGGTGCACCCTTAGGTGCCTGGCACCTGGCACCTTAGGTGCCTGGCACCTGGCACCCCCCTGGCACCTGGCACCCCAAATCTCGACTGAGAACTTTCAAAATCTCCGTTTCCGCTCCCCGTTTTGATTAACACTGTGTCTGCAAGTGAGTTGGAGACGGTTTCGAGCGTTTCTTTCCTGCCACCATCGACGGTTAACACAGTTAAACGCGGGTTTGATCGAGGCAGATCTGGGCCAAAGCCGCAGCAAAAATGCACGGGTTCTGTCAGCAACTTGCGTGTTAACTTGGCGAGAAGGTTTTCCGTCGACCGTCTCAGGTTCGAAGACGCTTAAACGGCCAACCGACCAAAAGTCGCTCGTCTGTATTGAAGTGCAACAAAAAACGAACCGAGTGACGTTCAAATTAGAGTATGCAGGATATTTGAGCACAGAAAGCTGTCTTGGTTAGTAACTCGATAGAATTGATTCAGTCGTTAGCGAGAGAATACAACCGAGGCAGGCGAAGATCTGAGTGATGAACGAAAAAGCAATTGTCGGCTGCATTTCAGGAACCGCTGTTGGGGATGCTTTAGGGCTGCCCTACGAAGGAATTGCACCAAAGCGAGCAAGGAAATTATTGGGGCCGCCGGATCGCTATCGATTCTTTTTTGGGCATGGGATGATCTCTGATGATACCGAACACACTTGTATGGTCGCCCAGTCACTGATCGAGGCACGTGACGACGTCGATTTGTTCATGCGGAGATTTGCAAGTCGATTGAAGTGGTGGATGTTGGCGTTTCCGGCTGGTGTTGGAAAAGCCACAGCACGCAGCGGTATCAAATTATGGCTCGGAGCCAAGCCTAAAAATGCAGGTGTCTTTTCGGCTGGTAACGGACCAGCGATGCGTGCGGCGATTTTCGGTGCTGCAATTGATGATCAAGCGCTGATGCTCAAGATGGTCCGAGCATCGTCACGTTTGACTCATACCGATCCCAAGGCGGAGTTCGGTGCGATTGCAGTGGCTGCTGCTGCTCGCGAGACTAGGCAAAACGAAGACGTTGACGCGAACCGCTGGCTTGGCAAAGTGGTCGATGCTATCGGCAAAGAAGGAATGGAACTTACCGATTTACTTCGGCAAGCCATCGAGAGCGTCTCTGCTGGTCAGTCAACCAAACAGTTCGCAGAGTCGATAGGGCTGGGACGCGGGGTAACTGGATACACCTACGACACAGTACCCGTCGCAATTCACGCTTGGTTGTCTAACCCACGCGATTTTCGTCGTGCTGTGACAACAATCATTGAATGCGGCGGCGATGCAGATACGACTGCTGCCATTGTTGGCGGGATTGTAGGAAGTGGTGTAGGTCGCTCGGGAATACCTAGCGAATGGATTGATGGGATAAGCGAATGGCCTCGAAGCGTTGACTGGATGCAATCGCTTGGAACAACTCTCGCTGCGTCAGTGTCTGAAAAGAGCACGCTCAAGGCGCCGCGAGTGAACCCAATAGCTATTCTGCTGCGTAACATCCTTTTTCTCTTTGTCGTTCTATGCCATGGTTTCCGACGCATCGCGCCCCCCTACTAATGAACATTGACAAGAATCAAATCGAAACGAATCTTCGCCAGCATGTCGATCGACTTGCTGGGTTGATCGGTGCACGCACACTCAGAAGGCCAAAGACCATTCAGGCGACCATTGGATACATCGAAGGCCAGTGGGCCGAAATGGGTTATGAAAATACCCGAGAAACATACGACGCGCTTGGCGACGAAGCCACGAATCTAATCGTCGAACAAACTGGATCAAAACGCCCAGAGGATATCGTTTTACTCGGCGCCCACTACGATACGGTGATTACAACACCTGGCGCGGATGACAATGCTTCTGCGGTTGCTGTCCTCCTCGAAGTAGGGCGCCTACTAAAGCAGCACAACTGCAAGCGAACTGTTCGCTACGTTGCATTCGCGTGTGAGGAACCACCCTACTTCAACCTCGATGCAATGGGTAGCCAATATCATGCCCGCCAGTCTCGCATTCGAGGCGACAAGATTGTTGGAATGCTGTGTTTGGAAATGGTGGGCTTCTACAATACCGCAATCGGGTCGCAGGCAATTCCTCCGAAGATTCCGAAATGGATGCACCGCTTCTTTCCAAAGCGTGGCGATTTCCTAGCTGCGGTTGGAAACATACCGTCTTGGAAGCTGTGCTGGAACTTTCGTCGCGGCTTCAAACGCGGCGCTCGGAAGATGCCACTTTTTTCGATTTGCTTACCAGAAAAGGTCAACGAGATTCGATTGAGCGACAATAGTTCCTTTTGGGACCAAGGCTATCCAGCGTTGATGCTGACCGACACGAGTTTTCTTCGAAACCCCAACTACCACCAATCTACCGATACACCGGACACGCTCGACTATCTCCGCATGACGGAAGTAACGCTTGGCGTCGCCTCGGCGATATGCAGCTTATCGGGCTAACGAATCGCGGGTTTTGTCTCGAAGGTACACCAGACAATATTCGGTCAACGCGCCGACTGTGATCCCAACCAAGTAACACACAAGATCACTCCACAAGAATCCGAAGCCTAGAACCAGCCCACCCAAAGTCGTGCTTCGGATGCTGTCGATCCAAGGGGCGTGGTAGAGCTGGCTAACTTCGACTGCGAAGGCGGGTGCCAATGAGCTGCCGCATCGCTGAAGTAAAGGGCGACCAGCAAGGACGAAACTAACTACCAGAAACAGCATCAACGCCCAAAGAGTGTCGCCAGCGTATTCGGCCAGGAAACTTGGCATATCTCCACGATAACGGCGCGACACCAATTCGGCCAGCAGGACGGCGATCGCACTTAGGAGATAGTAAAGCCAAAACGGCATTTGTAAGCTCAATTTTCGCGAGGCAACATGCTATTGGCGCTTCGTAGATGGATTAGTCAGCTCTGCTATATCGTGCGAGGTGTAAACCCTCGGTGTCAAGGCAACAAGCACTGTCGTTTCTGAGTCAGCTCCGGTCTCTAAATTGAAAACTCGTGGAATCGCGACGACAACCGATTCTCCAACTGCGAGTTTGACCGATGAGCTAATTGAGTACACTGCAGTCGTAGGGTAAGCGTACAGAGCCATCGGTCGAGATTTTCGTCGGGGGGCGACCGCGGTGCGGGCTAAGACGACAGGCCCGTCGGTCTGGACTTTCGCGAGGGTCGCCTAGCTTAACGGGCGCGTCTAGGAGAGGCTTTGGCCGACTATTCGGCCGCTTGTTCGCAGCCTTGCTAGTTCCGCTTTGTCCCGACGCTCCTCGGATCGGTAGCTTCGTATCGCCTCTGGGCGACTCAGTTTCCATACGTCAGGAAGCAATTCCTCTGGCTCCGCCGTGCCTCGGTACAAGTGCAATAAACATAAAAATGAGGAAGAAAGTTGTAATCATTTTTGGATATCCTTCGCTTCAAGTTTTGGCTTAGGTGCAACGTATCGTTTTCGCTTCTTGACGCTCGAGAGTTCGATGCCATTGAGGAGCAAGTTAAGCTCGGATGCATCAATGACAAGATGCTTAGCATTGCCATTGGGTTGAGGATGCTGGAGGCTTCCGATCTCGAGCCGCTTCATCCAGATCGCTATTCCGTCGGAGTCCCAATACATGATCTTGATTCGGTTGCGACGCAGGTTGATGAAGAGGAACAATCCGCCGTCACGGACATCGATTTGAAATTTATTTTTGACGATGCCGAAGAGGCCATCGAAACTCTTTCGCATATCGATTGGCTTGGCATGCAGATAGATGGGCACCGAAGGAGCGATGCTGAGCATTACAGATCTCGCTTTATGTCTTGGAGGATGAGCTGCAAAGCGTCGATTGGATCGCACTGCAATTCAATCTTGATCCCGTTGCTGAGAGTGACGACGGCTTGGGACAGAGAGGCTGTGCGAACGAGTACGGGCAAGAACGCTTGTCGGTCTGGCGCAGTTTTACTGGCTGGCGCAGATCGCTTGGGCATCCCTTTGGAGTGGAAGGCCTGGCGAGCCAGTTTCTGCTTCCAGTAGTAGAAAGTTGGAGCCGAGCAGCCAACGGATTGGCAGAATTCCTGGACAGATAGCTGGCTCTGCTGAAGCACTTTTAAGCGATCTTGCCAGAGTCGGACTTTTTCCAAGGAGGTAGTGCGAGCCATAGTGAAACCCTTGCGAATGATTCGAGAACGAACGACAACGCAAGAAACCTACAACGCAATCCACCGCCAAGCCGGATCAAAATGCTCAGGGCCTATGGACGCTTACGCTTGCAATGAACAAGGTTTCGTGAAGCGGAAAAAGGTTTTAGGATCCAAAGCTTCCACTGACCCTGGTCGGTGGAGCAACAACTGTTCAGCTACAGACCTAGCAAAACCTCAAAGCGATTGCCCTACGGTAGCCTCCAGTCTTGCTACCACCGACACGGGGTCGGTGGAGAGCTCTGACGCATCGCGACTCGAAAACGAGATAAGAACTCGGAATGCAGAACGGTCAGTTCAATTGCTGCATTCGTGCTCGATCGATGCGAGGACCTGGGGTAGCTTCACCAAGTCTATCCACTCATGAGGATGAGATGTCCAGATCAGGGCTTCGTCGATCGACGAAGCTGTTTCAAGAGCATTTCGGTTTCCATCGACAAATTAGGTTCCAACTCGGCGAGCCGCGACAGAATATCCATCGACGCATGCATTAGTGTCAAGATGATGATCTTGCCCTCGATTCCCGTTTCGCAAACAAACAGATGCTGCTCGACGCGGTAAAACCTGAGCGATTCATGAAAGGGAGTTTCTTGACGAAGAAGATCGGGGTTGTCTGATACGCGACCAATTCCTGCTTCGATTTTGCCCACGTACTTGGCCGCAACTCGCTTGCAAAATTGTTCAATCGAGTGCGATTCGATACCAGCAATGTCCCGCAACGCTCGATCAGTAAGGTAAACTGATCGCGTTGAATTGACTTTCTTGGCCACTACCGGACTTTCTTGAGCAGGCTACGAAGATCGCCCGTGAACGCGTGAGTGCGACCATGGATGGCATCCTGATATCCTTCAAGGATTGCATCACGAGCAGCCGCCGCTTCCTGCCTGCCTTTGTGTTGCCTTAACAAGTCTCGCATGAATTCGCTGGGCGTCGCGTATAACGTCCCATCGCCGGAATTCGCGTCCACGAAGGCCCGCAATTCATCCGTGAGTGAAAGATTGATCGATGAACTCATTTTCCTGTCTCCAATCGATTGGTTAAACCTCGATCGATTTTATCTACTATGGCGAATAACGTCAATAATCGCCATAAAATCATCCCATTCGTAATAAGGGACGAAGTGCCAGGCGCCCGTTGATCTCCCCCGTTGATCTCCACGGTTTAACGCATGGTAAACATGTTCAGCAACATCGCAACGTCGGGCTCGTGGCATCGTGGTGTCCTTTTGATATCACAGAATACCGTTTCTAGATTGCCTAGTCAGGCTATTTGGCTATCGCGGTAGGAACGGCCATTGCTGGCCGCCCCCCGCACAGATCCGTACGTGCGGAACTACCGCATACGGCTCCTCCCTTGGGAAGTGACGATTCCGATCAGGAATTGAGCCACATTTACGGTCGCGATTTCGCCGTAGGATGGACATCCAGTCCGTCCAAAGAAAGACGGACTGGAAGTCCATCCTACGTCCTTACGACTTGCATCACCTGGACTGCGTTTGCTATCTACTCATTTAGCTTTTCTTCTTGGCATTCTTGGATCTGGAGTTACGGTCATCCTTATTCTGGTATCGAAGCTGTGACTTCAATGAACCTGTTTTTGGTCCCATAGGTGCTTTTGAAAGTTAGTGATTACCGTTTACACCACCGCGACTGATACAGCATTTCTTGAATTTCTTACCGCTACCGCAAGGGCAAGAATCGTTGCGGCCAGCCTTGTAGTTGCCGTTTTGCAGTTTACCTGGCGACGCAACTAAGGCCTTGCTCTTGCGTTTCTGCTGTTGTTCCATCTGGCGGCGAATATCGGCTGCATTGTCTGGACGGTCGGTCTCGTCGTAAAGCTCCGTCAATCGTTCTAGAATACTTCGCCTGTCGCTAACGTCGGCTACTGCAAGTCCACACTTCAAGATCATCTCCGCTTTTGTTGCATCCTGATTTTCAGGCGTACCAAAACTGAAATAGACGTCCGACCAACCAATCCAGCCCCAGCCCCATTGCGGGTTCTTATCCAGGCATTGCTGAAATATCAGGTC
>Ga0105046_10015633_pt1 | contig 11663 bp, 8 predicted proteins | sample MAT03_FD_78385 | JGI IMG/M metagenome (GOLD analysis project Ga0105046, IMG submission 78385) | Freshwater microbial communities from Lake Fryxell liftoff mats and glacier meltwater in Antarctica - MAT-03 (megahit assembly) | ecosystem: Environmental > Aquatic > Freshwater > Ice > Liftoff...
AACGGGGTCGAAAAGACGCCCGGCGGGGGAGTCGGCGAGGTACCGAGCCGTCCCAACGGGATCGGCCGCGGACCGGCAAGCACGACGGGCGGTCGTCGCCAACGGGTGGGCCGAAAACGCTCCCCAGCCCAATCGAACCATCGGGCCGAGCGCGAAGACTCGCTGCACCAAAAACGCAACGGGCATCGGCACCGAACGCCACTCGGACAGTAGCCGCGGCGGGGAGGCCGACCAGCCCCAAGTTCCTGGTTCGCGGGGGGTGCTGGGTTGCCCAGCACCCCCCGCGAACCAGGCGCTTCACCTGAGCGGCGGGGCATGTAGGCTCTCTCGGACCGCAGCTCATTGATGCCCCGCCGGCAGGTGCGCTGTGTCTCCTCCGGCGTCGCCCGAGGGCCGAGCAATTTTCCCCTTGGATTGACTCAACGCCCGCATCCGCCCGGCCACCGCTTGGGTGGGGCTGTGTCGATCGGAGTTGATACTGCTTGGCTGGGTCGTGCGGTCCTCGACGTCGGGCGGTGAGTACGAATTCCTCCTTCGGCCTTTTCGCGTTTCGGACTCGGGAACCTCGGGGGTCGAAAGCCGATTCCAATTTGCCCAGCTTCGCAGACCGCTAAGCTCCGCGGACTCGGCAAGGGCCGCATTTCCGGAAAGCCGCGTAACATCGTCAAGAAGCGGGGAACGGGCAACCGACAAATAACAGTGTCAGCCGGACTGCCCCGTAGGACACGCTCTTTCGACGAAATCGGCGCCTTCGGCACCGTCGGAAGGTAGGGGCGACGGCAAGTACCTGGGTCGGCGGGCACCGCTCTACCCGCCATCTCTCGAGGGTTCTGGCCATGTCGATCCTGCGAAAACTCGGTGCGATGGCGGTTGCGACCGTCGTGGCGCCCGTGGCGCTGGCGCAATTCCCGGACGCGCCGGTGCCGTCGCCGCTGCCCAATCCGTCGCCGTTCCCGTCGGCCCTCGCGCCGGCCGTTTCCTCGCCGGTGGGGGAAATCACCTCCGCCCCGCTCCCCGGCATCGGCGATCCGGTCGGCATCGCGGCGTACCCACCGCCTCCGGGCGGCTCGACGCTGTGGAGCTTCCTCGGGCTGACGCACTCGCAGCGCGAGTACCGCCAGCGGATGGTCGCTCGCACCCCGGCCGGCGAACTCCGCGCCAAGGTGCAGGGCCCGCTCTCGAAGCTCACGGGCGGCCTCATCCCACCGTTTCCGCCCAAGACGCCGAGTTTGGCCGAACTCAAGGCCCCCGGCCCCGTCGGCGCCGCGGCCAAGGTGAAGCTCGACCGCGAAGCCGCGAAGGACCGCATCAAGGCCGTGCAGTACCTCGGGACCGTCGATTGCCACTATTGGCCCGAGGCTTCGGACGGCCTCGTGGATGCTCTGCGGGCCGACCGCAACGAGTACGTCCGCCTCGCCGCGGCGCAAACGCTCGGCAAGGGCTGCTGCTGCAACAAGAAGACGATCGAGGCGCTGAGTATCGTCGTGAGTTGCAGCATGGAAGACGGCAACCCGGTCGAGAAGTCGCCCCGCGTGATCGCGGCGGCCCAGGCGGCCCTGTCCCGCTGCCTGGCGATGTGCACGGCCACGCCGCTCATCATGGCCCCGGAAATCGAGGGGACCAAGGATACCGAAATTCCGGGCGGCGAGAAGCCGAAGGAGATGGGCTCGCGGCCCAGCGACGCGGTCGCCTCGGCCAAGTCCGGCCCGGTCGCGATGGAGAAGTCGTCCGGCGGCCTGCCGGCTTCGCAAATCGCCAAGCCCACGGGTAAGGCCTACTACGACCGCGCGGCCCAGAAGCCCTGGTCGCAGGTCATCGACCGCGCCCGGAACGTGCTCTCCAAGGCTCCGATGATTCCGTCCGAACTGCTCATCGGCGGGGCGGGCATGGACCTGGAAATGTCCGGGATTCAAACCGTCGATGCCCGCGTTCGCTCGGATCGGCCGTCGAACCTCTTCGACATGCTCTTGAGCGACGACGCTCCCGTGGTCGTGCCCGCCGTTTCGCTCGTTCCGCAAACGGCGATGGTCGCGGCCCCCAGCCCGAGCCCGATCCGCACGGCGGTGGCCACGAAGCCCGCCGTTGCGACGAGTGCTCACGCTCCCGCGGTCATTACGGTGAAACCCGCCCTCACCGCAACGGCCCCGCCGACGCCGATCGCGCCGAAATCCGCAACGCCCGCGATGAAGCTGGTGCCGATGCTGGCGAATCCGAGCGAACCGCGGAAGGTAGAAATGATGCTCGAAGAGCTCAGCGCTCAGGAGATCGCCGCGACGCCCGCCCTGACGGCGGCCCTGTTGAAGACCGCCGAGGAAGGCACGGACCAGGGCTTGCGAGCCGCTTGCATCCGCACGCTGGTCCGGGCGAAGATGGCCACCCCCGCCGTTCTCGCCGGCCTCCAGAAGCTCGTGGACGACCGCTCGATCGAAGTCCGCGTCGAAGCCGCCGTGGGGCTCAACGACCTCAAGAATACGAAGTAAAAATCGAGGATCTGCGAAAGCCCACCCTCGGTCGAGGGTGGGCTTTTTCATTGCGGAAACCGCACTTCCAGCATCGAGAGGTCGTCGTCGAGCACGTCCGAGCCGTTCATCTCGCGAATCAGTTTGTGCAACTCGATCATCACGCGATCGGGGTGGTTTTTGACCAGGCCGCTCAGCGTCTCCAGGTACTCGGGGAAGGCCCAATCCGAGCCGTCCATTTTGTGGATTTCGTGGGCGCCGTCGCTGTAGAGGTACATTCGCGAGCCGGGCGGGATGACCCGTTCGTTGGACTCGAACAGGGGCCAGTGCATCATTCCGATCATCGGGCCTTGGGAATCGAGCTGCATCGGCGGCGCGTCCGGGGCGTCTCCCGCGAAGACTAAAGTGGGCGGATGCCCGGCCCCGGACCACTTGAGCGTCCGCGAGGGCAGGTGGTAAACGCCGTACCAGATCGTGAAGAACTTCTCGCCGTGCTTTTCGCAGGGGAACGCCTCGTTGAGCCCGAACAAGACTTGGCCGGGGTCTTTGAAATCCGTGTTCGGCAGGGAGGCGGTGCGGATCACGCTCAAGACGGTCACGCTCAAGAGCGCCGAGGCGAGGCCGTGGCCGGTCACGTCGAGCAGGTACAGGGCGAGGTGGTCCGCGTCGAGCTTGTGGTAGCCGAGGCCGTCGCCCCCCATGTCCGCGGTGGGAACGAAGTACCAGTCGAGGCCGATCGGCTCGCGCTCCGGCGGCGGCATGAGCGAGCGGACGTACTTCTCGCCCGCGGAAATTTCGTCCGCCAGTCGCTTGCGGCTCGCGGTCAGTTCCGCATACGCCGCGTTGCGCTGCAGGAGGTTCACGTACCCCTTCGAGTGGTACTTGATCCGGGCGAGCAACTCGACCTTGTCCGGCAGTTTGACGAGGTAGTCGTTCGCCCCCGCGGCGAACGACTCGGCTTTCGTCGCGGCTTCTTCTTTGCTGCTGAGCACGATCATCGGCGTCTCGGCCGTGATCGGGTTCACGCGGAAGAACCGCACCAGCGTCAGCCCGTCCACGTCGGGCATCACCAGGTCTTGCAGGATGACCGTGGGCTTGATCTCGTTGGCCATCGGAATGGCCCGCTTCGGATCCGAACAGTAGTGGAACTCGATTCCGGGTTCCACGGCGAGCATCCGCCGCACGGCCTCGGCGATCACGGGTTGGTCGTCCACCAGCAGCACGCGGGTGGTCCCGGTCGCGGGTGAGGCGGAAGCAGTCGGGGCGGGGCGGCTCATGGGAAAGGTCGCAGTTCGACGGGGAGAGGTCAGGTACTTTTGGCCAGAGTTCGCACGGATCGGCCGATGTCCTTGGGCGGCAGAACGTGCACGGCGGCGCCGATCTTCACGGCTGCCCGCGGCATGCCGCTCACCACGCAGGTGGTCGGTTCCTGCGCGTAGGTCGTCCAGCCCGCTTTGCGCAAGCTCAGCAAGCCGTTCGCGCCGTCGCGGCCCATGCCCGTGAGCAAGATGCCCACGCCCGGCCGCTGCGCGTAGTTCGCGAGGCTTTGGAAGAAGACGTCCACGTTCGGGCGGAACGGCGTATCGGTGGGATGCGCGGTGTACGACAGCGTGCCGTCGGACCGCATGACCAGGTGCTCGTCGCGGCCGGCCATGAGCGCCGTGCCGGGCTGCGGCTGCTCGCCGACGTGCGCCAGACGCACGGGGAATTTCGACTTCTGCTGCAACCACTCCGCGAGGCCCAATGTGAAGTCCGCCGTGATGTGCTGCACGATCAGCACGGCCCCGGCGAAACCCGCGTGGAGTTCGGCGAGCACGTCCGCGATGGCTTGCGGCCCGCCGGTGCTCGCGCCGACCGCGACGATCGAGGGGGCGGGCGTGACCGCGGCCATTTCGAGCGGGGTGTAAGTGCCGCTGCCGGCCTGAGCGGTTTTCAACTTCTTCGCCACCTGGGCCACCTTGGCCAGGAGCGGCTCGCCGCCGTGCAGCGAGCCGTCGAGGCCGATGGTCGGCGTGGAGACCGCGTCCACGGCGCCGGCCCCGAGGGCTTCGTACACGAGGCTGAAGTTGCCCGAGAGCGTCGCCGTGACGATGACGATCGCGCACGGAGCGACCGACATGATCTTGCGGGTCGCGTCGGCCCCGCTCATACCGGGCATGATCATGTCCATCAGAATCAAATCGGGGCGGTCGGCCGTACACTTGCGCAGCGCGTCTTCGCCGTCGCGGGCGACCCACGCGATCTGGTGATCTTCGCGCGCGAGCACGCGGCGGATCGCTTCCACGGCGAGGGCTCGGTCGTCCACGATCGCGATGCGCATGCCGCCAACCCTCAGGCTTTCCCTTTGACCATGATGATCTCGTTGCCCGTGCTGCTGTGATTCACGCTGTCGAAGAAGGTGCGGATGAGCAGGAGCCCCCGCCCGCTGGCCTTGCCGATGTTTGCCGGGTCGGTGGGGTCCGGGAGCTTGCCGGGATCGAAGCCGAGCCCTTGGTCTTTGACGCGAACCTCGAGATACGGCCCTCGCCGGGCGCGAATCACCACCACGACGCGGCGATCGCAATACGGCGTGCTCTTGGAACGGGAGGCGATGGTATCGTGGTAGGCCTGCCAGTCGCCGCCCTTGAGCTCCGACCCGATTTCCAAATTCCCGTGGACCATGCCGTTCACCACTGCTTCGTGGACCGCAATGCCGATCCGCATCTGTTCGGACTCGTCGAACAGGGCCATCTGCTTCATGACCGATTCGACGTGTCCGACGACCTGCGGGACGAGGTCCGTGTCGTTCTCCAAGATGAACTGATTTTCCGTCTGGCTGAGGCGGTCGAGGAAAAGCGTCTGCTTCTTGCGGGCGCTGCCGACGGAGAGCAGTTCTTCGAGGAGGCTCGCAACCTCGCGGGCGAGATTGCGCTTGGGGATGTAGTACGCCGCTCCGCTGCGGAGGGCTTGGACGGCGAGTTCTTCGCTGCCGAACTCGGTATTGAGCACGACGGGCAGGCCGGGGAACTCGCTGCGCAGTGCCTCGACGAGTTCGAGGCCGTTCATCTGCGGCATCTGCATGTCGGTGAGGACCACGTCGGGCAGTTGCCGGCGGATCGCCGCGAGCGCGTCCACGCCGTTGACCGTGAGTTCGACCTCGTGCCCCGCATCGCGGAGCAAGAAGTTGACGAACTGGGCCTGAGTCGGGCTATCTTCGGCGACCAACACGCGGGCCATGCGGCACCCCTTTTAGGGGAATCCTAAACTCGGAGCACGATTTGCCAAGCGTCACGCAACGATCGACTTGGCGAGTCCGATCAATCGTCCGGACCGCCGATCAATTCTTCGATGGCCGCCAAGAATTTCCCGTCGTGGAAGCTGCTCTTGGTCAGGTAGTAATTCGCGCCCACTTCCATGCCGCGGTGGCGATCCTCGTCGCGATCTTTGTAGGAAACGATGACCACGGGCAGAGACTGGTGCTTCGGATCGGCGCGGAGCGCTCGAACGAATTCTAGTCCGGTCATGCGGGGCATGTCGATATCGCTTACGACGAGATCGTAGCCGCCGGACTGGACGGACATGAGTCCGTCCGCGCCGTCGACGGCGATTTCGACTTCGTAGCCGCGGCCGGTGAGCATCTGCCGTTCGACTTCGCGGACGATCGCCGAGTCGTCCACCACGAGCACCCGCTTCTTCTTTTTGACGGTTTTCGAGACGACCGGGCGGTGGCGGATTTTGCCCTCGTGGACGAGCAAGCCGACCGAGCGGGTCACGTCGTCGACGTCCACGATCAAGACGGGCGAGCCGTCTTCGAGGATGGAGGCAGCGCTGACGTTGGGAACTTTGCCGAGCCGGGGATCGAGCGGGCGGACGACGAGGTCCTGTTCGCCGAGGAAGCCTTCGACGATGAGGCCGTACTGGTGCGAGCGGTCGCCGATGAGGACGACGGTGAGCTCGTCGGTCGAAGTCGAACCCGCGGGGAGCCCGAAGACGAGGTGGGCCTGGACGAGGCCGATGTTGCGGCCGTCCGAGGGGAAGTGGGGTTTGCCTTCGAGCATCCGCACGTCGCCGGGGGGGAGCCGGAGCAGGCGGTCGGTGCGGTTGAGCGGGAACGCGTAGGGGTCGCCGCTGATGCGGACGAGGACGGCGCGGACGACCGAGAGCGTGATCGGCAGTTGGAGTTCGAAGGTGGTGCCGATGCCCGCTTTGGAGGTGACGCGGACGGCCCCGCCGACGGCTTGGGCCATGGATTGGACCACGTCGAGCCCGACGCCGCGGCCGGAGATGTCCGAGACCGATTCCGCGGTGGAGAACCCCGGCAGGAACAGGAAGTCGAAGAGTTCGGCCTCGCTCATGCGCGAGGCGAGGTCTTCGGTGGTGAAGCCGCGGTCCACGACCTTCTGGCGGAGCCGGTTGGGGTCGATGCCGCGGCCGTCGTCGGTCACGCTGACGGTGAGCATCCCCGCGTGGTGGCGGGCTTCGAGGCGGAGCGTGCCGAACTCGGACTTGTTGAGCCGGATGCGATCGTCCGGGCCTTCGAAGCCGTGGTCCAGGGCATTGCGCAGGATGTGGCCGAGGGGCGCTTCGAGCTTGTCCAAGATGTCGCGGTCGACGTCGGTCTCCTGGCCGACCACGTCGAAGCGGACCTTCTTGTTGAGTTGCCGGGCCACGTCGCGGACCATGCGAGTGAGGCCGTGAGTGCCGTCCGCGAACGGTCGCATCCGGCTGGCGATCACTTCGCGGTAGAGCCGGCTGTTCAAGTCGTCCGAACGGCGGGCGTGCGTCTCGAACTCTTCGATTCGCTCCGCGAGAACGTGCCGGCATTCGGTCAATCGCCGCTGGGCGTCGTCCAGGAGTTGCGGCACGCGGTCGGCCGCGCCGGGCGCTTGCAGGGCCCGCTCGAAATCCTGGAGGACTTCCGCCAAGTGGTCCTGGAACTTTTTCAACTTCAGCATCGAGCGGGCGAACGGCTGCAACCAGCGGGCTTCGACGAGCGACTCCCCGGCCAAGCTGAGCAATCGCGTGAGGCTCTGCGCGCTCACCCGCAAGACCCGTTCGCCTTCGGGTGCGGCGTGGACTTCGGGTGCTGGAGCCGGGTCTCGGGGCGCGACCGCCGGGAGTGGAGGGAGCGTCAGCGGGACGCGGGGCGGCGGCATGCGAGGCGGTGGGGGAGGGGCGAGCGTCGGGGCCGGCAGTTCCACCGCCGGTTCGGGAGCCGCCGCGGGTGTCGGCAAGGTCCGATGCTTGATCGCCGCGACCCGCTGGGCCGCGGCTTCGCCGTGGGCGTCCGCCCAGGTGGCGAGGTCGGCATCCGCCAGCCCGTTGAGCAAATCGGTGGCGGCGAGCAACGCGTCCACGTCCGTCGCCGACAAGCTCGTCGTCCCCCGCTGGACCGCGACGAGCAGTTCTTCCATGTAGTGGGCGACGTCGACCGCGGGGTCCAGGCCCACGATCCGGGCGGCCCCCTTGATCGAGTGGGCGGCCCGCATTAGCGGTTCGATGAGCCGGGCATTGCCCTGCGAGGCTTCGAGGCCGACGAGCCCGGCGCTGAGCGTGTCGCAGAGCGAGCGGACTTCCTCCCGGAAGAGTTCCAGGAGCGGGGCCATGTTCGGATCGTGGACCACCGGCGGCGGAGCCTGCTTGACGACTTTGGGCGGCGGCGGCGCAGGGGGGGGCGGCGAAACCGCGGGGCGGTTCACCGCGGCGCTCGGCATCGGCGGCGGTCCACCGAGCGACTGCATGATCGCAGCGATCTGGGCTTCGCGGGGTTCGGCCGATTCCGAATCGACGGAGAACTCCGCGAGTGCCCGGAGCAGATCGACCGCTTTGAGCAAGTCGGAGACCCGGTCGCTCGTCATTTGCACGGGATCGCGGCGCGCGGCGGCGAGCGCGTCGGCGAGCGCCTGCGCGAGGTCCGCGGCCGAAGCAATCTCGACGAGCAGAGCCACGGATTTGATGTGGCGAGCCGCCCGCTCCATGCCTTCGTAGTGCTCGACCTTGCGGGGATCGACCGCCAGGACCGCAAGCCCCTCGGTCAGCAGCGCGCTGTGCGCGAAGACCTCCTGCCGGAACAGGCTCCGGAGCGGGTCGGCACCGGTTTCGGCGGCCGGGTCGCTCATCGGAATTGCCTCTTGAGGGCGGCGAAGATCCGGTCCGGGTCGAGGTAGCCGATCGCGCGGTCGTCCTTGCGGAAGATGCCCCGAGTATAGAGGAGCGAGCCGGTCGCGACCGTGCCAGGAAGTGCGCCGAGGTCGTTCGGCGAGAAGTGGAACACGTCGTCCACTTCGTCCACGAGGAAGACCCAGCGAGCGTTGTTGCGCTCGGCGACCAGCAACCGGCGGTGGACCGCGGCGCCGGGTTTCTCGGCCTGCACGTCGATGCCCAGGAGCACCGAGAGCGAGATTGCCGGCTGCAATTCGCCGCGGATGTTCACGAGCCCCGCGAGCAAGTCGTCGGTCTGGTGGGGCACCCGGCGGACCGTTTTGATCGGGGACACCTCGACCGCTAGCTTCACGTCCAGCGCCAGCCATTCGGCGCTGACGCGGAACAGGATGACGGGCATGCTCTTCGCGCCGTCGCGGTCTTCGGCCGCGGCGATGCGTTCGGTCCATTCGTCCGTGTAGCCCTCGGGCGGCGGGCGGTCGTAGAGCCGCTGCCCGGCCGCGGAGAACACCGGGCAGTTGCGGCAGTGGATGTGCTCGGTCAACTCCGGGCACGACCGGTCCCCCTGGACCCCGATCACTCTCCAGCAGTGCTCTATCACGGGCAGAGCGCGGGCGCTCATGGTCGGCCCTCGCGGCGGACGGCGGAGTCGATCCGCCGACGATAGTTCTCCGCGGCCACTTTGTCGCCGCGGCCCTTGGCGAGGGCGTACATGTTCAACAGTGCGTCGTAGTGCCCCGGATCGAGGAACAGCGCCTGCGTGAAGTCGCGTTCGGCCTTCGCCGCGTCGCCGCTGGTCGCGCGGACGACGCCGCGGAGCGTTAGCGCGTCGGCGTCGGGGCCGTTCTGCTTGATGTGCTTATCACAGTAGTCGATCGCCGCGTCCGCATCCCCCTTATCGGCGGACGCCCGGGCGAGGTCGAGCAAGTTGATGGCCCGGTGCATCGCGGACGATCCGGAGCTTCTGAGCGACATCGGCTTATCGATCGGCTTCGCCGCAGCCGCCGGCTTCGCCCGCGGGAGTTCGGCGGTGCTCGCGGGTTCGGGTTTGACGGCGTCTGCGCGTGTGAAGGCGAACGCCGCTGGGGGCGAGACACTACGGAACCGGGCGTCCATCAGCCCCAGCGGCTCGGCGTGGCCCATGTAAACGAGGCCGTCCGGAACCAGAACCCGCTCCAGCGTCCGGATCACGGCTTTGCGGGCGTCTTCGGTCAGGTAAATGAACAGGTTGCGACAAAAGATCGCGTCGAACGGTGCATCGCCCGCGAAGACGCCGGGATTCATCAAATTGCCGACGCGGAAGTGGACCGCGGACCGGGCGTCTTCGGCGATCACGATCTCGCGGCCCTCGACCTTCAGGTGGCGGCTCTTGGATAGCGGGTTCTGCTCGCGGAACGCGGTGTCGCCGTAGCGGCCCGCTTCGCCGATTTTGACCGCCCGCTTGCAAACGTCCACGGCGTCGATCCGGAACGAGCCGCTCGGCATCCCGGCTTCGAGCAGCGCGACTGCCAGCGAGTAAGGCTCCTCGCCCGTAGCACACGGGGCCGACAGGATTCGCAGAGAACGGTTCATCAACCCGCTCGCCCGCCGCTGCACGGCCCACTTGGTCAGGTGTTTGAACGATTCCGGGTAGCGGAAGAACCAGGTCTCGGGCACGACCACGGCTTCGACGAGTTCGTCCAATTCCCGGCGGTCCGCGGCGACGCGGTCGGCGTACTCGGCGATCCCCACGACGCCGGTGGCGACCATGCGGCGGCGCACGGCGGACTCGATGACCCGGTGGCCGACCGATTCCGCGGCCATGCCGAGGTGGCGCGCGAGCGTCGCGGCGATCCGCCCTTGGGGATGAGACGCCTCCGTCATCCGCCGCCTCCCGGCGAGTCCGAGGCTCCGAAGAGCGCCCCTCGGTAGGCGGGCGGCACGAGGCGGCCGACGGTCGCCAAGCGGACGACCCCGTCGGCTTCGGCCACCAGCGGACCGAGGTCGGGGCTGTTCGCATCGGGCGACGGGAGGTAGCCGGGACCGGTCACGGTCAATTCTTTCAGATCGGTCATCCGCTCCGCGAGCAGGCCCAGTGGGCGCGGTCCGTCGATGGTCGGATATTCCACCACTACGATCCGGGTGCTGAGGCGGACAGGGCAGGCCCCGCCGACCGCGAGTTGGTGGAGGTCGATCACGGGTGTAACGACTCCGCGGAAGCGGAACACCCCGGCGATCCACTCGGGCGTTCCGGCCGGGTGGTGCAGGTTGACCGCAGGCACGACTTCCAGGACGGCCGCCGCCTGGATCGCCACGCGTTCTTGTCCGGCACTGACGATCAGGCACAGCACGGGGTCACCCCGCCACGGTGAAACGGGACACTTGCTGCTTCAGGCTATCGGCCGAGTCCCGCAGGTTGACGGTCACCGTGTGGAATTCCTTGAGCGAGGCCGTGGTTTCCTGCACGCCGGCCGAAAGTTGCAGCATAGCGTCGTTGATCTGCTTCGCTCCGGACGACTGCTGGGCCGTCGCCTCGGTCACGGCCTGGAACCGCTCGTTCAACCCCTGGACCTGTTCGATGATCTGGCCCATCTGGTTGTTGATGTCCCCCACTCGGGCGACGCCGGACCGGACTTCCTCGGTGAACTTGTCCATCTCCATGACCCCCGCGGAAACGGCCCCCTGCATCTGGCGGACCATGTTCTCGATGTCGAGCGTGGCCACGGCGGTCTGGTCCGCGAGGCGGCGGATTTCGCGGGCGACCACGAGGAACCCCCGGCCGTATTCGCCCGCTTTCTCCGCTTCGATGGCCGCGTTGATCGAGAGCAGGTTCGTCTGGTCCGCGACCTTGGTGATCGTGGTGATGACGACGTTGATGTCCTTGGCCTTCTCGCGGACCACGCCGAGCTTTCCGGCGATGGAACTGGTGCTGTCGGCGAGCCGCTGCATGGCCCCCTTCATGCCGTTGAGCCCGTTGCGGCCCGCGGTCGCCAGCGTGGCGGTTTGCTTGCCGCCCTCGTTCACCAGGTTCATGGTGTTCGAGAGTTCCTGCGAGGTCGCGGAAATCTGCTTGACCGCGGCGGC
>Ga0105046_10015638_pt1 | contig 11662 bp, 8 predicted proteins | sample MAT03_FD_78385 | JGI IMG/M metagenome (GOLD analysis project Ga0105046, IMG submission 78385) | Freshwater microbial communities from Lake Fryxell liftoff mats and glacier meltwater in Antarctica - MAT-03 (megahit assembly) | ecosystem: Environmental > Aquatic > Freshwater > Ice > Liftoff...
CCGTGATAAAGCACACGTTCGGTGGCGTTCCAGTCTATTTGACAGCTTGCGAACAAGGCCTGGTTGGAATTCACTGCGATTCCGGGAAGTTGCTGTTTAAGAACGGCGCAACAGGCAATGGCACCGCAGTCATTCCTACACCAATTGTTTCGGGGGATATCGTCTATCATTCTTCGGGCTACAAAGCCGGAAACGTGGCGGTCAGAATTTTGGTCAACGATGGTCAATTGGCTGCCGAACAGGTTTACCATGAATCCAAGGAGAGTATGGAAAACCATCACGGTGGGTTCGTGCTCCATGATGGCGCGATCATTGGATTTACCAAAGCACTACGCGGAGCTTGGATGGCGCAAGATTTGGCTACCGGCAAAGTCCTTTGGTCTAAGAAAATCGGCAAGACTCAGTCCGGCTCGATCGCTTTCGCGGACGGACTGATGTACTGCTACGACGATCAAGAAGGGATCTGTTACCTAGCCAAAGCTACCCGTAAAGGTATTGAGCAACTTGGTCAAGTAAAACTTCCTGAGCAAACCTCCTCGGATAGGAATCAAGGCGCGATTTGGACACATCCGGTGATTGCAGGGCAAAAACTCTACATTCGGGACCAAGAAAAAGTCTTCGCGTTTGACATCGCGGCTGGCAAATAGTTTAACGCCAATACCGTTCAATTATTTGTTTAACAGTCAGCCGAAGGCGTACTCGATACCATCAACGTACGCCTACGGCTAACGGTTAAACGAGTTTAACCCCGAGCCGCAGGCGACGGCCGCAGGCCCATCAAGTACTTGACGGCTTCATCCCAACGGGCCAGTCGTTTACCTAGCCCAGGCGCGTTAGGAACACTCGATCAATTAGTGTCGTAGCGAAACTCGCCAAGAGTTTCGGCGCCCGCTCATTCCGAAAGTCTTGGCAACTTCGGCTACGGGAAAATCGGACAGTTATGAATCGAACTATCTTTAGTTAAACGCCTGGTATCTTCCATTTTTCTCTCGGCTCTCGCGACAAGTGCTTGTTCGCATCTGCGTCGTTTTTGAACTGCTCCGCAACCGGGTCCCAGGTTAGTTCACGGCCAAGTCGGTAGCCGATGTTGCCAAGATGACAAATCGCAGCCGAACGATGCCCGATCTCGGCAGTGCAAATACAATTGGAGCCGGACCGAATCGCGTCTATCCAATTTTGATGGTGGTTGCTCGAGGCCATGACGCGTTGATCGCTTTCCAAGAGAGGTTCTTCGAGGATACTGCTTGGCCGTGTAGAAATCCCATTGCGACTTACCAAGAGTGTTCCCCTGGTCCCCTCGAAAACACAATCTGCCTTGATGCCATCCTCGAACGTATTATGAATCATCTCGATTCCGCTTTCGTAGATGAACTTCAATCCACTTTCAGCCGACCTATCGGCGGGCGGAATGATTCTCGTTGGACCGCTCGTATCCATCTTGAGCGCCCATTGCGCGATATCGAAATGGTGCGCGCCCATGTCCGCCAGTGCACCACCCGCGTACTCTTGATACGACCGCCATAGGGGAAAATGATTATGGACACCCTGGGGGCATAAAATTTGGTTGTAACCTCGCATTGGTGCAGGACCGACCCACATGTCCCAATCTGTACCAGCGGGCGTTTCTTCGGTTGGCAAGTCGCATGGCTTCGTAGGTCCGCCAACTCCAATACGCACTCGCTTAACTTCGCCGATTCGACCGTTCCAAATGGTTTCGACGGCTTTTCGGAAATACCCACCGAACTCGCTTCGCTGCTGGCTGCCCGTTTGAAATATGACTTTTGCCTTCGCAACTTCTTGCACCAACGTGCGGCCTTCGGCAATGTTATGGGTTAATGGTTTTTCGCAATAAATGTGCTTGCCCGCGCGAGCCGCGAGAATGCATGGAATCGCGTGCCAATGGTCGGGCGTTCCGATCACGACAGCATCCAATCCCTGCATTGCGAGCAATTCACGGAAGTCACCAAATTGGCGAATGGCGCGATACTCACCGCTCTTGGTCCGTTCCGCGTACCGCTGCGTGACCATCTCAACGGCTTTGTCTAACCGAGCCTGAACAACGTCGCAAACCGCGATGACTTCTACGTTGGAATTCCCCAGAAACTTTCCAAGATGGCCGAGGCTCTGCTTGCCAACGCCGATAAATCCAAGTGTGATTCTCTCGGCAGGTGACATAAAAAGGGGTGTAAGGGCATGGCCTGCCGAGGGCAAAAACATCGGCCCTGCAGTCATAGCGGCTGTAGCGGCAAGAAAATCGCGACGATTGAACATGATCTGCACCTTGGTGTGGAAAGGGATGTCTCAAAATAGACGAATAATCGAAAGTATAATTAATTCTGACGACGCACGCGAACGTGGACTGCTTCTTTGTCTAGAATCTAGTCGTCAACGACCGTAGTTTACTTGGACTTGGTACGCAACCCACCCTAACGAACCCACCAATCATGAAGACGCTTTTCCAATTACTTGTGTTCTCTCTAATAACGTCCCAAATCAGTTTGGTCTACGCTCAAAAGGAAGCCCCCGCCGTCTCCAAGCTGGATCCTTCCTGACAAGAAACAATTCCACAATGACAATCACGCTGCACTTCGAGCTGCATTCGATCAACTGAAAAAGGAGGGAGTGAGTCATTTGTATTACATCCCGGGCGACAATTTATACGGCGATGACACCGAAGGTGCCACAGATGCATCGCACGCGAATGATCTCGGTTTCATGCGTCAAGCAGAAGTATTCGAGCCCGTCCTTCGAAAAGCGTTAGCGGGCAAGTAGATGTCGGCTCGTCGTTTAACGAAGAAGTGTTGGCTTTTTTCCTCTTTTTATAGGTGATTAACAGTGAATCTATATTTACGTTGCTTCTCGCATTTGGGAGTTGCTTGTGCCACTCTCCTAACTCACGGCACCCATCTCGGGCTTTGTGACGACGGTGTCACCGAAGCTGCCGACGGCAAAATAACGCTCGTAGCCGATGGGTATCAATTCACGGAAGGGCCCGCCGTAGACGCGCAAGGGAATGTGTTCTTTACCGATCAACCCAACGACCGCATTTTGAAAGTGGACTTGAATGAAAAAGTTACGGAGTTCTTGAAACCGGCCGGGCGAAGCAACGGAATGTTCTTTGCACCAGATGGAAAGCTGATCGCGTGTGCCGACGAAAAGAATGAAATGTGGGAAATCGCTACCGACAAGTCGCATCGTGTCCTTTTCGGCACCTTTGAAGCACGAAAGCTCAACGGCCCAAACGACGTTTGGATCGATTCCAATAGCACTATGTACTTTACCGATCCTTACTACCAGCGGAAATGGTGGGAACATAAAACTAGGCCGCAGAACAAGCAAGCGGTTTATCGCGTCGATCGCGATGGCGCGAACGTGACGCTCATGGACGACTCGCTTGTTCAGCCCAACGGGATCGTTGGCGACTCGAAGCGACGACTGCTCTTCGTAGCGGACATCGGCGACTCCAAGACCTATCAATACACGATTGCCAACGACGGTACTCTCGTGGATCGCAAGCTGTTTTGTACGAGCGGGTCGGACGGGATGACCATCGACGATCAGGGAAACTTGTACTTGACCGGCAAGAAGGGAGTCATGGTCTACAACAAGGATGGAAAAGAGATCCAAGTGATCTCCGTTCCTGAGAACTGGACAGCCAACGTTTGCATTGGCGGCAAGGATCGCAAGACCCTTTTTATCACCGCGTCGGATTCGCTATACAGCGTTCGCATTAAGCATGCAGGACTGAGCAATTGAGAAGAAGGTCCTAGTGCTCCTTGCATGCTAAATTTGGGGGTAGCGGAACTCGCCAAGAGTTTCGGCGATTAGGACGAATCCACTGGGAATTACCTCTTGAAGTCGCCGAAAGCCTACGCGGCTTCCGCTACGCAAGAACCCCAGCTTTTAGGCTGGAAGAGGCACTAGTGGTTTTTGTAGCTGAGCGAGGCCCTCGCTCAGGTTCGGAAGCAAACCAACGAGCGAAGGGCCTCGCTCGTCCACCACCCTATGCCTTCGTAAAACGTGCCCGATAGACCGGCAATCCATTGCGTCGAGTGCGGCGTTCAAAGTGTGTGAGGTAGTCCATGTCGTGTGTGACCGGAGGTTCGCTAACGAAAAACGGACCTTTGAGCTTCGTCACTTGATCGATCAGTTCTAACGTCGATTCGTAGTAGTCCAACACATCGGTCCAGAAATGAAGCGATCCAGACGGCTTAAGGGTCCGTTCAATGTTGCAAAGTGTTTTCTCGTTGAGCACGCGTCGCTTTTTGTGTTTCGACTTCCACCAAGGGTCAGGGAAATACACGTGGATTGCATCCAGCGAGCGGTCCGCTACATCTTGGTCTAAAACGGCTACGGCATCGCAGGCGAAGAACTTTGCATTCCGAATACCAGTCTTTTCGACACGGGCTTGGCATTCCAGTGCATACTTCGCGGCCAGCTCCAATCCGACAAAGCGACGGCTCGGCGCTCGTTTGGCCGCGTTGGTTAGGAAAAGCCCCTTTCCGGAACCAATTTCGAGTTCCATCGGCATGTCTGTTTGCACCCAGCTCGAAAAAACAGCATGATCCTCTTCGCGAAAGTAGCGACCTCGCATGAAGTTCGGCTGCGGCCCCGATTCGTCGTGCGATTCATCATGCGATTCGTCATGCGATTCTTCGTCCGGTTCGTCTTCGGCTCCTTTTCCCTCAGCTTCGCCCGTGGGTAGATTTGAAGTTAACGGTCGATTTTCAGGCAATGACAGTCCCGACGCAGTGCTTTCTTCGCTAAGAGGTGGGTTTTTAGGCTGAGAGACGTGTGGGTCGTGTTGCATACCAAATTCATTGGGTTATAACCGATTGGTTGTGTGATTTTCAAAATCCAAGGATAAGCAAATTCCGCGACACCGATAGGCTACAGGGGGAGTGAACTGGTTGAATTCCCCACTCGAGCATTGGTCCAACCTTGAGCTTCACCAGTCCTACTTGAAAAAAGGTCTCCCGCGATGAATGTCGACCCAACCCAACTTTCCGAACAAGCGCCTGCGACATCGCCAAGCGAGCCGAGCCGGCGGACATTTCTAAAAGCAACTGCGGCAACCTCTGCGATCGCCAGCACGACTAGCTTTCTCAATCGAAGTGTTCATGCGGCAGGCAGCGACATCATCAAAGTCGGGTTAGTGGGTTGCGGCGGTCGCGGGATGGGCGCCGCCAAAGACAATATGTGAGCAGACGCAGGTTGCCGTTTGACCGCCATCGCAGAAGTGTTTTACGATCGCATGGAAGCGGGAAAGGATCAATTGAAAAAGTCTCTCGGTAGCCAATACGAGGTTCCAGAGGAGCAGTGTTTCTCGGGATGGGAAGCGCTCGACAAAATACTGCAGACGGACATCGATGTCGTTTTGCTAGCGACACCGCCAGGCTTTCGGCCAGCACAGATGGAAGCTGCTGTCAAAGCGGGTAAGCACGTGTTTTGCGAGAAACCAGTTGCGGTTGACCCGTCCGGAGTGCGACGCGTTATGGCCGCATCCGCCTTGGCCGAATCGAAGGGGCTGTGTGTCGTATCCGGGCTTTGTTGGCGCTATGACTATGGAGTGAAAGCGACCATCGAAAAGATCCAGTCCGGTGCGATCGGCGAAATCATTTCGATCCAAGAAAATTATTTAACGGGAACACTTTGGATTCGAACCCCCAAACCCGAATGGACCCCCATGCACAACCAAGTTTTGAATTGGTTGTACTATACCTGGTTGAGCGGCGATCATTATGTCGAGCAGTTCATTCACTCACTAGACAAAGCCATGTGGCTTCATAACGATGTCCCACCAGTCCTATGCTACGGTATGGGCGGGCGGCAAGTGCGGACACAACCTGAGTACGGTGAGATCTACGATCATTTCTCTGTTGTGTATGAATGGGCAGATGGAACCCGATGCTTTGCCTCCACTCGACAAATGGCTGGATGCTTCAGTCAGACCGAGGACTTTATCTACGGAACCAAGGGTACTGCACGTGTCCTGGCCAACGAGATCAAGGGTGAAACGAATTGGAAATTCGAAGGCAAGAAACCGAGCATGTATCAACTCGAACACGTCGCTCTCATGAAAGCCATTCGGGAAGGCAAGCCGATCAATAATGGCGACTACATGTGCAAGAGCACTCTCATGGCCATCATGGGGCGCGAAGCTGCTTATTCAGGCCAGATCATTAAATGGGACGATGTATTGGCAAGCGAATTGAAGCTCGGGCCGGACAGACCGGATTGGGGCCCAGCACCGGAAGTCGAGATCCGAATGCCTGGGAAATACAAGTTCATCGACGCATGAGATTCGATACCGAGTCCACCATCTGCGCCATCGCAACGGGCGCGGAGGGTGCATTCCGCGGTGCGATCCGAGTCTCAGGTCCCGATTCGGTAGCCGTGGTTGCAAGAGTTTGCGGTCACGATTCTAGTCAACCCTGGCGCCTGTCGCGAGCTACGCGATTGCAGCAAACGATAGAATTGCCAACGCTGGGTTCAATCGACGTGGATGTTTTTGTTTGGCCAGACGGCCGGAGTTATACTGGCCAGCCGTCGGTCGAATTGCATTGTTTGGGTAACACCATCATTCTGCAATCGATACAGTCCCGTCTGATTGAAAAGGGTGCGGTCCTCGCGCAGCCAGGCGAGTTTACGTTACGGGCGTTTTTGGCAGGACGACTGGATCTCACTCAATGCGAGGCCGTGCTGGGAGTCATCCATGCCGCCAACGATCGAAGTCTCGACGTTGCACTATCGCAACTTGCGGGCGGACTTTCCGAGCCACTTAGTCAATTGCGAACGTCGCTTGTTCATTTGCTCGCGGATATCGAAGCTGGGTTGGATTTTGTCGAGGAGGACATATCATTCATCAGCCAGTCGCAAATCATCATTCGACTCGAGGATGCCATCGGTGTCGTGAATGACTTACTCGCTCAGATGGAAGCCCGTGCTGCACAGACGGTTCAATTGCAAGTCGCCATTGTAGGACCTCCGAACGCTGGCAAGAGCTCTCTGATCAACGCGATGGCCAAACGGCATGTCTCAATCGTCAGTCCTGAGCCAGGTACGACGCGTGATTACGTTCGATTGCGTTTGGACCTGGACGATGCCATTGTTGACATTTTGGATACAGCAGGACTTGAAGAGGCCGACGGCGAAACGCCGCGAGCCCTGGCACAGGGTTTTACCAGTCAGCAAATCGAAAACGCGGACCTCGTTTTGTACTGTTTGTCCATCGCGGATTCGCAATCCCAGGAATGGCAGGGGGAACGGGCTCATGACTCAGTTTGGCTGGTTCACACAAAGTGCGATCTCGAATCCTGTGGTCGTACGCAGACACGAAAATACGACCGCGAGTTTTCGATCAGTACGCTTCACAGTTCAAGCGTAGACTGTATTTCGAATGCACTGCGAGAGTGGGCAGCAACAAAAATGGAGACGGTCAATCAAGTCGTTCCGCTCACAGCGGCTCGATGCAAGGCTTCGCTTAGCAACGCGGTTCAAGCACTGTCGCATGCTAAAGAAGCAGCCACCTTTCAGCGAGGAGACGAGGTGATTGCCAGCGAGATACGACTATCGCTCGAGGAAATTGGGTTGGTCGCAGGTACCGTTTATACGGACGACATTCTCGACGCGCTTTTCAGCCGTTTTTGTATCGGCAAATAGTCAGTCAATCCACCTAGGGTGTCAGAAACAAATAGTGTCCATCAACTTCTTTTTGACTCGCCGTATTGGATAACTTCTCTTTCAGGAACTCTCGCATTCCATCGTCGAAAACGTATTTGCATCGCTCAAGCCCTTCGACGGTATACAGGCGTCTAAAAAAATCCTTCCGACTGTTGATGTCCGACAGACCCTGGTTCGATTCTTGGTCCAAGTAGTCGTACTGAGATTGCACAAGTTGCTCAAGCGATTTCACTTCTGCGGTGATTGCCTCGAAGATATTCTTCCGAACATCCTGTTCCGTTGGAGCGCCGTTCTGCTCCCATTTCCCTACCCATTGTCGACGTTGTTGAAGTTCACGTTTGATTATTTTCAGCATACGAGGATCGGTACTGATGGCAACGTGGTCGAATTCGTGTCGTAGCAATTTCGATTCCCAAGGCGAAGCCGGGGCGAAGTTGGACTGAATGCATATGGTGTGATCCAGCCTGACCTTGGGTTGGTCGATCCATGCCATGATCTTTGCCTTCCAGACGCGTGACTCTTGATCATAACCTAGCACTTGGTGGCGGAACTTGAAATCGTAATCAACGACGAATTGAAAGAGGGTTAAAGCGGTCTTGCCAGATTTTCGAATGCGCTCATCGTCCACGACAATTTTGACATTACCACGATCGACCAATCGCACGATCTCTCCGGGCGCCTCGGCCAACCATGGATGGGCTTTGCTAGATTGGGCGAATCCTTGATCAGCGGTCGCAGTAGCCAACAAACAAATCGCGGCAAGAGTGCCGCATTGAATTTGGTTGGAAGTGCCGAAAACTTGCATGTGTTTAACCCGCCAAGCGGCAAGATTCCTTTTGCTCATCCATCAATTTGCCATGCCACCGAAACTCTTGGCGAGTTCCGCTGCCCTCAAGTTTAGCATGGAAGAAGCACTAGGCGATTTATGCTGTTCACGGTTTCGCTATCGTTTCCGGCGTTTCCGGCGATTTCGCGTTGTTTATCATCGTCTCTGCCTGTTTCATCAACGGCTCATTTTGAAGCCAATCAAAATCTGGATCGGTTCGCAAATACTCCAAGTCTCGGTAGCCAGCCGCGATTGCCTTTTCCAAGAGATCCATTGCTTGCCGTTGAGATTTAGATGCGGCGGAGGGGTTCGTCTGGATCTGGGTGCTGGAGAGCATTCCTAGCGATGCAGCCGTCTGTTTGAAAATAGACATCGGCCCACTCTCCCCATCTGCTTCCGTTGCAGAATTTGCAATTGCAATTAACTCTTTGGCGGAAGCAAGCGTAGCTTCCGTCAATCCAAGCCTAGCTTGTACGATCATCCAGTCGATTCGAAAAGGTACGAGCCCCTTGGCCTTTTTGTTCTCATCCAATTCGTCCATCCGATCGTAGTAAGCTTTTGCACGAAGGGATTCGCAGTGTCTAAAAGCCAGGTTTGCTTCGATCGGCTTGTTTTGCCGAAGCATCGCTAAGCCTATTCGATAATATCCAGTTCCAAGTCCCGTGTACTCGAGTTCTTTTGCCTCGGGAGTTTGAAGCATTTTTTTCAGCGAATCCATCGCAAGTCTGTACTGCTGTTCAATGAGCGCCGGATCGGCTCGACGCATCAGCAAATAGTCGCCGTAGTCGGTTGCGGACCTGTAACGGTTCTTAAGGAAGCTGAAACGATAAGGCGCTTTGGCAATCAGTGCATTATATAGCGCGATGATATCTTCAAATGCCTTACGTGCTATTGCATCGTCTTCAGACTGTTTTGCAATATCGGCAATTGTTGACAAAGTTAGGGCAAGTGTATATCGAATGTTCTCTTCTAATTCAGGTTGTTTCAAGACTCCGGATAGGGATTGGGTTAACAATGATTCCGCTTCCTTCAAGTCTGCCATCGCTTTTTCAACGAACTTAGGATTGGTACTGTCGATTCGGAAGAGGAAACTTGCATAGCGCTGCAACTCGTTTGCCAACTCCGACTGCCTTAAAGCAACGCGATCCGAATCGGCCGCTAGTTCAGCTTCCAATGCTTCGCGTCGGAGCTCAATGGATCGTTTGTAGATCGGTACGCTTTGACGCCAGGCGGTGTTGTCTCGATCAAAAATCGTCGCTGCAACCTTGATTTTTACCGTAGCGAGATTTGCAGCAGCCCGGGCTCGGTCCGGTTCCGTTGATTGATACACTTCTTCTGCAATTTGCTCCGCCTCTTCAAATCGTTCAGCGGCTTGCGCGAGCTCTGCATCCGCATCTGAATCGACATAACCTGGTTTGCGAACTGCCGCCCGAGACGAAAAGATTTCCCCTTCACGAAGCGCAACTGCCATCCTACCCCACTTCTGAGACGAACCCACTGACTCCGTTTCATTGGACTCTGACAGAACACCTCCGATCAAACTCATCAATTCTTGTCTCGTGCCTGATCCGAGGGGTGCGTCCTCTAACAATCGAGGGACTCGATTTACCATTTTCGATACGGTATTACGATATAGCGTAAGCCGATTGTCCGATACGATTTTCTCTTTGGAAATCTCATCACGTTGCTTTTCGATCTTGTCTTTCTGGCCGGAGATCTCGTCGCGCTGGGTCGTGATTTGCTTACGATCTTGGTTAATGCGAAAAGCAGTGAACGTGGCCACGACCGCGAAACAAGCTAACAACCCGGCGACAAGACCAACCAATCGTGCCTCACGTGGGTTGCGCTTACACAAACGTACCAGTCGTTCCCACTGTCCAACAGGCCTCGCCAAAATGGGTTCGTTGTTGATGTGGCGTTGAATGTCTTCCGCCAGATGTTTTGCACTCTCGTATCGCCTAGCTGGGTCTTTTTGCAAACACTTAAGGCAAATCGTCTCAAGATCTGCAGGCAATCCCGATTGCAATTGCGATGGTGGTGCCGGGTCCGCCGAACGAACCTGTTGGATTACTTCCCAAACCGTTGCTCCCTTGAATGGCGGACGGCCCGTCAGCAACTCGTAAAGAATCGCCCCAAGCGCGTAAACGTCGCTCAAAGGGCCAATCGCATTGGAGTTTCCAGAGGCTTGTTCGGGTGCCATGTAACTGGGGGTACCCAAGATCGTACCGTCTTGTGTGAGATGGCTCTGGTCCTCCATGCGACGGGCCAATCCAAAGTCAGCAACCTTCGGTTCCCCGTGCTCATCTAACAGAATATTGAGGGGCTTAAGATCTCGGTGAACGATCTGTCGGCTATGTGCGTACGCCACTGCATTGGCCAAGCACAGCATCATTCTGGCCGTGTCGACATGGCTCAGCAGTTGCTTGGATATTTTCTTGGCGAGCGTTCCGCCCGATGCAAACTCCTGAGTAAAATAAGGGGATTGGCCGGATTGGCCGACTTCGTAAACTTGGATAATGTTGGGATGATGAAGCCGTGCGGACGATTGAGCTTCGACCGTGAATCGCTTGATATCCTGCGGGCGAGCACGCTCCAGATTGATCATGAGTTTCAAAGCCACGATACGATCGGCCCGCACTTGCCTAGCTTTGTAAACGACTCCCATAGCACCGCGGCCAAGCTCACTGATCAATTCATAGCCGGGAATGTTGATATGGTACTTGCTCGATTGTGATACCGTAAAATCCAGTGTTTGGTTTGGATTCTGATCGTTGTTGATGGCTGTTTCGTCGGGGTCGGCAGGCGTGTTTGTGTTGCTGGGATGAACGGTGCCCTCAAGCGGAACTTCGAAGGCGTTCGTCTCGTCTGCGTTTTGGCTTTGATCGATCGGTGGTCGAGGATTCTGGTCGTCGTCGTTTGGGTCTGGGAGATCCTCGTTGGGCGTTTTCATTTGTTTTCTTTCGACTCATGGGACCACCGACATGAAGTCGGTGGGGGTTTTTTTTGATTGTGCTTTTGTGGATTGTAGCTGATCAGTCAGTGAACCACCGACGTTAAGTCGGTGGTGAGACGACGTTAATTCGACGTTGAGTCGACGTTAAGTCGGTGGTGAGTCGGTGGTGAGTCGGTGGTGTTAGCTCCAGCAGACCCCAC
>Ga0105046_10015641_pt1 | contig 11658 bp, 7 predicted proteins | sample MAT03_FD_78385 | JGI IMG/M metagenome (GOLD analysis project Ga0105046, IMG submission 78385) | Freshwater microbial communities from Lake Fryxell liftoff mats and glacier meltwater in Antarctica - MAT-03 (megahit assembly) | ecosystem: Environmental > Aquatic > Freshwater > Ice > Liftoff...
CTGCCATCATCGTCCGCTGCGGGTGCGTTGAACAAGCCGCTGGGCATGGCATCGTAATGGGCGCACAGGATCACGAACTCATTCGGGTACACCGTTCCCGTTTTCGTGACCAGAACGTTGTTCCCTGTTGCACTGAAGGCTTCCACCACCGGTGCATAACCGAACTGTTCCATCTTGTGGATGAGATAGTCTTGTGCCACTGTGTTACCCGCATTGTTCTTGTGTCTGCTCAGGATCGTAGTGGGGCCGGTCCCCAGATCGATGGGCACCTCGCCACTAAGTTCTTCCACGTAATGGATCATGGAATCGATCCGCACGGAATCGATGATCGTTTGGATGATCGGGTCCTGCGCACTTACAACGAACGAAAGACAGGAGCAAAGAAGGGTCAGGGCTTTTCTCATGGGAAAATAATGGAGCATTGTTTCGATGGATATCCTCAAAATAAAGGGGTTAGTGAAACTACGATCTTATCCGTGCTTGCCTGCCGAACTTGGCTGCCGCAGGCATGTGGCATGGTCCATCCATATTTCGCCGTACAACGAAACCATACGGGACGTGGTTCATTGTCGAACCATTCGACGACCGAACTGGCATTTGATCCGTGTTCATCTGTGTTCATCTGTGGTAAACACTTTCTAAAACGCCCGAAGGGCGCGCAGTTCTATTCCACATTAACCCCAGATCAGAACGCGACCACTTTCTCCACGAAACGTTGGCCCGCAGTGCGTACCACGACCAAGTAGGTCGCATTGCGTTGTGGTAACTGCATCTGCCAAGCTTTGGCCCCAAGCGGTCGGTGGGTAGCCACCAAGGCCCCGGAAACGGTGTACACCTGTATGTCGAGGATCCGTTCATCCAGACCATCGATCCGCAGGAACCCATCACGAACGGGATTCGGGTAGATCCGCACGCCAAGGTCGGCAAGATCATCCACCCCCACTGTAAGGTCGGTGGTCTCGCTTGAACGGATCAGGACCGGTGTCCCGTCCGCCGCTGCATACATGTTCCGGAAAGTGGAGATCTCGGGTGTGTTGTAGTCGAACATCTCCTCCATCCATCGAGGTGGAGCACTCTGGTACCATACATGGGCCCGCACGGTGATCAGCTGGTCATACCCGTTCATGGGCACGTGGTAATGGACCCGGTCCGTACCGCTTCCTTCAACCCCATTATTGAACCTGTTGAAGTCCACATCCGTGGCCGGCACACCCACGACCAACATGGTATCGATGCTCGGGTGCGAGTTCACGAAGCCCAGAGGCGCAAGACGGTTGTCCTTCAACGATTCCTTGGCACGCTCCAGTACCGTGGTCTTGTTCCCGTTCACGTCCGCCATGACCATTTCATAGATCTGGGCTTGGTCCGGCAGGTTGATCACATCGTGGTGCGGCTCCCACTCGGCATCGTGTCCGATCACTTCGTATTCTGCATCCCAACCACCACTTCGGAAAAGCGTATCGCCCAAGGCGTTCTCCACGATCAGCTCAACAAATGCGCGCCGTGCAGGGTAGCCACTGGGGAATTTATGTCCTGCGAGGTTGGTCAGGTCCACTTCAATGAAGGCCGTATCCAAACTACGAGCCGTAATGCTGGTTGATAGCAAGAGGGTATTGTTCTGCAACAGGTTATGGGTGCGTGCTATCGTACTATCGAATTGGACCGTGCTCGCGGTCAGGCCCAAGGCCTCATTGTTGTTCTTCAGCAATTCCAGCATGAACGAGTTGCCGCCAACGAAATAGTGCAAACCGTAAGGTGAACGGCGGTATTCCGGTGCATCCAGAAAATCGTACTGCGCGGAGATCACGATCGCATCGTCGATCCGAGGCATGTGGCAACCTTGGCAGGTAATGCCGTTCACCGGATCCGCGTCCGTATTGAATGCGGAGTTGAGCCATTCGTGGTAAGTGGCCTGTTCCGCGAAGTGGTATTCGGTCGGGTTTCCGTCCAGATCAGCGGTCTCCGTTACCAGTGTGTGACAACCTGCGCATAGCCCAGCATCATTGATATGGGCTCCGTATAGCGGCTCATATCCAACAAAAGACACCATCGGTGCGCCGAAAAGATTCTTCGCATCGTAAGGACCATAGGCGACCAGATTCGTATCAAATCGCAGTTCACCGGAGAATAGAAGTCCGATGCTGTCCGGGCCTTGCATGTGGCAGGCCAAACAGGAAACACCGTCCAACGCCATGGGATCCTGTTCCAGTTCAGTGATCGTATAGTGCTCGCCAATGGAAAGGAACTTGTCGTAGCGGGCCATGGGTGCATGGCAACTTGTACACTTGTCCTCGAGCTCGGCTTGGTGACCTGGGTTCACGCTGGTCTCATGGCTCACCTTGGCGCGCCAGAAGGGGTCACGGGCCGAGTTGCCCATCATGGTGGATCGCCATTGATCAGCGGGGTTCACATCAACACCCGCATCATTCGTGTTCGCGAAAACGGGTGGAACGTCGTCCAGACCATGGCAACCTGAGCACGTACCACTACCCTTGAAGTAGTTGTTCTCCGCTTCCGTCAGCAGCCCGCCATCGCGGAAATGCTCCAGTTCATCACTGGAATGGTATTGTGCATGGGCTTTTGGCAGCGACCCGCCGTTCCAAGCCACAAAAAGAAGGACCGTACCGGTAAGAGCAGTAAGGACGATGACCTTGGTGAATAGTGTCGCACGCATGAGCAGATTCCAATCGTTCCGGCGAATATACGCAGGTCCCCATGGCGCATGCGAATGGACACATCACATATTTCAACCCAATATGGCGATCGCGAGGTACCCGGAGATCAGAATGGACCAGCCGGAAGCACTTCAAATGAATTCTCGAATAGGCACGAGATCACGCCCCCCGTTGCGCACTCTTGCGCATGCTGGTGGCTTTTGCCTTGCTTGTGCCCGCTGTCTTGGTACCGGCAGCTTTCTTCTTGGCCGCAACCTTCGGCTTACCGGTAGCATCCTTCTTGGTCCCGGCCTTTTTCGCTTTTGCTCCTCCCTCTTTCTCCTCTTCTGCTGAGCCTTTCGAAGTGGCCTTCTTTTCCTTCTTGTCGAATTCCCCGGCCTTCAGCAACTGATCGTACCAAAGGAAGAGTTTGCGCACGTCACTTGCATAGATCCGCTCACGGTCATGCTCGGGCAACGCCTCGCCCAATTTGGTGAAGAGCTTGTCGTCACTCTCTTTCGGATCCAAGCTGGGCTTGCCTTTTTCCACCTTGTGCAGGTTCTCCAGCACGGTACCCAATGGAACATCATCGCCGGTGGTGAACATGCTGATCTCTTCCAACGAGCTCACGCGCATGCTGGCTGGGATCGGCATACGCTTGCCATCGGTCAACGATTCCGCGATCACGGCTTGGCGGCCTTGGCCAACGATACGGAACAAGCCGGACTTACCGGCCACGGAAATGATCTTGCTGAGGTCCATAGTGCTGAATGAAGGGGTAAAGCTAGTTGAATGTTGAAGAAGTTGGGGGTTGAAATAGTTGAAGTGGTTGAGGGTTGACAGATTGAGCTGTTGAGAGTTGAACCGTTGCACCGACCCCTTCCCGTGGTGACGTTCCATGCAGAACATCCAACATTCAACCCCTCAACTCTCAACCAAAATCAGCCTCAAGTCTTCTGCTTCTTCTTCCGCGCAGCGGGAAACAAGATATTGTTCAGGATAAGCCGGTAACCCGAGGAGTTCGGGTGCAAGCTCAGGTCCGTGGGCGGGTCGCCTACCATGTGCTGGTAGTCCTCTGGATCGTGGCCGCCATAGAAGGTCCATTGTCCTAGGCCGAATTCCCCGTGGATGTATTTCACGGTGCTTTGGGCCTTGTTCTCGCCCATCACCAGAACGCCGGGTTTCACCAGGTTCTTTCGGAACGCAGTGGTCTGCCCCATGAAACCGCGCACCACTTGTTCGTGGCTTTGGCAGAGCATAGTGGGCACAATATCCCACTTGGCACTGAAATCGAACAGGGTGAAGAAGTCGCGCGTTTGCCCAATGGATCCATGGATATCCGTGGCATCGATGTCGCTGAATTCGTACACATTGGGATCCGTTACCAACCGGAAATCCTTAAAAGCGAAGGTGCGTCCGAAGTCGATCTTCTGTTGGGCTTGCGGATCGATGGCATCATGGTCGAATTCGGGGGTGCAGATGTCCACTCCTTCGGCGCTTAGCGCAATGTCGTAGGAGTCGGTGCCGGAGCACATGGTGAAGAGGTATCCGCCTCCGGCCACGTACTCCTTGATCTTCAATGCGACAGCCAGTTTCATCTCGCTCACCTTGGCGAAGCCCAACGATGCGGCTGTTTCCTCGCTCTCCTGCACACTCGCCAAGTACCACGGTGCTGTTTTGTACATCCGATAGAATTTCCCGTACTGACCGGTAAAATCCTCGTGGTGCAGGTGCAACCAATCATACTTCGGCAGCACCCCGCTGATGATCTGCTGGTCGTAGATGCGCTCGTAGGGGATCTCCGCGTATTCCATCACCATGGCCACGGCATCGTCCCACGGTTGGAATCCATCAGGTGCGTACACCGCGATCTTCGGCGCCTTCTCCAACTTCACCACTTCCATGTTCACCTCCGGGTCACTGATCTCGGCAAGGATGGCGTTCGCTTGGGCATCGGCGATCACTTGGTAGGTAACGCCACGGATGGCACATTCCTGTTCCACTTCCTTGAAGTGATCGATCAGGAAACTACCACCACGATAATTCAACAACCAATCGATGGAGGCTTCACGACCCAATGTCCAGAACGCGATACCATAGGCTTTCAGATGGTTCTGCTGGGAACCGTCCATGGGGATCAGCAGCTTTGTGGCCCATGTTGGTACGGCAAGCACCAACAGCAGGAGCAGGCTACTAATTCGCAGTGTTCTAGAACGGCGCTGAATCGTCGAAGTCGTTGTCATCATTCATGCGGCTGGGCCGGGTGATGGTCCGGAACGGATTTCCATCTCCACCATCCATTCCCGTGCCACCATCCATGGAGAAGTTGCCGGGCATGGTCTCCAGATCGGTAAATTTAGCCAACTCTGGAATGAAGCGCAGCCTGACCGTATCCACGGCACCGTTCCTGTGCTTGGCCACGATCACCTCACCGATGCCCAATGTGCTTCCGTGTTCATCTTCATGGATCTTGTAATACTCGGGCCTGTAAAGGAAGCAAACGATATCCGCATCCTGCTCGATAGCGCCCGATTCGCGCAGATCGCTCAACATGGGTCGCTTGTCGCCACCGCGGGTTTCCACGGCACGGCTGAGCTGGCTAAGGGCGATAATGGGGATGTCCAACTCTTTTGCGATGCTCTTGATGGAACGTGATATGCTACTGATCTCTTGTTCGCGATTCCCACCCCTGCTGTCGCCACCGGCGGTCATGAGCTGGAGGTAATCGATAATGATCAGGTCCACATTGTGCTGGCTCTTCAAGCGGCGAGCCTTTGCGCGTAGCTCGAAGATGTTCAACCCGGGTGTATCATCAATGAAGATCGGCGCGTTGGTGAGGCGAGCGATGTGTTGGTGCAGGATGGTGAACTCGGCATCGTTCAAGTCACCCTTCCTTAGTTTCTCTGAACTGATCCCGGCCTCACTGGCGATCAAACGGGTAACGAGCTGGGTGCTGCTCATTTCCAAACTGAAGACGGCCACGGCACGCTTGTGTTCCACGGCGATGTTGCGGGCCATGCTGAGCACGAATGCCGTGTTGTGTGTCACGGTCATATCCTCCAAAAGGAACAACCGATCCCCGTCCAAGGTGAACCCATAGTAATCATCCACTTTATCGAGTTCCACGGTGATCCCGGTGTGCAACGGATCAATACCGGGCGGGCGCGGGCGAGATTTCTTACGTTCGATCCGCACCGGTATGCGATCCAAATGACCGCTGATACGGACCCGGAATACGGTGGATTCGAACCCACGCTCCTTAATGCTCGCCAACTTGGAACGGAAAGAGGTCTTGAAGCCAAGTGTATCGCAAAGGAGTTTGATGGAGTGCGCCAGTGCTTCGTTCTTCTGTGTGATCTCGTACACGTTGAATTCAGCGTTGTAGTGACCGTCCGAATCCAATAACCCGGCAAGTAGTTCCAAACGGGTCGCGGTGGAATTCGCGATGTATTCGTGCGGAATGTGTTTGTTGGTCAACTGCCCGGCTGCAGCGAGATCCCCTTGTAATGAAGGCTCATGCCGACCACCGCGATGCCCTTTGGTGATCGCATAGTTGGGTGCTTTCCCAGGCTGTTCATAGGTTACCAATTCCCGTTGGAGTTCGTTCGCCATCACGGCCAATGACCCCACCACTTCTGCATCCGTGGTGGTGATCCTGCTGCTGTAGCTATGTCCATCACCCAACCAAAGCCCAAGGAAATACGGATCGATCGGCAAAGGTTGTTCCGGGAACTCAACAGCCACCTTGTAGCCTTTGTAGTTGGTACGGAACTTGGGAGAACGGGCGAGATAATCCTTCACCTCGATGTTGAGTACCTCTCCATGCACATGCCCGCCTTCATTTCGGCTACGCTTCAAGGAAAGGATATGCGACTCGTTCACCCGGTAACTGATTCCATGGTTCTGGTGTACCCAATACATGTTCTCCCGGCCACGAGCCAATGAAGACACTTTGCGTGGGGTAGAGTCAGGACCCATCAGTTGGTCGCCGACTTCCACGTCCTCCACGTTCTTCAATGTACCATCGTACAGGAACACCTTGGTTCCCTTCCCAAGACACTTGCCCATGGCCGGCCTGGCCGCCACGATCACCATATCGCTTCGCTGCCAACCCGCGGTGAGCTTGTCCAGTTGCACGAACCCCGTTGGCACGCCACTAACGCCACCGGTCTTCGTTTTGGCGTTCTCGATCTGCTCAATGGCCACCTGGATCAGGTCGCTCATGGGCTCGTAGTTCCGCTTCAGGTTGCCACTGGTAATAGCGTAGAGATCCTGCTCGGTCTTGTCCAACAGGTCGAACACGTCGCTGCTATCGTCGTACGCATCGTGCATGGTCTCCGCACTGATGCGGATCAGTTCACGCAGGATGTGTTTTTGACTGATGATGCGTGCGTGGTACTGCACGTTGGCGCTGCTGGCCACTTTGTTGGTGAGCTGACTGATGTAGAACGGACCGCCGACCATTTCCAGATCGCCGCGTTTCTTCAACTCTTCGGTAACGGTGAGGATATCGATCGGTTGATCGTTCCGGAACAGTCCGAGGATGGCATCGAAGATCTTGCGATGCGCATCAACATAGAAACTTTCAGGTTGTAGGATGTCGATCGCTTCGTTCACGGCATTGCGCTCCAACATCAGTGCGCCCAAAACGGCTTGCTCCAGTTCGGGTGCTTGGGGCGGAAGTTTTCCCGCCTCCATGGCGGTCTCCATCAGGGATGAAGCATTCCTTCGCCCGGCGGAAGTGCGGGAACGGTCGGCGGTACGGGTCGTGGTTTCGGCCATGGTCACAGGTGGCACATACATGGGTGAACGGTCCAAGCGAGTTGGACGGGACCTGTTCACGTAGCAAGTGCGGGTGGGGCATCAAAAGTAACCTGACCTTAACGCCGTTCAACACGGGTGTGTACAACTCGTGCAACAACTCATGAACGATCCGATCGTGGACATAATGTTGATAGTTTCTGTGATCCGCACCGGTCCTACCTTTGGGCGTGTTTTGCAAGAAGTTCCATCTGTATTTCGTCGCTTCCTTGATCGTCATTTCCGCAGGATGTCGTAAGGATCGTGACAGCACCGCGCCGCAAGTGCAGGTCAGCGCGCCGGGCATCGGTTCCCCCGTACAATTGCCGGATACCTTCGTTGTGCAGGTCGATGTTTCGGATGATCACGCATTGGGAAGGTTGGTGATCGATGTGTTGAATACGGACGGTTCTCCCGTGGCGACCACGGCAAGTTTCACGCTGAGCGGAACTACGGCAAGTGTTCAGCATGCCTTCATCATTACCGATGAACGATTGCGATCCGGCGACTACACCATTGAAGCGCGTGCCTTCGATGGTTCCAACGAGGGAAAAGGATCTCTCACGATCCAATTGAACGAAGTTCCGTTGCGCTTGCGCGCGGTTTTCATGGCTCCTGCCTTCTCAAACACCACCACCACGATACAAAAGCTGGACAGTGCATGGCAATTGAGCGATGTGGGAACGGTGCAAGACCTCAATGGCATAGCGGTGGACAGTTACACGCAACACCTCATGATCGCCGGTTCCCAATTCCAGCCATTCCAAGCGCTACCGACCACAACGAGCAGCAACTCATGGCAATACGCCGCTCCTGGGAATGATGCACCGGAGCAATTCACCACCCTTTCCGTGGATCCCAGCAACGGCCTTACTTATTTCGCCACGCGCGATGGTTTCATCCGCGGCTTCACCGGCAATGGCGCACAAGTGTTCACGGCACAGTCGCTTTCCGGTTATCACACCCAAGCCATAGTGGCGTTGGACGAGCGCGTGATCACCTGGCAAAAGGCCATCGTTGGTCCCGAACAACAAGCCGTATCGTACACGGTTGCGGGTTCGGTACTGGAGATCCTTCCCGTCCCATTCGAAAGGATCCACCTGTTTCGTCGCATTTCGGGTCGGCTGATCCTCTTCGCGAACGACAATGGCAATGGGGTGGTGAAGGACCTGAACATCACTGAAGCAGGAAGTCCAACGCGGTACCTCTTCACCGAAGGCACGTTCAGAGCAGCTGTGCAGCTGGATGCGGACAACTACATCGTGGCCTTGCCTGACAGGATCTTTCGTTACACGTATTCAACGAACCTTCGTCAACAGATCGTGACCGGTATGGTCGTGGAGGACATGGCGTATGATCGGGCAACCGGCCTTCTCTTCGTTGCGGAAGGGAATACGATACACGCCCTTGATCCGAATACGGGAATGATCGCCAACTCGTTCAGCACAGGAATGGCAGTCGCGCACATTGGGATCTTGAACAATCGTTGAAAGGACCGAGGCGATCGCCCCGCACTTCGATCAGCGCTTCGCCTTCAGTACCACGCCCATGGCGCAGAATTTCTTGATGCGGCGATCGACCAACTTTTCCGGTGTCACCTTCACCAAGAGGTCCAACTGTTTGACCAGAACGGCCTTCACCTTGCGCACAGCCTCGTCCGGGTCGGTATGAGCGCCGCCGAGGGGTTCTTCTATGATGCCATCGATCAGACCATTGGCCAGCATGTCCTTGGCGGTCAACTTCAGTGCGCTGGCCGCTTGTTCCTTGAAATCCCAGCTACGCCATAAGATACTCGAACATGATTCGGGTGAGATCACGCTGTACCAAGTGTTCTCCAGCATCAGCACTTTGTCGCCGATCCCGATCCCGAGCGCACCACCCGAAGCGCCTTCCCCAATGATCACACAGATCACCGGTACACGAAGCTCCATCATCTCGAACAAGTTGCGGGCGATCGCTTCCCCTTGCCCTCGCTCTTCCGCCTCTAACCCTGGAAATGCACCCGGCGTATCGATCAACGTAACGATCGGCTTGTTGAACTTTTCCGCAAGCTTCATCAAGCGCAGTGCTTTGCGATAACCCTCGGGATTGGGCATACCGAAGTTGCGGTACTGGCGCATCTTGGTATTTATGCCCTTCTGTTGGCCGATGAACATCACAGTACGGTTACCCAGCTTTCCAAAGCCACCTACCATGGCCTTGTCGTCCTTCACGGTGCGATCGCCATGCAGTTCAAGAAAGGAGCCATCAGACAGGTCGTTGATGAATTTGAGCGTGTAAGGCCGGTCCGGATGCCGACTTACCTGCACCCTTTCCCACGGTGTCAAACTTGCATACACGGACTTACGTGTTTCGGCCAGCTTTTTCGTCAAGTCCTTCAGCGTGGACTTCACGTCCACCTCTCCTTCCGTAGCCACCTCATTCAACTTCTCGATCTGCTCGACAAGGTGCTGAATCGGTTTTTCGAACTCCAGGAACGTTTGCATACTGTCCAATTAGGAAGGGCGAAGGTAGAAGGATGTGCGAAAGATGGACTTTGCTCGTGAGGAGGTGAGGAAGTTAGGACGTGAGGATGCACCATACTCCGGTAGGCAGGTGCGACCTCCTCACCTCCTCTCTTCCTCACCTCCTCACCTCCTCTCTTCCTCACTTCTTCAATGCCTACCAATACGGTATGCATTTACATTTTGCTCAAAACTCTGGGTCTTAATGTATTGCGCGCCCTTCGGACGCTCAGCGGCCTTTTTCCCACGGATCCACACGGATAAAGACCCCTCGCCATCAATTGTCTACTTCGTTTCGAGTTCTCGCATTCATCCGTGAAGATCCGTGTGGATCCGTGGATACTTCTTCAGGAGGTAGCGCCGCAGGCGCAGAGTTAAGATGCGATAGCCCCGTTCACTTCCTCACTGTCATCCCGGCCTCCGAGCCGGGGCTAACTTCCTGCCAATACCTTCGCCCCATGGTCGTTTTCCCACATGCAAAGATCAATCTGGGACTGAACGTGCTGCGCAAACGGCCGGACGGATTCCACGATATTGAGAGTGTGATGGTTCCGATCCCTTTGTGCGATGTGCTGGAAGCGGTTGTTGATCCGGACCAGAGCGAGGTGGTGTACACACGGTCGGGCTTGGAGATCCCCGGATCAAGTGCAAGTGATCTTTGTATGCGGGCCTTGGAAATGATCCGCACAGCACGGGAGTTGCCGGGCCTTCGGCTGCACCTGCACAAGGTGATCCCCATGGGGGCCGGACTTGGCGGTGGTTCCAGCGATGGAGCGTTTACACTGCTCTTGCTCAACAAATTGTTGGACTTGCGTTTCAGTAAAAGTGAATTGCATCAAATGGCGACCGGTTTGGGGAGTGATTGTCCTTTCTTCTTGAACGAAGGAGCACAACTCGCTTCGGGACGTGGTGAAGAATTGCGCCCGCTACAGTTGGACCTGTCCGGCTTGCACATGATCCTGATCAACCCCGGCATCCATGTGGCGACCGCGGAAGTATATGCGAATACGGTCCCATCGGGCAGCTCCTGGAAGTTGGAACAACTGGTCATGCGGGACAGCATTGCCAAATGGCAAGGATCGATCGTGAACACCATGGAATCCTACGTATGCGGGAAGTACCCTGAAATAGCCCTGATCAAGACGGCACTTCTATCACATGGTGCGATCTACGCTGCTATGAGCGGATCGGGAAGCACGGTATTCGGTTTGTTCAATTCCCTTCCGGAGAAATTGGATTTGCCTTCAAGCCAAGTGCAGTGGGTGTTTTCGCTGTGATCGGGGGATAGATCCTACCTCACTGCTCGAAATTCTTCACCAGAAAAGCGCGCAACTCCTCGTGGTCCATGGGCTTTGCCACGATCCTGCCGACACGATCGATCACGAACAAAGAAGGGGTCGCCTTCACATTGAACGCTTTTGCTGCGGGGTCTCCCCAACCCTTCACCATGGTGTAGCAAGGCCAGATCATCTCGGCGCGGCGCAGTGACCTCCGGAATGACTGGCACGGTTTGCTCCGGAATGGGTGGCACAATGATGTCCAGAATAACCAGGTGTGAAGCACTACATCTATCTGGTAGTCGACAACTTTTCCAGACGGATCCTTTCTTGGCGTGTAAGCGACAGTGTCAGTGGCACCATTAGAATGCAAACACTTCATGAAGCTTGGGAACATGCAAAGTCCATTCGGCCAAACCTCGA
>Ga0105046_10015642_pt1 | contig 11658 bp, 7 predicted proteins | sample MAT03_FD_78385 | JGI IMG/M metagenome (GOLD analysis project Ga0105046, IMG submission 78385) | Freshwater microbial communities from Lake Fryxell liftoff mats and glacier meltwater in Antarctica - MAT-03 (megahit assembly) | ecosystem: Environmental > Aquatic > Freshwater > Ice > Liftoff...
ACGGACAGGCGCAAGCTTTGGTGCTGCGGGGCCTGAAACCCTCGTGTTCGTGAATGGATGATGGACCGATTCCACCCTCGCGCATCGTGTGCGGGCAGTCGGCTTGTGTGTCAGGGCGCTGGGCCGTAGCTTCTGAAGTTACCACGCGGCCGAACCGACGGAAGGGTGCCCAACGCAGGCCTGCATCTAGTACGCTCTCCGTTCGTGTTTGACACCGTCGGCGATCAGCAACAGGCAGCCCGGAGCTCGGCCGAGCTGGGCGGTAGGCGCAGCTTCCTGGTTGCTGCGCGGAATGCGAGCCCGCTAGTTGTTTTCATCGGGCTCTCGGTAATTGTCGTCGGCTCGGTACTTGCGCTGGGCGCCGTTCACGTCCCGGTGCTGCTCGCACTGCTCGTCCTTAGCGTTGGAATCGCTCTTGTGTCAGGTGTGACGCGTCCGTTTAGCTTTCGTCAGAGCGCCTTCTGGGTGTCAGCATTGCTGAGCATTTACTGCGTGCTTCAGGCATTACCACTCCCGTTGGCTTGGCTAAATACGCTGAGTCCTCGCGCCGCGGAAGTTTGGAGGAATTCGCTCCACCCTTTCGGACAGGTTGTCACCCACGGAGCCCTTTCGGTCGACCCTGGCGCCAGCTGGTTGGAGGCAACTAAGTACGCGCTTTACGCGGCTGTGTTTTTGATCGCCGCGCAGACGGAGTGCCACTTCAAACGCCAGACAGTCGCCACCGTGGTTTTCATTTCGGCTTTTGTTTTGGCTGCGGTCACAGGTATCCACCGCCTCGTAGATGCGGAGGCTGTTTATGGGTTTTACCGCCCGCGGGACGGATGGTTCATTGCCCCGTTGATTAACACGAATTGCCTCGCTGGTTACCTTAATCTCGGCGTATTTTGCGGGGTCGCAGTCATCCTGTCTCCGCGCCCGCGGGTCCCTCCGCTTTTGGTCGCCGTTGGGGTTGCGTGCATCATTGCCGTCAGCATTATGGCTCGTTCAAGGGCGGGCTTGGCTAGTCTGGCGATTGGCTTCTCCATCCTGGCCATCTATCTGGTCGTTTCTCGCCTTGGCCGGTGGCGCGTTGGGCTCACGCTGGCAGGGATCGTCGCCGGAGTAATCTTCGCGGCGTTGGCCCTGGACGCGCGGGCGCTGACCGAAATGGCGGCTGAGGGCATGGTTAAGCTGCAACTGATCTCGTGGACCTTCGAGCTCGCGAAGGATCATCTTGCGTTTGGGGTGGGTCGCGGAGCATTCGCCACAGCGTTTCCTCCGTATCGGCACGGCGGCGGCAATGTCGTCTTCATTTATGCAGAGAATTTTGTGATGCAATGGGTCACCGAGTGGGGGCTGCCGGTGGCGTTCTTAGCTCTTTTGATGCTCAGCATCTCGTTTCTGCCTGATCGAACTACCTGGCGGAAGCCCCACCGGTTGGCCATGGGGCTCGGCGTTTTGGTTCTTCTTATTCAGAATCTTCTTGATCTTGCATTGGAAATTCCCGCCGTCATGATTGCGCTTGTCAGCGTCTTGGGAGGCCTCGCCGCTCGCCCTCGAAAGCGTGGGAAGCTGCCGGGCACCCACACGCCCTCCGACTATCGGCGCCGGACCGTTTCTCGAAACCGCATCGTCACGCTTTGCGCTCTTACAGTGCTGTTGATTGTCGGAGTGACTGGCGCGGTCCGAGGCCAACTTGACTTCCAGACCGATCGGCTCGTCCTTAGGGAGGAGGCACTGTCCGAGGCATCGCGACTCAAACCTGGTGAATTCCTGTTTAGCGTGCGTTCCGCTATCGTGCGGCATCCGGCAGATGCGTACCCGTACTTGATAGGAGCAATGGCAGCGCCCGCGGCCGGGAGAAGCCCGATGGCCTTCCTATCGAGGGCACTCGAACGTGATCCGCAAAGCGGTAAGACTCACTTTCTCGCGGCAAAGATTCTCCGTAAGAACGGAGCGACGGGTCAAGCCTTAATGCATCTCCGCTGGGCACAAGAGCGCGACACCGCTCTGATGCGACCAGCTTGTGAGCTTGTCAAGGGATGGGGGCTCCGATACGACGCTCTGCTTGAGATGGTGCCACCCGGCAGCGCAGGTGTTGACGCACTGATCGTGTTGGCCTCGGCGGCCGATCGACAGCTGCAGGAACTGCTGCTTCAGGAGGCCCTCCACCGCAATCCGCTCAATCTTGAGGCAAATGTGCTCATCGCCGCAATGAAGTTGGCCTCCTCTCAATGCATCCAGGACAAGCGGTGCCGCGCTGAGATTGAGGCGCGCATCCAGGCGGTCAAGAGGCTAGAGCCGTTGTCTTCAAAAGGCATTGAGTTGGAAGCTCGATTGCTGACTTCCCAAGGAAATATCCTTTCTGCGGCCCACCTTTTAGAATCCAGTTGCGCACGCTTTGCTGAGCCAATGAGCTGCCACTGGCAGTGGCTCGAAGCCGCGCGTCAGCTTGGTCCCGAACAGATCGAGCAGCCTGCGGCGGCTTACTTGGAATCCGCTTGTCGCCTACCTGACAATTGTGCCGCGGCTGAGGAACAAGTGGCGGATATCTTCTTTGGCTTGAGCCAGTGGGGGAGAGCGGCAAGCCATTATGAGCATGCCGCTCGACAGGTGCCTACGAGCACCCGCTGGTTGGGAGCCGCCAAAGCCTACGAAGCGGGGGGTTACCAGGAAAGCGCGATCCAGGCCCGCCGCAAGGCCGAAAGCCTCACTGGCCGAGGTTCGGCCGACCTGGGTTTATGACGCAGACTAGCTGATGCTTTTCTCGTTCGGTTGTAGTTGAAGTCTTGCACCCTTCGTTTTAAGGCCACACGATGAATGAACCTGCGTTTTTACCGTTTGCGCTTCCGGATTTCGACGAACGCGAAGTTGAAGCCGTAGCGGGGGTGATTAGATCGGGGTGGCTCACCACGGGGCCAATCACTCGTGAATTTGAGAGTCGTTTCGCGGAGGCAGTGGGCTCACGCTTCGCGGTTGCCGTTAATTCGTGCACGGCCGCACTCCACTTGAGTCTGGAAGGCATAGGTCTGCAGGCCGGCGAACGCGTGGTAACGACGCCCTACACGTTTGCTGCGACGGCAGAAGTCGTCGAGTATTTCGGGGCAACGCCGGTATTCGTCGACGTGGAGCCGGGTAGCCTCAACCTTAATCCCGAGCGGCTTGAAGCCGCTTTGCAAGGTGGAGCGCGCGCCATTATTTTGGTTCATTTCGCTGGGGAACCTTGCGATCTCCTGGAGATCAGTCGGCTTGCCAAGAAATACGGGGTCCCCGTCATTGAGGACGCTGCGCATGCCCTTCCGAGCAAATTTCTCGGGGAAACGATTGGTCATCACTCAACGGCCACGTGTTTTTCATTTTATGCGACCAAGACGCTGGTAACAGGCGAGGGTGGGATGCTGTGTACGGATGATGAAGCGCTAGCTGATCGGGCTCGTGTGATGTCCCTTCACGGGATCACCCGAGATGCTTGGAAGCGCTATACCGAAGCAGGTTCCTGGTTTTATGAGATTGATGCTCCCGGCTTCAAATACAACATGACAGACATGGCGGCCGCGCTCGGACTCGTCCAACTCGAAAAACTTGATGTGATGTGGCAACGCCGAAAGGCCATCGCGTCAGCCTACGATTCCGCATTTTCTGAAATTCCGGAGCTTCAGATCCCGCATCACGATCCCAGGAACCAACATGCGTGGCATCTTTACGTGTTGAGGCTCCAGTTGGGCAGATTGAGTATTGACCGAGCGCAGTTTATCGAAGAACTGAAGGCGCGGAGGATTGGAGCCAGTGTGCATTTCATTCCGCTGCACATCCACCCTTACTACCGAAAAAAATACGGCTATTCGCCGACCGACTTTCCGGTGGCCTCCGAAGAGTATCAGCGCGCGCTATCTCTTCCAATCTATAGCAAGATGAACGACGGCGACATTGAGCGTGTCATTCACGCTGTCAAAGACATTGTGGCAACACACCGGCGATGAGTATTCGGATTGCCCACCTGTGGTCATCCGACCTAGGGATCCCGATTACAGCGTCTCACAGCACGGAGTGCCTCGAGCGCGGCTGGCAAGTCACGATTATCTGTCCCGCTGGCCCACGTGTGAGTCTTGCGGAAAGTCTTGGCATGATCGTGCACACGCATCAGCTGGGGCGTCGGTTGGAGCCACTCGCCGATGTGCGCGAAGCTCGACGGATCTACGCGCTTCTCAAACGTGGAGGGTACGACATTGTGCATACGCACAACGTTAAAACCGGGCTTATTGGCCGCGCATTAGCGACTCAGCTCAAGGTGCCAGTCGTCGTTCATACTATTCACGGTTTGGTCTACGGCATGGAGACACCTTTTCCAAAGCGGCAAATGCATGCAGTTCTGGAACGGTTTGCTAATCGCGGCGTCGACGGCATCTTGGTTCAGTCCCAAGAGGACGAACAAATCCTGAGAAGCACCCACGCGCTCGGAAGGGCAAAGGTTTTCTCCATCGGTAATGGAGTCAATCTGGAGGGCTTCGACCCAGACCGAGTGTCGGCCGAGGGGAGGCGGTCGATTCGCCAAAAGTTGGGGATCAGGGAAGAAGACGTACTTTTCTTTTCAGCCGGGCGGCTCGTGAGGGAGAAAGGGTTCCTGGAGCTCTTTGATGCCGCCGTTCGGGCCAGAGAATTGGAGCCGAGGATCCGGCTCGCTGTCGCAGGCGAGGCGGACCTGGAGAAAATTGACGGAATTTCCAGCGAACTGTTGGCGGAGGCCAGTCAGAAGGGCATTCTACTTTTGGGGTCGCGTTCTGACATGTTCGAGCTTTACGCCGCGAGTGACGTCGTGTGTCTAATGAGTTGGCGTGAAGGACTGCCGAGGGTGTTGATGGAGGGAGCAGTGATGGGCAAGGCTCTTTTGGCAGCCAATTCGCGTGGATTGCGTGAAGTGGTCGAAGACGGAAAAAACGGGCTTCTGGTTGGGTGCCAGAAAGTAGATGAGATTATGAATGCCATGTTGCGCCTAGCCCGTGACCCTCTTCTGAGGTCGCAGTTGGGTGGCGAAAATCGAAGGGTCGCTCGCACACGCTACGACTTGGCGAAGGTTGTTGGGCGCATCATGGTTGCCTACGATACGCTTCTCAAGGAGAAGGGGTACGCAATTGGCTGGGATGTTTCAGCATGACTAGGGAGTGGCCTTGGCAGCACGCGCTGAAGCGCACTATCGATTATGGTTCGGCCGCAGTTGGGCTCACGTCAGGGGCGCCTCTGTTAGCGGCACTTGTCTTAGCCATTCGCTGGGAAAGCCCAGGGCCAGCAATTTTTAGGCAAGTGCGGATAGGCCGCATGGGGCGGCCATTCGTCCTGTATAAGTTTCGTTCCATGGCGTCGGGCGCTCTTCCCAAATTCAATCCCGACGGGTCGATGGTCGTCACGAGCGGGGATGATCGACTGACTCGCATTGGCAGAATCATTCGCGGCGGCATCGACGAACTTCCACAGTTAGTGAATATCCTCAAGGGTGAGATGAGCTTGGTGGGTCCGCGGCCCGAGCTTGCGATCCATATGGCGCAATATACATCCGCGCAGATGCGGCGCCTCGACGTTCTCCCGGGGATCACGGGGCTGCCCGCAGTGTTGGGGAGAAACAACATTCCGTGGCCAGAACGTCTGCAGCTCGACACTGTTTATGTGGACAACTGGAGTCTTTCTCTGGACCTGCGTATCATCGCGCAGACGATGCTGGGCCCGATCTTCGGCCAGGTTTTTAAGTTCGATGACATCATCTCAGCAAATAGTTCGTAACATCCTAGGGAAGCGTCCCGTCTGGCCTCACCGTCCGCCCGGAGGGACCATTTCCGGCTGGGTCGATTTTGCATTGGCTGAGCTCCGAGGGGCAGTTCTGGAGCAGGTTAACGGCGCTCCCGAGGGGGCGGTGTTGGCTTTTTCGTCGGCTGCTTGGGACAGCGAGCACCTTGGTGTCCAGGTGGCAAAAGTTGCCTTCGTCGTCGGGCCTGCCACGAGCCAAGCGTTAGACGCTGTTGTGAGCGCGGCCCTTGCAAGCGCAATGCAGCAAGGCCACCAGTACCTTGTTACGCGGATCGATGCGGCCGATTTGCCCCTTGTGCAGGCACTCGAGAGGCAGCGGTTCCAATTGATCGATGTGCTCCTAACACAATATCTCAGCGTGACACCGTTCGAGTCGAAGCTGCCGGGGGCACCCCAAGCATCAGGGTCGTTGCTCGTTCGAGCAGCAGGCACCGACGACGCCCCAATGGTTGGGAAGATCTGTGCCGAAAGTATGGTTAGCAGCCGGTTTCACGCGGATCCATTTGTCGGTCCAGACCGTGCGTCGCGGGTTTTTGCCGATTGGGGGAGGAACCTCATTCTGGGCGGGCAAGCCGACGTGACTTTGGTGGCTGAAGAGGGCGGTGAGGTCGCCGGGTTTCTTGCCCTAAGGGAGGTGGCTGCGTCACGTGAAAGTTTGGGTTTCAAGTACGCACGCATTGAATTAACGGCTGTGCGTGAAGGTTCACGTGGCCGTGGAGTTTTTCAGGCGCTGTTCGAACGTGCTCGCGAAATCGCGTTGCATCGCGCGTGGGCCTTGCTCGGAGTTGGCACTCAAGTCAACAATATCGCTGCAATTCGCGCCTACCAGAAAGCTGGGTTCTCGGCGGGCGAAAGCGCCTTCACTTTGCGTTGGCTCGATCCCAAGTTGGGAGGTTGGTAGGTAAAGGCTCTCTTGGGCTCAGGTAAGATTGCTGGTTGAAGCCTCGCCCTAGCAGCAGGTCTTTTCCGATCTGCGCATAGAGAGCCAGCTCACGCCAACGCAAACACCAGGTTTCGAAAATACGCCGTGGCATTACGTGCCGCCCGGGTAAAAGATCCGTTTCGTAAAGGATCCAGATGCCGTTGAGAAGTTGCATGAGCTTTCGTGTGCGACGGCTGACTCGATAGTGCACCCGTTTGCTGATGGGGAGGTGACTGAAGAGGTCGAGCGCCATACATTGTTTGAAAATGAACTGCGTTGTATGAATCTCAAAAGGCTCTTCGCTTGCGTGCTCTGCGTCGATCGTGGACACGGTTCCTCTGTAGATGTCGACTTGAAAGCGTTCAACGCGCGAACCTGCAGACAGACAAAGGGTGAGTGGGGTGTTGCGGAACAGCATTCGAACTGGCGCGGGTACGGCCCGGCGCAGGGCCTTGAAGTACTTTTCGATCTGCGCCGAGGACAGGCGTGAGTTATTCTCCTTCTCGTAAAATCGATCGAGTGTGCTTTGCTCGCGGGCAAGATACTCGGCAAGGCGAAAATCTCGCTCCACGAACCAGTTCCTGGTCTCCGGGGAGATTTCAAATCCTGAGTCCGTGGACCAAGAATCTCCAGACACCATGATCTTGATTTCGGGAAAGCTCGCGCTAGCGCCAAGCCTACGTTGGGCCTCAAGGTAGTGTTCTTCTACCTCCAAAGGCGTCGTAATCGTGCTGTTGAGCGCATACACGTCTTTGTGTAGAAAGCAGTGATTGCTCGCGAATGGTATGGCGAAACGAGCTCCCGTGGCCCGAGCGAATGCAATGAAGCTACTCGCGTAGCTTGCATCATCATCCACCTTTGCCAAAGGCTCATCGACGACCTCGTAGCAAAGCCGTCCATTGGCAGAGCTGTGACTTCGGAAAACAAAGTCGATGTTGGAGTGATTCGAGAGGATCTCCTCCAAAGGGCCTCCCATGAACTTGGCGTCATTAGCGTTGAGCAAAGTGACTCCTTCCACCTCGCAGATCGCAGCGCTATCCAGATTTGGCATGAGCGAGTAGCTGGTCAGGCGAAAATCTTTCCCTAGCCTGATAGTTTCACCGTGCCGAAGCTCTTTAACGTTCCAAAAGCCCATGGCTTCCAGGTCGCGTTTTATTCTGTCGTGATGCCCCTTGGGGACAATGATCGGTATCCCCTTGGGGAAGAGCCGAAGTGATGGGCCCTGAAAATGGTCCCAATGAATATGCGTGAGGTAGATGTAGTCCGGCCGCAACGTGGTAATCAGCGCTCGGTCGACAGGCGGATAGTTCCACCACCACCGCCAATAGCAGCTGCCGATCAGCCAGGGATCAAAAAGCAAGGTCGCGTCAGCGCTCGTAACACTGAGACCTGCATGCGAGACAATCTGAAAGCGCAAGGAGTCCTCCGACTTCGCGCAGGTTAGTATGCGGTGGATCCATTGCGAAGCGCAAACTTAGGAGTTTAGACCAAAAAACTGCGCGACTTCGGTCGGGAGCGATCCCAACTGAGCAAGATGCACTCACTCACACGCGCCCGGCCGCGAGACTTGCGCCTTGTGATGGTTCCTTCTTAGTGATGAACCAGAGAATAACCCAGAGTGGCAGGGTCGTCTGCATCATCGCCGAAACACCAAGCACCGTGGGATCACACGTGCCTAAAGCCGCCGTATACATCAGTATCGAGTTCTTCCCGAAACTACTGGTGTGGAGCCAAGTGTACAGCCCTCGGTGAAACGCACCCCACAAGTACATGATGATTACCAGGCCAGGCCACCAGAAATTGGCAAATACGAGCATTCGAAAAGGTGTTGGCGTCATGTTGCCGATGAGAGTCGTAGCCAAACCAGTGTCGCTGTAGCCGTTTAGTTCGGCCTTTTTAGGCCAGATCCAGCGGGGGATCGGCGCGACTAAAACTGGGAGCCAGCTACGGCCCAGCAGGAGAGGGTGCTTATCGGGAAAGTACTCGACAACCATTGTGTCAACGGTCAGACGCTGGCGCTCGGCGCCGTGGCGCGCCATCGCCTCCACGGGGCTGCCTGCCTCGTCCGAAAAACCCACAGCCATGTTGTACCCCTCGGGGTTATTAGCGGTGCGGATGTCTCCGAGCACGTTTGAAATCACCACAGCGGTAATATAGGCACCAAGAAACCAGAAGATGTGGACGCGCCGCACCATATAGTGAAATAGCATTATGGCGAAAGCGATCGCGCCGATCGCAGGCCCCCTTTGGCCCAGCTGCGTCACCAGGTAGGCCACGGCGCCGAGAAGGCCAAGCGCCGGAACCGATCCGGCTATCGACCTCCTCTGAAACGCGGCTGCGCATAACAAAATGCACGGGAGCAAGGCCAGCGTAACACCGCGAGGGATCCAACTTTGGGTGACATCGCTCCCGAGTAGGCGCTTTGCCTGCCCCATCCGCGCAACGTCAAACGCGTTCCCCCCGAGCCTGTCCTGAAAGGCGGAGAAGGCCAGCGTCGCAACGACACCGATACAGATTATCACTAACGCTAGGCGATTTGGCAGCCAACGGCCCTCGATGGGCTTTGGAAGCCACTTAGCAACTCTTTGGCCGGACGATAGGTAGTAGCCGAGGAGATACGATATCTGCGCGACGATGTGCACGACCACGACCATCTGTACCAGTTCGAGCCTGCGCTCTTCTGAGCCAAGGCCATTCAGACCTATGTCGACGTAACCAGTAACGAGAACCGCGACGAACGTCGCACCGAGTTTGAGACCGCCGTCAATTCCAGTGAAGACCACGGGGGAAAAAAGATCCCCACCGGGCGACACTATAACCGGCAGCAAATAGAGCAGGATGGCGACGCCGAAGAAGGGCGCAATTCTTGTTAGCTGGGCATTTTCGAGATTGCCTGTGAACCAGATCGCCGAAAACAGGAGAAGCAGCCCGAAGATGAACCACCTGATAGTGAGCCCAACGGTCAAACCGCTCCTTGGAGGCGGGGCAGCGCGGCTTGTCAGTTGCCGCGAATCGAACGTCATCGCTTCACCCTGCTCTCTCGACCTCGGTCAAACTAAAGGCAGGTGTCTCCGCAGCATGTTTTTCGGGGGGCAGCGTGCGGATGGTCGGCAGCAGGCACTGCTGAAGGAGATCCCGAACGGCAACTTCATCGTTGGCGAGTGCCACCGTCATGAATTCCTCGACCAGGCTCATGGTTTCGGCGTAGTCGGGCTGGGAGGGTCGAGCCATCAGGACCTTGGGATGAGAAGATCGTGTGGCGCGCTCTTCCTTTGGCGTCAGCTCCTCGTGAAGCTTTTCCCCCGGGCGGATACCGGTAATGGTGATTTTGATATCCACCTCGGGCCTAAGCCCCGAAAGCCGGATGAGGTCATGCGCTAGGTCCAGAACGCGAACGGGCTCTCCCATATCCAGGATGAATACTTCGTTACCAACTCCCATCGAAGCTGCTTGAAGCACAAGCAGACTAGCCTCAGGGATGGTCATGAAATATCGGGTCATCTCCGGGTGGGTGACAGTCACCGGGCCACCGCGAGAGATCTGCTCGCGAAACGTAGGTACTACGCTGCCGGCGCTATCAAGAACATTTCCAAAACGGACAACAACAAAACCAGTCTTCGAGCGTGGCCCTATGGCGCGCAAGTAGAGCTCTGCCAGGCGCTTGGATGCTCCCATCACAGACGAGGGGTTCACTGCCTTGTCTGTGGATACCAAGACGAATCTTGCAACGCCGAAATCTGCGGCGGCGTCTGCTAGGGTCCGTGTGCCACCAACGTTGTTCTTGATGGCCTCGCATGGATTAAGTTCCATCAAAGGAACATGCTTGTGGGCGGCGGCGTGAAAAATAGTGGTGGGTCGGAAGTCCTCGAGTATCTGGCGGACGCGCTTGCCATCAGTAACGTCTACCAAGCACGGATTCAGCGCGACCGGGTAGGCCCTCGAGAGCTCACCGTGGATTGTAAAAAGGCTATTTTCTGTCCGCTCAGCAAGAATCAAATTCTTTGGTTTGAATCGACAAATTTGTCGACATAGCTCCGAGCCAATGCTGCCGCCGGCCCCGGTCACCAAAACTGTTTGTCCACTGATCCATTTGCCAATAAGATCCTCATCCAGAACGACGGGATCGCGGCGGAGGAGATCATCAATGGCGACACTGCGAATTCGTCCGAGGTTTGGGCTACCATCGACCAATTCATAGAGGCCCGGAACTATCTTCACGGGGAGGTTGCGCGTCTCGCACAGAGCGGTGATCCGACGCACGAAAATGCCCGAAGCGCCTGCAATGGTGATCAAGACTTGATGCGCCCCAAGCCCGTCACAAATTTCCGGGATATTTTCCGGGATCCCCATGATTTTGACGCCATGGATCTCTGAGCCCTGCTTCAGTCGGTCGTCGTCGACGAACGCGACGGGCACGATCCCGAGATCAGGTCGCAACAGCAACTCTTTGGCCACAAGCAGCCCTGCCTGCCCGGCTCCAACCAAAATCGTCCGCGTGATGGCCGGTTTTGGCGCGCCTCGTCGAAGGGCGATCACTGCTCTCTCAGTCATGATACGCCGTAAAATGCGGACGCCAGCCAGCGCGAGAAAGCTCAACGCAAAGTCGATGAGAATAACTCCAATCGGGACAACCAGCCACTGGGGCGGATGGGTTGCGGACGCACCGAGGCGTACCGCAAGCAGGGCGCCCGAGCAGATGGCCGTTACTTGCAAGATCTTCGATACTTCGCGCAGCCCGATATAACGCCAAGCGAAACGATGGACTCCTGCTAACAGCAGCACGCCAAGCTTCATGACCAGTACATAGGGCAGCAGGCGCAGCCACTGGTCAAGCATCCCTGCGGGCGGGTTCCAATCAAAACGCACAAGGTACGCCAGAAAGAACGAACCCCCTACCATGAGGAGATCAATGCCAAGCTGGGATAGGCGACTTGCGTAGCGTCGGGCGATCGTCCGGGGCC
>Ga0105046_10015645_pt1 | contig 11657 bp, 8 predicted proteins | sample MAT03_FD_78385 | JGI IMG/M metagenome (GOLD analysis project Ga0105046, IMG submission 78385) | Freshwater microbial communities from Lake Fryxell liftoff mats and glacier meltwater in Antarctica - MAT-03 (megahit assembly) | ecosystem: Environmental > Aquatic > Freshwater > Ice > Liftoff...
GCCACTCGACTCGGTCGAAGAACACGCGCTTGGGCCCGGCGATCAGGCTGGGGGTGCCGGAGTCGACCGGGACGTAGGTGGCGTTGCGTTCGAACACCACCGAGCTGCCGCTGTTGAACTCGCTCTTCTTGAAGAGAAAGGGGCCCGAGCCGGTGGCATCGTCGATCTGCTTGAAGGCGTCGGTCTGGGCCACGCGTTCGGGCATGATGAAGCAAGCGCCGCTGACCTGGCCGAGCCCCTGGAACAGCAGGGGGAAAGGTTTTTTCAGACGCAGCACAATGCGCCGGTCGTCGGCGGCGGCCACCTCGTCGAGCACATCCCTCAGCTTGAGGCCATAGGCGGTGCGGGCCATCCAGCGGCGGATGCTCTGGGCGGCGTCGGCGGCGCGCACGGGTTCGCCGTTGTGGAACAACAGGCCGTCACGCAGGGTGATGGTGATCCGTCGTCCGTCATCCTCCACCAGGTGGCCGGCGGCCATCTGCGGGCGGGCGACGAATTGCTGATCGATGCCGTACAGCGTGTCGTAGACCATGTGGCCGTAGTTGCGGGTGATGTTGGCCGTGGTCCAGATCGGGTCGATCGAGGTGAGGTTGGCCTGCGGCACCACCTTCAGCACCCGCGCCGGCTGGGCAATGGCAGGGGCGGCGAGCAGCCCTGCCCCCGCCCCCAGGAATGTCCGGCGCCCCAGCGTCGTGTTCATGACCGCCGCACGTTCCAGAAGGTGGCAAAGCCGTTCAGCACCCCGCTGATGTCGCTGCGATAGGCGGTGGGCTGCTGGTATTGGCCGAGCGGCATGTAGGGCACATCGATCAGCGCCTGTTTCTGCATGTCGACACATATGCGTTGCTGGGCGGCGAGATCCGGCGCCTCGAACCAGGCAGTGCGCAGGCGTTCCAACTCCGGCGAGACACACCAGCCGGGCCAGGCGCTGGGCTGGTCGCCATTGCCGCGCAAGGCGATGTGGCCGGCGGGGTTCAGGTGGTCGGTGCCGGCCCAGCCGGTGACGAAAAGGTTCCAGCCGCCCTGCTCGACTGGGTCCTTCTTGGCGCGGCGCTGCAGCATGGTGCCCCAATCGGTGACGATGTAGTCCACGTTGACGCCGCATTTCTGCAGCATGTCGGCACCAACATCGCCCAGCGCCTTGAGGATGGGGTAGTCGACGGCCACCATCAGCACGACCTTCTCGCCCTTGTAGCCGGCGGCGGTCAGCTCGGCCTTGATCTTGGCGAAGTCCTTCTTGCCGGTGAAGATGTCGAGGCCGGCCTCGCTGGCCATCGGCGTCTTGGGGCAGAAATAGCCGAGCGGGGTATAGAACATGCTGGGGTTGTCGCCGACGATTGCCTGCATGAAGTCGGTCTGGTTGACGGCGGCGTTGATGATCTGGCGGATGCGCGGGTTGTTGAACGGCGCGGTCAGCTGATTGGCGCGCATCATCATCACGCCGCCGGTCGGATCCTGGATCGACACCCGGATGCGGTTGTTGCGTTTGAGCAGCGGCATCAGGTCATGGGTGATCGATTCCCACCAATCCTGCTCGCCGGCCTGCAACGCCGCCGAGGCGACGGCCGCGTCGGGCATGGTGGTCCATTCGATCCGGTCGAACCATGGCCGCTTCGGCCCGGCGGTCCAGTCGGGCGTGCCGCCCTCGCGCGGAACATATTTGTCGAACCGCTCGTAGACATTCTTCGCGCCCTGCACCCGCTCGTCCACCTTGTATTTGTAGGGGCCGGAGCCGATCAACTCCTTGATCTGGGTGAACGGATCGGTGTTGGCCAGGCGCTCGGGCATCATCGCCGGCATCGGCGACGGCGACTTGCCGAGCGCGTCGGGCAGCAGCGGGAAGGGGCGCTTGAGGCGGAACTGGATGGTTTTGTCGTCAGGTGCGGAAAGCGCGTCGGTGGCGGACATCAGCGCGTCGCCCAGCGAGTCGCGTTTGGCCCAGCGCTTGATGCTGGCGGCACAATCGCGCGCGAGCACCTTTTCCCCGTCGTGCCAGAGCATGCCGTCACGCAGCGTCAGCTTCCACAGCTTGCCGTCGTTCTCGACCGTGTGACCCTGGACCATCTGCGGCTGCGGCCGGTAGCTGCCATCCACGCCGTACAGCGTGTCGAACACCATGTAGCCGTGGTTGCGGGTGACGTACGCGGTGGTCCAATGCGGATCGAGGAAGGCGAGGTCGATCTGCGGGATGAACTTCAGTGTTGTCTGCTTCTGTGCCCGCACCACTGCGGGGGCGAGTGCGGCGCCGGCGGCGGCGGCGGCGAGGAAGCTGCGACGTTTCATGCGGGTCTCTCTCCGGGCAGGGGCGGTGGGTACGGTTCGGCGGTTGAACTAGGCGCTGACGCGCTGGACGTTCCAGAACGAGGGAATGCCCTGAAGCACCCCGGTGATGTTCTTGCGGTAGGCGGTCAGGCCGCGCACCTGGCCAAGCGGCAGATAAGGCACGTCGATGAACGCCTGGCGCTGGATGTCGGCCGCGATCTTCTGCTGCGCGGCGAGGTCGGGGGCCGCGAACCAGGCATCGCGCAGTGCTTCCAGTGCAGGGCTCTCCGGCCAGCCCCAGTTGCCGCCCTTCTCGCCGGTGCCGCGCAGGAACACGTGGCCGGCCGGGGTCAGGTGGTCTTGCCCCGACCAATAAGTGCAAGCAGCGTTCCAGCCACCCTGCGCGATCGGGTCCTTCTTGACGCGGCGCTGGACCACGGTGCCCCAGTCCATCGCCTGGATGTCCACATTCAGGCCGGCGCGCTTGAGCATGTCGGCAGCAACGTCACCTAGCGTCTTGACCGAGGAGAGGTCGGTGGCATGCAGCAGCACAATGCGCTCGCCCTTGTAGCCGGCGGCCTCGAAGGCCCGCTTGGCCGCGGCGAAGTCGGGCTGGGCGGGGATCGCCGCCATGCCTGCGGTGCTGGCCATCGGCGTGCCGGGCGGGAAATAGCCAGAGGGCACGGTATACATCTGGGGGTCGCCGGCCGAGGCGGCCTCCATGAAATCAGCCTGGTTCAGCGCCAGGAACAGGGCGCGCCGGGCGGCCGGATTGTTGAACGGCGGCTGGCTGAAGTTCAGCCGCATGCACCCCATGGAGCCCGCGGGATCGAGGGTGGCCACATTGAGGCCCGCCTTGCGCAACAAGTCGCGGTAGTCGCCGGCCACCGACTCCCACCAGTCCACTTCGCCGTTTTGCAGCGCCGCCGCGGCAGTGCCAGCATCGGGGATGATGCGCCATTCGACGCGATCGAAATGCGCCACCTTGGGACCGGCGGTGCCGTTGGGCATGCCCGACGGGCGCGGCACATAGTCGGCGAACTTCTCATAGACGACGATGTGGCCGGCATTGCGTTCCCGGGCCACGAACCGGAACGGCCCGCTGCCGACCACTTCGGTGATCTGCGTGAACGGGTCGGTCCTGGCCAGTCGTTCGGGCATCATGGCGGCGAAGTTGCTGGGCGCCTTGGCCAGCGCATCGGGCAGCAGGGCAAAGGCGTGCTTGAGGCGGAACTGGATCGTCCGATCGTCGGGTGCGGCGAGCTCGTCGGTGGCTGCCATCAAGCTCTGGCCGAACGTGTCCCGCGTGCCCCAGCGCCGGATCGAGGCTGCGCAGTCGCGGGCCAGCACCCTTTCGCCATCATGGAACTTCAGCCCATCGCGCAGGGTGATGCGCACCAATTTGCCGTCGTTCTCCACGGTCATGCCCGCGGCCATCTGCGGCGACACGGCATAGGCGTTGTCCATGCCGAAGAGCGTGTCATACACGAGGTAGCCGTGATTGCGGGTGACATAGGCAGTGGTCCAGATCGGGTCGAGCACTGTCAGGTCGGCGTGGGGAATGAACTTCAGAACCCGCGTCCCCTGCGCCGCGACGATCGACGGCGCGGCCAGGCCTAGCCCGGCGATCGACGGCGCGGCCAAGCCTAGCCCGGCGGCCGACATTCCTTTGAGCAGACTGCGTCGCTGCACGCGAAAAATTCCTCAATCGTCGGTTGCGGTCGGTTAAGCTCAATGGTCAGTCCTGCGGCCCGGCGTTGTGCCGTGGCGCGGTCTGACGAACCCTGTGGGAAAAGCCTAGCGGAATTGTTGCACACAATGCACCTCCAAATCGGCACGCCACGCGAACGGGCTTCCCCTCGGGACGGGGCCGCACTATGCGGAGGGGATGCAAGCGCTGCTTCAACGGTTCCTCGGCGATGCGCTGGCGCGGCTGGCGATGCAGTTCCTGCGTTTCGGCACCGTCGGGGCGGCCGGTTTCGTTGTGGACACAGCGGTCGTTTATGCGCTGCGCGGAACAATCAACATCTATGCCGCCGGCGCCGCAGCCTATGTCGTCGCGGCGAGCTTCACCTGGGTATTCAACAGAATTTGGGCTTTTCGCGGCCCCCATCGGATGGCGATCGGCCGGCAATGGGCAATATTCCTGGCAACGCAAAGCGCCGGCTTCGTGGTCAATCGCGGTGTGTTTGCGGTTCTGGTGACGACGAGCCCGTTCTGTGCCGAGAACCCCGTGGCGGCGATAGCGGCTGGGGTTGCCGCGGGGATGTTCCTGAACTTTGCCGCAGCGCGGAGATACGTGTTCCAGGCGTGATTGGGGTGCCTGCACGCTCGCTGCAGTGATGGCATACAACGGTCGAATGTCTCTCCGAAGGGCCAAGTCTCTCCGCGATCTGGGGCTGTGGGGGGGGTCGCTCCTGGCTCTATGTGCTTGAATTACAAACGATTCGATTTGCGGAGCACACACTGAGTTCGAATCCCGATTGCCATAATGCCCAGCGAAACCACACTGCCTCGGCTAGGGAGGCATCGATGCCAAAGGTCGATTTCCCGCATAGCTGCAAACACTGATGGATCGCATTCGCAGAGGAAAGCCGGCATTCGACGCTGGAACGTGACACAGACCCGATCGAGCCCCTATCCGAAGGGCATCAAGGTCAGCGACGCCGAAATGGATACCCTCAATATCGAGGGCAATGCATTCCACCCTGAATGGCACTATACCATCGCGACAAGAGCCCCGCCTTGAACCAGAAATCTTTGGGCGTCGCCTAAGTCTTGCGGATGCTGTATTCCGGCGTCACGTCATGAAAACGCTCGGTCAACCCGACGCTACGGCCCGCGGCTGGGCCAGGCGCGCGAATGGCACCTCATCATGCCGCGCCTAGACTTCGTCCGCCGTGTAGCCGAGCGCACGATAGTATCGCCGCGCTCGCTCCATGTAGCCGCTAGGCTGCCCAGAGTCTTCCATGATTGATCCCACCTAATCGTGGGGCCGTGCCACCAGGTTGCGCCAGGCCGTACCGCTCCGTCCACCGGGCATCGTGAGCCGATTTGACACCAGCAGGGGCGGCGTGCATGGAAAGTGACGCCAAGGGGGTAATGATGTCCCAACAAGTGAAACTGGTATCGGTCGCCACAGCCGTGCCGCCCCATGGGATTGCGCAGCGAGACGTCGCCGCCGCCGCGCATCGGGTCTTCGGCTCCAGGTTCGGTGACTACGAACGGCTGGCGCGGGTATTCGAAACCTCCGGCATCGCGCAACGCTATGCGGTGCGACCGCTCGAATGGTATTTCCAGCCGCTCGGCTGGCCGGAACGTAGCGCGGCCTATCTCGAAGGCGCGGTCGACCTGTTCGTCACCGCCGCCACCAGCGCGCTCGACGCCGCCGGCATCGCCGCTCTTGAGGTCGACACGGTCGTCACCGTCTCCTCCACCGGCATCGCCACCCCCAGCCTGGAGGCGTATGCCGCCGGCCGGCTCGGGTTCCGCGCCGATGTCGAGCGCGTGCCGGTGTTCGGCCATGGCTGCGCCGGCGGCGTATGCGGCCTGTCGATCGCCTCCCGCCTGGCTGCCGCCCGCCCCGGCAGCGTGGTTCTGCTTGTCGCCGTCGAGCTCTGCTCACTGGCATTCCGGATGGACACCCTGACCAAGGCGAACATCGTCGCCACCGCCCTGTTCGGCGACGGTGCCGCCGCCTGCGTGCTGCGCGCCGGGCCGGGCGGGATAGCCGCGGTGGAGATGAGCGGCCAGCACATGTGGCCCGACACGCTTGATATCATGGGCTGGTCGATCGACGCCGAGGGCTTCGGCGTGATCTTCGACCGCGCCATTCCGCCCTTCGCCGAGGAAAACATGCTGCCGGCCATCACCGGCATTCTCGGGCGTGCAGGGCTGGCCATTGCCGACATCGACCTGTTCGCGTTCCATCCCGGCGGCAAGAAGGTCGTCACCGCCCTGGAACGCGCCTTCGCCCTGCCGACCGGCACGCTGCGCCACGAGCGCGACATTCTCACCGAATACGGCAACATGTCCGCCCCCACGGCGCTGTTCGTGTTGGAGCGTGCAATCCGTGACGGCCTGCCCGGGCGCACCCTGCTCACCGCCATGGGCCCGGGCTTCACCACCGCCTGCGTGGCGCTGACGACATGACCCCGGCGACCCTGCTGCTGGCACTGGTCACAGCGGGGCGTCTGGGCGAATTGTGGCTGGCACAGCGCAACACCGCAGCCCTGCTCGCGGCCGGTGCGCGCGAGGTGGCACCGGGGCACTACCCCCTTATCGTGTCGCTGCATTCGTTGTGGCTGGCCGGGCTGTGGTGGCTGGGCTGGGACCAGCCACTCGCCCCCGTCTGGCTCGCCGCCTTCCTCGTGCTCCAGGGGCTGCGCGTGTGGGTGCTGGCCACGTTGGGGCGGCGCTGGACCACGCGCATCATCGTGCTGCCCGGCGAGAAGCTGGTGGCGGCCGGGCCGTACCGGTTCGTCGCCCACCCCAACTACCTCGTCGTCATCGGCGAGATCGCTGTGCTGCCGCTCTGCCTCGGCCTGCCCTGGTTCGCCCTGGTCTTCTCGGCCGCCAACGCCGCCGTGCTGACCATACGCATCCGTGCAGAGAGCGCAGCACTCAGGGATGCCACGGATCGATGATCGCGACATGGATCGGCTTCGCCGCGATGTGCGTCGGCATGTTCATGGCGATCCTCGACATTCAGATCGTCGCCACCTCGCTGCCAACGATCCAGACGGCGCTGAAAATCGCCCCGGATGCGATGAGCTGGGTGCAGACCTCGTACCTGATCGCCGAAGTGGTCACCATTCCGCTGACCGGCTTCCTCACCCGCCTCCTCGGCATGCGCCGGCTCTTCGTGATCGCGATCTCGGTGTTCACCCTGGCCTCGCTCGGCTGCGCGATGAGCGGCAATTTCACCCAGTTGATCCTGTGGCGCATCCTCCAGGGTGCTGCCGGCGGCACGCTGATCCCCTCGGTCTTCGCCGCGGTCTTCCTGTTGTTCCCGCCGTCGCGCCAGCCGGTGGCCACCATGCTCGCCGGCGTGCTGGCGGTACTGGCGCCCACCGTCGGGCCGATTGCCGGCGGCTGGATCACCGCCACCTTCTCGTGGCACTGGCTGTTCCTGATCAACATCCTGCCCGGCATCGCCTGTGCCCTGCTGGCCGGTGCGGTCCTGCCGCGCGCCGCGGTGCACCCCGCCGAGGCCCGCACGCTCGACATCGCCGCACTGGTCATGATGGCGACAGCACTGGCGGCGCTGGAAATCGCACTTAAGGAGGCGCCGGAGCGCGGTTGGGGCGCTGGCCTCGTCGTGGCGCTGCTCGCCCTCAGCGTGGCCAGCTTCACCGGCTTCATCCGGCGGACCCTGCGCGCCTCCCATCCGCTGGTCGACCTGCGCCATTTTGCCGACCGCAACTTCCTGGTCGGCTGCCTGCTCAGCTTCGTGCTCGGCATCGGCCTGTTCGGCTCGGTTTACCTGATGCCGGTCTTCCTCGCCTTCGTCCGCCACCACGATGCGCTGGCGATCGGGGCAATCATGCTCGTCACCGGGGCTGCACAGCTGCTGATGGCCCCGGTCGCGGTGGCGCTGGAACAACGGCTGGATGCGCGGCTGCTGACAATGGCCGGCTTCGCGCTGTTCGCCGCCGGGCTGGCGATGAGCTTCTGGCAAACACCACGCACCGATTTTGACGAGATGTTCTGGCCACAGGTGCTGCGCGGCATGGCCATCATGTTCTGCCTGCTGCCGCCCACCCGCCTCGCCCTCGGTAACATCGCCGCCGCCGGGGTGGCCGACGCCAGCGGGCTGTTCAACCTGATGCGCAACCTCGGCGGCGCCATCGGCATCGCGCTGATCGACACGGTGATTTACGGCCGCGCCCCCATCCATGGCCGCACGATCGCCGACCAACTGCTGGCCGGCGACGTAGCAACAGCCCAATTCGTCGGCATCCCGCTCGAACTTTTCCACTCCCGCACCGCTGGCGTGCCGGACCCGATGATCCAGGCCATGCTGCAACCGATGGTCGAGGCTGCCGCCCTGACCCACGCGATCAACGAGGCCTGGGCGCTGCTCGCCCTGCTGACTGTGGTCGCCCTGCTATGCGTGCCCTTCACCCGCCGGCCGGTCACTCCGACTTAAGGCAAGATCAAGGCTTTGCAGCACTGCTTGTCCAAGCACCCGACATTGCCGCCGCCGTGCGGGCCGGCCATCTTGCCAACGGGTCCAGCTCCGTCGTGAACGTCAGCGGATGCACGACGGCGCGCCCGGCATCCGTAGCCCGGGTGGCCTTGGTATCGGCCACATCATTGGTGAACATAGCCAGACGCTCGCGCTGCGCCGGTGTGGCGTCAGAATCACCCGCCCGACGGTGCGCTCGTTCATGCCGAACACGTCCTTCAGCACCAGCAGCGCTAATTCGGACGGAGTGCCACCGCCACCCGCTGCTCCCCACATTTGACCAAAAACCCCTGCCGCCGCACGAGCACCCCGAATTCGGCCAGTCGCCGCCCGTCCAACATCACCTGGACAATATCCGGCGGCAGAAGCGCGAGCGCAAATATACGAACCAGGTAGCCACGATTCAACTTTTCTCTCGCCGCCAACTCAACGACCGCTCCATAGCGCCTTTGATCGAGCAGTCTACCACCGGCGGGTAGGGCCCAGAGCTTTGACCGATTTCCTTTGGACGTGGGCTCCGCACGGTGACTAGCAGGGAGCCAATCGTGCTATTTCACTATCCATGGAAACCAAAGCCCAGATCCCACTCGCCGTTCTCGTCGGCATCCAGACGCCCCACGTGTCCGACATTGCGCACGAAGCCAGCCTCCAGGAGTTGGAGCGGTTGGTGAAGACGTTGGGCTATGAGGTGATCGGCATCGTATCGCAAAAGCGCGACGGCACTGGTGCCGGGTTGCTGCTGGGCAGCGGCAAGCTGGCGGAGTTAGCGGAACTGACCGGCGGCACAGGTGTGGTCGGGTCAATGGCGCCGCGGCCAAAGTCAAAGGCCCGGCAGCGATTCGAAGGTGCCGCCGAAGTTGCCACTTCGATCCAGCCTGATCCGGGTGCCCAGCGCAAGCCTGAATTCGTCATCGTCGACCACGAACTCTCGCCCAGCCAAATCCGCAATCTGGAGCGCGCGACCGGCGCTGAGGTGCTGGACCGCACAGGCGTCATCGTCGAAATTTTCCACCGCCATGCCAATACCCATGAGGCGAAACTGCAGGTGGAGATGGCGCGTCTGAAATACGTGGCCCCCCGTTTACGGGAGTCGTCGGCGGGCGGCGGCCGTCAACAGGGCCCCGGTGCCGGCGAAAGTACCTTGGACCTCGATCGCCGCAAGATCCGCGACAGAATCTCGGAGCTGAAGGACCAACTGGAAGCGGTGCAGCGCGACAGCGACCAGCGTCGGTCAGCCCGCCGCGACCAAATGAGGGTGGCGCTGGTCGGGTACACCAATGCGGGCAAGTCGTCGTTGATGCGGGCCCTCACCGGCAGCCAGGTGCTGGTGGAAGACAAGCTGTTCGCCACCCTCGACACCACCATTCGTGCTCTGCAGCCAGAGACCCGTCCCCGCGTACTCGTCTCCGACACGGTCGGCTTTATCAAGCAACTGCCCCACGACCTGGTCGCTTCATTCCGCTCCACCCTGGCGGAAGCGCTCGAAGCGTCGCTGCTGCTGTTCGTGGTCGACGCGTCGGACCCGACCTATGAGGCGCAGCTCGAGGTCAGCCGTAGTGTTCTGCGGGAGATCGGGGCAGATACGGTGCCGTCTCGCCTGGTGCTGAACAAGCTCGACCGCGTGGACGATGCCCGGCGTGCTGCCCTGATAGTGAAGCATCCAGACGCGATCCTGATGTCAGCCCATGCGCCGGATGATGTGAGTGCGCTGCGGGAAAGCATTATCGCGTTCTTTGAGGTGGCGATGGTCGACGACATGTTGGTGTTGCCCTATGCGAAACAGGGGCTGATCGGTGAGGTATATGAAAGCGTGCGGGTCCTGTCGGAGGACTATAACGAAACTGGCCGCGTGCTGAAGGTGCGCGGGTTGCCTGGCGTTGTCGCGCGACTGCAACGGAACCTTGCCGCGCACTGAGCCTCAAAATTTAGGTCAGATCATGGTGCTGGAGCGGCCTAGCCGCGTGCATGTGGAGGGGCACAGGCACTGTGACGCCAGCTATCGATGAAGTACCGCACCCAGGGCAAGGGACGCGACAGATCGGGCAAGCCTCGTGGCGCCGGCCCCGGGTGAGCAGCTGATGGCCGTGGCGGGCCGCAAGGCGGTGCTGGCCGCCGATGATGTTGGCGAAGCGCGCGCAATGGTGCGTGGGCTGTTTGAAGAGAGCTGACTAATTTTCGACGAGGTTGTCTTAGGATCTCGGTTCGCGGTGTATGCGCCGGAGATAAACTCCCTGACTGGAGTGTCGTTGGTTTCCGGATTGGCCGGTGTAAGAATCTGTTGGCGTCAGGCTCTTTGCGTTGATCGCAGAGGGCTGGGGTATGAACCTGGTGGAGCTGTATGGTCGGGTCCGGTAAGCGGTACGGATCAATGGGCTCAGACGTCGTGAGGCGGGGCGGCGTTTCGGGAACGACCCTCGGATGGTAGCGAAGATGCTGGCGTTCTCGGTTCTGCCTGGTTACCAGCACCGCCATTCGCCCACGCGCCCGAAGCTGGGTGCATTCGTGGGGATCATCAACGGCATCCTGAAAGCGGATCAGGGCCGGCCTGCAAAGCACCGGCATACGTCGAAGCGGATTGTCGAGCGTTTGCGTGACGAGCACGGCTATGACGGCGGGCTGACGAACGTCTAGGACTACGTACTGAGGCAGCGTCAGCGCGAGGTGTTCGTGCCGCTGCGGCATGACCCCGGGCACGCGTAGGCGGATTTCGGCGAGGCTCTGGCGGTGATCGGCGGGGTGGAACGGAAGGTCCACTCCTTCGCGTTGGACCTGCCGCACAGCGATGCCGGCTTGGTGTAAGTCTACCCGGCGGAGACGACGGAGGCATTTTGCGCCGGATACGTGGCGGTGTGCGCCTTCTTTGGCGGCGTACCGGCGTCGATCCTGTATAACAACTCCAAACTGGCGGTGGCGCGTATCCTGAGCGACGGCACGCGGCAGCCGACGCACGTGTTCAGCGAACTGCAGTCGCAGTATACCGCACCATCCTATACTCTGTTCGCACGAGAACCCGAAAATCGGCTACCGAGTCGCCCCTGACATCGCCAGCCTTCCAAGCGGGAAAAGCGTTCGGGTTCTCGTGCGAACGGAGTATATACCCCGACTCTCCGGGAACCCGAAAATCGTGCTTGCGAATCAGTCCCAAGGCGATTCCAGTCGTTCCATGATCCGTCCCGGCTTTCTTGACCCAGAATCGCGCAAGGAC